>Ga0075421_100008552_pt1 | contig 12586 bp, 9 predicted proteins | sample SoiMetdeltSBSDD5_FD_75292 | JGI IMG/M metagenome (GOLD analysis project Ga0075421, IMG submission 75292) | Bulk soil microbial communities from a Populus tree surrounding site in Tennessee, USA - Soil MetaG P. deltoides SBSDD5 | ecosystem: Environmental > Terrestrial > Soil > Tree plantation... | reverse complement strand
CGCGGGCGCCACGTGCGGGACCAAGGACTGCGTGGTCCAGCACGAGTCCTCACACATGGCGGACTGGAAGGCCAAGTGGCCGGATGGCTGCAAGGGCCAGCCCCAGGGCTACCTGCCAAAGGGAGACCCTCCGGACAAGCCGCTGATGACCGTCCAGGCGTACAGGGCCTTCCTGAAGGACAGCGAGTGCACAGCACACGGGGTGGATCTCCTGTGCGCCAAGGCGCTCCCCAAGGAGGGCGCCTGCAAGGCGACGGTGGAGGCGTACATCACCCTGACCAAGAACCAGAAGAAGAACTGGTGTTGACCGGTGCCGGTGGCCCGCGAATCGCCCTGATGGTCGCCTGCGCCCTCGGGGGCGCCTGGGCGGCGGCAGCCTGCCTCCGCGATCCGGGGAACGGTGGAAGGGAGACGAGCGTGAGCATCTCCAGAGAGCAGGCCATCGACGCCGCGAGGCAGTTCGCCAGGGACCAGGGCCTGGCGGTGGATCGCTATGACGCGGAGGCGAAGCAGGACGGCGACGTCTGGAACGTCCAGTTCACACCGGGCCCGAGCCAGCCCAAGCCGTCCCCCGGCGACTTCTTCACCGTCCTGATCGACTGCCGGGGCAAGGAGAAACCCCGCCTCATCCCCGGCAAGTGACGCGCCGGCCGCCGGATCCCCACCCGGCGGCGCGCTCACGAGATCTCACTTGTAGTGGACGTCCTTGATGGCGGCGATCTTCCCCGGGCCGTGGCAGATGAGGCACTGCTCCCTGTTGACGTACGGCTGGGCGCCGCGCGGCTCGTACACCTGGCCGCCGTTCGCCCGGTAGTGCCAGATGCTGGCGGTGGCGTCGTGGCAGCCGAAGCAGGCGTTGGTGATCGGCGAGTTGACGAGCGTGGTGGGCGCCGCCTCGGTGATCGCCTGGGTGCCGGTGTTGTACGAGTATCCGGATCCGTAGCTGTACACGTTGTCCGCGATCACGTAGGGCGAGAGCGCCCAGAGCGCCGTGTTGACGCCGCCGTCCGGCAAGGTCGGCAGGCCGTTGTAGACACCGGTGGCGACGGTCTGGGGCAGGCGGGTCTCGACGTTGCCGGCGGTGGTGTACCAGCCGGCGCTGAAGTCGTAGTACCCGGGGTTGTGACAGCCCTCGCACTGCTGGGGGCGTCCCGGGAACGTGATCTCGAAGAAGCCCTCGTCGTCCGCCAGCGCGTGCCAGTTGAACGGGACGGTGCGCTTGCCCGCGCCGTGGATGGCGTGGACGAAGCTCTCCGAACCGGCCGACCAGCCGCTGCTGGTGCGGTTCTGGGTGTGACACCACGAGCACGACGGTCCGTCGTTGCGCTGGCCGGCGTGGAACGTGGGCGAGACCCCCAGCGTGTTGTGGCAGCTGTTGCACTTCGCCGGGTTGACGATCAGCCCCGCCCCGGTGGGGGTCCGGTTGCCGGTCGCGCCGCGGCGGCCGGTGTAGCCCGCCGCCACCTGCCAGATGTTGGCTGGGGGAATCGCGATGCCGCCGACCTTCGTCGCGGGGTCGTACGGATAGCCGGGGACGTTGGTCTGCGTCAGCGGCAGGGCGCTGGTGAGGTTGTAGGTGTAGCCGACGCCGCAGGTCAGCATCTTCGCAGTCGGCGGGATGGTCACCCCGGTCAGGGTCACGGTGTAGAAGCCGTTCGGATCCGGCCCGGCCATGGTCCCGGCGCCGCTGCCCGTCGCCGTGCCTCGCCAGATGTTCTTGATGTACCCGCTCGCCGACGCGTTGAAGTCCGCGGGCGCGGCGATTCCGTCCTGCGGCATGGCGAAGGCGCAGTAGGCGCTGGGCGAGCCGACGAAGTTGTCGATCAGGTCGGTGGCGCCGCCGCCGAAGGTGTTGAAGACCACGCTGCCGGCGCCGTTCATCAGCTTGAACTTCACCTGCGCGTTGACGCCCACGCCCCCGTCCGAGACCGGCACCACCGTCACGCCGGCGTCGGGCATGGCGTAGGTGAGGACCACCGCCCCGGGCGGTGGGTTGGACGCACTGCCCAGGGCCGACGCGTTGGTGTTGGTGCTGCCGCCGTCCGGGGTGGAGAAGATGTTCCTCGGGTCTATCGGCGCGACCGGGATGTGCGCGCTGGCGACCAGGCCCGGCGTGTGGCAGGCGCCGCACAGGCTGTCGTCGGCGAAGGGGCCGGCGGGGTGGCCGGCGCCGGTGGCGAAGTCGACCGCGTCGTGGCACGCGCCGCAGGCCCGCCGGCTGGGCTTGTTCTTCCAGTTGTCGGCCAGCGCCGCGTTCTGGTGGCACGTGGAGCAGTTGGCCTGGCTCTGCGGGAAGGTGATCTCGTTCATCTCCGTGCCCATGCCCGCGTAGTTGCCCTTGAGGAACAGCTCGTGGCCCATGTGGATCTTGTGGACGAACACCGGCAGGTGGATGACGGCCTGGCCGCGGAGGACCGGGATGCTGGTGCGCCCCGCGGGCGGCGTCATGTTGCCCATGGCGTCGATGGCCGGCTCGGCGATCACCGGGTTACCGGAGGCGGAGGAGCCGGAGTACTTGCGCTGGTCGTTGTGGCAGACCACGCAGTACTGGGCCTCGTAGCGCTGGCCGTTGTGGAACGGCACCGTCCCGCCGGCGTTGAGCGCATTGGCGCGCCACTGCTGGTGGCACGAGAGGCAGGCCGAGGTGTTGACCTTGTCGTTCTGGCCGGTGACGTTCGCGCCGGTCGCGGGGATGTACTCGTGGACCGCGTCCACCGGGCGGAACGGGTTGCCGGACGCCGCCAGCCGCAGGCCGAGCTTGTGCGGAGCGCTGGCGTCGAAGGCGATGCCCGGGACGGCGGTGACGTCCTTCTGGAAGGTGTAGACGTAGGCGCCGGTCCCCTGGTCCAGCAGCGAGGCCGCGCCGGCGGTCTCCGTCGTCGCGGTGCAGGTCCCGCAGTTGGTGATCAGCGAGACCCAGGTGTCGTTGTTGAGCCCGTTGCCGCCGGCCGACGTGTCCCCGCGGGCGAGCTGCAACAGCGAGATGCCGGAGAAGCTGGCCGCCGGGATGCCCCTGACGCCTCTCCCCTTGCTGTCTCGCACCACGAAGGTGACGACCGGCCGGGCGGCGCCGGAGACGCCGACGACGGTCACCGACAGCTCGGTGACGGCGAGCTCGGCCGGGGTCAGGGTGGAGAAATCCAGCACCGCGTTGGCGTCGGTGCCGTTGGTGCCGTCGAGCACCGTGACGCTGGTGCCGTCCGAGCAGGTGATGGTCTTGGTGCCGGCGTCCGGGTTGGCGCTCACCGTGCACGAGGTGCCGTTCCTCCCGTCGGTGCCGCTCCGCACCACCACCGACGTGCCGTCGGGACAGGAGATGGTCGCCGTCCCGTCGCCGTTGTCGCTCACGCTGCACGGCTGTCCGGACGGCCCCGGACACGCCGCCAGCGTGCAGCACGCCGCGCCGAAGAGCGCCGCGCGCGATACACCGCGATGCAGTAGCTGTTTCATGAATCTCCCCAGGTTCAGAAGCTCAGTTCGGATACAGCACGTCCATCACCTCGGGCTCCTTCTCCTGATCGGCGATGACGGTGTGACACCCTCCGCAGCGCTTGGAGACCTTCTCCCCGCCGGCGGCGACGTGCTCGTTGTCGTGGCAGCGGTAGCAGCCGCCCTCGTGCGCGGACCGGTCGGGGTAGGTCCCCCAGCCGACCTTCATGTCCGGGAACACGTTGCCGGCGTAGACGTCCGACAGCGCGCGGCCGGCGGCGGCGATCTCCTTCGCCTTCTCGCGCGCCACCTCCGGGTACTGCTGGTCATAGAAGGCGGCCACCGCCGCCGGCAGCTTCGCCGCCGCCTCCGCCTGCGTGGCGTAGGTGGCCTGGAGCGCCTTGACGCCCTCGCGCTTGATGAAGGGGAGCCCGGGGTCGATCTTCCCCGCGGCCAGGGCCTCGTCCACCGCCGCACCCGGGAGGTCGAAGCGGTGGCCCTTCCGGTTGTGGCAGTCCATGCAGTCCATGGTCCGCCAGTCCTGCTCCTTCGCCGCCGCCAGCGCGGCGTCGGCCCCCGGACCCTTGAAGAGCTTCGGCTCGGCGCCCGGCGCCTCCACCCGGATGGCGTGGACGGTGTCGCGCGACGCGTCGGCCAGGTAGCGGACCTGCACGTCGCCCGAGGCGTGCCAGTGCGCGCCGCGCCACCGCCCCTGCGCGTCGGGCCCGCCGACGTGCATCATCATCACCGTGTGCCTGGCGGTGCTGGCCTCATCGTCGGCGAAGGTGGCCAGGACCTTGAGCTTGTCGCCGATGCGCCGGGTCGGGCTGTGGCACTGGCCGCAGGTCTGCGGCGCGGCGCGCAAGTTGTGCGGCGGGCGCACCGGGCGCTGGTAGCTGTCGAACGTGAACTCCACCAGCTGGCGGACGCCGGTGAGCTTGGAGCTGACGAAGTGGCCGACGCCGGGCCCCACGTGGCACTCGGAGCAGGCCACCGCGGCGTGCGGCGAGCGCTGGTAGGCGGCGAACTCCGGCGTCATCACGCCGTGGCAGCTGGTGGCGCAGAACCGGGTGGAGTGCAGCGTCTCCACGCCCTTGTAGGTCCCCACCGAGAGGATGACGGCCGCCACCACCAGCCCGGTGGCGAACACCAGCGCCCCGACGCGCACGGAGGCCCGGTTGAAGTCCAGCACCGGGAACTCGGGGAGCGGTGACCCCTTCTCGGCCGCGCGCCGGCGCATGGCGCGGTCCTTCCACAGACCCACCGGGACCAGCACCAGGCCCAGGACGAACGTGGTGGGGAGGAAGACGAAGGCGATGATCCCGACGTAGGAGCCGGAGGCGAAGCCCATCAGCTCCACGCCGTAGAGGACGGCGAACAGGGCCGCGCTCACCGCCGCCACCACCACCCCACCCGCGCTCAGCCAGTGCCTGAAGATGTACAGGGTTCGCACCAGCGGAGAGACTGCAAGGGCTTTGCCTTGACCGCCCCCTCACAGCTCCGGCGCTGCGCGCAAGATTTGCCGGACCGGCGGAGCGGGCCGCACGGATTGCCGGCGCGTGGGGGCGAGCGCGAGACCCGTGCCTGGCGGCTTGTTCCTTGCTGTGGCCTGGTACCCGTACAGCCCACCCGAGGAGCCACACCATGCGTAGCCCCGTCCGGCCGGCAGCACTGGCGCTCGCCGCGGCACTGTCCCTGGCCTTCGCCCCCGCGGCGAACGCCGGGGCCCCCGACAAGAAGACCGAACGCCTGTGGAAGTCGAAGTGCGCGTCCTGTCACGGCGAGGACGGCAAGGCGGACACCGAGAAGGGCAAGCAGATGAAGGTGGGCGACCTCACCTCGGCCGAGGCGCAGAAGAAGACCGACGCGGACTTCAAGAAGATCATCAACGAGGGGTTCAAGGAGGAGAAGGGCGGGGTCAAGAAGGAGATGGACCCCTACCAGGAGGAGCTGAAGCCGGAGCAGGTGGACGCGCTGGTCGCCTTCATCCGCGGGCTGAAGAAGTGAGACCCGTCCCCGGCCGCGCCGTTCTCGCGGTGGCGGCGCTGGCCGGCGCGGTCGCCCGGCCCGCCGTGGCCGGGGTCGAGGTCTCGCTGATCTCCTACCTGTCCGCCCGCCCGGAGATCCGCGACGGGCGGGCGATCACCGCCGCGCCGCTGCTGGAGCTGGTGTCGGTGGACGCCTGGGGCCTGAACGCCCCGGGCCTGGGGAGCGCGCGCCTCCACGTGTCGGGGTGGGGCTCGCTGGGCCTGCTGGGGACGTCGCCGCGCGGTCCGGCGGCGGGCGACCTGGACCTGGCCTACGTCGAGGGGCGCGGGTTCGAGGACCGCCTCCGCCTGGTGCTGGGACGGCAGCTGGTGGGCGGCGGCGCCGCGCGCTTCCTCCAGCTGGATGGAGCGCTGGCGGAGTACTCGCTGGCGCGGCGGCTGCGGGTGACCGCCTGGGGCGGAGTGCCGGTGGCGGCGCGCTTCAACGTGCGGCAGGGCGACGCGGCCGGCGGCGGGCGGGTGGCGTGGGCGCCGTCGTGGGACTCGGAGGTGGGCGCCTCGTATGCCCTGGTGCTGGACCGCGGGCTGGTCTCGCGGCACGACGCCGGGGTGGACGGCCGGTGGTCGCCGTCGCGCTCCCTCTGGATCTCCGGCCACGCGCTGTACAGCCTCGCCGAGCTGCGGGTGGTGGAGGCGGAGCTGGGGCCGCACTGGAAGATCTTCCCGGCGCTGGAGCTGGCGCTCTCGGCCCGCCGCGTATCCCCGGACCTGCTCCTCCCCCGCAGCTCCATCCTCTCCGTGTTCGCCGAGCCGTCGCGCGACGAGCTGGGCGCGGTCGCCACCTGGGAGGTGCGGCCCGAGGTGGCGGTGACCGCGGACGTGCGGGCGGCGTGGCTCTCCGGGGTGCCGGGGAGCGACGCCGGCGCGCTGGTGGCGGCGCGGGTGGCGCCCGGGACGCTGCTCACCGGCGAGCTGCGGTGGCTGAACGCATTCGACCAGGGCTACTGGCGGGCGCGCGTGGGAGCTTCGCGGCGGCTGACGACGAACCTGGTGCTGGCGGGTGACGCGGACGCGTTCTGGCGGAGCACGGCGGTGAACGGGGTGAACCACTCGGCGGTGGCGTCGGCGGCGGCGAGCTGGACCTTCGCGCCGGACTGGCTGGCGGTGGCGGAGCTGGGCGCGGGGACTACGCCGGAGCTGGCGGCGGAGGCGCGGGCGATGGTGAAGGTCGCCTGGCGCTTCCGGGTGGCCGCCTCGGATCGGAGCGCGCCGTGAGCGGGCGGAGGCGAGCGGCGCTGGCCGCGGTGGCCCTCACCGGCGCGGCGTGCGCGTCGCTCTTCACCGCGCTCGGGCGGCGGGCGGATGGGATCAAGATGCCGCACGCGAAGCACGTGGCCGCGAAGGTGGATTGCCTGGCGTGTCACGAGACGATCTTCGACGCGGAGGTGCTCTCCGAGGCGGACCTCCCCAGGGAGAAGGTCTGCCTGAAGTGCCACCGGGAGGAGAAGGAGAAGGGAAACTGCGGGATGTGCCACCTGGAGCCCGACAGGCCGGGGACGTACCCGCATCAGGAGCGGGCGGTGGTCATGTCCCACGCCAAGCACCTGGAGCTGAAGGAGGTGAACGAGGACTGCCGCACCTGCCACCTCGACCTGCCGGAGCCGAGCCGGCCGGCGCTGGCGGCCAAGCCTCCCATGGCCTCGTGCACCAACTGCCACCGCCACGAGCAGGAGTACGCGTCCGGCGGCTGCAACGCCTGCCACCTGGACCTGTCTCGCTACGCGCTGCGGCCGCTGAGCGGCTTCTCGCACCAGGGCGACTACCTGCGCTCGCACCCAGCGGACGCGCGCGCCCGCGGCGCCGCCTGCGCCACCTGCCACGAGCAGACCTTCTGCGCCGAGTGCCACGCGCGCACCGCCGTCGCGCCGGTGGCGTGGCTGCTGCCGGAGCGGGTCGATCGCCTCCTCATCCACCGCGGGGACTTCGTGGGGCGGCACGACATCGAGGCGAAGGCGGACAGCGCCACCTGCTCGCGCTGCCACGGGACGTCGTTCTGCGCGGACTGCCACGCCACCCGCGGGCTGCTCTCGCTCTCCGGCAGCCCGGTGGATCCGCACCCGCAGGGGTTCTCCGACCCGCGGTCCGCCGCGTTCCACGGTCCGGTCGCCCGCCGCGACATCGCCACCTGCGCGGGCTGCCACGACCAGGGCGCTTCGTCGACCTGCGTGCAGTGCCACCGCGTCGGCGGCGTGGGCGGGAACCCGCATCCGGCAAGCTGGCTCGCGCGCCACGGCGTCGCCGAGCTGAGCACCAACTCGATGTGCCTGGCGTGCCACCCATGAACGCTCGACGCCCACGCCCGGAGCACCGAACCGAGCCGGACACCGTGCCGCGCCCGCCCTGCGAGGTGCGCGGAGGCCGCATCGTGCTGGGGCCTCGTGGAGTCGCTCCTCCGGAGCAGCTGGCCGCACCTCCCGGTCGCCGCGCGTCGCTCCGCCATCGCGCGTGGCTCTTCCCGTTCCTCACCGCGCTCGCCGCCGCCGGCTGCGGTATCGCTCGCGACCCGATGCTCGGCCAGCCGCGCTGCCTGGACTACGAGTCGCAGATCGCCCCTGTGCTCGCCGATGGATGTGGCGGATGCCACGCCGGCATCGCCCCGGCGGGCGGGTACTCGGTGGAGGATCGCCTCTCCGTGCTTGCCCGGCGGGACGACGGGAGCGCGCGGCTGGTCCCCGGCGACACGGACTCTGACTTCCTCTTCGCCGCGCGCGGGAGCCGCGACGGCCACACCGCCCTTTCGGAGGAGCAGCTGGCGCTCCTGGAGGACTGGGCGGTCCGTTGCCGCGCCGCACCGCGCGAGCTCTCCGTCCACCCACAGGGCTGGACCTCGCCTCCGGACCCCGACCAGTTCCACGGCACGGCGCTGAGAGCGGAGGCCTACGAGCTGGAGTCCTGCCGCGAGTGCCACGGCACGGATCTGAGCGGCGGCGCCTCCGGGGTCTCCTGCGCGAGCTGCCATCCGCAGGGCCCGCTCGCGTGCAACACCTGCCACGGCGACGCCCTCTCCATCGCACCGCCCAGGTCGCTCTCCGGCGCGCGCCTCACCACCGTGCTGGGGGTGGGCGCGCACCGCTCGCACACCTCGAACTGCACGGCCTGCCACGCGCTCCCGGCCACCGCAGAGGCGGAGGGCCACTACCGGAGCGGCGGGCGGCTGGACGACTCACCGGCGGAGCTGATCCTCCTCTCGGCGCCCGGGCTCACCGCGCGGTGGGACCGCGACGCCGCGACCTGCTCGGGGGTGGCGTGTCACGCGCCCTCCGGTGCCGACGCGCGCGCCACGCACCAGGCGCCGCGATGGACGATGGTCGGCGCCGGAGAGGCGGTGTGCGGGAGCTGCCACGGCCTGCCGCCGGAGGACCACGGCGGCTCGGGGAACGACTGCGCGCGCTGCCACGGCACGGCGTACTCAGGCGGACAACTGCTGGCCGCGAAGCACGTCAACGGAGTGGTGGACGTGGGCGACGGCCAGGGCGGGGGCTGCAGCGCCTGCCACGGCGACGCCACCTCCCCCGCTCCTCCGCGCGACAGCATGGGGCGGACGAGCGAGACCTTCCCCTCGGTCGGCGCCCACCGCGCGCACCTCGAGGCGACCCACCTCCTCCGCGGTCCCATCGCGTGCAACGAGTGCCACCTGGTGCCGGCGACTTCCAAGGCGCCCGGGCACATCGACTCCACGCTCCCTGCGGAGGTCTTCCCCGCGGGCGCGGGGGCGGGCACGCTGGCGCGGGCGGACGGCGCGGTGCCGACGTACAGCGCCGCCACCGCCAGCTGCGGCTCGGTCTATTGCCACGGCGCGGGGACGCGCGCGGCCGACGACCAGGCGCCCTCGCGGATCCCGAATCCAAGCTGGACCGGCGGCACCTCGCAGGCGGCGTGCGGGGCGTGTCACGGCGTCCCGCCGCTGGACGGGCTCCACTCGCCGGCGTGGATCCTCACCGACTGCGCGCGGTGCCACGGCCCCAGCATCAACGCCGACGGCACCATCCGGCTCACCACCGACCCGGTCACCGGGGAGCTCCGCTCCACCCACCTCGACGGGCAGAAGACGCTGGGCGCACCGCCCTGACGTCGCGCACCGCCGCCAGCTCTTCTCGGCCATACTCTCGACCGCTCGAGGAGGGATGCGATGCGGCTCGAAGATCTCGCGCTGATCGGCAACTGTCAGCTCTCCGCGCTGGTGGAGCGCACCGGCGCCATCGTCTGGTGCTGCCTGCCGCGCCTCGACTCGGAGCCGGTCTTCTCCACGCTGCTGGACCACGACCAGGGCGGCCACTTCACCGTCTCCGCGGCCGGCGGCGCTCCGGGCACCCAGCGCTACCTCGACAACACCAACATCGTCGAGACCACCTTCCAGGACGCGAGCGGGACCTTCCGGGTGCTCGACTTCGCCCCCCGCTTCTTCCTCCACTCCCGGATGTTCCGGCCCACCCAGCTGTTCCGCATCGTCGAGCCGGTCTCAGGCGCGCCGCGCATCCGCGTGCGGTGCGAGCCGAAGATCGGCTGGTCGAAGGCCACGCCCGCGGTGCTCCAGGGCTCCAACCACCTCGCCTTCGACGGCTTCGCCAGCCCCTTGCGGCTCACCACCGACATCCCGCTCAGCTACCTCGGCGGCCAGCCCTTCGCGCTCACCGAACGCCGGCACCTCGCCCTCACCTGGGGCGCCCCCATCGAGGAGCCGCTCCCTCCCCTCTGCGACCACTTCCTCGGCGAGACGCTCCGCTACTGGCAGCGGTGGGTGAAGCACTGCAACATCCCGCCTATGTACCAGCGCGAGGTGATCCGCTCCGCGCTGGCGCTCAAGCTCCACTGCTTCGAGGACACCGGGGCGATCATCGCCGCCACCACCACCTCCCTCCCGGAGGCGCCGGGCGGCAGCGGCCGCAACTGGGACTACCGCTACTGCTGGCTCCGCGACGCCTACTACACGCTCGCCGCCTTCCGGCTGCTGGGGCAGTTCGAGGAGCGGGAGAGCTTCACCCAGTACCTGCTCAACATCGCGGCCGGGACGCCAGACCTCGACCTGGCGCCGCTCTACCGGATCGACGGGACCTCGGACCTCGAGGAGCGCGTCCTGGACAACTGGCCCGGGTTCGCTGGCGAGGGACCGGTGCGGGTGGGCAACGGCGCCGCCAAGCAGCCGCAGCACGACATCTTCGGGGAGACGGTGCTGGCCCTGACCCCGGTGTTCCTGGACGACCGCTTCAGCGCCGAGCGCACGGAGACGGCGCTCGTCCTGCTGGAGCGCCTGGCGCGCAAGGCGATCACCGTCGCCGGCACCCCGGACGCGGGCATCTGGGAGGTCCGGACCGAGTGGACGCCGCAGACCTTCTCCAGCCTGATGTGCTGGGCCGCGGTCGACCGCATGGCCATCGTGGCCGCCCGCCACGCCCCGGCGAAGGAGCGGGAGTTCCGCGCCGCCGCCGAGCGCATCCGCGGCGAGATCGTGAGCAAGGCCTGGAACGCCGGCCTGGGCAGCTTCGTCGCCAGCTACGGCGGGAAGGACCTGGACGCCTCCCTCCTCCAGATGGCCACCTTGCGCCTCTTCCCCGGCGAGGACCCGCGGATCCGCGGCACCGTGGAGGCGGTGTGGAAGAACCTCGCCAAGGACGGCTGGCTGTTCCGCTACCGCGTCGACGACGGGTTCGGGGCGCCCAAGGTGGCCTTCACCATCTGCACCTTCTGGCTGGTGGAGGCGCTGGCCGCCATCGGCCGCACCGACGACGCCAAGGCGGTGATGAAGCACGTCCACTCCGCGCTCTCACCCCTGGGCCTCATCTCCGAGGACTACGCCACCGCCGACATGCGCATGTGGGGCAACTTCCCGCAGGCGTACTCCCACGTGGGCCTCATCCACGCCGCCTTCGCCGCCTCCCCGCGCTGGGCGGAGATCCTCTGATCCGCCCTACCCCTTCACCGCCCCGGCGGTGAGGCCGGAGACGATCCGCCGCTGGAAGATCAGCACCAGCGCGATCAGCGGCACGGTGACGATGATCGACGCCGCCATCACGATGCCCCAGGGCAGCTCGAAGGCGCTCCCGCCGCCGACCAGCGAGATCGCCACCGGCACGGTCCTGGCGTCCTGGGAGAGCGTGAAGGTGAGCGCGAAGAGGAACTCGTTCCAGGCGGCGATGAAGGCCAGCAGCCCGGTGGTCACCAGCGACGGACCCATCAGCGGGAGGAAGACCCGGGTGACGATGGTCCAGGGCGTGGCCCCGTCGATGATCGCCGCCTCCTCCAGCTCCTTGGGCATCTCCCGCATGAAGGTGGTGAGGATCCACACCGTGAACGGGAGGGTGAAGATCATGTACGAGACGGTCATCGACGCCAGCCGGTTGTAGAGCCCCATCCACCGGATCAACTCGAACATCCCGGAGAGCACGGCGATCTGGGGGAACATCGACACCCCCAGGAACACCAGCAGCAGCGGCCCGCGCCCGCGGAAGCGGAACCGCGCCAGCGCGAACGAGGCGGTGATGGAGAGGAACAGCGACAGCGCCACCGTGCTGGTGGCCACCACCACCGAGTTGAGGATGTTGCGGAAGAACGGCTGCTGCTCGAACACCAGCGCGTAGTTCCGCCAGTACGGGGACGCCGGCCAGGGCGTCACCTCGAACAGCGCGCTCCCCGTCTTCAGCGAGGTGACGATGGCCCAGTAGAACGGGAACAGGGTGTAGACGACGATCAGCGCCACCAGCGCGCCGAACGCCACCCGCTTGACCGGATTGCGCCTCACGCGGCCTCCGGCTCCACCTTCACCCGCGCAGCGGTGAGGTACACCGCGGTGAACACCGCGATCAGCGCGAACAGCAGCGAGGCCGCCGCCGCCCCCGCCCCCATCTGCTGGTGCCCGAACATCAGCTGCCGGGCGTACCCGGCCATCGGCGTGGTGTCGAAGCTGTTGCTGGTCAGCACGTAGAAGACGTCGAACACGCGCAGGGCGTCCAGCATCCGGAAGATCACCGCCACCAGCAGCGGCGCGCGGATCATCGGCAGCGTGATCTGGAAGAACACGCGCACCGGGCGCGCGCCGTCGATCTGCGCCGCCTCGTAGACGTCCTCCGGCAGCGTCTGCAGCGCGGCCAGGATGAGCAGGGTCATGAACGGGG
>Ga0075421_100008549_pt1 | contig 12587 bp, 12 predicted proteins | sample SoiMetdeltSBSDD5_FD_75292 | JGI IMG/M metagenome (GOLD analysis project Ga0075421, IMG submission 75292) | Bulk soil microbial communities from a Populus tree surrounding site in Tennessee, USA - Soil MetaG P. deltoides SBSDD5 | ecosystem: Environmental > Terrestrial > Soil > Tree plantation... | reverse complement strand
GTCGTCTTCGACGTGACGCACAGCCTGCAGCTGCCAGGCGCCGGCGATGGCGTGACGGCGGGACTGGCCGAATACATCGAACCACTGGCATCAGCGGGGGTTGCTGCGGGAGTCGATGCGGTCTTCATGGAGGTTCACGAGGAACCGGCGAGGGCAAAGAGCGACGCAGCCAATGCCCTTCGGCTCGATATGCTCGAAGCACTTCTCCTCAAGCTCACGCGCATTGACGCCGCGGCCCGGGACCAGCCGGCATCACGACCTCAATTACACGAAACACGTGGGGTGACGTGTGAGTGACGATGTGGTCGCACCACCGGGCGTCGATCTGGCGCTCGCGCGCAAGGTGTTGCAGACGGAGGCGGCGGCAATCCTCGCACTGATCGACCGCCTGGGTGACTCGTTCGAACGCGCCGTGCGCGTGCTGCTCGACTGCAAGGGTCGCGTGATCGTGACCGGCATGGGCAAATCAGGCATCATCTGCCGGAAGATTGCGGCCACGCTCACGAGCACCGGCACGCCCGCGTTCTTCCTGCACCCGGCAGAGGCCATTCATGGTGATCTCGGCGTCCTGCAGTCGCCGGATGTGATCATCGCGCTGTCGTACAGCGGCGAGACCGACGAACTGCTCCGTTTGCTGGAGACGATCAAGCGGCTTGGAGCCAGCCTGATCGCCATCACCGGCGACTGCCGCTCGACGCTGGGTCAGGCCGCAGATGTCGCGCTCGATTGTCGGGTTTCCGAAGAAGCCTGCCCGATGAATCTCGTCCCGACCGCGAGCACCACGGCGGCCCTGGCGCTTGGCGACGCGATCGCCATGACCTTGCTCGTCGCGAAGGGATTCAGCCAGGAGCACTTCGCCAGCCTGCATCCTGGTGGAAAGCTGGGCAAACGGTTGATGCGTGCTGAACAACTGATGCAAGGCGGCGATCAATCTCCCATCGTGACCGCGCGTACGCCGATTCCTCAGGTCATCTACGAAATATCGAGCAAAGGCCTTGGGATGACCTGCGTCGTCGACGACCAGGGCGCGTTGATCGGCATCATCACGGACGGTGACCTCCGTCGCCACATGACCGGCACCACCAACCTGCTCGACCGGACTGCCGGCGACGTGATGACGAAGAACCCAATCACCATCCGCCGCGAGACGTTGGCGGCCGAGGCGCTTCTGGTGCTCGAGCGACGCAAGATCACCTCCATTGTGGTCGTCAGCGACGACCAGCGGGTCCAGGGTGTCGTGCACTTACATCACCTGTGGCGCACCGAGATGTTTTAGACATCTCCATAGGCTGACATCGTGGTGAAAGAAGCAAGCCAGCCATGAGTGACTACGCCCTGCTTGCCGTGCTGTTTGCGCTGCTGCTGGGTCTTGTAGCCGGCAAGGCCTGGGAGCGATACAAGCTTCGCGACGGTCGCTGGGTTGACAGGCGGCGGCTCCGGGAGACGCCGCATTACATGCTCGGCCTCAACTTCCTGGTCGATAACCAGATCGATCAGGCCGTCGAGGAACTGACGCGCGCCACCAGCTCAGACACGGACGCACTCGAAATCCAGATGATCCTCGGCAACCTGTATCGCCAGAAGGGACAGGTCGGCCGAGCGATCACGGTTCATCAGGGGCTGCTGCAACGGCCGGATCTCCGTCCCATCGAGCACGCCCATGTCCTGCTGTGCCTGGGGCTCGACTACAAACACGGCGGCTTCATCGACCGCGCGCTCGAGACATTTCAGGAAGTCGTGCGGCTGGATCCCAGGAATCGCTACGCCTTCGTGAACCTGCAGAAACTCTACGAAGATCAGCGGCAGTGGGGAGAAGCAGCAGCCGTGCGCGAGAAAATCGCTGCAATCGACGAACACGACCGGGACGCCAATAATCAGATCCTCGGCTTTCTGAGAAACGAAGTCGGCGAATCGTTGGTTCGCGCCGCGGACGATGTGGCCGCTGCCCGAGCCTTCGAAGCCGCGATCGAGATCGATGCGCGCACCGCACCGGCGTATCTGAGCCTCGGTGACATGCGCGAGCGCCTGGGCCAGCCCGCGGGCGCGGTTGAAGCGTGGGAACAGCTCGTGCAAAGACTCCCCGACCGTGCGTACCTCGCCCTCGATCGTCTCGAACGCGCGTATCAGCGAGCGGGTACCCCGCATCGGTTCAGCGAGTTGTGTGCGCGCCTCATCGACCAGAATCCGCAGGATTGGCGGACCCGGCTCGCGCTCTCACGGCATCTGGCCGACGCTGATCGCCACCGCAAGGCGTTCTCGATCCTTCTCGACGCGCTGCCGCACAACCCGCACGGCCTGGCGATTCATCAGGAAGCGTGGAAGGCGTTGCTCGCGCTCGATTTGGACCCGGCGCTGGTCCAGGAGTACATGCAGCTGACGCGTAGCGCCGTCTTCTACCTGGATCCACACGTGTGCATACACTGCCGCTATCGAAGCACCGAACTGCTGTGGCAATGTCCGCAGTGCCACGAATGGAATACGTTCGTGGAAGAACGGATAGCGCCGGCCAAGGATACGGCGGCCGCGGAGCTGGGCGGCTAGATCTCAGGTGGCTGTGAGATGAAACGAGTCGGGCTGACTGGCGGCATTGCCACTGGCAAGAGCGTCGTCCGGTCTGAGCTCGAGCGACTCGGTGTGCCAACCATCGATGCCGATGTCGTCGCGCGCGACGTCGTCGCACCGGGTACCCCCGGCCTTGCCGCGATTCTCGATCGCTTCGGACCGGGGATCCTCGATAAGGATGGGACGCTCGACCGCCGCAAGCTGGGGTCGATCGTGTTCGCGGACGAAAAAGGCAGACGCGACCTCGAGCAGATCGTTCACCCTGCTGTCAAAGCAGCCATCACCGGCTGGCTCGATTCACTGAACGAAACACACAACATCGCCGTCGCTGTCATTCCCCTGCTCTACGAAACCGGGAGAGAGAGAGACTTCGACGTCATCATTACCACGGCCTGCAGCTCCGACGAGCAGTTACGCCGTGTGATGACGCGCGACTCTCTCAGTGAGATGCAGGCAAAGCAGCGGATCGCCGCGCAGTTGTCGACCGAGGAAAAGGTCCGTCGCGCCGACTTCGCTATCTGGACCGACGGGACGCACGAAGACACGAAGCGCCAGGTCCTGGAAACGCTGGAGCAGTTGGCGCGACGGTAGCGGCAAGCCTTCCCTGGCCTGAGCGAAGTCGAAGGCAGACTCGCCGGCGCGGTAAGGCGGGTTTAAAAATCCGCCTCTACACGGTCGCCGCAACCCGCTCCTGCGCCGCGCGCAGCGTGTTCATCATCAGCATCGTGATCGTCAGCGGCCCAACACCTCCAGGTACGGGTGTGAGGGCCCCAGCCACCTCCGCGACCGCCGGGTGAACGTCGCCAACGAGCACAGAGCCCTTCGCCTGAAAGGATGCAAGCCTGGGATGACCTTCGGGAAAAAGTTGCGCAGCCACTGCCGCGTCGGTTACGCGATTCATACCGACGTCGATGACCGTCGCGCCCGGCTTTACATAATCCTTCGTGACGAGGCCGGCTCGTCCGACCGCCGCGACGAGAATATCGGCCTGACGGCAGACCGCTGGCAAGTCCGGGGTGCGTGAATGGCAGATGGTCACGGTGGCGTCGCGGTGCAGCAGCAGCATGGCCATCGGTTTTCCAACGATATCGCTGCGGCCGATGACGACCGCGTGGCGCCCGCGGATCGGGATGTTCTCGCGTTCCAGCAACTGGATGACGCCAGCGGGCGTGCACGCAACGAGCTTGGGACGATTCTGTGACAGCAGGCCCACGCTCTCGGCGCCGAATCCATCAACGTCCTTGTCGGCTGCGATCGTATCGAACACGCGCTGCTGGGCGCCCGCGCCCATCTGTTTTGGCAACGGCGATTGAACCAGGATGCCGTCGTGCACGGGACTCTGATTGAGTCGATCGACGAGCGCCAGCACGTCGGCCAGCGTGGCCGATTCCGGCATGCGTTCGAGATCAACTCTGAAGCCGACGTCGCCGCCCGCCTTCACCTTGTTTCGAACGTAGACCTGTGAGGCCGGATCGCTGCCGACCAGGACGATCCCGAGTCCGGGTGGCCGGCCGTGGTTGCTGACGAATTCTGCGACCCGGGGTTTGATTTCCTCCTGCAAGCGTGTTGCGAGCGCCTGTCCGTCGAGCACACGTGCCGTCATGCCGAGCTGTTCTCCTCGAGCGCCTCGCGCTTATCGTCCTGCGGACCCTGCCGTCGACTGCTGGCGCCGCCGGAGCTCACTGTGCTTGTAGCCATACGCGAAGTAGATCACGAGCCCGATGGCCATCCAGATCACGAGCCGGAGCCACGTATCGAACGGCAAACCCAACATGAGCGCGAAGCTGACGAGCGCTGAGAGGATCGGGACGAACGGCACGAACGGGGTCCTGAAGGGGCGATGGAGATCGGGCCTGCGGTAACGGAGGAAGATCACACCAATCGAGACGATGACGAATGCCAGGAGCGTTCCGATGCTCACCAGCTCTCCGAGCGCGCCGATCGGGGTGAATCCGGCGGCGAGCGCCACGATGACGCCAGTGATGATGCTCGTGATATGAGGGGTCCGGAACTTGGGATGAATCTTCCTGGCAAACGGTGGGAGAAGGCCGTCGCGGGACATCGAGTAGAAGATGCGCGGCTGCGCCATCATCAGCACCACCATCACGGAACTCAACCCCGCGATCGCGCCAAGCTCCACGAGCATGGTCATCATCCGGAGCAAGGTGCTTCCACCTGAAGCCGCTTCGGCTGCGCGAATGGCGACGACCATCGGCGCCGGCGACCCGAGCATTTCGCGATACGGGACAAGGCCCACCATGACGCCGGACACGAGGATGTAGAGGACGGTGCAGACGGCCAGAGACCCGAGGATGCCAACTGGCATGTCCTTCTGGGGGTTCTTGGCTTCTTGTGCCGCCACAGAAACGGCATCGAAGCCGATGTATGCGAAGAAGATGACGCCGGCGCCACGCAGCACACCGCTCCAGCCATATTCTCCAAACGAGCCTGTGTTCGGCGGAATGAACGGCTGCCAGTTCGCCGTGTTCACGAACGCCGCCCCGCCGACAATGACGATCAGCACGACGGCGACCTTGATGACCACGATGGCTGAATTGACGTTTGCCGATTCCTTGATGCCAATGACGATCAAGACGGTCACGGCCAACGCGATGAGAACGGCGGGCAGGTTCAGGTAGGCGTCCGGGTTACACCCAGCGGCCGGAACCACGGTGCACGGCGCCGACGCGAGCGACGCGGGAATGGTGATCCCGAAAAAGTCGTGAAGAAAGCTGGTGAGGTGGCCGGACCAGCCGACCGCGACCGTCGCGCCGCCGAGCGCGTATTCGAGAATCAGGTCCCAGCCGATGATCCACGCGATGAATTCGCCGAGCGTCGCATAGCCATAGGTGTAGGCGGAGCCGGCAATCGGCACGGTCGAGGCAAACTCGGAATAGCACAAACCGGCCAACGCGCTCGCCACTCCCGCCACAACCATCGACAGCACGATTGCCGGACCGGCATATTGCGCGGCCGCCTGCCCGGTCAGCACGAAAATGCCCGTGCCGATGATCGCGCCAATCCCGAGAGTGACGAGATTGGTGGGGCCGAGCACTCGCTTCAGGGAATGCTCCCCGGTTGCAGCCGCTTCGGCTTTCAGTTGCTCGATCGACTTCGTCGCGAACATCGACATGAGGATCTCCTGCCTTTCACGCGACTTTCGCCGCGGGCGTGGCTTGGCGATTATAAGCGCGCCACAGACGTCGCCGCCCGCAGGTACGCGCGTACCCGGCCCGCCGGATCGGCTCCTTCCAGCAGATCACTGATGACGGCGACGCTGGAGGCGCCAGCCCTCCAGACCGATGTCGCCGTATCGAGGGTGATGCCGCCAATCGCCACGATTGGCAGGCCTTTCGATCGGCGTGCCGCCTCGGTGACCTGCGTCAGCCCTACGGCGTCGTAGCCCGTCTCCTTTGTACGCGTGCCGAATATGGGTCCGATTGCGATGTAGCTGACTGGTTCCTCGGACGCCCGTTCGATCTGAGCAGTCGTGTGCGTCGAAAATCCAACGACCGCCGCAGGACCCAGCAAACTCCGAACCTGGCCTGGCGGCAGATCGTCCTGGCCCACGTGGACCCCCGAGGCGTTCGACATCAGAGCAAGGTCCGGACGGTCATTGACGATCACAGCAGCGTCATATGGCTCGGCGACGGCAGTTATCGTGTCGCACAACTCAAGGAAACGATTGGACGGCAGGTCCTTGGCTCGAATCTGAAGGCATCGTGCGCCGCCATCCATGAAGGCCCGCGCCAGGTCCTCGGGCTTCCAACCCGCGCGCAGCGAAACATCCACATCCACGATGGCGTGAAGCGGAGATAGTCGAGTCAGGCTGTGTCCGCCAGGCTACTTTTTTTTGGCTGTGGCATGAAGCGGTCCATGAAGGATGTGTTCAGCCGGCCAGCGATGAAATCGGCCTCGTTCAGGATCTTCTGGTGGAGCGGCACCGATGTGCGGATGCCCTCGATCACCGTCATGTCGAGCGTTCGCTTCATGCGCGCGATCGCCTCCTGACGGTCGCGGCCGTGCGTGATGATCTTGGCAATCATCGAGTCATAGTAGGGCGTCACCGTGCAGTCGGAGTGCGCGAAGGTGTCGATGCGCACGCCCGGGCCGCCTGGCGTGCTGAACGCGTGAATCACGCCGGGTGATGGCGCGAACGTCTCAGGATCCTCGGCGTTGACGCGACACTCGATCGCATGACCAGTGAAAGTCACTTCGCTCTGCTTGAAAGACAAGCGTTCCCCGGCGGCGATCCGGATCTGCTCCTTGACGATGTCGATACCGGTCACCATCTCAGTCACCGGATGCTCGACCTGCAGACGCGTGTTCGTCTCCATGTAGTAGAACTTGCCATCCCGGTCCATCAGGAACTCGAACGTCCCCGCATTGGTGTACTGAACGGCTTTGGCCGCATCCACGACCACGCTGCCCATCTTCTTGCGAATCTTGTCGCTCAGCGCGGGCGATGGTGCCTCCTCGATCAGCTTCTGATGTCGACGCTGGATCGAGCACTCCCGCTCACCCAGATGGACGACGTTGCCGTGATGATCCCCGATGATCTGGAACTCGATGTGCCGTGGGCTTTCGAGGTACTTCTCGATATAGACGTCACCGTTGCCGAACGCCGCTTCGGCTTCGCGCTGCGCGGTCCGCAGCGCGTGTGCCAGCTCGCCCGCCGTGCGGACGACGCGCATGCCGCGCCCTCCCCCGCCGGCCACGGCCTTCACGATCACCGGAAAGCCGATGTCCTTGACGACCTTGAGCGCATGCTCTTCGTCGGTGACGGGGCCGTCGCTGCCGGGCAGCATCGGCACGCCTGCTTTCTTCATCGCCTTCTTTGCGCGTGCTTTGTCCCCGAGGAGCTTGATGACACTCGGGTCGGGACCGATGAACCGGATGTGACAGGCCTCGCACACCTCGGCGAGATACGCACTCTCGGACAGGAATCCGTAGCCGGGATGGATGGCATCGGCGCCCGTGATCTCGGCCGCGCTGATGATGGCCGGAACATTGAGGTAACTGTCAGCGCTCCGCGGGGGACCGATACAGACGTCTTCGTCCGCGAAGCGGACATGCAGCGAGTTCTCGTCCGCCTCGGAGTAGACCGCAACGGTCTTGATGCTCAGCTCACGACAGGCGTGGATGATGCGCAAAGCGATCTCTCCACGGTTGGCGATGAGGATTTTCTTGAACATGTTACTCAACTGCTCGCTTGTGTTGGCGGGCTCCAACGGAGGTCCGCGCAACAAGACCGTTCGTCTCTGGAAAGACCGGCGTTGCGAAAGTCACCGACACAAGCGACTCCTCAGGTTAGGTCGGTCTGATAGCAAACAGGCGTTCGCCATAGTGAACGGCCCGCCCGTTTTCCACATATACCTTCACGACTTCTCCGTCGCACTCGGCGTTGATCTCGTTCATCAACTTCATCGCTTCGATGATGCACAGCACCTGACCGGTCTTCACCATCTGCCCCACGTCGGTGAACGGCTTGGCATCCGGCTCGGGCGCTCGAAAGAACGTGCCGACGATCGGCGACTTGATGATGGCCAGATCGACGTCCTCACTTGCGACCGTGAGCGGCGCTGAGGCCGGCTCACCCGGGGGTGGTGCCGTCGCGATCGGCGCGACATAGCCCGGGGCCGGCACCGCAGGCGCGTGACTGCTCCACTGGGGACCTGAGTCCTTGCGCAATCGAAGTTTGACACCCTCCTGCTCGAGCTCGAACTCACTCAAGCCGTTCTCGCGCATCAACTCCAGAATCTTTTTGATCTCGTCTAGATCCATTCATCCTGTCCGGCGGGTCCACGAGTTCGGTGCCCAGCGGGTCCAAAGACCAGGACCCGCTCTATCCCGCGACCCGCACGTTCACACGTAGGCCGGTCTTGTTCTCGAGACCCGGCAATCTCTATCCAAGCGCCAATAACTCTTTGGTGACGGAGGTCAAGACCTCGCACCCATCTTCCGTCACCAGCACATCGTCCTCGATCCGCACGCCACCCAGGCCGGGCAGATAGACGCCCGGTTCAATGGTAAACACCATCCCAGGCTCCAGTTGCACGGAAGCTGAGTGCGAACGAGGCGGGCCGATGCGGGGGTCTTCGTGGACGTCCAGCCCCAGACCGTGACCGGTTCCATGTCCGAACGCCTCCCCCAGCCCTCGCGACGCGAGCAGGGTTCGGGCGGCACCGTCGACTGAAGCCGCGGGGACTCCCGGCCTGACCGCCTCGATGGCGGTGCGTTGAGCATCTCGGACGGCTGCATGGAGCCGGGAGGCGTCTTCCGTAGGCGCCCCTACCGATACGGTCCGGGTCAAGTCCGAGCAGTATCCGTCCAGGACCCCGCCAAAGTCCAGCACGACCAGGTCACCCTGATTCAAGATCCTGGTACCGGCGCGATAGTGCGGCAACGCCGCGTTCGGGCCGGATGCCACGATCGTGTCAAACGCCATTCGCTCGTAACCTGCTGCACGCGCAGCCGTTTCGATCGCCGCCGCCACATCGCGTTCGGTCACGCCCGCGCGAATCGACCGAAACGCCGCATCGGCGACCTGGTCCAGTCGAGCGGCCGCTTCGCGCAGTGTCGCCACCTCGCTCCGGTCCTTGACCTGACGGAACTGCTCGACAACGCGCTCGGTCGACGTCCAGCTCACCGCCAGTCCGCGAGACTTCGAGGTCCGCTCCAACCATTCTTTCCTGGCGACAGTCAGGTGCGCGGCCTCGATCCCGAGTCTCACCGGCATCCCGGGAGTGGACAGCAAGTCGATGAGCGCCTCGTCGTAACTTGCGGGGACCGGCCAGATCTGCGAGCCAGGGCACGCCGCGGAAGAGGCTTGCAGCGCACGCATCGACTCCTGGTATCGGAAGTCGATGAGGAGGTGAACACCGGTAGCCGTCAGCACAAGAGTGCCGGCGCTTCCAGCGTGATTGGACAAATACCTGATGTTGGTCGGATTGGTCGCCAACAGCCCGTCGAGGCCAAGACTTGCGAGCTTCGCTCTGACCAGCCGGTGCCGGGCCGCCAGAATCTCTGAGTCGGGAAACCCCATCTTACTGACCGTATCCGCTGAAGGAGCACGCGTCACAATGAGCGTCGCTGTGCAATCACATCCAGCCAGGCATCGAGCTCGGCAACGATCCGCTCGTCGACCGGTCGCTTGTCCTGGCCCCGGCCAGATGCGCTCTGACCAGAATCAGCCGCAGGCCGAAAGTGGGTGGCCTGGTACGTTCGCTGATGGATCTCCGCGAGCTTGCCAACCGCGATGAGGTTGTCTGGCGCAGCGTCGAGGATGCGAAGAAACTCGGTGCGCGCCTCCTCCAGCCGGTCAAGTTGGAAGAGCGCCCGACCCAGCGTGACCCGTGCCGACAGGTAGGCGGGATGCTGTGCCAGCCCCGCCTCGCACACCCGAACGGCTTCTTCGAAGTCTCCGGCCCGCCGGTACTCCTCGGCAAGCTGCGCAAAAGCAATCGACGCCGGATCCTTCCGGACCCGGCGTCGAAGGTCTTCAATCCGGGGATTGTCGGTCACTCCAACAGCTTAGACCGTTCCTGAACCCGGAAAATGAACGGCCGTTAATTCACGGTTACTGTGGCCGCTGTCGATGCTGTGCGCCCCATGCTGTCCACGACCGTCAAGGACATGATGTACGTCCCCGGGCTGCCAAACGTCTTCGCGTGAATCGGGACTGCCGTGGTCGCGGTCGTTCCATCACCGAAGTCCCAGATGTACTGGACGATTGTTGCGCCGGCGCCAACGGTCGACGTGGTGGCGTTGAAGATCGCCTGCTGCCCCGCAGTCGGAGTCGAGGGTGTGACGACGAACAGAGCCTTCGGCGCTGCCGGTGCCCCAATCACGAACGATGTTGTCTTCGAGCTGCTCGTCCCGCCAGGTGCGCTGACCGTCAAGGTCACGTTCTGGACACCAGACATGGTGAACGCGTGCTGACCGATCACGCCGCTCCCGTTCGAGCCGTCGCCGAAGTTCCATGAATAAGAGCAGGTCGAGCCGCACGCTGCGCCGGTGAGTGAGCTTGCCGAGGCGTCAAACGTGACGTCTTCACCGACGGCAGGCGGGTTCGGTGCGATCGTGAACGACGCCGTCGGCACGTCGGGACCCAGGAGAGCGATCGTCACAAGCTGCGTGCGGGCGTTGTCGATGTTCTCACCGACCGCCACCGCCGTGATCTGCGCACTCGAGACCGGCGTGTTCAGGCTTGGCGCCGTGAACGTCAACGCCGCGTTGCCATTCCCATCGGTGACCACCTCGCCAACCGACAAGGTCCCCGCCGTCGTGTTCACGATCACACGTCTCTGCCCAAGCGGAGAGTTGCTGGAGCCGTCACGGAAGTTCAGGCGGACGGTCGACTGGGAGCTGCCGTCGCGCTGCACGATGTCCGGCGACGCCGTCATGGTGAGCACGAGACCGAACCCGGATGGGCCCAGCAGCGGCGGCGCTGACTGACTTTGCGTCATGCAGGCGCTGAGGCTCAGCGCTGCACCGGCTGCTACTGCGGCACGGAGAACCGTTGCGAGATATTTTCTGTCGCTGTGCATGGTCGTTCCTAGCTGGGGTCCGCGAAATCGGCGAAGTCGATACCGATCGAGGCGGTGGCGCTGATGTCGTTGCCGGCCTGGTCGCGGCCGTAGAAGGTCACGTAGGCAATCGTCGAGATGATGTCGAAGTTCGACGAGAGCGCCCGCAGCGGTGCTTCCTCCTTGGCTGAATGCCGCACAAGCTGGAAGGTCGTCGTCCCAGTTCCGTCGCTCGGGACCGTGAGGGTTACGGCCGAATCGAACGCGTACGGCACGTCCACGCCCTGCACCGCGCGGCCATCGGTTCGCCGGTATTCCACGCGATAGCGCGTGATGGTGACGGCGTTGAGAAGTGTCGGGTTGACGGTGACACCTGGTGACCCTGGATCCTTCAGAATGATCCGCATCTGCACTTCGGCCATGTCGTTGAGCGTCGAGCCCTTGGTGAGGACATCGGAGTTGAGCGTGCCCTGATCGTCATTGACGAACAGGCTGTCCACCACCAGGACGACTGGCGAGCGTCCCTCGCGCGTGAACTCTCCGCAGGCTGACGAGAGCGCCACCAGCGCCACGACCAGAAGCAACTTCACGAATTTCGCAGTCACGTGCATTCCTCTCCTAGAGCCTCATAATCTTCGGGGTGATGAAGATGAGCAGCTCACGACTCTCATCCGAGAACTCGTTCCTCTGGAACAACCAGCCAAGCAGCGGAATCCGGTGCAGCCCGGGTGTCCGATCCTGACTCGCCTGCTCGCGGCTGACGTAAATGCCGCCAATCACCGTGGTGTCGCCGTCGCCCACGAGCACCTGCGTCAGCGCGCGCTGTGTGTCGATGGGCGGAATGCCGTTGATGGCGCGGCTGAAGTCGGGCGACGCGTTCTCGACCGAGATACGCATGATCACGGTGTTGGTCGCGGTGATCTGGGGCGTCACGCGCAGCGTCAACGCCGCATCACGGAAGGTGACCGTCACCGTGTTGTTGGCCACGGTCTGAATCGGGATCTGGACGCCCTGTGTGATTTCGGCCTCGATGTTGTTCTGCGTCGAAACCCGCGGCGTAGACAGGATCCGTCCCTGGCCTGACGATTCCAGCGCCGTCAGGGCGACGTCGAGATTGACGGCGCCATTCACCGCGCCGAGCGCCACGCCAATGGCACTGGTTGCCGGGCTGACGCCCATGTTGACCATTGTCGGGACCGAGTCGGTACCGGTCAGGTCAGCTCCCTGCGTCGGTCCGGTGCGGCCGGTCACGGATCCCTGATTCGGGAACGAGAACGGCAGGGTGTTCCCAAGCGCGCTGCTCGCGCGCGCGCCCACACCCCACTGGATGCCGATGTTTCGCGCAAAATCACGCGTCGTCTGAACGATGCGCGCTTCGATCTCTACTTGCGGCTCGGGACGATCCAACGTCGTGATGAGATCCGAGGCTCGTTGGAGGCGATCGGCCAGGTCGTTGATGATGAGCGTGTTCGTTCGCGCGTCGAACTGGATCTGACC
>Ga0075421_100008547_pt1 | contig 12589 bp, 12 predicted proteins | sample SoiMetdeltSBSDD5_FD_75292 | JGI IMG/M metagenome (GOLD analysis project Ga0075421, IMG submission 75292) | Bulk soil microbial communities from a Populus tree surrounding site in Tennessee, USA - Soil MetaG P. deltoides SBSDD5 | ecosystem: Environmental > Terrestrial > Soil > Tree plantation... | reverse complement strand
TCACCGATGTAGAGCATCGGCGCCTCGTCGCGCTCGCCCTCGCCGATGACGATGGTCCCGTTGAACGCGACCTCGTCCATCGCCTTCCGCATCGCCTCGACGGCGGCCTCATCGGCGCGGTCGTTGTCGCCGTGTCCCATCCAGTGGGCGGACGAGATCGCGGCGGCTTCGGTGATGCGCACGAGCTCGAGGCTGGAGGTCCGATCGGTGGGGACCCGCGGGCCGAGCATGCGGCTAGACCCTACCGGCTTCCGCGGGCTGCTGCACGAGCGCGAGCCAGTCGCTCCGCGGCGTCCTCGATGCGCGGCAGCGGATCGCGCATCGCCGTGTCGCGGTCCGCCTCCGTCTCGCCCGCAAGCGTCTCGATCGCCTCGACTCCGGCATCGCGCATCGTCTGCTGACCCGGACCAAGGATCCCCGCCACCGCGACGACCGGAACACCACGACGCTTCGCCGCGATCGTCACCGCATGAGTGAGCTTGCCGTAGACGCTCTGTCCGTCGATCCGGCCCTCGCCCGTCACCACGAGATCCGCGCCGACCAGCCTCTTGTCGAAGCTCACCGCGTCGAGCACGAGCGCGGAGCCGGACACGAGCCGCGCGTCGAGAAAGGCGATGAGGCCGGCCCCGAGTCCACCGGCGGCGCCCGCTCCGGGAACGCTCCGCACGTCACGGCCGACGAATGCCTCGACGACGTCCGCATAGCGCGTGAGCGCCGCTTCGAGCTGGCGTTGGATCTCGGGCGTCGCGCCCTTCTGCGGCCCGTACACGGCGGTCGCGCCCTCAGGGCCGAGCAGTGGATTACGCACGTCGCACGCGACATCGATCGCGGGGCGGACGAGCCGCGGATCGGTCTGCCCCTCGATACGCGCGAGACGCGCCAGCGCGACACCACCCTCGGGCAGGTCCTGACCGGCCGCGTCGAAGAAGCGATAGCCGAACGCGCGCGCCATGCCGGCTCCGCCGTCGTTCGTCGCGCTGCCGCCGATACCGATCACGATCCGCTGCGCGCCTGAGGCGGCCGCGGCCAGGATGAGCTCGCCGGTGCCGCGCGTGGACGTGACGCGCGGATCGCGTTCCTCTTCTTGCAGGAGCGGCAGACCGCTCGCCGCGGCCATCTCAAGGACCGCGGTGGTGCCGTCACCGAGCACGCCCCACTGCGCGTCGATCTCCCGACCGAGCGGATCGTGGACGCGCGCCTGACGCATCTCGCCGCGGGTCGCGCGCACGAGAGCGAGCGCGGTCCCCTCTCCCCCATCCGCAAGCGGCAGCTCGACGCACTGGGCACGCGGCCAGACACGTCGAATACCGCGCGCGATCGCGCTCGCGACGGCGACCGCGTCGGCACTGCCTTTGAACGATTGGGGGGCGATCACGACGCGTGGCGCGTCGCGCTCGGGCACGCGGGAATGATAGGTAGGACACGGAACGTTCATCGGACGTGGCCCCTAAACTCGGAAGCACGTGACCCTCACGACCGGGCCAGACGCGGGCTGTAGCCCGCGCGCCCCCGCCGAACTCTCCGGAGCGTGGGCAAAGGTCGCCGAACGGCGATCGCCGGCCAGCATCTTCCTCACTCCGGAGTGGATCGCGGTGACGCGCGAACATGACAGCGCCGAGGCGGTGACGCTCGCCGTGGGCGACCCGCCGCAGGGCATCGCGGCCCTCGCGCGCGACGCGGACGGCACGCTCCGTTTCGCCGGAGGCGAGCTCACGGATGAACAGGATGTCGTCGCACCGGCCGGTCACGAGCGCGAGGTCGCGACCGCCGTGTGCAGCTGGATCGCCCGCGAGGCTCCGCGGCGGGTCAGCCTCGCCTACGTTCCCGAGGAGGTCGCGACACTCGAGGTGGCGGCGGCGGCACTGGCCGAGAACGGCTACCGCGTCGAGCGGTCGCGCCTCATCACCAGTCCGCGTCTCGCCCTGCCGGCCGACTTCGAGTCATACGTGCAGGGCCTCGGAAAGAAGGAGCGTCACGAGCTGCGCCGGAAGATCCGACGCCTCGAGAGCGCGACTCAGGCGAGCTTCCGCTGGGCGAGTGATTCCGAGCGCGGCGCGACTCTGGACCGCTTCTTCGCGTTGCATCGGCTCTCGCGCGGCGAGAAGGCGGACTTCATGACGCAAGACGTGGAGCGCTTCTTTCGCGACATCGCCGACGCCCTCGCGCCGCTCGGGCGCCTGCGTCTCGGCACCCTGCGCGCGCACGACGAGGATGCGGCGGTGCTCTTCGCATTCGCGTATCGCGGCACGCTCGCGCTTTACAACGCCGCATACGATCCGGCACTCGCGTCGCTCTCGATCGGCATCGTCGGCCACGCCTGGGCCATACGCGAAGCGATCCGCGAGCGCCTCGACACGTACGACCTGCTGCGCGGCGACGAGCCGTACAAGTACGACCTCGGCGCCACGGACCGCTGGCTCGGCCGGCTCGAAGCGACGAGACCGTGACGCGCCGCGTCGCGATGCTCTCGGTCCACGCCTGTCCGCTCGCGAAGCTCGGTGGCCGGGACTCCGGCGGGATGAACGTCTACGTGCGCGAGCTCGCGCGCGTGCTCGGGCGGCGTGGCATCGAGGTCGACGTCTTCACGCGCTGGCGGGAGAAGTACGACCCGCGGATCCAGCAGCTCGGCGAGAACGCCCGCGTGATCCACATCGAGTCGGGACCGATCGGTTACTGGCCGAAGATGGCCGTGTACGACCACCTCGACGAGTTCACCGCCAAGCTGGATCAGCACGTCAGAGCGGAGGGCCGGACGTACGACCTGATCCACTCGCATTACTGGCTATCCGCGAGCGTCGCGCGCAGCCTTGCGTCGCGCTGGTCCGTGCCGCGCATCCAGATGTTCCACACGCTCGGCCTGGTGAAGCGCGAGGTGATGGACGAGGACATCGACGGCGAGAGCGACGTGCGTGTGACGATCGAGCGCCAGGCCGTCCAGGACGCGGCGGCGCTCGTCGCCGCGAGCGAGATCGAGCTCGCCGAGCTGCGGGATCTCTACGGCGCGGACCCGGCGAAGATCCACGTGATCCCCTGCGGCGTCGACCCGGGCCTGTTCCGACCGATGCGGACCGCGGACGCGCGTGAGCGCCTCGGGCGCGACCAGTGCCAGCGGATGGTCCTCTTCGTCGGCCGCATCGAGCAGATCAAAGGGATCGACGTTCTGCTGCGCGCACTCGGCCTCCTGTTCACGCGTCGGCCGGACATGCGCAGCGACGTCTGTCTCCTCGTCGTCGGTGGCGCGCTGGATCCGGGAGACGACGCGAACGAAAGCGAGAAGATCCAGGACCTCCGGCGCCTGGTACACGACCACCGCATGGAGGCGAACGTCGACTTCGTCGGCTCGCTCGACCAGGAGACCCTCGCGCTGTACTACGCGGCGGCCGACGTCTGCGCCGTGCCGTCACTCACTGAGTCATTCGGTCTGGTCGCGCTCGAAGCGATGGCCTGCGGTACACCGGTCGTCGGCACGCGGGTCGGTGGCCTGCAGACCCTCATCGAGCACGGCGAGTCCGGATTGCTGGTTCCCGCCGGCGACGACCAGGCGCTCGCCGACGCGATCGAGCAGGTGCTCACGGACCCGCGACTGCGCATGCATCTTGCTCACGGAGCGCGCGACCGCGCCGAGCACTTCACCTGGCAGGGCGTCGGCGAGAAGATCGCCGGCCTGTACGACTCCGTTCTGGCATCGTCTCCCGCACTGGAGGTCTAAGGAAATGGCCGACGCGTTCCCGATCCCGAGGCGCGCCATGGCGATCTTCGCGCATCCCGATGATGTCGACTTCGGTTGTTCGGGGACGCTCGCCGGTTTCATCGAGCGCGGAACGCACGCGACCTACTGCCTTCTCACCAGTGGCGACAAGGGGACGCACGACCCGAAGATGGCGCCCGAGGTTCTGGCGGCCACGCGCGAGAAGGAGCAGCGCGCGGCCGGCGAGGCGATCGGGGTGAAGGAGTTCGTCTTCCTCCGACACCACGACGGTGAGCTCGAGCGGTCGATGGCTCTGCGCGAAGAGGTCTGCCTCGCCATCCGCCTGCACAAGCCCGACCTCGTCTTCACCAATGACCCCTGGAGCCACTTCCAGATCCACCCGGATCACCGGGTGGCGGGCTGGTCGGGAATGGACGGAGTCATCGCCGCGCGGGATCACCTCTTCTTTCCGGAGCAGCTGAGCAGCGGGAAGCTCGCGAAGCATCGCGTGTCACGGGTCCTGCTCTTCGGGTCGCGCGATCCGAACGTCTGGTTCGACATCAGCGGCACGCTCGACAAGAAGATCAAGGCGCTGCAGTCGCACAAGTCGCAGCTCGGGGGCCGCACCGAATTCCCCAAGCGGATGCGCACCTGGGCGAAGAGCATCGGCGCGACCTGGAACGTACCCGCGGCGGAGGCTTTCCGCTACATCGAGCTGGGCTAGGGCGCTACTGCGGCGTGGCGAAGCACACGCCAAGCGGATGAGCGCAGCCAGGCTGCGCGATCACGGCGCGCGGCGCACCTCGATCGTCGGGAATCCCGCGGGCCGCATCGGACCGACCGGGGTCAGCGGCACGCCGAACGTTCCGAAGCCGACGATCCGTTTCGCGAGCTCGCCCCCGGCCGCGAGCTCGTCCATCGCGGCGTCGAGGTGCTCGGGCGTCACGGCCTTCGCACCCGCGATCGCGGCGAGGAGCGCGGACTTTCGAAGCAGCTCCTTGATGTACGCCGGGCTCGCGCCATCCGTCTTTTCGACGTAGCGCGCGAAGTCGACGCCCTCGAGCGTGAGGCCGCGCGCGTAGAGCTCGAGCAGCTTCGCGCGTCCTCGAGCGTCAGGCACGGGCAGCTCGACGACAAGGTCCACGCGCCCGGGCCGCGCTGCCAGCGCCGGCTCGAGGATGTCCGGTCGGTTCGTCGTCAAGACGAACAGCACGTCGGCGTCGTCGGCAAGACCATCGAGCTGGTTGAGCAGCTCGAACAGCAGGGGACTCGTCTGCTGGCCGGGCATGCCCCGCTCCTGCGCGATGAGATCGACGTCCTCAACGACGACCGTGGCCGGGGCGAGTACGCGAGCGAACTGGCCGATCGTACCGAGACCTCCCATGCCGAGCCCGGTGACGATGATGAGCGTCCGTCCCGTCATCTGCGTGGCGAGATACATGACGGTCAGCGTCTTGCCGGTGCCGGGCGGCCCATACAGGAGGATGCCGCGCTTCAGCGAACGCTTGGCCGCGACGAGCGCGGCCGCGTGGTCTGAGAAACGCACCGCGTGCTGCTCGATGCGCTCCAGGACACCGTCGGGCAGCACGACCTCGTCGCGCTGTACGCGCGGGAGACGGTGGAACTTCACGAGCGACTGCACACCGTACTGGCCAGGTGCGAGCGAGATCGCTTTGCCGCGGTAGACGTTGAGCACCTTGGCGGCCGTCGTCAGCTCTTTGAGCAACGCGACGGCAGCGTCGCGCCTGGTACAAGCGACCTCGACGCGCATGCGCGTCCGGGGCCCCATCTCGAGCGTCGGCGGCCCAACGACGAAGATCGTGAGCCGATCGTCTCCCGCGGTCACGAAGTAGAGCCCGTACTGAACGCACGCGAGCGTGCGCTCCTCCTCGAGGTGGAAGTTGACATAGTCGACCGGGCCCTCGCTGATGCGACCCCACGGATTGCTGGCGGCGAGGAGGTCGGAGAAGGTGAACTGCTGGAAACGCTTGTTCGGGGCGGAGAAGCCGACGAGGTCCGCGGTGCGACCGCCCGATGACAGCACTTTGTCCAGCGCGACCTGGACGTTCGGGTGCTCGTAGTTGTCGAAGTCCTCGGTGACGATCGGAATGCGCCCGGGGTCGCCGCCGAGATGCGCACGCAGGCGCTCTAGCAGTGGACTCGTCTCTTTCGCGGCTTCGGCGTTCATCGCATCCACGAACTTCTTGAACGCCGTCCCGAACTCAGCAGGCGTGATCTCGTCCTTGTCTCGCACGCCCGACAGGCTAGCGCGACTCCGTCGAACTCGCGGCGTCGTTACGAAACTGTTGTGCGACCCAGTGTTGTGCGACCCAGTGTTGTGCGACCCAGTGTTGTGCGACCCAGTATTGAGCGGCGCTAGTGCTTGAAGTGCCGCCTGCCGGTGAACAGCATCGCCATGCGGTGCCTGTTCGCGGTCTCGATCATCATCGCGTCCCGCAGCGAACCACCGGGTTGGATGATCGCGGTCACGCCGGCACGCGCGGCGACCTCGATGCCATCGGGGAACGGGAAGTACGCGTCGGAGGCCATGACCGCAAGGCGCGCGTTCTCCCCCGCTTTGCGGACGGCGACCTCGACGGCGACGACGCGCGACAGCTGACCAGGTCCGACACCGACGGTGGCGAGCCCCTTCACGAGGACGATGGCGTTCGACGTCACGTGGCGCACGCAGCGCCAGGCGAAGAGCAGGTCCGTCAGCTCCTCGAGCGTCGGCGTGCGCTCGGTGACGACCTTGAAGTTCCCTTCCTCGGTGACGGACTCGTCCGGGGTCTGCACCAAGAGGCCGCCCGCGACCTTCTTCAGATCGAGAGCATCGCTCGGACGCCGTAGCCGACGACCGTCGACCAGAGCGTTCGGCACGGACAGGATCTCGAGATTCTTGCGCTGCCGGAGGAGCGGTAGCGCGTCGTCGTCGTAGCTCGGAGCGATGATCGCCTCATAGAACGTGTCCTGCATCGCCTCCGCGAGCTCGCGCGTCACCGGGCGGTTCGCACCGACGATGCCGCCGAACGCGGAGACCGAATCGGCCATGAACGCGCGCTGATAGGCCTTCCTGATCTCGCTCTCCGACGCGATGCCCGATGGGTTCTGATGCTTCACGATCGCGACGGTCGGCTGCGCGAAGTCGGACACGATCCGCCAGGCGGCGTTGATATCGAGCACGTTGTTGAAGCTCGCCGCGCGGCCGTGGATCTGCTCCATCGAGACCATCGCGCCGCTCTCTTCACCGCGGATCGCGTAGAACGCGGCCTGCTGATGCGGGTTCTCGCCGTAGCGCAGGTCGCGGACCTTGCGAAGCGACAGCGTCATGTCGTCGGGGAACTGGATGCCGGCTTCGCCGACGAAGCGCGACGCGATCGTCGCGTCGTACGCCGCCGTGTGCGAGAACGCCTCGGCCGCGAGCAGGCGGCGCGTCTCGAGCGAGACGTTGCCGCGGCCCTTGAGCTCGTCGAGCACCGCGGCGTAGCGGTCGGGTCGCGCCACGACCACGACGTCCTGATAGTTCTTCGCCGCGGCGCGCAGCAGCGTCGCGCCGCCGATGTCGATCTGCTCCTGCAGCTCGAGCCCGCGCTTGCCCGCGGCTGCGGCTTTCGCGTACGGATACAGGTTCACCGCGACGAGATCGATCGGCTCGATGCCCTCGCGCGCGAGCTCGGCCCGGTGCGACTCGTCGTCCCGTCGCGCCAGCAGCGCGGCATGGATGCGCGGGTGCAACGTCTTCACCCGCCCGCCCAGCAGAGCGGGCGAGCCGGTCTGCTCCTCGACCGCCTTCGAGTCGACGCCCTCCATCGCGAGCGCTGCGCGCGTTCCATCGGTCGCGATAAGGTCCCACCCAAGCTCGCGCAGGCCGCGCGCGAACGCGACGAGACCGGTCGTATCAGAAGCCGAGAGGAGTGCTCGCACGGTGTCTCCCTGTCAAACCCGCTGGCGGTCGCTAGCATAGCCGGACCGTGCCGTTCGACCTCGGTCACTTCATTGACCGTTTTTTCCAGCCTTTCAACACAGAGTCCCGGTTCTGGTGGCCCGCCATCTACGCCGTCGGACTGTCGCTTGTTGCCAACATCGTTTGGTACAACTGGCGCCGCCGCGGCGCGGCGCCGCCCGCCGAGAACGCGCTCAAGCAATGGGCGTTCTGGACCAACATTGTCTTCCTGATCGTGATCATGGTCTGGCTCATCGCGAGGCTGCCCTTCTTCATCATCGGTCTCACCGTCGCCGCGAACATCGCGGCGCTCGGGTTCATGTATCTGTACGTGCTACCGCCGCAGGAGGCAGCCTGGGAGCGCGAGCAGCGCCGGAAGCGTTACTTCCCGCAGCCGGAGCGGAAGAAGAGGCGGCGGCGCTAGATCATTCCGGCGCGGCGTACGCGATGGAAAAGTCGCCGTAACGCTTCTCGTCCGCAAGATCGATCCGATCGACGCTCTCCACCTGGGCAAGACGCGGTCCGCGCGCGAGCCACTGCTGCAGGGCCGCGAGCGAGTCGCTGTCGCCCTCCGCGATGAGCTCGACCGCATCGTCCGCCCGGTTCCACACGCAGCCGGTGAGTCCGCGTGCCTTCGCCTGGCGCACCGCCTCGGCACGGAAGTTCACGCCCTGCACGACCCCGCGCACGACGAAACGCGCTCGCGTCATCCGCGTCGCTTGCGCCTCGCGAGCATCTCGTCCAGTCCCATCGCGTTCGCGAGCACCGAGCGCGACGCCCAGCCACGGCGTGCCGTCGAGATCGCGAATTCCATCCAGTCCAGCTCCTCGGTCGAGTGCGCGTCGGAGTTCGCGACGAGCGTGACGCCCTTGTCGAGCGCTTTCCGGACCCAAACGTCGGGCAGGTCGAGCCGTTCGGGCCCGCCGTTTATCTCGATCCAGGTGCCGGTCTCCGCCGCGGCGTCGATGAGCGCCTGCAGATCGAGGGCATGCGGATCTCGCCGCTCGAGGAGCCGTCCGGTGGGATGTGAGATCGCCGTCACGAGCGGGTGCCGCATCGCCATGAGCACTCGCTCGGTCATGACCTCTCTTGTTTGGCCGAAGGCGGAGTGGACCGAGGCGCTAACGATGTCGAAGCGGGCGAGCATCTCGTCGGAGTAGTCCAGCGTCCCGTTCGCGCGGATGTCCACCTCGGTACCCACCAGGATGCGGAACGGAGCGAGCTCCTCACTGAGCTGCCGCGCCTCCTCGATACGCGCGGTGATGCGCTCGGGACCCAGACCATTGACCAGCCCCAGACCGGGCGAGTGGTCGGTGACGGCGTAGTACGCGTAGCCCTTGTCGCGCGCGCGGCGCGCCATCGCCGCGAGCGTGTCGTGGCCGTCCGTCCAGTTCGTGTGAGTGTGTAGATCGCCACGCATGTCGCCGACCGTGACGAGCGCCGGCAGGCTGTGCGCGAGCGCGGCGTCGATCTCGCCGTGATCCTCGCGCAGCTCGGGAGGGATCGGGTCCATCCCGAGCGCCGCGTAGATCTCCTCCTCCGTGCGCGATGCGATCTCCTGACCGCGAGCCTCCGCGCCGACGCGATACAGGCCGTACTCGTTGAGGAGCAGCTTCTTCTTGAGCGCGTGCCCGCGCAGCCGGACGTTGTGCTCCTTCGAGCCCGTGAAATACAGGAGCGCGGCGCCCCACGATCCGGGCGGAACGACCCGTAGGTCGACCTGCAGCCCGCGGGTGACGATGACCGAGGTCTTCGTGTCCCCATGTGCCAGCACACGCTCGACCGGCGGCGCACGCACCAGCGCTTCCATGACCGGCTTGGCGTCGGATGACGCGATGAGGATGTCGACATCGCCGATCGTCTCGCGGTAGCGCCGCAGGCTTCCCGCGATCGAGATCGCCTCGATGCCTGTCTCCTGCCGCAGCCAGTCGACCATCGACGTGGCCGCGGAGCGCGCGTGGTGGACGAGGTTTCGGCCGGTGCGCTGTTTGAGCGACGCGATCGACCTCAGGATGTTCTCCTCGGTCTTCGCCTGGATCTTCGGGAGCTCGCGGAGGCGATGCGCTTTCGCGGCCTCCTCCAGCTCGTCGACGGTGGTGATCTTCAGGTTCTCGTAGATGACCCTGGCCGTCGCCGGACCGACGCCTGGCACGCGCAGCAAGGTGATGAGCCCGGACGGCACCGCGGCCTTGAGCTCCTCGTGGCGCTGCGACACGCCGGTGCTGACCAGCTGCACGATCGCGTCGCGAACCGATGGGCCGACCTTGGGGATCTCCGCCAGACGGTCCTGCTCGACGAGCGCGGCGATCGGCTCGCGCAGGTCGCGGATCGCACGTGCCACCGCGCGGTAGGTGACGGCGCGAAAGACGTTCTCGCCTTTGAGCTCGAGGAGATCGCCGATCTCGTCAAGGACCGCGGCGACGCCTTCGTTGTCATACGTGACGGCATCGCGGGGCACGCCCCGATGTTAGCGAGAGCGCGAGGAGGTCGCGCTAGGTGATGCGGTTCGTCACCGGCGTGCGCGCCATCTCGAGGTAGCGGAATGCCTGATCGGTCTCGCCACGAGCTCGCAGCTTCGTTGCGTACTCCGCGGCGAACGTCGAAAGGTTCGGGTGGTCGCCCACTTCGACAAGGAGCTCGATGGCCTTGCGATAGGCGCGATCGCTCGCGGTGTATGACTTCAGTAGGTCCTGTGCCGCGCCGATGACGCGCAGCGCGTCGGCGCGCTGGACCGGTTGATCGGTGAGGACCTTCTCCGCGTGCCGCGCGATATTCAGCGCCTGCTCCGCATCGCCATTCATGAGCGCGATGCGTGCGAGGACGAGCTCCGCGACGACGACCATACCCTCGTCGTGCACCATGCGAGCCGTCGCCGCCCCGCGCTCGGCCAGCTCGCGCGCCTCGTCGGTCTTGCCCATCTCGAAGTGGATCGACGACAGCGAGTGCAGCACCTGGAGCTGGAACGTCGTGTCCTCGACGCGCGTGAAGAGGTCCAGCGCGCGGCGGTAGTTTCCGATCGCTCCATCGAGCTCGCCGGCGTCGTACAGCGAGACCGCGACGCCCATGTAGCCCTGCGCCGCAAGGCGGAGCTCGTCGATGCCGCTCGCGAGGTCGAGCGCCGAGCCGTACGTCTGCATCGCCTTCGTCGTGCGATTGAGGCGGCGATACGCCGTGCCGAGCGCGACGAGGATCCGTGCTCGAAGACGTGGGTCACTGACTTCGTGGCGCTCCATCGCGTCGCGCGCGGCCTCCAGCGCTTCAGCCGCGGCGACGTACTGGCCGATCTGCCCGTACGCGATCCCGCGCAGGTGCAGGAGGTGGGCGATCTCGGCGGCGTCGGTCGCCGCGTCGATGAGAGAGAGGGCCTCGCCGATGCGGTCAAAGGCCACCTCACGATTGCCCGTGTTCATCTCCGCCTGTGCCAGGAAGCGCAGGAGCGTCGCGCGCTCGCGCTTCTCGGGCTTGGAGGCCAGTGCCTGCGTCACTTCGTCGCGTGCCGCGGCCCAATCGCGCCGTTCCACGGCGGCCTCGGCGGCCAAGCGGTGGAAAACAAGGCGCTTCGAGGCCGCGAGCGGCTCGTCACCGAGGAAGTAATCGAGGCTCTTGCCCAGCCGGGCGGCGAGGATCTGGAGAGAGCGAACGGATGGGCGGACAAGCCCTGACTCGACCTGACTGATGAAGCCCTTGGTGAGCTCCTCGCCCGCCAGCTGAGCCTGGCTCATGCCGCGCTCGCGCCGGGCTTCACGCACTCGCGCGCCGAGTCCATTCGTGCCGTTCGGTTTCGCAAACGTATCGGTGGTCGTCACATCGCTCCAATGTCACGGAACTGACAGACAGGCATCGGGTTTCGCCTTGCCTCGTCGTGTTCAGCGTTCGTAGACTCGCCAGACGATAGCCAACCCCTCTCAGCGGGCACAATCCGCCGAACGGGGGAGGGAACGAGGGGAGACAGAGGGTGACACCAATTCGTAAGCGACTCATGCGCGTGATCGCGCTGGCCGTCGTGGCGCTGGCGCTCACCGCGAACGTTGCAGCCGCGAGCGACGGGGGCTCCAGCGTCGACAGCGTGCCGTACGACCCAGGGCTCCCGAGCGTCCAGGAGTAGAGCGCCCAGCGGATACGCCGGCCCTTCTCCATACTGGCCGCGTGCCCGCCACATCCACGGATCGCCGCCAACGCATCGAGATAGACGGCAAACCCTTCCTGTTCCAGCACGGTTACCGCTTTGGCAAGGTCACGTACGTCACGCGTCTGCCGCTCGAGAAGAGCATGACTGTGTTCGCGCCTGGGCACCTCTCCGCGAGCGAGGTCGAATCCGTCGTTCGGGGGGATAACCCCTGGATGCTGGACTAAGACCGGACACCCAGCGGTGCGCGCGGTCGTCCAGCGAGTGCGCTCCGCCTCCGTGCACGTCGCGGACGAGACGGTCGCGACCATCGGCCCGGGTCTCGCCGTTCTTCTCGGCGTCGGTGCCGACGACCGACCAGAGGACGGTGAGCGGGTCGCCTCGAAAGTCCTCGCTCTGCGGATCTTCGACGACGGCCGCGGCCGTCTCGATCGGACGGTCAAAGACGTGCGCGGGAGCGTGCTTGTCGTCCCGCAGTTCACGCTCTACGGGGACGTGCGGCATGGGCGCCGGCCCGACTTCACCGCAGCCGCGCCACCCGAGCACGGCCGGCGGCTCTTCGACGCCTTCTGCGGCGTGCTGCGAGGTGCGGATGCCGTCGTCGCCAGCGGCCGATTCGGCGCCGACATGCGGGTCGTTCTCGAGGCCGACGGCCCCGTGACCCTGGTCGTCTCGACCGACGGCTGGGCGGAGGCGGACATCGGGCGCAAGGCCTAGTGGACCACGCGGATCACGTGCGGCTCCTGAAGGACGGCGTGACGCGCGGTGGGATCTGGGCCGACCTCGGCGCCGGGACCGGCGCCTTCACGCTCGCGCTCGCGGAGCTCGTCGG
>Ga0075421_100008546_pt1 | contig 12589 bp, 10 predicted proteins | sample SoiMetdeltSBSDD5_FD_75292 | JGI IMG/M metagenome (GOLD analysis project Ga0075421, IMG submission 75292) | Bulk soil microbial communities from a Populus tree surrounding site in Tennessee, USA - Soil MetaG P. deltoides SBSDD5 | ecosystem: Environmental > Terrestrial > Soil > Tree plantation... | reverse complement strand
GACCATTTGATTCAGGTAAGGCGGTTGAGCGAGTCCACCCAGAGGCGGTGTCTCTTCGATAATGGTGGCGCCGATGACGTGGCAGCCGGGAATGGCATCGATCTCGGCACGGGCGCGCTCCAGGTAGCTGCGGCGGTCGCCCAGGTTCGATCCGAGGGCGATGAAGGCGATCTCACTCACCGCGCGGAACGTAGAAAGCGTCGGCGGCAGTGTCAATTTCGATCGCCGACGGGTCCGCGTCGGGGCGCTCAGGCCGGGGTAAGTGGCGTCGCGACCCGCGCGATCCGACGGGTCAGCTCGCTCAGGGCGGCCGCGACCTCGCGAAGCTCCCGTGCTGCGCCTTCCAGTTCACGGAGCGCGTACGCCTGGTCGGCTGCCGAGCGAGTCACGTTCTCGGCGCCTTCACGGTTGCGCCGCGAGATCTCCGCAATGCGCTCCACCCGCTCCGTCAGTCGCCCGACCTCCGATTCCTGCGTTCGGGACGTGTCGGCGATGCGCTGGCTCCAGGTGAGGCTCGCCGCGGTGGCCTCGACGATCTCGTCGAGCGCGGTTCGCGCCGACTCGGACAACGACTCCACGTCGCTCATCATCGCCTGCCCACGCATGACCTGCGACGCCACCTGTCGCACCTCCTGCTCGAACCCGAGCACGATTTCGCCGGCATCCTCGGATGCGCGCGCACTCTGCTCCGCTAATTTCCGCACCTCGTTCGCGACCACGGCGAACCCCTGGCCCTGAACGCCGGCTCGCGCCGCCTCGATGGCGGCGTTGAGCGCGAGAAGATTGGTCTGATCGGCGAGCTGCTTGATCACCGTGATGAAATCGGTGATGCGCTGCGTGTTCTTCGAGAGCGACGCGATTTGCGTCGTGCTCTCGCCGACGAACCGCTTCGCGCTCACGAGTCGCTCGATGGCGGTACCGATCGTTTCCCTGTGTTCGCCTGCGATCCGCGTGGCGCGTTCGCTCGCCTCGGCGGCGTCGCGGCCGTCGCGCGCGATCTCGGTCGTCCGCGAATGCAACGACCGGGCGACGTCGAGACTCCGGTCGGCCTGCTCGCTCTCCTCTCCGATGCCGCGCGTGATGTCCACCGTATTTCGCGCGACGACCTCGGCCCCGCCGCGAAGCGCGCGGGCGGATTCGTTCAGCGTAGCGAGCTGTGTCTCGACACGGGTGAGCGCCGCCATGAGCGGCTGGCGAAGATCCTGAATGTGCAGTGCGGTTGCCAGCTGGCTCGCGAATCGCGAGACGAGCGCGACTTCCTTCGAGCCGTACGTGCCACGTTTGTGGTGATCGAGCTCGACGACACCGATGTTCCTGTCGCCGAAGCGAAGGGGCAGGACAGCCACGCTCACGACCCCTGTGTCCGCGCCCTGGGCACGAGCGTCGCGGGCCGCGTCGATGATCACGACCGGTTCACCGGTGCCGAGCGCCGTGTCGCGCATGCGCTCGCCGAACACGCCGTTCTCCCGCGGTACGTGAAGGAGCCCGTGCGCCGAGTCATAGATCATGCGCAGTGCGCCGTTGTGGAGCCGCCAGATCCGGAAGCCGTTCCAATCCACCAGGCGATTTGCCAGGCGCTCGATCTCGCCAAGCGTTTCGGCGAGGGTGGCGTCGGACGACACCACCTGCTCCATCGCGTGGATCTTGTTCAACTCCTCGGCGGCGACCGCCTCCTCGAGGATCTTCTTCAACAGGAGGCCGGCGAAGAGCATCACGAGCGCGACCACCATCCAACCCATCCAACCGACACTCGCGATGGTGAGAAGCGAGACGAGCACCGCGATCGCGCCCGCGCCGAACGCGATGACCTCGTACCGGAGAATCAGCGAGCGTTCGTCGGCGTGCAGCTTGTCGCGCACGAGGAGCGTGCAGTACTGCAGACCTCGGCTTATGAGGAACTGCGCTCCGAGAAGGAGAGCGACGGCGGGCAGCGCCTCCGTGGTGATACCAGGAGCGCGTTCGCCAAGAACCGTGATCCACGCATAGAAGCCGTACGCGGCAAACAGCGCCAGCGCCTCGCGGCCGCCGTTGATGGCACTTGCCGCCGCCGCTTTGCGAAGCAGGAGCCAGTCGGCGACGAACACACCGACGTAGAGGCCTAACGCGGTTGCCGGCGCGCCGAGAATGATGGCTCCGCCTGCTGCCACCATGCCGAGGAGGTTGAGCGCGGAGTACTTCGTGAGCGGGATCTGAAACGCCCGAAGACCAACCGCCAGTACCAGGACGGCGACGACTCCGCGCAACTGGCCGATCCACCGCGGGTCCGCCACCAGCGCGGCGACGAGGACGACTGGGCCGAGGCTGGCGACGAGCCGCGCGTAAAGCGACAGGAACCGTGTCACGGGGTTGGCTCCCGGCCTGTGCTCCGCAGGCGCTGACTTGCAGTCGGCATATCTAGATGGCGTCGAGCGCTCGCCGCAGCGCCGCCACGAGCTCGACAGCCTCGTCGACCGAACGCGAGGCGGCTTGCACGATGGCACTTCCCACGACGATGCCGTCGGCGAGGCGCCCGATGGTGCGAGCCTGCTCACTGGTCGAGATGCCGAACCCAACGCAGATAGGCAGCGTCGTCGCGGCGTGCAGGCGCGCGATCGTCTCCGGCAGTTCGGCCGGCACGTCGCTCCGCATGCCAGTCACTCCGCGCCGGCTGATCAGATAAACGAAGCCGCTGCCGTGCGCCGCGATGTCCCGCATGCGCTCGAACGGCGTTGTCGGGGCGACGAGTCGAACGAACGCGAGCGGACTCGCGCCGAACCACTTCTCACGTATCGGGTCTGCGCCGACGGGCAGATCAGTCACGAGCACGCCGTGCGCCCCCGCTGCGGCCGCGCGATCGAGCACCGACGGTCCAGCGGCGAGCAGCGGATTCAGGTACGTGAACAGGACCACCGGCGTCGCGAGCCGCGCCTCGCCGATCAGCGCGAGCGTGCGTTCGAGCGTCACGCCGTGCTCGAGCGCACGTTGGGAGCTCGCCTGAATGACGGGACCGTCCGCCATGGGATCCGAGAACGGCACGCCGAGCTCGATGACGTCCGCGCCGGCCGACTCGAGACCGCGCAGGAGCGCGATCGAGCTCGCCGGGTCGGGATGTCCAGCCGTCACGTAACAAACGAGAGCACGTCGCCCGCGCTCGCGCAGCGCCGCAAAACGCGACGCCAGGACGTCAGACGAAGTAGTCGCCGACGTTGATCCCATACCGGTCAGGGTTCTCGGTCTTGATGATCGTTCGCACGAAACCACCGTCCGCGTTCTTCTCTGACAGATCGACATTGTGCCCCGGATACGCAATGTTTCCGCGCTCGTCGCTCACAATGCGCACGATCGGGCGTGAGATCGCCTCGGGGTTCGGATTCGCCGAGTGCACGATCGCGAGCTCGAAGGTATCGAGGACGACGAGTGTGCCCACAGGATAGATCCCCAGCAGATTGATGAACGCTTTCACGACGACCGAGTCCAGGCCCCGCCGCGGGTTGTCGCGCATGCCGGCAAGCACCGCTGCCGGTGAAAGCGGGTCGGTCTGATACGAGCGCCGTGAGGTTGCGGCGTCGAAGCCGTCCGCCACCGCGACAATCTTGCTGAAGATGCTCAACGCCCGCGGACGAACGTTCTTCGGGTAGCCGGTGAGGTCACACTTCATGTGATGCTCGTAGGCGACCGTCATCGCGCGGTAGGGCAGCTCCTGCTGTCCGCGGAGATGGAAGAGCGTGAGCAGCCCGAACCACGGGTGCCCGGCGATGTACCGCCAGTCGCCGTCATCGAGCTGCTCGATCTTGTTCAGGACGCTCAACGGCACCCTAGACTTGCCCACATCGTGAAACAGCGCCGCTAGGCCGAGGTCGTAGAGCTGCCGCTTCCCGAGTCCGAGGCGGCGGCCGAGCGCGACGGAGAAGATGCAGACGTTTACACTGTGCGTGAACGTGTACTCGTCGTAGTCACGAATCGTCGTCAGCCCGAGGAGTGACGTCTCCTCGTGGAGGATCTGATCGACGATTCCCTGCACCACCCGCTTGATCTTCTTCAGGTTGACGCCGCGGCCCATGCGGATGGAGTTGATCACGTCCTTCGTGGCGGCCACGGATTGACTGTAGGTCCGCTTGGCGGCCTCCTTCGCCCGCTCGCGGAAATCGCCGTCCTCGTCCACTCCTGACGGCGGGCCGACCTCGATGAGTGTCACGCCACCGGTGGAGAGGCGTTCCATCACGTCCACGAAGCGGTCTTCGGCCTCGTCGGTAGGCGACGGCGCCTGAAGCGCCGAGAGGAACACGAGCCAGTCGCGCGGCGACACACTGGGCATCACACGAGCCACCCCGACACCGGCGGCGCGGAACAGCGACAGGATCTGCGTGAAGCTGGCGTAGTTGTCGAGATCGAGCCGCAGGCGCGTCTGGTTGATGAAGATGAACTCGGTCGTCACGCGGAGCTCGAACTCGCCTTCCCGCGTCAGGATCTCCGTGGTGACGCTGGTAAGATCGTCGAGCGCCTTCTTCACCGCTTCGTTTTCGACCGGATACAGCCGGATCGCGCGCGTCGCTCCGTAGAGCGCGACGATGAAGCTGCGTCCCATCCGCCGGATGTACGGGTCGCCTCCGATGTCACCGGACGAGCTGTCGGACGTCGTCCGGTCGAGCGCAGGCCGCGGCTCCGGGAGCGCCGTCACGACGCACCTCCACGCAGGGCGCGATTCACCGCGTTACGGACGAGGATGTCCTTCTCGTTCGACGCGCGCCGGAGCGTCGCGATGGCGGTTTCGGATCCGACGCGGCCCAGCGCCATCGCCGCACAGGCGCGGAGCTCGGCATCCTCTTTCTTGCCGAACAGCCCCCGGGAGTTCAGCATGCCGTCGAGCAGACTCACGCCGCCATCGCCGCAGAGCGTCCCATACGCTTCGAAGAGGGCCATCTTCTCGGTCAGATCGGCATCGCGGGCCAGTTTGCCCTTGACGGCAGCCTCGAGCTTCGCGAGCGCCGGGCGATGCGCGCGCGCGGCGATCGCCCGCGCGGTCGCGACGCGAACGTCGCGGTGAGTGTCATCGATGGTCCGCTCGAGGAACTGGAGCGCCCCGGGCGATGCGATCTCGCCTAACGCCTGCACCGCGGCGAGCCGCATCTGGACATCCGCGTCGGTGGTGAGCTTGGCGAGCGCCGCGACAGCCGCCGTCGCGCGCACGGCGCCGGCGCGGCGCACCGCTTCGCGAGCGACGTCCCGGTCGCTCGATCCGATGAGGCGCACCAGCTCGGCGGTGTTCGCCATCGCCAGGCGTGCAGCGGCGTTCTCCAGCAATACCCGCAGCCGCGGCGTCTGCGCCTTCAGCAGCCACGTGAACACCGTCGCCAGCGCGGTGACGCGCAGCTGGTCGAACAGCTCGTTCAGGTCTTCCTGCTCGGGAAGCTCCGACGCTTCGTCGAGCGACTGCAGGATCTGCGACAGCACCTCGGGCTCGCTCAGCCGATTGCGGATCTTGAGCAGCTGGTCGCGTTGCTCTGGCGCGATGCCCGTCGCGCGGTCGGCCGTCGCCGACGTCTCGCGTAGCAGGAACGCGGCGGTGTTGAACTGCCCGGACGACAGGACGTGTAGCATGAGCGTGTCGAGCAGTGTCGCGATCTCCTCGCGCACCACGCGGTCGACCTGCGTCTCGTAGGTGTCGAGCAGCATTGCGACGACGTTGCGCCGCATGTCGATCGCGTACTCCTTCCGTACCTCCTCACGGAGGTATTCGACCTCGCTTTCCTCGAGGAAGTAGAGGGTCGAATCGAAATCCTCGAGGTTGACGACAGCCGCGACCGTCGAGTCGATCGGGGGCGCGGTCTCACGAACCGCCTCAGGGCCGGCTTCGCCACCGTGGAACCCGGCCTTCTCGATCGGCGTCGCCAGGTCCGTCGCCAGGTCGATGTAGCGGTATTGCAGGTAGCTGAACTCCTGCTCCCACAGCATTGTGAGCAGGTCGTCCTCTTCCGGCGAGACCTTGCGCGCGCGCTGGAGAATGTCGAGAAGCGGGACGAACTCGTGCTGCTCGAAATCCTTGAGCAACTTGAGCTCGCGAATCCCGTCCTTGTACATCATCCACGGGATGTTGTCGGTCGCTTTCTCCGGTTCGTGAAGCACCGGCGCCCCGTGCCATCGGAGCTCGGTTTCTGTCACATCGAACGCCAGCTCGTCCGTCAGTTCCCAGATGGGCGCGAACGCCGCGCGAGCGACGTCGAGCGCGCGCAGGTACGTCGGGTTGTTGTGCAGGTAGAGCTGGTGGGCTCGCGCCGCCTTCACGAGGAGCTTGAGCATCTCCTCGACCAGCGTGCTGGGAAAAGGCGGTTCGGGCCGAGCCGACTGCTGAGTGGCAGTCGGAACGGAAGAAAGGGTCACTCGGGCAACGTGCTCAGCTGGCTGATGTGCGCGACGTCTTTGTCACCTCTACCACTGACGCACAAGAGCACTCGTTGGTCAGGGGTCCACCGGCCCGCGTTGGACGAAATCCACGCGACTGCGTGAGCGGTTTCCAACGCAGGGATGATCCCTTCCAACTTGCTGAGCAGCGCGAACCCGTCGAGCGCCTCGCGATCGGTCACGGCGACGTACGTCGCCCGCCCGGTATCCTTCAGGAACGCGTGCTCCGGCCCGACGCCAGGGTAGTCCAGCCCCGCCGAGATCGAATGGGCCGGGTGAACCTGGCCTGCCGCGTCCTGGAGCAGGTAGCTCAGCGACCCGTGCAACACGCCGGGCGTCCCGCGCGAGAGCGATGCCGAATGACGCTCACTATCGAGTCCTTCCCCAGCCGCCTCGACGCCCACCAGCTCGACGCCCGGGTCGTCGACGAACCCGGCGAAGATACCCATCGCGTTCGATCCACCGCCGACGCACGCCACCACGGACGCGGGGAGACCGCCGGTCTGCTCGAGCATCTGGGACCGCGCCTCGCGCCCGATCACCGCCTGAAAATCCCGCACCATGCGCGGGTAAGGCGCGGGGCCCACCACCGACCCGATGATGTAGTGGGTGTCGTCGACGTTCGTGACCCAGTCACGGATCGCTTCCGTTGTCGCGTCCTTGAGCGTGCGCGTTCCACTGGTGACCGGGATCACCGTGGCGCCCATGAGGCGCATTCGGAACACGTTGAGCTCCTGACGGCGCATGTCCTCCTCGCCCATGTAGACCACGCACACCATGCCGAACCTGGCACACACCGTGGCCGTCGCCACACCGTGTTGCCCTGCTCCGGTCTCGGCGATGATGCGCGTCTTCCCCATGCGCCGCGCGAGGAGGACCTGGCCGACCGTGTTGTTGATCTTGTGCGCTCCGGTGTGATTCAGGTCCTCTCGCTTGAGAAACACCGGCGCGCCAATGCGGTCGGACAGTCGTGGCGCGTCGCTGAGGATCGACGGCCGGCCGACGTAATCGCGCAGCATATCACCGAGCGAGGCGAGAAAGCCGGCGTCGCGCATCGCGTCGTCGAACCCGGCGTCCAGCGCGTCGAGCGCTGGAATCAACGTCTCCGGCACGTAGCGACCACCGAACGGTCCGAATCGATCGTTCATCACGTGGGGCGCGGCGCTCACTCGATCAGTCATTCACCTGCCCTCGTCCTCGAACGGCTTCGCTGAAGGCGCGCATCCGCGCGTGATCCTTAACCCCCGGCGCTGTCTCCACGCCCGACGAGACGTCCACGACATGCGGGGCGAGTACGCGGACTGCATCTCGGACATTCGCCGGCGTCAGTCCGCCGGCCAGCACCACACGAGCGTGCACGGCCGTTCGGTCGAGCCAATGCGCCACTCGCTCCCAGTCGAACGTCCTCCCGGTTCCGCCAAGCTGACCGACGACTCGCGCGTCGAAGACTACCGCGTCTGCAACGGCGAAAAGGCCAAGGCCATCCGGCGGTAACGCATTGCCGGCGACTCGCACCACCGCCCAAACCTCGCCGCGAAAGAACGGTCGTACACGTTCGACCATGCCGGGAGACGGATCGCCATGCAGCTGGATCACGTCGAGCGAGACGTCGTCGGCGATCGCCGCCACGACGTCGGGCCCCGCCGGCCCGAAGACGCCCACCGTTTTCGCCCGGCCGCGCGCCGGTGCGAAGATGGCCGGTGCGGCCTCCGGGGCGACACGCCGCGGACTCTCCGCGAAAACAACGCCAACGTAGGCGGCGCCTAACGCCGCTGCATAGTCGGCGTCGAGGGCCCGCGTGAGCCCGCAGAACTTCACGTCAACCACGGGAGGTCCGCGGTACACCGACCAGGGTGGCCACGGCTCCCGCGGGGTCACGTGACGCCGAAATGCTGGACCCGACGAGCACGGCGTCCGCGCCAGCCGCTGCGAAACGCTCGACATCCGCGCGTCCTGTCACCCCACTCTCCGCGACGACGACTCGATCGCCAGGCACCCTCGCGAGCAGTCGCTCGGTAACCGTCGGGTCGATCACCAGCGTCTCGAGATCGCGGCTGTTGACACCGATGATCCCATGCTCGATCGCGAGGGCGAGGGCGAGCTCGTCCTCCGTGCGGACCTCGACCAGCACCTCCAGTCCCAGCGCCGCCGCGTCGTCAGCCATGCGCCGAAGGCGCTCGGGGCTCATGGCTCGCGCGATCAACAGCGCGGCAGAGGCGCCGATTCCCACGGCCTCGAGTAGCTGGATCGAATGGACATGAAAGTCCTTCTTCAGTACCGGCAACGAAGAGGCGAGACGCGCCATCCGGATGTCCTCCGGCGACCCGCCGAACTCCGATGGCTCGGTCAGGATGGACAACGCCGCTGCCCCGCCATGCTCGTACGCGGTCGTCTGCGCGCCCGCGTCCAACGAGTCGTCGATGGTGCCCTTCGAGGGCGATTTCCGCTTGAGCTCCGCAACGATGGCAACGTCGGCCCGGCGAAGCGAGCCGATGAAGGAGGGCCGATAGGGGGCGGCATCGACGAGTCGCTCCAGCTCGCCACGACGCGCCTCCAGCTCGCTTGCGCGTTGCTCCGCGGCAACCGTGAGACGCCCGAGCGGGCCCGTCGGGGGCGTCCATGTACGATTTGCTTGCACTTCGGCCCTTGTTCGGATATCCTATTCTTCGGCCGATGTTCGGGGCACCGGCCTCGTCGGGTCAACCAGCGGAGTCAACTTATGCCGCTCACCAAACGCCAGCGCGAGATCCTGAACTTCCTGTCGACGTACGCCGAGGCGCACGGGTACGCGCCGAGCTTCGAGGAGATCGCGTCGCACTTCAACTATAACTCGCTCGCGACGGTCCACGAGCACCTCAGTAACCTGGAGCGGAAGGGGTACATCAAGCGCAGCTACAACGAGAGCCGCGCGATCGAGATTCTGCCGTCAGAGATCTTCCAGCGGGCGGTCGAACTTCCGCTGCTCGGGTCGGTCGCGGCCGGGTATCCGATCGAGGCCATCACGGCCAACGAGAGCGTCGCTGTTCCCGATGACTTCATCCGGCGGACCGGAAATCACTATGTGCTGCGCGTCCGCGGTAACTCGATGATCGACGAGCAGATTCGCGACGGTGATTTCGTCGTCGTCAACGAGCGTCAGAGCGCGGACAACGGCGAGATGGTCATCGCGATGCTCAACGGCAATTCGGCGACGGTCAAGAAATTCTACCGTGAGCGGGATGGGCGCATTCGCCTGCAGCCGGCGAATGAGACCATGGCGCCCATGTACATCCACGAGAACGACATCAGCATCCAGGGCGTGGTTGTCGGGGTCCTGCGCCGTTACTGACCCTTCGCATACGCGCGGCGCATTCGCTCGAGCGCCGCGCTGCCCGCCCCGTTGGCCAACGCTGTCGTTGCGGTGGACACACACTCCGCGAACGTGCGACTTCCCGGCGCGACGAAGAGCGCCCCGGCAGCGTTGAGCACGACAGCGGCAGTCGCCGCTGCGCGTCCTCGCCCTTCGAGCACGTCCACGATGACACGGGCGTTCTCCCCCGGTGTCCCGCCTGCGAGCTCGGCGGGCGTGAAGCCTGTGAACCCGTAGTCCGCCGGGTCGATCGTCCACTCGGTCACACTACCATCGCGGACCTCGGCGACCAGCGTCGGTGCGATCGGCGAGATCTCGTCCATCCCGGGTTCGCCATGAACGACGATCGCGTGCGCGGCGCCAAGGGCCGCGAGCGCCCCGGCGAGGAGCGGCATCCGAGTCCGCTCCGCGACGCCCACAACCTGGCGCGCGGCGCCCGCCGGGTTGGCGAGCGGGCCCACGATGTTCATCACCGTCGGGATCCCGAGCTCGCGTCGAACCGGACCGACGTGCCGCATGGCCGGGTGCATCGCCGGCGCGAACATGAAAGCGATCCCCGCTTCCTCGAGCGCGCTTGCGACGAGCTCCGTTGGTGCGTCGAGTGAGACTCCGAGCTGCTCGAGCACATCGGCGCTGCCGCACTGGGTGGTGAACGAACGGTTTCCGTGCTTCGCGATCCGAACACCGGCGCCGGCCGCGAGGAGTGCCGCCGCCGTCGAGATGTTGAACGTCGGCACGGCGCCGCCGCCCGTGCCGCAGGTATCGACGAGATCGGCGGTGGTGGCGACGGGCAGCCGGATCATGGCACCCCGTAGCGCTTGCGCGGCCCCCGTGACTTCCTCCGCCGTCTCGCCCTTGACCCGGAGGCCGATTAGCAACGCGGCAATCTGCGCTGCCGTCGCCTCGCCGCGCATGACGGTCCCGAACGCCTCTGCCGCGAGCTCGGCGTCGAGGGATTGGCCGAACGCGATGCGGCGGATCGCGACCTGTAGCGCGTTAGGCGCGCCAGGTGCAGCGGACGCGGCCGGCGCCGGGAGCGAGGTGCCCGTGGTGCTCACGACGCGACTGGGTTGACGGCGATGGTTTCGACGAGGCGGGTCGCGAGTGAGGCGTTGGTTGCGACGAGCGCGATCACGAGCGCGAGCAACTTGACGCGCTCCATGTCGTCCTCCACGAACACGCCGTACTGCGCGCGATTCGTCAGGTTCACCACGCCCACCAGCTCGCCGCGGTAGACGAGCGGGAAGCTGATGAACGAACCGGTAGTGAAATGCTGATCGAGCAGGAGCGGGTGCGCGGTGGCTTGTCTGACGTCCTGCACGAGGAGGGGTTGTCGCGCCTGCGCGACCCGCCCTGCCACGCCCTCGCCGATTCTGATCCGCGAGCCTTCGACGATCTTCGGCGCGAGGCCGCGTGACGCCGCCATGTACAGGTAGCCGGGCTCCGGCGCAACGAGCATCAGTGAGCATCGCTGCGCCTGCATGTCGTCGCCGACGAGCGCGAGGAGTCCATCGACGAGGTGTCGCGGGTCGACCACCGTGGCGTCGAGCTTCAGCACCCGCTCGATGAGGTAGAGGGTCCGCGTTCGCTGGCGCAACGATTCGCTCCGTCGATGGAGCTCGACGTGGGCCTGCTCGAGCTGACTCACGGCCGCAGTGACGTGCCCTTCGATCTCGTCCGCATGCCGCTTTGCCTTACGAGCCTGCTCGTTTGCCTTGGCGACCTCGTGCTCCAGCGCAACGATGCGCGCCGCCGATTCCTCACTCGCCGGCGCGCGCGCTGCATCCCGCGCGCGAACGAGGTCCGCCTCCATCTCCCCGAGCCGGCGCACGTACTCTCCGTGCACGCGTTGCGTGACGTCCTCCAACGTGCGAACAGCCTCGTCGCGCGCCTCGCGCTCGGAGAGGCGCGCGTAGCCGAGCTCGAACAGCGCGACGAACGGAGCGAACCGTTCCACGGCCCGCGTCCCGAACATCTTCTTCTGCTCGTAGAGCGCCACGACCGCCGCGAGGCAGCCATCCACGTGGACGCCGCGGAGCGACAGGATCCCGCCATCCGGGAAGGTTGGGAAGCCGAACATCCGCGCATACTCGGCCGAGCGGTCGCCGAGGTCGACGAACTGGCCGCCCGACGCGACCTGCGTCCGGATCACGGTCGGCAGATGGTCGAACGTCGTGTCGACGCTCGCTCGCGACACTCGCCCGCCGCTTGGGGTCAGCCGTTCGCGCAGCATCTCCTTTCGGGCGTCGTACCGAAGCAGCCCGAGCAGGGCGGTACGGTCGACGTCGGCAAGCCCCTCGCCGAGTGCGACCAGGGCAGCATCGTAATCAGGCGCGACGCTCAGGGCGTGCGCGAGCGAAGGAAGGTTCCGCGGCGACATTGAGTGGGGGAGCCGTCGGCGGGCGCGTGGAACGCGTCGAACGGCGCTCCAATGTTGAGGCGTACGTCTCGCAAAGTCAATCGGTTCCGCCATCCACGATGCCCCGCGCGTTGCTTGACAGCCCCTTCGGTCGGGCTAGTTTTCCGAGCGATGACGGTGCGCACCGTGCAGCTCGTGCTGCACTACGACGGCTCCGCCTTCGCGGGCTGGCAGCGTCAGCCGAAAGAGCGCACCGTGCAGGGCGAGCTTGAGCGAGTGTTGACGCGCCTTACCGGCAGTCACGTCGCGGCTCTTGGGGCGGGTCGGACCGACGCCGGCGTGCACGCGCGCGGCCAGGCGGTCGGAGTTCGGGTTCCCGAACGATGGTCCGCCGCGACCTTGAGGCGCGCACTGAACGCCTTGGTGCCGCGCGACATCTGGGTGGCGGCGGCGCACGAGATGCGCCCGGAGTTTCACGCGCGATTCAGCGCCCTCACTCGCCG
>Ga0075421_100008545_pt1 | contig 12589 bp, 11 predicted proteins | sample SoiMetdeltSBSDD5_FD_75292 | JGI IMG/M metagenome (GOLD analysis project Ga0075421, IMG submission 75292) | Bulk soil microbial communities from a Populus tree surrounding site in Tennessee, USA - Soil MetaG P. deltoides SBSDD5 | ecosystem: Environmental > Terrestrial > Soil > Tree plantation... | reverse complement strand
ACGGACAGATCTTCCGGACGTACCTCGCTTCGCGCTGATCAGGCGACGTGGCGATACGCGAGGCGACCGGCGATCGCCAGCACCGGCGACGGCAGTCGCTGCACGACCGACCGCGCCGCCGCCGTGATCCGCGGCGATCGGGAACGGACGGGCGCGGGGTAGCGGAAGTAGCCGAGGTCGGCGCGGGTCGCGCCCCAGCGCTCCTTGAACTGCGCGAGCCCGACGTTGGCCGGCTCGCAGCGGCCCATGTCGAGCGTGGTCGCGCCCCGCTCCTTCGCGCGGCGAATGCTCTGCCACGCCAGGGACTTGCCCATCCCGAGCCGATCGCGCACCGGGTCTGACGCGCTGTACTTCCACATGAGCTGATCGCGGAACAGGATCGTGACCAGGCCCGCAATGGGCCTGCCATCGTCAAGGAGCAGATGCACGTCGACCATGTCGCCAAGGCACCGCGCGACGTTGCGGAACCACGCGAGCGGCTGCGGCGGCACGCCGTGCGTCGAGCGCGTCATCACGTGCAGGCGGAAATACGCGCGAACGAACTCGTCATCCCTGCCGACGACGTGGCGCACCGTGCCGCGTTCCGCCCGGCGGATGTCGTAACGGGTCTGCTTCTTGATCCCCTTGAAGATGGCGTCCAGCTCGGGACGCAGGTCGAGCGAGTAGTGGAGATTGCTCTCGTCGGGCGCGAACGGTGCGACGCCGAGTCCGGTCGAGCGCGGGCGGATCTGCGCGTACCGCCACCCGTTCCGCCGTGCTTCGTCCGCGGCGTGACCCAGGATCGCGGCGAGCTGCCCCGCGTCCTCGACGAGCGGCTCGCAGTGGTCGGAGAACGGCAACGAGACAAGGCGCCGTCCGGTGAGCCAGCTCGCGACGCCGCAGAAGGCGACGGCGCTGCGCAGCTCGCCGCGAGCCGGTCCGGCCGCGTACACGACGGGTGCGAAGCCGTACGTCCGCCGCAGCGCGTCGAGCCACTCGGACGTGTGGAAGGCCGAGGCGCGCTCTTCGCGCTGCACGAGGTCGCGCCACCGCGTGTCGCTGAGCGGATCGATCGCGCGCGTCATCGCGCGCCGCTCGTGGCCCGCGTCGCGTCGATCGCGCGCCGTCCCCACGCGACGCGTGCGGCCTCCGGGAGCTCGAGGAGCGCGGGCAGCGGATCGTCGAACGCGAGCACCGCGCACTCGATCGGCGGCCGCAGCGACCAGAGATAGCCGGCGGGCGAGAGCGTCCCGTGCCGGATCGCGCCGAGGGCGGTCGGCACGTCGGTCAAGCCGCGCACCCAGCGCACGCCTGGGCGCCCTCGCACCGGTTCGACCGGCTCGCCGTGCAGCATGCGCCAGAGCAGGTACGGAAAATCGACGCCCGCCCCGCGCGCGAGGGTGTGCCAGCCCCAGACGCGTGGGTTGATGTCGAGGAGCACGGTGCGTCCATCGCGCGCGTCGCGCTTGAACTCGAGCTCGACGATCCCCTCGAAGCGCAGTGCGCGGAGGATGCGAGCCGCGAGCTCCTCGACCGCCGGCGCATCGATCGTTTCGACGAACGTGCTGGCCCGGCCGAAGTCCATCGGCCACTGGCGCGCGCGTCGCGCGACGACGGATGCGATCGCCTCGCCCGAGCGACAGAGCGCGGCGAACGAGAGCTGCGACTCGCCGCCGCCGGAGATGATCTCCTGGATCATGATCGCCGCGGGATCGCTCACCGCGCAGGCCTCGTCGTAGCGCGCCAGCAGCGATGCGCGATCCGTCGCGGGCCAGCCCTTGTCGATCGTGAAGCGATCGATGGTCGGACGGATCGCGGGCTTGAGGACCGCCGGGAACGGCCCGTCGTACATGGCCACGTCCTCGCGAGCCTGGGGATAACGCGTGAGCGGGTGCTCGACGCCCACCTCGTCGGCGAGGCGGTGCATGAGCCGCTTGTCGTACGCCTTCTGGAGCGTCGTCCATCCGACGAGGACGCTCAGCCGGTAGCGCTCCGCGAGCGCGTCGCGGTTGCGCGCGATGAGCGCGGCCGATTCCTCGCCGCCCGGGAAGAGCGTCCAGCCGTCGAGCGCGTTGTCGCGCGCGAGCCCGAGCAGGCGCTCGACCTGTTCCGCCTCGGGCGCGGCCGGCCAGGGTACGGCGCGCCGGCAGTACCGCGACCAGCCGGCGAGGACGTGCTCGTCCGTCAGGACCCAGACGGGAATGCCGTGGCGGCCGAGGCTGCGGACGACGCCAAGGCTCTTGTAGTCGCCGCCGATGACGAGCGCGCCCGGCGCGTGCTCGGGCCGAGACCGCATGGCTAGTTCGCGGTGCCGGGCAGCTCGACCGCGCGCTCGGCCTCGCGCCGTGTGGATCGGGCCCGCGTCATGGCCATCGTGACCCTGCGGGCCGCGAACTCGGTCCCGGCGACGAAGCGCAGGAGCGGACCGAACGAGTACACCGCAGGGGCGCCGACGAAGTGCAGCCCGCGGACCGATGACGCGAAGCCCGGATCAAGGACTGGGAGTCCGTCGACACGGCGCACGCGGGCAAGCAGCTCCGGCGCGAGGAATGGATAGCGCCGCAGATCGACGCGATATCCCGTCGCCATGAGCACGTGATCGACCGTGCGCGTGCTGCCGTCATCCAGCCGAAGCGTCACGGCGCCGTCGCGCCGCGCGGCCTCGACCACCGACCGTCGCACCGTCATGACGAGATCCCCGAGGCGCGGTCGAAGCCAGAGCGACGCACCCGGCGCGAGCGCGCGCCTCGTCGCTTCGCGCTGTATCGCGCGTGGGAGCGTCCGTACGAGCATGGGGTGCGCGACCAGATGACTGATCAGCGCCGGTCCGACGTCGGTCCGGTCGAAGAGCAGCGGACCGATGAGACCCTCACGCGGTGCGCGGCCGACCCACTGCAAGCGTGGTGCGCGCATGATGACTTCCACCTCGGCGCCGTGCTCGCGGAGCAGGACGGCGCTCTCGATCGCGCTCTGGCCGCCGCCGATGACCACGACCCGACGACCGGCGAAGGGCGCGAGATCCGCGTGGTCGGCCGAATGCGAAGCGAGCTCGGGCGGAAGACCACGGAACACGTCCGGCCTCGCGGCGAAGGGAGCGATCCCCGCGGCCACCACGACGTTCCGCGCATCGATCGCCTCGTCGTCGGACGCGACGACGCGCAGCGCATCGCCGTGCGTTTCGACGCGCGTGACCGTGCGCCGATCGAGATCGGGGAGGGCGCGGGCCTGGAACCAGCGGCCGTACGCGACGAAGTCCGAAAGCGGGATCGGTCGCCCGAGTACGACACCCTTCTCGCGCTCGAACGCCGCGAGGCTGCGCGACGACCGCGGATCGCCGATGTGGGACGCCGACCAGATGCTCCGCAGGCACATGTCATGCGGCATGTGCTGGGTCCAGAACGACATCGGCTCGCCGAAGACGCGCACGTTCGCGCCCGCCTCCCGCAAGGACGACGCAACGGCAAGCCCGTATGGGCCCGCGCCGACCACGACCGCGTCCAGCATCCGGCTCATGTCTTCGTCTCCCGCCAGTCGCGCGTCTCCCACGAGCGCACGACGAAGTCGCGTAGCGTCAGCGCGTCGATGTCCCCGGTCACGGCGAGTGCGCTGCGCGCGCCGTTCGGCCACCGCCAGATCCGAACGAGCGGGCCGGGCGAGGCCAGGATCGCGTCGAGCACAGCGCGCTCCGACCACGCCGGATCCGCGACGTCGATGTACGCGCCGAACCGGCCCGCATCGTCGGAGATCAGCGTCGCGAATCCCTCTTCCGCGAGGAAGGAAGCCACCTCGGGGGGCGAGCGGCGCGACACGCCGACCGCCGGGAGCCGCTCCGTGTCCGCGTCGAACGCGCGCAGCTGGCAGCGGTGATCGCGTCCGTACCACGGCTCCGACGCCACCGCGAGGCCGCGCACGAGCAGCGTCGCATCCGCGTCCGCCTCGAGCGACACGCGGACGCGGCCCGGACCCGCCGGCGTCACGCGCAGCGAGGACCGGGCGCGGCGCAGCCACCAGGACGAGATGTCGTCGAGGCGGGCGATGTAGATCGCGGGTGTGCGGCCGCGTGCCGCGGCGAGGCACGCCTCGAGCGCAGGCCCGAGCTCGTCAATGCGTTCTGGATGCAGCTGGACCGTGAAGAGATCGCCGCGCTCGTAGGTGAGCTCGAGGATGTGCTGCCATTCCGCGGACAGCGCGGGCTCGCTGAGCCGCAGGCGATCGAGCAGGATCTCGTCGTCGGGCACGGCGACCGGGATGTCGACGAGGCCATCGCGCAGCCGCGGTCGCACGGCGACGGTCTGCGCGTCGACCGCGGCGTAGAGGCGCAGGGCGAGCGCGAATTGCGTCACCGCGCGCTGGTCGCACTCGCGCGAGACCAGGGGGAAGGCGACGGCCTGGCTGCTGTGCCAGCGAATGCCGAGCGCGCGCAGCGCGTCGAGCGTCGCGCTGTTGTAGCGCAGGTACGGTCCGCGGAATCCCGACGCACGGATCCCGCTCCGCCTGAAGAGCTCGATCGCGCGCGCGATCGTCGCGCGCTGGCGCGCGTGATCCAGCGCCGCGTGGTCGCCGTGCACGAGGCCGTGCAGCGCGAGCTCGACGCCGCGCTCCGCGTAGCGGCGCAGGAGATCGGGATGCCGCTCGAGCACGCAGGCGGTGGTCGGCCACGTGGGCCGCACGCCATGTGCGGACGTGATCGCTTCATATCGATCGAGCCGTCGCGTCATCGAGGCGGCGGTCGCGCCGAATCGGGACGCTATCTGCCGGGTCCGCGACAGCGTCGCCGAAGCGCCGCGGCTCTGCATGCTGACGACGAGACTCATGTCTTTTGCGCGACCTCGGCCAGCGGTTCGGCCGCCGGCGCGCGGCGACGCGCCGCGAGGCCTTCGATGATCTCGACGTAGCGCTTCGCCTGGTGCACCCAGCGGTACGACTCGTTTCGTGCGGCCGCGCTGCGGACGAGGCGCTCGCGGAGACCGGCGTCCGCGTACACGGCGTAGATCGCCTCCGCGAGGCCGGGCACATCGTCCGATTCGAACATCTGGAAGCAGTCGCTTCCGAAGTACGCCTCGACCGCGCGCGTCCGCGAGATGATCACGGGCTTGCGGAGCGATACGAGGTCGAACATCTTCGTGCAGAGCGTCACGTCGCGGAAGGCATCGCGGCGGACCGCCACGACGCCGGCATCCGCCGCGGCGAGATGCGGCATGAGCTCTTCCATCGTGACCCAACCGACGAATCGCACGCGATCCTCGAGGCCGAGCTCGCGCGTGAGCGCCTCCAGCGCCGGCCGATGCGTGCCGTCGCCCCAGATGTCGAGACGCAGCCCCGGGATGCGGTCGCGAAGCATGCCGACCGCGCGTATGACGAGGTCGAGCCCGTAGTTCGGCTCGACCGTGCCGTGGCAGATGAGCGTGAACGTGCCCGCCGCGCTCCGCGGATCGCCGCTGTATCGCTCGGGCTTGAAGCGCTCGTCGTCGAACGAGTTCACGACCACGGCTATCTTGCTCGCCGGCGCGCCGCGCTCGATGAACCGCTCGCGCATCTGCTCGGTGCACGTCGTCACGAAGGTCGCGAAGCGGATGCTCACACGCTCGAGGAACGCGAGCGTGCGGACCATGCGGTGTTCGAGAGGGACGCCGTATTTCGTCGCGCCGTACTCGGGCATGCACTCGTGCAGGTCCAACAGGACGCGAGCGCCCAGCAGCTTCGGCACGATCGCCGCGAAGACGAGCCAGTCCGGCACCGAGGTCGTCTCCACGACGTCGTAGCGGTGGCGCAGGTGGAGGGCGCCGGCGAGCACCGTCGCGGCGAGCTGGAACGTGAAGAACTCGAAGAGGTAGCGGAGCTTGCCACCCCGGAGCCGGCCGATCGGCAGGTGGAACACGGAGACGCGATCGGCCTTCTGGAACAGCGGCTGATCCTGGTACTGGAGGCAGATGATGTCGACGTCGTGGCCCGCGAGGACGAGCGCTCGCGCCTGGCGCGAGACTCGAGCGTCGTACGGGTAATGCGAGTGGCTGATGATGCAGACGCGCGCCATCACGCGACCCCGCTCACGTCGACATCAGCAGCGCGAATTGGGCCGCGACGATCGCCGCGGCCAGCGTCGCGGCGACGAGCGGACGCGCCGCGGCGCGACTCGAGGCGCCCACGACAACGGCGACGAGGACGAAGGCCACGGCCAGGGCTGTGTAAAGCATCGACGCGACGGTAGGCAGCGACGGTTGAGACGCTGTGGGCTCCCGGATTGATACGAACACGGCAGGTCACGCCGGCGCGGTCGCCGGATGGAGCACCGGTCCCGCGGCGATCCGCGGCGGCGAGTCGCCGAGCCCAACGAGCTCGCGGACGGCCGCCTGCGCGGTCGCGAGCGCGTGATGCTGTTCGAGGTACGAATAGGCCGCGGCCCGGAGGCGCGCGCGTGACGCGCGCGAGGTCGCAAGCTCCACGACGCGGTCCGCGAATCCGGCCGGTTCGGATTCGATGAAGAGCTCGCGCCCGCTTTCGACCGGTAGACCCCAGGCGCCATCGGGCGTCGTGATGACCGGTATCCCGTGGCGGAACGCTTCGAGCAGCTTGATGCTGATACCGAACGCTCCGAACAGCGGCGCGATCATCGCCGCCGAGCGCGCGTATACGGCATCGATGTCCCTCCGGAAACCGAGCATCGTGATGCCCGGCGCGCGCCACGCGGGCGGCGTGATCTGCCGGCCCGACGCGTCCTGTGGCAGCCCGCTGCCGGCGATCTCGAGCGTCGCCTCCGGCAAGCGCTGACGGACGATCGGCCAGACCTCGCGGCAGAACCAGTCGACGCCGCGGGCATTCGGCTCCCAGCTCAGCTTGCCGGCATAGCAGAGACGCCCGGACTCAGGGCTCCGCTCGACGGACGGCGCGATCGAGACGACGTGCGGGACGACGCGCGCATCGACTCCCGCAAGGTCGCGCAATCCACGCGCATCGCTCTCCGAGATGGCTCCGACCGCGTCGACGCCGTGCAGGACCCTGCGCTCGTACCGGATCGCCGCGCGCGCCTCGGCATCGGCGACCATGCGGCGGAGGCCCCGCTGGCGACGCGCGAACTCCACGAAGCGGTCGCTCTCGACGTTGTGCTGGTCGAGCACCACACGCGCCCTCGGCAGGAGCTCGCGGATGAGCGGCAGGTAGTAGGCCATACCGAGTCCGTTGATCCAGACGACGTCGAACTCTCGCGCGAGCAGCTCTCGCCGAAGCGCGCGCGCGACCGCGGGCGAGTCCCACTTCGCGCCGAGGTACGGGATGCCGCGCAGGACGCGGAGGAGCACGACCCGCGGCACGTAGCGGCGGTGGCGGAAGAGGTGGACGGGATGGAAGACGGGATCCAGCACCGCGAGCTTCGGGATCTCCCGCTCGAGATCGGCGCGCCGGTCCGCTCCGATCTCCTCTTCGCAAAGGCAGAACATAGTGATGCGCTCGACCTCGGGGATCGACGACAGGACGCGAAGCTGCGCGATGGACCGCAGACGGCCGCCGTCACCCGCCGGCCACAGGAAGTCGGCGGAGAGATGAAGGATCCGCACGACGTGACTGTTCCGTCCGTCCGTTGAGCGCGGCACCCTGGCGGCATTGAGGCCACGCTCGATCTGCCGCGCGGGCGTGGGCCCACCTCAATCTGGTGCCAACACCGCCCTTAACCGCGTTGCCTCTCCATTGACGAATGCGCCTCGGGTCGACGCTGCTCCGGCCGCTCCCGCATGGGTCACCGACGATCCGGCGCGTGCGCAACCGCGACATCCTGCCGGGGGTCCTGCGCGACGCGGTCGCGCGCGCGGCCGCCGACCCGCGCGGAACGCGGACCCGCTTGCTGAAGGGCCTTTGGATCGAGCTCAAGCGCTTCAGCGCACCGCACGTCGTGAGCGTCGCGCCCACGGGGATCGCGGGCCTCGACCAGGTCCGCGTGGACGGCCACGTCATGCGTCACTCACCGCTCGTGCTCTGCGCGCTGGCTCAGCTGCTCGCCTGCCGATCGATCTTCGAGATCGGCACGTTCCGCGGGGACACGTCCTGGCTGCTGGCGCACAACCTGCCCGACGCTCGCGTCTTCACGCTCGACCTTCCGGGGCCGGAGTCGGCCCAGCGCGCCCGCCTCGAGATCACGGATGTCGACGAGTACTTCCACACCTGGGAGCGCGGCGCGCGCTTCCGCGATACGCCGGAGAGCCTGCGCATCACCACGCTCGTCGGTGACTCCGCGACGTTCGATTTCTCCCCATACCGCGGAGCGATGGATCTCGTCTACATCGATGCGAGCCACAGCTACAGCTACGTACGAGCGGACACCGAGGCGGCGCTCGCGATGCTTTCGCCCACGGGGGCCATCGTCTGGGACGACTACACGTACTACCCCGGGATCTACGCCTACCTCAACGAGCTCGCGCCGACGCTCGACCGTCCTATCTACCACCTTCTTGGCACCCGCCTGGCCGTGCATGCGCGCCGCGACCTCCTGACCGCCGGCGCGGGCGCGGCGGCGGCGCGAGAGGCTTGATGACCCCCCGCACGTCCCCTCAATCCACAGACGCTTCCATCGTGCCGATGACCCTCGAGCGCGCGGTCCCACAACGCCCGGCCGACGACGCCGACGTCGAGCAGTTCGATCGCTGGGCGCAGCGCTACGAGCGATCGAAGTGGCAGTGGCTTCACTTCGACCGGGTCCATGGCAGGGCGTTCGACCTCGCCGCGCGATTCGACGCGCCCAAGGCGATCCTCGACGTCGGCTGTGGTACGGGCCGGCTCCTCCGGGCGGCGCGGCGCCGCTGGCCGAGTGCTCGCCTGCTGGGCGTCGATCCGTCCGCGGGCATGATCCGCGCCGGCACCGCACTCACGCCCGCCGAGCTGCGCCTCGCGGGCGCGGAGGAGATCCCCCTGCCAGATGGCTCGATCGACCTCGCGTTCAGCACGATCGCGTTCCACCATTGGTCCGACCCCGAACGCGGCCTCCGCGAGGTCGCTCGCGTGCTGCGTCCGGGCGGCGGCTTCGTCCTCATCGACAACCTTGGGCCGCAGTGGCTCGCGCCGATCCTCAAGGATCGCCCCTACCTGACGGCGGACGAGCGCGCCGCGCTCTGGACGAAGGCGGGTCTGCGCGTCCTCGACCAGCGGCCCGTGGTCATCCTGCCGGCTTTCCTCCCCTTTCTCCTCGCCACCGTCGCGACGCGAGGAGACGGACGGGCGTGACGCGGGTCACGGTCATCGGCGCCGGCTATGTCGGCGCGGTGTCCGCCGCTGTGCTCGCGTACCTCGGCAACGACGTGACGTGCGTCGAACGCGACGCGAAACGGCTCGCGGCCTGGCGCGAACGAACGGATCCGCTGTGCGAGCCGGGGCTCGCGGACCTCCTGCGTCAGGTCGAGGTCAAGTTCATGCCTGAGCCGGAAGATCTTCCCGACGCGGACGTCATCGTCGTCGCGGTCGGGACGCCGATGGGACGCGACGGACGTCCCGACCTCGAGCAGGTGGAGACGGCCGCCGCACAGATCGGCGCCCGCGCCAGGCCCGGCGCGGTGGTGCTGGTGCGATCGACGGTGCCCGTCGGTACGTGCGATCGGCTGCAACGCGGACCGCTCGGTGCGCAGCTGGTCGTCTCGAATCCCGAGTTCCTCCGCGAGGGTCACGCGGTGCGCGACGCGTTCCTGCCGGACCGGATCGTCGCGGGCGGCCCGCCCGACGCGCGACGGGTCGTGGCCGATCTCTACGCCCGCGTGATCCAGCGCATCGGCCTGCCGCAGGGTCTCGACACTGACGAGCGCGCGCATGGCCCGGTCCCCTTCTGCTGGATGAGCGCGGCGAGCGCGGAGCTCGCGAAGTACGCGGCCAATGGATTCCTCGCGACGAAGCTCAGCTTCGCGAACGAGATCGCCAACCTCGCGCAGGCGGTCGGCGCGGACGCGGCGGCGGTCCTCGGATCGATGGGCCTCGATCCGCGCATCGGCTCGCAGTTCCTGCGTCCCGGGCTCGGCTGGGGCGGATCGTGTTTTCCGAAGGACACGCGCGCGCTCCAGGCGATCGCCGACGGCATGGGATACGACTTCCTCGTGCTGAAAGCGGCGATCGATCAGAACACGCGGCAGCTGCGCGGCTTCGCGTCGGCGATCGAGCGCGCGCTACCGAACGGCGAGAGCGTCGCACTCCTCGGTCTCGCGTTCAAGGCGGGCACCGCCGACACGCGAGAATCGCCCGCGATCGCCCTCGCGCGGCTGCTGCTGCGCGCGGGTTTCCGCGTGCGCGCATACGACCCCGCGGTGCGCGAGCTCCACGGCGATCTCGGGATCACGATCCGCCCGTCGGCCGTCGACGCCTGTGCCGGTGCGGACGCGGTCGTCATCGCGACGGAGTGGCCGGAGTTCGCGCGGATCGACCTGCGCTCGCTGCGCCGTGCGATGCGCGGAGATCTGCTGTTCGACGGGCGCAGCGTCATCGCACCCGACGCCGCCGCCGCCGCGGGCTTCCGCTACGCGGGACCCGCGGGATTCGTAGCCGGTGCGATCGATCTGACGACGTCGCCGCGAATAGGGACGGCGGCCTAAAGGAGAATCGAAGATGAAGACAGCTCGAGCGATGATCGTGACCCCGCTGATCGCCGCACTCGTACTGCAGCTCACGATCATGGCCGCACCGGCCGCCGCCGCGCCTGGCGATCTCGTCGCCGACGTCGTCGTGCCCGACGAATACCCCACCAACATCGCGCCGAGCGTCGCGTTCGACGGCTCGTATCTCTACTACCTGGGCTACGGCACTCCGGTGCTGCACCGCATCGACGTTCCGCCGGCGGGTGGGACCACATTCGCGACCGGTCACGTCGCGACGACCATCACCGGCGCGCAGGGCGTCATCTCGCTCGCCTACGACGCGGGCCGCGACCAGTTCTGGGCCGTCGGCAGCGACGGTCTCACGATCTACCTGCTCAGCAAGACGGGAGTGGCGACTCGCGTCTTCAGCGTCGACCCGGTCCAGGACCGCCCTGGTTTCCAGAGCGGCATGTACGCGCCGGAGGTGAAGATCGCGTACGACCGCAGCGATGACACGATCTGGTACAGCCCCGACGCGACGACCCGCATCTATCACTACAGCACGACCCCCGACGCGCTCGGCACGGCGCAGCTCGTCTCAGCGTCGCCGTACATCCACGTCGGCATGCCGCCGAACGACATGAACGCGCAGTGTGGCTACAGCCAGAGCAGCGGCATCGCGACCGGCGGCGCCAATCTGTTCGTCAGCGTCGGCGGATGCAATTACCTCTTCGAGTACACGAAGACGGGCACCAAGGTCGCCTGGTATGCGTACAACGTCAACGCCGGCGGAAGCGCCCAGGACGTCGAATGCGACGACCGGAGCTACGGCGTGCCGGTCTTTTGGGTCCGCGACGCGTGGGATGGGCACATCCGCGCGTTCGAGCAGCCCGCCGGCGCCTGCGCATACGGCGGTGGACAGCCGGCGGCGCCACCGCAGCCCTCCGGATTCCCCGCGGTGTCATCGGTGACCGCCTCATCGTTCCCGGTACACCAGACGAGCCACGCCGTCGCGATGCCCGCGGAGGTGAGCGCCGGCGATCTCCTCCTGGTGATCTTCACCAACCACGCGTTCCCCACGGTCACGACGCCGGCGGGCTGGACGCTCATCGCCACGACGCTCAACACGACCGTGGTCCGCACGAGCCGCTACGCGAAGAGGTCGGACGGGACCGAGGGCGGTACGACGGTGGACTTCCAGACTTCGCAGATGGAGACGGCCGTCGCTCACGTCTATCGCATCACCGGTTGGTTCGATGACGGCGTGCTCGCCGACGCCATCGCGGACGCAGCCGCAGTCGGAGACGGCCTCAGCCCCGATGCGCCTTCGCTCGCACCCAGCTGGGGCGCCGCGTCGACGCTATGGATCGCCACATACGGTGCCCAGAACCTCGGCCGGACGTCCGGGTATCCCGCGAGCTACACGAGCGGGCGTTACGACGAATCGGGCGGCATCGTCGGACGCTCCTCCACGGCATCGGCGCGACGAGAGAACGCGGTGCCGTCGGAGGACCCCGGTCCGTTCACGAACGACGCGTCGCAGCCGTGGGTGGGGGTGACGATCGCGGTCCGCCCGCGATCCACGCCGTGATGCTGACAGCGCGCGAACGCCGCCGCTGACCGTTCCCAGAGCTTCTCTCTCGGTGAGCGAGTTCGTCACATAGGAGGACGGCCGACGCGTGCTGTCGGCTGACCTGGCGGCCGGCGTGCCGTCAGCGGCCCGCCTCCGCGCGGACCGGACGGACCAGCGCGCGCAGAGCGCGCATGTCGCTCGTGGAGACCGCGCGCAGGACCACCGCGAGAGCTGCGAAGACCGCGAGCGCGAGCGGCAGGCCGAACACGAGATCCAGGCTCTGGACGGGAAGAAGCAGGATCGCCGTCGCGCCCGCGGCCAGGAGCGTCCGCATCGCGATGCGCGCGTTCTCCGAGCTCACGAGGTCGCGTGGCATCAGGCGCACGACGCAGACGAGCCAGAACAGCTCGGTGAGCGAGGTCACAAGGGCAGCGCCGTTCTCGCGGAACAAGGGGATGGCGATGAGGTTCGCGAGCGCGTTCAGCACGGCGGCCGACGC
>Ga0075421_100008542_pt1 | contig 12591 bp, 10 predicted proteins | sample SoiMetdeltSBSDD5_FD_75292 | JGI IMG/M metagenome (GOLD analysis project Ga0075421, IMG submission 75292) | Bulk soil microbial communities from a Populus tree surrounding site in Tennessee, USA - Soil MetaG P. deltoides SBSDD5 | ecosystem: Environmental > Terrestrial > Soil > Tree plantation... | reverse complement strand
ATCCGCCAGGCGATCCAGGCCGCCGTCAACGTGGAGCCCGCGATGCTGGTCGCCATGGGCCATCGGGACTTCTTCCGAGTGGACCCGGGCCTCTTCTTCGTGGAGCAGGCCTGGCACTCCAAGGCCGGCGCGCGCCTCTACAACCAGCGGGATCCGGCGAAGGCCCGCCGGCTCCTCCAGGAGGCCGGTTATCAGGGCCAGACCGTCAGATGGATGGTCACCACCGAGTACGAGCACCACTACAAGCCGGCGCTGGTGGTCAAGAGCCAGCTCGAGGACGTCGGTTTGAAGATCGACCTCCAGGTCTCCGACTGGGCGACCGTGGTCCAGCGGCGCAACAAGGCCGAGCTGTGGGACATCTTCAGCACGGCCGTCGTCTTCGACGCCGAGCCGAGCACGTCCGTGCAGGTCCTGTGCGAGTGGCCGGGCTGGTGGTGCACCCCCGAGAAGGACGGGCTCCTCCAGGGGATGGCGCGAGAGCCGGACGCAAAGAAGCGCCTCGCCCTGTGGGAGAAGGTCCAGACCCTCTTCTACGAGGATGCCGCGCGCATCAGGCTCGGCGACTACTTCCGGATGGACGGGCGGCGCGCCGACGTCCAGGGATACCAGCCGGGTCCGTACATGCGGTTCTGGAACGTCTGGCTCGATCGGAAGTAGCCGAGAATGGCCGGGGGCCGTTGGCGCGACTCCCGCCGGCGCCCGGCCGGGCGAGGAAGGGTTTAGGAGGGTGGCGAAAAAGGCGGCACCCCGCTGGAAGAATCTGGAATACCTCACGCGCGGCCACGGTGACATCACGATCGGCCGGATCGGTCCTGTATCGAGCGCAGCGACTGCAGCGGGCGGAGACCAGATGTTGGCGGCACTGATGAGACGACGGGGTGAGTCGCTCGAAGACCTGCTGACGCGCCTCGACGACGCCCTGGAGCGTCGATGGGAGGACGACGAGTACATCGACGAGATCAACGGCTGATCACCCGACCGGGCTCGCAGGCCAGAAGGGCGCTCAGCGCTCCCAGACGTCGAGGGCGTCGCGGAGCGCGTCCCCCAGCAAGTTGAACCCCATCACCGCGACGAATATCGCCAGTCCGGGCATCGTGGACATCCACCAGTGGCCGGGGAGGAAGGTCCGGCCGCGCGCCACCATCGCGCCCCAGTCCGGCGTGGGTTCCTGGGCCCCGACGCCGAGGAACGCGAGGCTCGAGCCGAGCAGGATCACGAAGGACACGTCGAGCGTGGCCTTGACCACCACCGGAGAGATCACGTTCGGCAGGATCTCGCGGAACAGGATCACGCGGTCGCGCTGGCCCAGTGCGCGCGCGGCCTCGACGTAGGGCTCCTCGCGGCGCGCCAGGACCTCGCCGTAGACGAGCCGGGTGAACCAGGGCCACCACGTGAACGAGATGGCCAGCATGGCGCTTCCGAGGTCCGGTCGGAAGGCGGCGGTGACCGCGAGCGCGAGGGCGAGCGGCGGCACTGCGAGGAACACGTCGGTCACCCGCATGAGCGCGGTGCTGGGCCAGCGGCCGTGCCAGTAGCCGGCGACGAGGCCGGACGGGACGCCGACGCCAACCGCGATCCCGAGCACCGCCACCACGAGTGCCAGCGATACGCGCGCCCCGAATACCGTGCGGCTGAAGATGTCCCGGCCCACCTCGTCCGTCCCGAACCAGTGCGCGGGCCCCGGCGGCTGAGCGGCCCGGTCGAAGTGGACGCTGGGGCCGGCATCCTCGGGGAAGGGCGCGAGGAGCCCGGGCGCGAGGGCGCACCCCACCAGGAGCGCGACGATCGTCGTGCCCGCCATCGACAAGGGATTGCGAAGCAGACGGCGCACCCAGCGGGCGGGCCGCCGCGGCCGGTCCCCGGCGAGGACCCCGGGAAGCTCAGTTGTGACGGATGCGGGGGTCGACATAGCCGTACAGGAGATCGACCAGGACGTTGGCCAGCACGAAGGAGAGCCCCACGACGAGCGTCACGCCGACGACCGCGTTGAAGTCCTTGGCGAGCACGGCGGCCGCGCCGTAGGCGGACAGGCCCGGCCACGAGAAGACCACTTCGACCAGGAAGGCGTTCTCGATGAGGGCGCCGTAGGTCATTCCCACCAGGGTCAGGACCGACGTGAGCCCGTTCCGCAGCCCGTAGCGCCACACCAGCCGGCGCGGCGGGACGCCGTAGGCGGCGTGCACGAGCATGAACGGCCGCTTGAGAACGTCGATCATCGCCGCGCGCGTGAGGCGCGCCACCTGGGCCAGGGTGGGCAGGGCGAGCGTCAGCGCCGGGAGGGCGAGGTGGCGAACGGCGTCGAGGAGCGCGCCGCCGTCTCCGGTGAGCGTCGCGTCGAGCAGGTAGAGCCCGGTGATCGTCTGGGGCGCCCGAACGGCCCGGCCGACGATGGGAAAGAGCCCGAGCTGGTATGCGAGCCCGACCTGCAGCAGGATGCCGACCCAGAAGCGCGGGAGCGCGACGCCGGGCACCGCGACGAGCCGGCTCAGGTTGTCGATCCACGTGTTCGGGTACATCGCCGCGACGATCCCGAAGGGAACGCCGAGGCATACCGCGATCACGAGGGCGACGGTCACCAGCTCGACGGTCGCCGGCAGGAAGTCGCGGATGTCGAGCCGGACGTCGCGGTACGTCCGGATCGACTCGCCGAGGTCCCCGCGGAGGAGCCCGGCGACGTAGTGCCCGAACTGGCTGGGCAGCGGTCGGTCGAGACCGAGCTTCTCCTCGTAGGCCGCGATCTGCTGCCGCGTGGCCTCGGGGCCGAGGGCGAGCCGCACGGGATCGCCGGGCATCACCCGGGACACCACGAAGATCAGGACGAGGAGGCCGAGGACAGTCGGGACGACCTGGAGCAACCGGCGGAGGAGGAACTCGCGCATGGGGGCGCGGGGGCGGCGGCCGGGGCCCGCCCCCGCGCGGGCGTTGCTACTTCTTGTCGATCGTGAAGTCGTAGAAGGCGACGTCGTAGCCGAGGAGCCCGACGTACCGGTAGCCCTTGACGTAGTCGCGGAACGCGATGCGGTGGAGGGGATTCGCCACGTAGATGCTCGGATAGTCCTGAACGACCAGCTCCTGGCTTCGCTTGTAGAGTCCGAGCTGAGCGTCGCGGTCGACGGTCGCGCGGGCCTGCTCCAGCACCTTGGTGACCTCGTCGTTCTTGTAGCGGCTGATGGTCCGATAGCTGCCCCACGCGCTGGGGTGGTACATGCCGTAGGTGTGGCTGTCGGGGTGCGGGTACTTCAGCGTGTCGAAGATCGACGCCACGTCCGGGTTGGTCTCGGCGTTGGCCGATGCCTGCACCATCTGGGCCCAGGGCGTCTCCTTCAGGTTCAGCTTGATCCCGATCGCGGCGAGGTTCGCCTGGAACAGGAGGCCGATCTGTCGCCCGATCTCGTTCCCCGTCGGGAACCAGTAGTCGAACGTCAGCTGGGCCGGCTTGATGCCGGCATCCGCCAGCTCTTTCTTGGCCTGCTCGACGTTCTGCGCGTAGGCCTGGACCTTCTCGCTGTGCCCGTAGACGCGGTTCGGCAGGGGGCCCTTGGCGGGGACCGCGCCCTTGAAGATCTGGTCGATGGCCGTCTTGTAGTCGAAGGCGAACGCGAGCGCCTTCCGGACGCGGATGTCCGAGAGCGGCGCCCGCTGGGTGTTGAGCTCGATGTGGTAGAGCTGGGCGCTGGGCGTCTCGTCGACCACGATGCCCGGGGTCTTCTTGAGCTGCTCGAAGGTGGCGGGAGTCCGCCACTGGTCGATCATGTCGGCCTGCCCACCGAGGAGAAGCGTCCGCATCGTCGCCTCCTCCTGGACGGTCCGGTAGGTCACGCGCGTGATCTGGTTCGGCTTCCAGCCCCGCCAGTAGCCCGGGAACGCCTTCATGGCCAGCGTGGTCTGCCGGTCCCACGACTCCTTGGTGTACGGGCCCGACCCCGCCACGTTGTCGCCGAGGTACGCCTCCCCGTAGTCTCCCGCGTCGCCGTAGGTGCCGGGCTTCTTGTTGGCGAGGACCTGATCACGATTGACGATGAACAGCTGGGTGAGCGTGGAGAGGAACGGCGCGTACGGCTGGTTCAGCGTGAACACCACCGTCTGCGGCCCGACCGCCCGCACCTGCTCCGCGGTCAGGACGTCGTTCCAGAGCCACGAGAAGCCCTTCTTCAGGGCGACCATGCGCCTGAAGGAGAAGACCACGTCGTCGGCGGTCAGCTCCTTGCCGTCGTGGAAGCGGATGCCCTTCCGGATCTGGAAGGTGTAGGTCTTGGCGCCGTCCGTCACTCGCCAGGACTCGGCGACGTGCGGCCCCGGCTCCATCGATCCCTCCGCGACCTTCGGGTAGAGCAGGGGATCGTACATGTTGATGATCGCGTGATGGGAGCTCTCGTCCGTGTGCTTCGCGGGGTCGATCGTCGTCACGACCTGCCCCTCGATGTAGGTGAAGTGGATGTCCTTGCCGGGGGGGCCCTGGGCAGAGGCGAGGCCGGTCCACAGGAGGACGAGCGAGGCGACGAGGACACGGGCCAGGCGAGTGTTCACGGGGGCACCTCCTGCCGGTTGGCCGCGATGTGACCGGGCGTCGGGTGTCTCGACGAGCGGGAGTGTAGCACCAGCGCGCCGCGCCCGGGAAGGACGGAGGGCCGGGGCGGCTTGACGCCGGCCGCTCGCCGGAGGAGTGTCGAGATCGACCGGTCGACGATGGTCGCCGGTCTGCTACCGCCAGGGGCGATGGGCGTGACTGACGGGAAGTACGTCGTCATCTGGAAGCGCGACGGGGGACAGTGGAAGATTCACCGGGACATCTGGAACACCAGCATGCCGGCGACGAAGTGACGCAATGCTCCGCGAGGCGCGGCCGGCGGGACAGCCGCGCCCCGCTGGGCTCGACCGCGTGGAATGGCCCCGGGGCCCGAGGCGTCAATAGGAGGGAGCCCGAGGCCGCCGGGAGGCGCGGGAGGAGACCGTCAATGCCAGGCCCGTGGACGCTGGTCGTGCTGCTTGGACTCTCGGCGGGGACGCTCGGCGGGTGCTACGTCGTGTCGCCGAATGCGTATCCCGCGTATCCCGCGTATCCGCCGCCTCCACCTCCTCCCACGGCTGCTCCGCCCGCGACCGTCCCCCCGTCCGCGGGAGCGCCACCACCGGGCGGAGCGGCGCCGGGGCCTGGCCGACGCTGCGAGACGGTCCTGGTGGAGGCTCACTGGGAGACCGTGGTGAAGCCGGGAGGGCAGCAAGAGCGCGTCTGGGTTCCGGCCCGCAACGTTCAGGAGTGCCGCTAGCCCGATGGCGGACATCGGGATGATGCTGCGCCGCGCGCTCCTTCTCGGGCTCGTCGCCGCGACGCTGGCCGGCTGCTACGTGGTGCCCGCTCCGCCGCCGCCCGGACCGGGCGCCGCACCGCCGCCCCCGCCGTATGTGCTGGCCACGCCCCAGTGCCGGTGGGAATATGGATGGGGATGGTACGGCTGGGGGTGGTACGGCCAGGGGTGCTGAAGGTGCGAAGCGGCGCCTCGACGGGACTGAACGCGGGAGTGCGCGGGACCGCCGCGCTGGCCCTGACTTTGTGCGCCATGCTGGGCGCTCAGCTGCTGGCGCTGCCGGATGTGGCGGACGCAGGTCGTCGCCGTCACGTGGGGAGCCCCCCGGTCACCGGTCAGATGCCGGTCACGGTTCAGGATCCGGTCACGGTCCAGGCACCGGTTTCTTCCGAGGTCCGCCCGAAGAGCGCTTTCGGGTCTCCGGGCGGGTTCCCTTTTCCTCAGTCCCCGGGGCGCCGCCATGTCCCGTGCGTACGCCGCGACTGCGTCGTCTTCCCGCGCCACGTGGTCACCTGGGTCGCTCCCCCGATCGGCCTGTATTCGCCGGGCATCCAGTACACCGTCCCGGCCGACCTCGCGCCTCCGACCGTCAACGTCTCGCCGGTGATCTACACGGCGCCGACCGTTTACGTGTACCAGCCGGCGGTCGCTCAGCCCGAGCGAATTCAGGCGGCCGCCTCTCCTGAGCCGCCCCTGACTCGTGTCGTCGAGCATGCGACGGGACGTTACGAGCTCCGCGGCGACGGATCGTCCACGCCCTACGAGTGGGTCTGGATCCCGAATCCGCCGTCGGCGCCTCCCGAGCCGGCCGCATCGGCGCCCGGCGAGCCGGCGGCGTCGCCGGCCCCGGCGAGGGGCCGAACAGCGGCGTACCGGTGGAGCGACGAAGACGGCACGATCTTCGTGACGAACCGCCTCGATCAGGTCCCCGAGCCCTATCGCTCGCGGGCGAAGGTGCCCGCTCCGTAGCGCCTCCGCACGCGCGCCGCATGGGTGACGCCGCGTTGACAGCGAGCGCGGTGCGCCGCATAGTGAGGCGGCGGGCATGACGAAGCCGAGCACCGTCGGCGAGCTGCGGCAGACAGGATACGCGCCGCGCTCCGTCAAGACGGAGATCCGGCAGAACCTCATCCGCAAGCTCGAGCAGGGCGAGCGGATCTTCCCAGGGATCGTCGGCTTCGACGAGACCGTCCTCCCGCAGCTCGAGAACGCGCTTCTCTCCGGTCAGGACGTCATCCTCCTCGGCGAGCGCGGGCAGGCCAAGAGCCGGCTCGCGCGCGCGCTCGTGGCCCTACTCGACGAGACGACGCCGGCCCTCGCTGGCAGCGAGGTCAACGACGACCCGCTCCAGCCCATCAGCAAAGCCGGCCGGGAGCTGCTCGCGGAGCTGGGCGATCGCGCGCCGATCGAATGGCTGTCGCGCGAGCGGCGCTATGGCGAGAAGCTCGCCACGCCCGACATCACGATCGCGGACCTGATCGGCGAGGTGGACCCGATCAAGGTCGCCGAGGGGCGGTACCTCGGCGACGAGCTGACCATCCACTACGGGCTCTTGCCCCGGACTCACCGCGGGATTTTCGTCCTGAACGAGCTGCCCGACCTTGCCGAGCGCATCCAGGTGGGGCTCCTCAACATCATGGAGGAGCGGGACGTCCAGATCCGGGGCTACCGGGTCCGCCTCCCCCTCGACCTCCTGGTGGTGGCCTCCGCGAACCCCGAAGACTACACGAACCGCGGGCGGATCATCACGCCGCTCAAGGACCGGTTCGGCTCCCAGGTGCGCACGCACTACCCGCGCACGCTGGCCGACGAGCTGGGCATCGTGCAGCAGGAGGCCCGGCGATTCGACTCGGACGGCTACGAGGTGGAAGTGCCGCCCTACATGCAGGAGATCGTCGCCGAGCTGACGCACCTCTGCCGGCGCAGCTCCGAGATCAGCCAGCGGAGCGGGGTCAGCGTTCGCGTGTCGATCACCAACTACGAGAACCTGGTCTCGAACGCGCTCCGCCGGGCCGTGCGCCTGCGCGAGCCGCTCGCCGTGCCGCGGGTGTCGGATCTCCCCGCGACTCTGGCCTCCACCGCGGGCAAGATCGAGCTCGAGGCCGCCGGGGACGTCGACGACGTGAAGATCCTGGAGCGCCTCGTCCAGAAGGCGGTTCTCACGGTCTTCAATCGACGGCTCCAGACGGGCGCGTTCGCGGAGCTCCTCGAGGCGTTCGGCGCCGGCCTGACGGTCGAGGTCGGTGAGTCGATGCCGGCCGTGAGCTACGAGCGACAGGCCGGGCGGGCGGGGGCGATCCGGAAGGCCCTGGTCGAGCTGGGCGCGACGGGTCACCCGGTCCGCGTCGCCGCGGGCATGGAGTTCGTCCTGGAAGGGCTCCACCTGAACCGGAAGCTCAACAAGGACCGCGCGGCCGGCGGTCTCCGCTACCGGGCGTGACGGCAGGCGCGGCCCGCCTCGGCGCGGACGCGCGGGTCTGGACGACGCCGTGATCCGCTACTCCCGCTGGGACGGATCGCAATCCCTCCCGGACTTCGACGCCGACGATCTCCTGGCCGCGATGGCCGACGATCTGGTGGCTGACGGCGACCCTCGCCGTGCGCTCGAGGAGCTCCTTCGCCGCGGATTCCGGACGCGGGGCGGGGACCGTGTGCCCGGGCTGCGCGACCTCCTCGAGCGGCTCCGCGGTCAGCGCCGGGCGCTGCTCGACCGTCACGACCTCGGCGACGTCCTCGGCGACCTCCGCCGCCAGCTCCAGGACGTCCTCGAGACCGAGCGCCGGGGCATCGACCGGCGGGTCGAAGGTGCCCGGCAGGCGGCCGCCGCCGGCGATCCCGCGGCCGAAGCCCACCGGCAGGAGCTCGAGCGCATCGCGGCCGAGCGCCGCGCGGCGCTGGACGCCTTGCCGGAGGACCTCGGCGGTGCCGTGCGCGGGCTCCAGGACTACCAGTTCGTCGACCCCGAGGCGTGGCAGAAGTTTCAGGAGCTGATGCTGCGGCTCCGCCAGGAGATGAACCAGAGCCTCTTCGGGCGGCTCAAGCAGGGGCTCGAGGGTCTGGGCGCCGAGGGCGCGGGCGCGCTCCGGGACATGCTGCGCGACTTGAACCGCCTCCTCCGCCAGCAGGCGGCGGGCGGCCAGCCCGACGTGCAGGGCTTCATGGCGCGCTGGGGCGGGATGTTTCCGGGCGTCGAGAACCTGGACCAGCTCCTGGAGCAGCTCGCGCGCCAGTCGGCCCAGCTCCAGTCCTTGCTCGAGAGTCTCACCCCCGAGCAGCGGCGCGAGCTGGCCGAGCTCCAGCAGGCCATGCTCGACGCCCCCGGCATGCAGGAGGCCCTATCCGAGCTGGGCGAGCATCTCGATCGGCTCGGGCTGGGACAGGCGGTGCGGCGATACCGGGCCCAGGGCGAGACGCCCCTGTCTCTCCAGGAAGCGCTCCGGCTCATGGGTCAGCTCCACGAGCTGGACGACCTGGAAGGCGATCTGCGGGAGGCGGAGCGCGCCGGCCGCGCGAGCGGCGTCGACGCGGAGCGGGTCCGCCGCGCGCTGGGCGATGAGGCAGGGGACGAGGCGGACGCGCTGCGCCGGCTTGCGGAGACGCTCGAGCAAGCGGGGTACCTCGAGCAGCGGGGCCGGCGGTGGGCGCTGACGCCGCGGGCCATCCGGAAGATCGCTCAGCGGGCCCTCGCCGAGGTGCTGGGACAGCTCCGGCGGGACCGACCGGGACGCCACGCGGTCGCCGCGCGCGGGGGCGGTGGCGATCCGGCCGACGAGAGCAAGCTCTACGAGTTCGGCGACCCGTTCCTCCTGGACCTGCGCGAGACGCTCGCGAACGCGCTGCGCCGCGAGGGGGCGGGACTTCCGCTCACGCTTGCCGGGGAGGACTTCGCCGTCCGCCGCACCGAGCTCGCCACGCGGTGCGCCACCGCGCTCCTCCTCGACATGAGCCGCTCGATGATCTACCGCGGCTGCTGGACCGCCGCCAAGAAGGTCGCGCTCGCCCTGCACGCCCTGATCCGCGGCCAGTATCCCCAGGACGCGCTCTACGTCATCGGGTTCTCGCTCTACGCGCGGGAGCTCGATCCTGACGACGTGCCCGGCGTCGTCCTCACCGATCGCCACTACGGCACGAACATGCAGCATGCCCTCCTGCTCGCGCGGCGGCTCCTCGGGCGCCACCGGGGCGGCAACCGACAGATCGTGATGATCACCGACGGCGAGCCGACCGCCCACATGGAAGGCAGCGAGGCGTACTTCGACTACCCGACGACCCCCCGGACGTGGCAGCTGACGCAGGCGGAAGTGGCGCGCTGCGCGCGCGAGGGCGTCACGATCAACACCTTCATGCTCGAGGACAGCCCGGGGCTCGTCCGTTTCGTCACCGAGATGTCGCGGCTCAACCGGGGGCGGGCCTTCTTCGTCCAGCCGGACCGGCTGGGGGAGTACGTCCTCGTGGATTACCTCGCGCGGAAGCAGAAGCGCGTCGGGTGACGGGCCGGCTCCAGGCGCTCCTCGACGAGGGCGTCGCCGGCGGTGTCTTCCCGTGCGCCGCGGCCGTCGTGCTCCACCGCGGCGGGCTCTTGTTCGAGGGCGCGGCCGGCGGCGCGACGCTCCGGACGGCCTTCGATCTCGCCTCCCTCACCAAGGTCGTCGCCAGCACGGCGGCGTTCCTCACGCTCTGGCGTGACGGGGCACTGACCCCCGAGACGCCCGTGGAGCGCATCCTCCCCGAGTCGGCGGCCGGCCACGCCGGGGCGACGGCGGGCGATCTCCTTGCCCATCGCGCCGGGCTGCCGCCGTTCCTGCCGCTGTTCGCCCCGATCCTGCGCGAGAGTCCCGGGCTCCTCGATCCGGACTGCGCGGCGCGCGTCCGAGAGGCGGCCCGCGCGACCGCGGTATCGCGGGCGCTGGCCGCGGCGCCGGTAACGCCGTCGCCCGGCACGCGGAGCGCGTACGCATACAGCGACCTCGGCTTCATCGCGCTCGGCGAGCTGCTGGCGCGCGTCGGGGGCCGCCCCCTCGACGCGCTGGTCGCCGAGCGGGTGACGCGGCCGCTCGGACTGGCGACGCGCTTCCACCGGCTGTCGGCTCGCGGAGAGTGGATGCGGTCGACGGCCGCGTCGAGCGAGCTGTCGATCGCGCCGACCGGCCGGACGCGGCCGCGGGAGCCAGCGCCGGGGCAGGAGGGGCTCTGGGAGCCTTTCGCCCCGCATCCGTCGCTCGCGGGCGACGTCGACGACGACAACGCCTTCGTCATGGACGGGGTGGCCGGCCACTCGGGGCTTTTCGGAACGGCGGCCGACGTCGCCGCCTTCGGTCAGGCCGTCCTGGACGACCGAGCGGGCGCGGGCCGTCTCGCCCCGGCCGATCGCTGGGCCGTGGCCCTCCGACGGGACGCGGCGACCCCGGGCAGCACGTGCGCCCTCGGCTTTCACACCCGCCTGCCGGGCGACCTGGAAGAGAGCTCCGCCGGACGCCTCGTGGGCGCCGAGCCGCCGGGCGCCGTGGGACACCTCGGATTCACCGGGACGAGCCTCTGGGTCGACCTGGCGCGAGGCCTCGTGGTCGCCCTCTGCACGAACCGGGCTGCGGGGCCGCGGGGGCGGAGCGAGGTCAGGATCCGCGAGTTCCGCCCGCGCTTTCACGACGCGGCGGTCGAGGCGATCGGCTGACCCGACCTATTCGTGAACACGGTTGGTGCCGGACGGGTGACGCCGCGAACGGGGCGCCCCACCGCGCGGAGCGCAGGACGACTCAGCCGCCACGCGAGCCCGGCCGCGACGCGGCCGTCGACACGGGGTCGAACCGCCACACGTGTGGTCCGAGTGAGCCCACAGGCCGAAGGCCGTCTATCGGTGGGGCTGTTCGCGGCGGCCGGCCCCGTCCGGCACCGGGCGTGCCGAATCATTCGGGCTAAGGCCATGCGCGCTCCGTCCTCCCTGGCCGTGGCGCGTGGCGGCCCCAGCTTCATCGCGGCGCCGTCGAGCGTGACCCGGGCCTGGCCGGCGTGATCGGGTGACGGCGGTCGCCGGACCGTGGCACGTCCCGGCGGGGCTGGTTGCGGGAGTCGCGCTCGCGTCGCTCCCGCGCGGGGCCGGCCCCGCCGCGCTGACCGTCGGAGGACTGGCGGGCGTGCTACTGGCCGCCTGGGCCGGATGCGTGGCGCCGACCGGAGACGACCCGCGAGCGGCGGTCGGCGAGCGCACCCTTGCCGAGCGCGTCGAGCGGATCGCCCCTTGGCTGACGCTGACGTTCCTCGTCCCCCTCGTGACGCTGCCGGTTCCACCCGGCGCGGACATGGCCATGCACGTTGCACTGGCACGCTCGCTCGCGACCGGCGCGGCCGAGGTGTCGCCGGCCTGGCCCGGCGTGGCGCTGCCGGTCTACCCGCGCGGCTTCTCCGGGCTCGTGGCGCTCGCAGCGCCCCTGGGATTCGCTCGGGCCGGCCTCCTGGTGTCGGGACTGACCTACGTCCTGTACACGGCGGGCGTGGCGGCCTTGCTCGGGGCGACCGGCGTCACGCGTCCCTGGACGCTCGCGATGCTCACGGTGCTGCTGACCAAGGTCCCGCAGGAGATGTTCGCCTGGGGCGGGACCCCGACCGTCCTCGCGCTCGCGCTCGGGGTTCACGCCGCCGCCGCCCTCCGCCCTCCGGGGGCGCCGGTACGCCGTCCGGCGCTCGTGGCCGCGCTCTTGCTCGCGGGCGCGGCGGCCGTCCACCCGATGGGCGCGCTCGCGGGCGCGCTCGTGACGGTCGTGCACGCCCGCCGTCACGCGCTGGTGGCGGCATCGATCGGCCTCCTGGGGATCGGGCTCGTGCTCGCGCTCCTCGCGACGAGCGGGCCGGAGCTGTCACCCGCCGAGATCGCCTGGGCGGTCCACTGGGGGCAGACGCGCGAGACGCTCCTCCGCGGCGCTCCCTGGCAGTTCGCCTGGCGGATATGGCCCGACCTCTGGCGCGCCCTGGGTCCGGCATGGATGCTCACCGTCGGCGGCGCGGCCCTCGTCCTGCTCGGGCGTGGATCGGGGAGGGCCGTCGGTCGGGCCCTGGCGCTCGTGCTGGCGCTCGGAGGGCTGCTGGCCGTGCTCCGGATGCTGCCCTCGGCCGCCGGCGTCGTGTATCCGGCGCGGGTCGCGCCGGTCTTCGCCCTGGCGATGGCGCCGGTCCTGGGCGCCGCCCTGGCTGGCCTGCCTGGCCGGGTCGGGGGCGCCATCGCACTTGTCCTCCTGGCTGCGGCCCCGCCGCTTCATCTGCGCTGGTACCAGGGCGCTGGATCCATGGCCAC
>Ga0075421_100008541_pt1 | contig 12592 bp, 14 predicted proteins | sample SoiMetdeltSBSDD5_FD_75292 | JGI IMG/M metagenome (GOLD analysis project Ga0075421, IMG submission 75292) | Bulk soil microbial communities from a Populus tree surrounding site in Tennessee, USA - Soil MetaG P. deltoides SBSDD5 | ecosystem: Environmental > Terrestrial > Soil > Tree plantation... | reverse complement strand
CGTTTTGGGAGATCCTGCTCAGCGAGAAGCCCTTGCCGGTCCAGGCAATACACTCACTGAGCGCTATCTGGGCGTCCTGGTCTCTAGCGCTAGTGATGAACTGGTTCCCATACGACGGAGTCGCACCAGGTGCAACTTTTACGTTGCGTGAAGGCCCAAAAATTGTCGGATTTGGTAGGGTCTTGTCTGAAATGGAACTAGGCCATCCATCAACCGGGAACTAGCGCACCATCGAAGGCGGTCAAAACCAGCGTATGGCTCCTAGGCCAGAATCTCTTTCATCGCTATAATGACAATCAGAACAGTCATGACGATCGACGAACTCGAACGAGAATACACTCCGCTCCGCCAACAGGCTCTTGCCGTGCGGAGCTATCTTTGACGTCGCTGGAAAACAGCGACAGCTTTCCAAATTAGAAGAACAGATCGCCGAGCCCGATTTCTGGAGCCAACCCGAAAAGAGCCAGAAAGCGATGCGCGACCGGAAGCGCATTGAGGAGGCTATTGGGTCGGACCGCCAGATCGGCTCGCTGACTGAGGATCTCGACACGCTATTTGAGCTCGCTCGCGAGGGCGAGAGGGTCAACGGCGACATCGAGCGGGCGCTGAAGCCTTACTCGGAATTGCTCGAAAAGCTGGAAACAGAAATGTTGCTGGCCGGCGAGAACGATTCGAAGAGCGCCATCGTCACCATTCATCCGGGAGCGGGCGGAACTGAAAGCCAGGATTGGGCAGAGATGCTGCTGCGCATGTACCTGCGCTGGGCTGAGCGCAACGAGATGCAAGTCGTTGTGACCGATCGGCTGGAGGGCGAGGGGGCCGGCATTAAGTCGGTCACGTTTGAGGTGAATGGGGAGAACGCCTATGGGTTTCTCATGTCTGAGATCGGCGTCCACCGGTTGGTGCGCATTTCGCCATTTGATGCTAATGCCCGCCGGCACACTTCCTTCGCTTCTGTCTTTGTCTACCCACAGGTGGATGATGAGATCAAGATCGACATCAAGCTGGACGATCTGCGCATCGACACCTTCCGGTCGGGCGGCGCGGGCGGGCAGCACGTAAACATGACCGACTCGGCGGTCCGGATCGTACACAACCCGACCGGAATCGTGGTGCAATGCCAGAACGAGCGCTCGCAGCACAAAAATCGCGATTCGGCGATGAAGCAATTGCGGGCGCGCCTCTATGAGCATGAGATGGAGAAGAAGCGAGAGGAGACTCGCAAGACGGAGGCCTCCAAGCTGGACATCAACTTCGGAAGCCAGATCCGGAGCTATGTGCTCGCGCCCTACCGGCTTATCAAAGACCATCGCACGAAGCTCTCGGTAGGCGACGTCGACCGGGTGCTGGACGGTGACATCGCTCCCTTCATTCACGCTTATCTCGTGTTCCGCAAGACGGGAAAAACGTCGGGGGAAGGCGGGAAAGACGAGCTGCCGGAGTGATCGATCCGGAGTTACTCGCTCGAGCGGGGGCGATCATCCGTCGTGGCGGGCTGGTGGCTTTTCCCACTGAGACAGTGTATGGATTAGGCGCGAATGCCCTCGACCCTCGCGCTGTGGACCGGATCTTCGAGGTGAAAGGGCGGCCGGCTTCCAGCCCGCTGATTGTGCACGTCAGCTCGATCGAGATGGCGAGGACGCTCGCGCGCGAATGGCCCGCGGACGCCGACGCCTTGGCCGACGCCTTTTGGCCCGGTCCGCTAACATTGGTCGTCGCTAAGACAGCGCAGATTCCTTCCAACGTGACTGCGGGGCTTCCCACGGTCGGGCTGCGGCAGCCGGATCACGCGGTGGCTTTGGCGCTCATCGATGAAGCCGGAGTTCCCATAGCGGCTCCTAGCGCTAACCTCTTTACCGGACTCTCCCCAACCACCGCCGAGCACGTGCTCAAATCTCTTGGCGGCAGCATTGATCTGATACTTGACGGAGGCGCGACGCGAGTCGGAATTGAATCGACCGTGCTCGCTCTTACCGGCGCGCGGCCACGACTCCTGCGGCCTGGTATGGTTTCTCGAGAGGACATCGAGGAAATAGTCGGCGAGATCGATACAGGGCGCGGCGGCGCCGAAGGCGCGCATCCATCGCCAGGTCTGCATGAGAAACATTACAGCCCGGCGACTCCGCTGTTTCTGGTTGACAGCGAGCTGCTGCCGGAGCGTGGCCGCGGCGCTTATCTCTGGCTCACTCAACCTCTTCCAGCGAGTCACGATGAGCAGATGCCGCCTGATGCGGCAAGCTATGCGGCGGTCCTTTACGAGACGCTGCATCGGTTGGATGACGGCAGCTTCGAATGGATCGCCATCGAGCGCCCTCCGGATTGGCCGGATTGGGCTGCGATAATCGACCGCCTAGTACGTGCAAGTACTAGATTATAAGTACCTTACGAAGCTCCCCTTATCTGGTATAATTACAGTAGCAGTTTACCCTCGGTTTACCTTTATGTTTGTACATTCTAATTTTTGGCCCCTGGACTACGACCAGGAATCGGCGATCTATGACATTCCGTCGTGGAATCTCCCGGGCCGAACAAGAAAGACGAAAAGGCCGCGGGCTCGAAGCAAACGATCCGCCGACTCCGACGCTTCGCATCCTTCGAAGCGCTGAAGTCGTGTGCCTTGTTACGCGAGGTGACTCAACGTCCACCTCGCTTGCGACCTTACATCCACGTGCATTTTTCCCCGGTAAACACCTTATATATCTTCACGTGCGCTGTAAAAAACTGGCGTACTATGGGTAAACATTACGTGAAAACGTTCGCGTAACGTCCTGCAGATCAGTGTTATGGAGAAAGGCCACCCGATTGCTGAAAAAGCGACAGGAAGGAGTTGTTAAAAAAATATGAAAACACACCTAGCACTGTCAATGGTTTTGACTGGCGCCATGCTCGCGGGTGGATGCGCCACGAAGAAATACGTGCGTAACACAGCGGCTCCGATCCAGGCGAAAGTGGATCAGGTCGGCGAACAGTCAAACCGGAATACTACTGGAATCGAGGAGACTCGCAAAGAGATTAAGAGTGTAGACGAGAAGGCGGAAAGCGGCATCAGCGCGGCGAAAGAGCGCGCGATGACTGCCGAAAACAAAGCCGGGGAAGCCATGGGCAAGGCCACCGAGGCCGGTACGATGGCCGCCGACGCCCGGTCGCGTGCGGACAAGGCGAACTCCGAGATTGCCTCGCTGCGCAACGTGGTCTCAAATATCGACGACTATAAGCTTGCAACCGAAGCTACGGTCAATTTCGGCTTCAATAAAGATAAGTTGACGCCGGAAGCCAAGGCAGCGCTCGACAAACTCGCTGCGGACAAGGCGAACATGAAACGGTTCGTGGTAGCGGTCGAAGGATTCACCGATAAGACCGGCTCACCGGATTACAACAACGCTCTGAGCCAGCGGCGCGCCAATGCAGTCGTGAATTATCTGGTGACCCAGCACAATATCCCGCTGTATCGGATCTACACAGTTGGATTGGGCGAGGAGAAGCCTGCCGATGACGGCAAAGGCCGCGAGGCTCGCAGCAAGAACCGGCGCGTGGAAGTGAAGATCTTCACCGCGGACCAGACGATGGCGTCGAGCGGCTCGCCGGGACAGTAAAGAAAGCTACAAGGGCAGGCTACCCAGCCTGCTCCACACACAACGTCTGAGCCGGATGAGGAAACACCTTGCGCTGTTTCTCATCCGGCTCTTTTACCTTCTCCACAGAGGTCCCGGTCGTTCGGAAAGCCTTACTCCAGATATAGAGACGCATCAGGACGGACAGGCTGAGGAACAGATTGCCCGCCAGCAGTATGGTCGTGTCGCGCTGATAGGTCGCCAGCTGTCGCAACGACTGTCCGATTGCTTCCCCAGTAAACTCCAAGCCTAGCCCGACGGTAACCATGAGGAGCTGGCGATCCCGGGCTCGCGAGGAAAGCAGCATCAGCCAAAGCAGCAGGGTGAGCACGGCCGAACCGAAGCTGAGATCGCGGATCACCTTGGTCATCAGGAGCGGGAAGGGGCGAACGTCGGAGTGAGTGTAAATGGAAAAAGCCATCGCCAGGGCGGAGGCTAGCCCCAACAGACTCAGAATGCGTACCCGGTGCAGATTGGCAACGGTGGCGCGTTCGATTAGGGAGATCACAACGGCAAACAGGAGGAACTGGCGTACCGCTTCATTGCGGTAATAATACAGTTGCATCCAATATTTGGAGACGGCGAAGACACCCGAGAACAGCACCGCATCAACGACCGTCGTCAGCAGTAAAACTGCTGAGAAGACCGAGATAAGCGGGTATTCCCTGTATGCGCCACGGCACAAACAGCGGATAACCAGAATCTGCAGTAGGACGCTACTGAGGAGAATCAGCCACTGCAGCCAATACATATAGCTCCGGTCAAGATAGTATCTCAGCCAGAGCCGCTACAGGGGATTAACTCCGGTTAGGAGGCCCTTGGTCGATAGTGTCATCCCACGGATCCGGCGGAAAAGGCTTTAAAGCTTGCTCCATCTGAGCATCCGGGGTCAACACGGAATGGCTCCCGAAGCTAGGCAAAGATCCGCCGGCAAAAGTGGTTGCCGCCACGGACATTGCGAACAGAAAGAAGATTGTAGCACATACCTTTTTGCTTTCGAATACACTTGTCATGTCGAAGCTCCTTTGAAAAACAACTTTTTCTAAGTGTTACCTAGTATACGTAGAACCGACGGGTTAGTAAAGAGGCAACCAAAGTACTTTCTTGAGGGAAAACAACTTAGCTGATTTTTGGTACTGTAGTAATGGATTTGGGGGAATAGTACGTAGGAGGGTGGTAAGGCTTGAGCTAGAAGCGGTTTGTTAAGAACTACTTACCGCGAGAGTATTGAGGCTCTGGCCGGCCGGAGCCGTCGAAACCCGAATGCGGGCGGAAAGCGCGATGACCCGGCCACTCCAATCTAAGATCGGAGGAGACCTCGTCGAGGTAATCCATGGTCGCAATCTTGGTTTCCGACGCGAACGCGGTCAGCAACAAGTTGTCGCAAACGGCATTGATGATCCTGGGAATCCCTTGGGTACGGTAATGAATCTCGGACAGCAATTCCGGCGGGAAGACGTTCTGTTCGATCATCCCGGCTTTGATCAAACGAGAATTGATGTACTCGACGGTTTCGGTCTCTCCGAACGGCGTTAGAGAGCAGCGCAGCGCGACACGCTGTTTCAATTGCCGGTAATCGGGAGCGTCCAGCTTGCGGTCGAGCTCGGGCTGACCGGCGAGCACGATCTGGAGCAGTTTGCCGCGCGGGTTCTCGAGATTTCCCAGCAGGCGGATCTCTTCCATCACTTCCCAATCGAGATTCTGCGCTTCATCGATGATCAGCGCGGTGGTGCGGCCTGAGTGGGCTCGGTAAATGAGGAACTCGTTCAGTGCGAACAGAACGTCGGTCTTCGAAGTGCGGTTGCATTTCAGGTCGAAATCGTAGGCGACCATCTCGAAGAACTGTTCGACATTCAGCCTGGAATTGAAGACGTAAGCGAACTCGACCTGCTGGGCGGCGAGAAAGTTTCGCAGGCATTCGAGCAGAGTGGATTTGCCGGTGCCGACCTCACCGGAAAGGACGATGAATCCTTTTCGGCTTTGGACACCATAAATCAGGTTAGCCAGCGCTTCTTCGTGCTGCTCGCTTCGATACAGGAAGCTAGGGTCCGGACTGAGATTGAACGGACTCTCTTTTAGGCCGAAGAACGCGTTATACATTTTGTTGGCGAACAGGGACGAGCTACGGCGATTATAGCATACGCCGCGTTTTCAAGCGCCTTTAGAGCCTTTGATCGGGCTGATAAGGATGTGGGCGTTGCGTCCCTCCATGCGTGGCGACGACTCGACGGCGCCGAATGGCGCCAGGTCCTCGGCGAAGCGGACCAGCAGCTTTTTACCCAGTTCGGAGTGGGCAATTTCGCGTCCGCGAAATTGAACGACGGCCTTGACGCGATTGCCCTCCTTCAGGAATCGCATGGCGTGGTTCTTCTTGAATTCGTAGTCGTGGTCGTCAGTGTTGGGACGAAACTTAAGTTCCTTCACCTGAACGACGTGCTGCTTTTTTTTGGCTTCGTGTTGTTTTTTCTTCTGCTCGTACTGATAGTGGCCGTAGTCGATGGCCTTGGCGACTGGCGGAACTGCGGTAGGCGCAATCAGAACCAGATCGAGACCCATATCCTGGGCTTTCCGCAAAGCGGCGGCAGTGGGCATAATTTCCGTCTCTCCATCGGGAAAAACGGCGCGCACTTCGCGTGCCCGGATGGTCTCATTTACGTTTTCTCTGCGAGTCTGCTTGCGGGGAGGAAACTTTCTGCCAGGAGTCATGTGCTAGGTGCGAAAGGGTCTATTCATCATTGTATTTATCAGATCACAGGCAGTCGAAGAAGTCAAAGCTCACGCCGCCGCAGAGATGCGAGCATTTCAGGCGCCGGGAAGAATTTCCGACGCGCCTGCCGACGGTTTGCACGGGTAAATCCGGGGCTCGACCGCAAAGCGCTCCTTGTAGCTCTTTGCGATCTCGGTCTCGAATCTTGCTACTGCCGGTGGTTCGACCAGATTCACCGTGCAGCCGCCGAATCCGCCGCCGGTCATGCGCGCGCCATACACACCTTCTATTCCGGCAGCGATATCAACCAGGAAGTCCAGCTCCTCGCAGCTTACCTCGTAGTCGAACTGCAGGCTTCGGTGCGATGCGACGAACAATTCCCCCATCCTTCGCAGATCGCCGGTTGAGCTTGCCGCCACGAACGCTTCGACACGCTCGTCCTCACTGACCACATGGCGCGCGCGCTTGCGAACCACCTCGGGCAGGGAAGACTCGACCTCGGCGAACATCTTGCGGTCTACGTCGCGCAGCCTTTCGACCTGCGGAAAACGAGTCCGGATCGCTTCCACCGCCGCGGCGCACTCCCGCACGCGATCCTTGTACGCCGACTGGCCCAGCGCATGCTTCACCATCGTGTTCACCGCCAGGATCTCGACGTTCGCCGGCAGCTTCACTACTTTGTGTGTAAGGCTGCGGCAGTCGACTTCAATCGCTGCGCCCTTCTCGCCGAACACAGCAATGTACTGGTCCATGATGCCGCTCGGCACACCGACAAATCCACGCTCCGCCCGCTGGCACAGTTTCGCCAGCTCGAGCTTGTCGATTGGCCTGCCGCCCAGCATGGCCAGCGCTGAGGCGACTTCGAGTGACGCCGATGAGCTTAGTCCGGCTCCCTCCGGCACCGTGCTGCGGATCCGCAGGTTCTGCGGACCGACGCTGTAACCGGCGGCGATCAATTCGCGCGCCACCCCGATGACATAGTCCGTCCAATCGTCAGCGGGTGACAGGTCCGTAATCCCGGCGGGATCCCAATTAGCGGACTTCTGAAATGTCTCGGTATAGGCGTGCAGCCGGCCGTCTGCGGCAGGGCTGGTGGTTACGACGCACTCAAGGTCGAGAGCGATCGGCAGGACGAAACCCAGGTTGTAGTCGGTGTGCTCGCCAATCAGGTTGACGCGTCCCGGCGCGCGGAACGCACGCTGTGTCACGCACTTCTCCGGGCGAGCAGGAGCAGCGTCCCTCCGAAGGCGAGCAGCGTCAGGCCGGAGTACAGATTGACGTTGACGTCAGTGAGCTCGGCTCGGGTCTCCGGTGAGAATAGTCCCAGGCCGCATAAGATAAGCCCGATGATGGCGAAGAACCACCCGGATGGAACGCGCAGATCGAGCATAAACTGCTACCAGTTTAGCGGAACAGGATTGAGCAGGCTGCCGAAAGCTCGAACGAACAAGCTAAAGCTTGTTCCACAGTGATGCAACTTTCTTCACTTGGCTTTACGCTGCTTTTTGAATCTTGCCGCTGCGGATGCAGGAGGTGCAGACGCGGAGGCGCTTGGCGGCGCCGTTGACAACCGCGCGCACCGACTGCAAGTTCAAGTTCCAGCGCCGCTTACTGACGTTGTGGGCGTGACTGATTTTGTGGCCGAACTGAGGACCCCGGCCGCACATTTCGCAAACTCGTGCCATAAGTGGTTATCTTAACACACTCAAACGTGATATAACGGATTGACACAAGGGAGCTACAGCACATGCGAGTATTCGCGTGGGCGCTGCTTGGATTCTTGAGCGGCGATGTGCTCCCGCCTCTGCTCCTGGCGGGTGATCCAGGTGGTCGTGCCCGGTACGTCGGTGGCACGCTAGCCGACCTTCCCAGCAAATCGGAAGGGAATATTAACACCACGGATCAGGAGGTTCTCCTCTTCCGCTCCAAACAGGCCTCTGTTCGGATTCCTTACGGCAAGATCAATACGATCGAATATGGTTTGCGCGTGAGCCGGCGATATATCTCCGCGGTTCTGATTTCGCCCGTCCTGCTGCTGGCAAAGAGCCGCAAACATTTCCTGACGGTCGGCTACATGGATGAGCAGGGTCGTCAACAGGCGGTCGTGTTTCAGGTGCACAAGGGCGAAATTCGGTCGGTACTGGTGAGCCTGGAAGCAAAGACTGGACTGAAGGTGGAGTTCCAGGACGATGAGGCGCGAAAGGCTGGGAAAGGATGACGGTATTAGTCTGGATGCTGATCGCTGCGGCGGCAGCGGATCCTATCGAAGAGAATGCTCTCCGGCAGTTGCTGGGAATCCGCCGGGTATATGTGGATCGGCTCACGGGCGGCGAAACTGCTGCGCAGATGCGGGAACTTTTAGTCAGCAGCCTCGACAACGCCAGGCTGTTTGTGATCACTGAGAACCAGGAGCGGGCCGATGCGATTCTGCGCGGCGGCGCCGAAGACCTGATCTTCACCGACTCCCGCGCGTCGAGCGAGGGGATCAACGTCAGAGCCAATGCCGGATCGGGGCGCAGCTCACGGTCGACGGGGGGATTCAACGCCGGCGTCGGTATCGGCGAGCAGGAAAGCAACCGGTCGGAGGAGCGCAAGCATGAGGCTGTCGCCGCCGTGAGACTCGTCAACAAAGAGGGCGATGTCATCTGGTCGACGACGCAGGAGAGCCAGGGCGGCAAGTTCCGTCGGGCTAGCACCGATGTCGCCGATCGCATCACCAGGAAGCTTGTCGAAGATTTCGAGCGGGCGAAGAAACTGAAATAACACCCTCGAGGGCAGGCTACGAGCCTGCCCACTCCTGCTACATTAGCTAAGATCAAGTTAGATCTGGAAATCAATAGCGTCGAAGAGAACCTCCGGCACTCGTTTCGGGCATTGGCGGCGGACAGGCCTGCCGGGGACGTGCGCGAGATCGGTGGAGTCAGCATCGCCTCCGCCGGGACTGCCTTCCAGATGTTTAATGCGGCATTTCTCTCCAACGCGGTCAATGGCTCCGACGACCTTGAACGCAGAGTCACAACGGCACGGGTACATTTCCAGGCGCGCGGATTGCCGTGGTCCTTCTGGCTCTGCGACGGGCTGGTTTCTCCCAAACTCAGGAAGCAGGCGGAACGCATTTTCGATCGCAAGGGACTTCGGCTTGCCGTACAACTGCCGGGAATGGTCGCCGACGGATTGCGCCCACCGCGACGCGTTCTGCCGGAACTCGAGATCCGCCGGGTTGGCGACGAATCCACGCGGCTCGCGTTTTGCGACATTGGCTGCATCTGTTTCCACGTCCCGCTGAACTGGTTTCGGGACATCTTTCTTAGGCGCAAATTGTGGGAGAACGGCTTCGTCGGCTACGTGGGGTACGTGAACGGGGAGGCAGTGGCGACTGCAGCGACGGTGACTGCCGCGGGCGCTGTGGGCATTTATAATGTGGCCACTCTTCCGTCACATCGTCGTCAGGGTCACGGCGAGGCGGTGGTGCGTTATGCTCTCGCTAGAGCGCGTGAAGAGAGCGGCTGCGAGCGAACGATTCTGCAGGCTACCGAGCACGGGCTTCGGCTTTACCGCAGCATGGGCTACCGCACGGTCACGACTGTCAACGTTTACGCGTCCGAGTAGAAGGAGAACCGAATACCGGCATCGGGCGGCGATCTCCGACGTTTATACAGATGCGATTAGGCGCCCGGACTTACTCGATCGGTAGCAGCACGGTATTGCTGTCGCGATCCGCTATGCGGACCTTGACTTCCGCGCCCGCGCCGCCGGGCAGATTCTCGGGCGTGCGGAAGCGGACGGCGGTGACACCCACTCGATCGGCGGCGACACCGGCGTAAATGGGCTCGATCGCGGTGTCGGCGGCAAGAATCGTTACTGCGTCGGCGAGCACGGAGTTGGGTGATTCAGGAATGGCGAAACCCTCCGGCGGCGTCTGAAGGAACGGTCCAAAGCCGGTGCCGAGCAGAGTGATGACTTCGTTGCGCCGCGCAGGACTATCGGTGGTCACGGGATTTCCATTCTCATGGAGAAACAGTCCGAACGCTTTACCCTCGACAACGCGGTTGAACAATCCAGGAGCGTTTCTCACCACGGTGAAATTGGCTGAGACATCCTCCTTGCCTGTGGCTTGAACCGTCAGGGTGTAATCGCCCTCGCTCAGATCAGATGGCATCTGGGCGTTAATCTGTTCCGGGGAAACGAAGAGCAGAGGCAACAACCTGGTTCCGATCCGGACTGTGATGTTACTCAAAGTCTGCGTGAGGGGACTGGTTGGGCCGACCTTGAGCTCGGGAGCCAGGTGAACTCCGAAAATGGAGACGATGGAGCCCGCTGCTACGGCTCGAGCGGGTGTGGCGCCGGCCGCATTCTGCACTGCGTCGTCGAGTAGCGCTGGAACCCGGTCGAGAATCGCCCGCAGGTACTTCGGCGAACGCATATCGACGGTCAGAGCTCGGGATATGCCCGTAAGATCGCCGTCCCAGTTACGGAACTTAAAGCCCTTCACCGTCTCGATGGTCACCTGGACCTGCGATTGCGCATCGTGGAAGCCATCAGTGGTCACAGGATCGGTGACCAGCCGCGCGCCCTCGGGCGGGTTCGAGCCGACGTTCAGCCGATTTCGCAGGCGGTAGTTCAGATTGAGGGTAAGCGGCCCGGCGGGCGCGGCGAGCGTCCGCTCAGAATCGCCGGAGTCATTCCAACCGAGGAAGTCGAGCCGGGAATCTTCGGTAAGCTTGAGGGAAGCCGGCGCTTTCAGCCGGATCGGCGTGCCACGCGTTTTTTCGATCACGCAGGGCAGGGCGCAATCCTGACCATCGACCTGAATAGAGACGCCGGAGATGTCGCTTACCACCGAAACGCGTCCGGAGCTCTCGTAGTTAGCCGTAAATTGAAGATTCAGTCCACCCGGGTCGAGATGGGCGACGATGGTCTGCGTGGCTTCGCCTCCGTTCGACCAGGACTGAAACACGTATCTTGTCCCGTTTTCGTCGACCTGCGTCAGGGGCGCCGAAACCGTGTGTTGGGAATTAACTGCCCAATTAAAATTGTTGCTGTAATAATTCGACCGGCCATCTACGGCTAGCGTTAGTCCGGGCGGATTTGTATAGAAGCTGACCCTCTGACCTGGAACGAATTTCGCCGTTAAAGTGATATCTCCTTGCACGTCGGGCACGAGGTAGGAGTGGTTGATCGCGCCGCCATCACTCCAGGAATCGAAAATCCACAGTCTGCCCTGGTAAGTCGGGTCGATTACGCAGCCCGTGCTCACCGATTTGCAGGCCGTCTGATCCACCTGATCGGGAACCGCGCCGAGCGCATGGGTAGTGCCTCTTCCCCAGATAAAATCCTTGGGTCCATTGACGGGCTGGCGATCCGCAAGCACCTGCAACCCGGTTGGCTGGGTTTGAATGGTGACCTTCCGGCCTCGCACGAAGCGGGGGTAGATCGACATCGGGCCGGTTACATTCGCGGTGTTCAGAAAGGCCTGGCTATCATTCCCGAGCCCGTTGTACCAGCCGACGAAGATCCAGGGCGAGTCCTGGCCCACCGCGGCGGGACTGGGCGTGGCCTGCAACGCCAACGTGCCAGCGCCGGTGTAGAAACTGCCGGACTGGGTGAACTTGTTCCCGCCGACGATGACGGTTCCAGGAGACACGCTTTGCGGACAGTCCTCGCCTGCAGGAGCGTAGCCGCTGCAATCGAAGTAGACCACGCGGATCAGGAACTGGGCGCTGAAAGTCGCCGTAAATTCGGTAACGTCGCGGTTGGCCGTCACGATGAGTGGATCGCTTGCGGTGAGGAGAGGCCTATTCGCGCTCCAGCCGCCAAACACGTACCGTGTGTTGCTCCCGGTCCCGACCTGAGTGAAGCTGTGCAGCGTATGGCGGCTGCCTTCCGGCCACAGAAAAGTCACGGGAGTTACATGGGTCTGTCCATCGATGTCGACTTGCAGTCCGCTCGGTACGCTGACGATCCGCGTGCTGACGATCGTCTGTTGCGCGAACGCCGTCCCGCACAGAGCGAATACTACTAACGCGCAGACTAATGTGATTCCTTTAGTAGTAGTTCTTCCCATGGCCTTTATCACCTTCCTACCAGATTCGTCGCTTCGCGGTTCTATATCAATGGAGATATCCACTTAAAAGCCTGTTTAGAACACCTAACAGTGCACAAGGTTTATGTGGAGGGGCTCATCTCCAGCAAGAAACTCCGACGAGTACTTCATCGCCATATTGGGGGTAAATCTGTAGGGTAGTGGAGCTGGTTGAAAACGAACGAACAAAGC
>Ga0075421_100008540_pt1 | contig 12593 bp, 13 predicted proteins | sample SoiMetdeltSBSDD5_FD_75292 | JGI IMG/M metagenome (GOLD analysis project Ga0075421, IMG submission 75292) | Bulk soil microbial communities from a Populus tree surrounding site in Tennessee, USA - Soil MetaG P. deltoides SBSDD5 | ecosystem: Environmental > Terrestrial > Soil > Tree plantation... | reverse complement strand
CATCGGGTTCGAGGGCGCGTTGATGTCGATCGCGAGTCCCCACGAGTGGTTGCTCGGCGTCGTCTTGCTGCCGCGCACCGCCCGGCAGCCGTAGCCCCAGGTCTGCCCGGGCTTGATGTCGTAGCCGAAGCGCTGCTCGGTCGCGTCGAACAGAGTTGCCACAAGCGGACCGATGTCCCGACGGACGAAGATCTTCACGCCGGCGCGACTGACCTCGGCCAGCGGGGGTCGCCTCGACTTGTCCAGGCAGGCGGGCCAGCCCGGTCCCCAGCCGTGCGCGGCGGCGCTGTTGTTGGCGATGCCCGCCGGTGCCTTCATGTACTCACTCTTCGGGAACATCACGCGGTTCCCTTCTCCTGGCTCGCGGTCCCGCCGGTCTTCCGGCTTCCTCGGGCCGCTCCCGCGGTCGTCTTCGTCGCCTTGGCCGTGTGGCAGATGAGCTCATCCGGAATGTCCTCGTCGTCGCCGACGTCGCGCACCGCCCAGGTCTTGTCGTCCACGCCCACCTCCTGCGTCAACGCCTCCCCACCTAAGGGTGCGCCGTCCGCGCCCGAAAACGCGTAATGCGCTGGAAACGCGACATGACTACGCTCTCGTCATGGCGGACGTGTTCGACCAGTACGCGATGGCGAATGCGTGGGACGAGATGTTCGCCCGACCCGGTGAACCCCGCCCGGCGTACCGTTCACTGTTCGCCACGCTGCAGCCGCTCGCGGGTGGCGACCTGCGGGCCCGGGCCGACCAGCTCGCGCGCGTCTTCACCGATCGGGGCGTCACGTTCGCGTACGCGGGGGAGGAGCGGCCGTTCCCGCTCGACCTGATTCCGCGAATCATCGATGCCGCCGAGTGGGACACGGTGGCCCGCGCGGTCCGGCAACGGGTGCAGGCGCTGGAGCGCTTCCTCGCCGACGTGTACGGGCCGGGCGAGGCGCTCTGCGATGGTGTCGTGCCACGCCGGCTCGTGCTCACGAGCGCCCACTACCACCGCGAGGCGGCCGGCATCGAGCCCGCCAACGGCGTGCGGGTGCATGTCAGCGGCGTCGACCTCATCCGCGACGAGGACGGACAGTTCCGCGTCCTCGAGGACAACCTGCGGATCCCGTCCGGAGTCAGCTACGTCATCGAGAACCGGCGCGCCATGGCCCAGACGCTGCCGAGCCTCTTCGCCGACGCCCGGGTGCATCCCGTCGACGACTATCCCGCGCGCCTGCTGGCGGCCCTGCGCGCGGCCGCGCCCGAGGGCGTCGGCGACCCGTGCGTCGTCGTGCTCACGCCGGGGGTCTACAACGCCGCGTACTTCGAGCACGCCCTGCTCGCCCGGCTCATGGGTGTGGAGCTGGTCGAGGGGCGCGACCTGGTGTGCAGCGGCAATCGGGTGCGGATGCGCACCACCCAGGGCGAGCGCCCGGTGCACGTGGTCTACCGCCGCGTCGACGATGAGTTCCTCGACCCGCTTCACTTCCGGGGCGACTCGGTCATCGGCTGCCCCGGGATCGTGAACGCGGCCCGGGCCGGCCATGTCACGCTCGCCAACGCAATCGGCAACGGCGTCGCCGATGACAAGTTGCTCTACACGTACGTGCCGGATCTGATCCGCTACTACCTCCGCGAGGAGCCAATCATCTCCAATGTGGAGACTCATCGACTCGATGACAGCCCTGACGTGCTGGCGCACGTGCTTGACCACCTCGACGAGCTGGTGCTCAAGCCGGTGGACGGCGCCGGCGGCAAGGGGATCGTGATCGGCCCGCAGGCCGACGAGGCCATGCTCGCCGCGCTGCGCGACACCGTGGTGGCCGATCCGCGCGGTTGGATCGCGCAAAGACCCGTGGCCCTGTCCACGTCGCCGACCCTCATCGGCGACAAGGTGGCGCCCCGGCACATCGACCTCCGGCCGTACGCGGTCAACGACGGCAGCGATGTCTGGCTGCTGCCCGGCGGTCTCACCCGGGTGGCGTTGCCCGAGGGCACGCTCGTGGTGAACTCCAGCCAGGGTGGTGGTTCGAAGGACACCTGGGTGCTCGCTCGCGAGCCGGCCGGGACGCCACGGCCCCGGTCGGGCCGGCCAAGTCTGCCGGAGGTCATCCCGCACGACGTCAACGTCCGCGACGCGGGCCCCGGCGCGGCGACGGCCGGTCAGCAATGAGAAGCCTGGGGATGCTCAGCCGCATTGCCGAGTCGCTGTTCTGGATCGGCCGCTACGTCGAGCGGGCCGACGACACCGCGCGGATCCTCGACGCGTTCCTGGCCCGGATCCTGGAGGATCCGTGGGTCGACGAGGACGCCGCCTGCCGGTCGCTGCTCGCGATCCTCGGCTCGGCGCCGCCGCACGAGCACCGGCTCAGCACGGGCGACGTGCTGGAGCTGATGGGGTTCGACGCCGACAACCCCAGCTCCATCACCGGCGCCTTGCAGGCCGCGCGGGAGAACGCGCGTGGCGCGCGGGAGACCATCTCCAGCGAGATGTGGGAGTGCCTCAACGTCACCTGGCACACGCTGCCCTCCCGCCGGGTCGCTGCCGAGCACCTAGGACCGGGACTGTTCCTGGGGTTCGTGCGCGAGCGGGCCGCCGTGCTCGCCGGGCTCGCGGAGTCGACGATGAGCCGCGACGACGGTTGGCGGTTCCTCGTGCTGGGCCGAAGCCTCGAGCGGGTCGACATGACGTCGCGGCTGCTCTCCATCCAGGCGTTGACTCCCGAGTACGCGCCAGAGTGGCGCACCGTGCTGCGCGCCTGCGGCGCCGACGAGTCGTTCCTGCGTACCCACGGTGGCGATGTGGTGCCCCAACGGGTGGCGGAGTTCCTGCTGCTCGACCGCCTCTTCCCCCGCTCGGCACTGCACGCGCTGACCTCGGCCGAGGACTGCCTGCGCGAGTTGGCGCCATCGACCGAGCGGGCTGGCGTCGCGGACGCGGCGCGGCGTCCGGTGGGGCAGGCCCGCACGCGCCTGGAGTACGCGGACACCGCCACGCTGCTGGAGGAGCTGCCGGCGCATCTGCGCGCCCTGCAGCGGGCCTGTGCCACCGCGAGCGCCGCGGTGACCGCGCGGTACTTCGAGCAGACGGCGGCCGTCATGTGGGCGCACGAGGGAGTGTGACCGTGGGCTGGCGGATGCGGATCAAGCACGTCACCGGGTTCACGTATGCCGGCACGGCGCACGCGTCCTACAACGAGGCCCGGATGACGCCGGTGACCGTCACCGGTCAGACCACATTGTTCAGTCAGGTCGAGTCGCATCCGGCCGCGACGTCGTGGCGCTACCGCGACTACTGGGGCACCCAGGTCACGGTCTTCGACCTGCAGCGGCCGCACCAGCAGCTACGGGTCACCGCCACGAGCCTGGTGGAGACCAGCGAACGCACGCCTTCCGGCGAAGGAGTCGGGTGGGACGTGCTGCATTCGCCGTCCACTGTGGATGAACAAGCCGAGCTCCTCGCCACGACGGCGTTGACGGCGGTCGACGAGGAACTCTCCGCGCAGGCCACCACGGTCGTGGGCGACGCCGACCCGGCCGACGCCGCGCTCGCGCTGGCGGGCTTCGTCCGGGACAACGTGGCCTATGTGCCCGGGTCAACCGGAGTGCGCACGTCCGGCCAGGAGGCGTGGGCCCAGCGCAAGGGCGTCTGCCAGGACATCGCCCACCTCACGCTCGGGCTGCTGCGCGGTGTGGGCATCCCCGCTCGCTACGTCTCCGGGTACCTCTACCCGAAGGCCGAGGGCTCCGTCGGAGACACGATCGCGGGCCAGTCCCACGCCTGGGTCGAGTGGTGGACGGGCGACTGGACGCCGTTCGACCCCACCAACGGCGTACCGGTCGGCCCTCGCCACGTGATCGTCGCCCGTGGTCGCGACTACGCCGACGTGACCCCGCTCAAGGGCGTCTACCACGGCGCCCCCAGCAGCGGCCTCGGCGTCACCGTCGAGATCACCCGCCTCGCCTGAGTTCGGTCCACCCAGAGATGCCAACCCCGGAGATCGCGATTTTCCGTGCCGATGTGAAGTCCCGCTGCACTTTCGTGCGGAAACCGCGATCTTGCGGGAGGGGTTCGCGGTGTAGCGTCGGCCTGTGTGGGACGACGGGCCGGGCCCGGAGGAGTCGGAGGAGCCGGGCCCGGAGGAGCCGGGGCCCCACCCCAGACCCCGGCTCCGGCTCGTCGTGGTGCTGATTGTGCTCGTCGCGTTCCTGATCTCGCTGTGTCTGTGCTGCCTGGCCGCCCGGAGCGCCACGGGGCTGCTCGATCTCGACCCGGATCAGCTCTGGTGGGGCTAGAGACCCGACAGACCGGGGCGGAGGGGCCGCCCCGGTCCGTCCTCGATCGGCGAAGCCGTCAGTGCGCACCCACGCCGGTGAGGGAACGCACCTCGAGCTCCGCGTACTTGGCATCATCGGCGCGGTCACGCGAGAGGATGGTGCCGAGCCAGCCACAGAGGAACCCGAACGGGATCGAGATGATGCCCGGGTTCGACAGCGGCCACCACTGCCAGTCCTCCTTCGGGAACATCGACGTCGCCGCGCCCGACACGACGGGCGAGAAGAAGACCAGCACCACGCAGGAGATGAGGCCGCCGTAGATGGCGCTGACGGCTCCGGTGGTGTTGAACTTCTTCCAGAACAGCGAGTAGATGATCGCCGGCAGGTTGCCGGACGCGGCCACCGCGAAGGCCAGCGCCACGAGGAACGCGACGTTGAGGTCCTTCGCGAGGATGCCGAGCACGATCGCGATGGCGCCGATGACGAACGCCGAGATCCGGGCGACGACGACCTCCTGGCGCTCCGAGGTCACGCCCTTCTTCACCACGTTGGCGTAGAAGTCGTGTGCCATGCTCGACGACGACGCCAGCGTCAGGCCGGCCACGACGGCGAGGATCGTGGCGAATGCGACCGCCGCGATCACGGCCAGGAACGTCGCGCCGCCGACATCACCGCCGAAGTACTCGGTACCGAGCTCCTGGGCGAGCTGCGGAGCCGCGGTGTTGCCGCCGGGGTTCTGCTCCCGGATCGCCGCCCCGCCGACCAGCGCCGCCGCGCCGAAGCCGAGCGCGAGGGTCAGCAGGTAGAACGAGCCGATGATGCCGATGGCCCACAGCACGCTGCGCCGGGCCGTCCGCGCGGTCGGCACCGTATAGAAGCGGATCAGGATGTGCGGCAGGCCCGCTGTGCCCAGCACCAGGGCGATGCCGAGGGAGAGCAGGTCGATCTTGTTGTAGAAGGTCTGCGTCGCGTTGCCCGCGACCTCCTTGCCGTAGACCAGACCGGGTTCGAGGAACGCCGCCCCCTTGCCGCTCTTCTCGGCGGCCGCGCCGAGCAGCGCCGAGAGGTTGAACTTGAAGTGGATGAGCACGAGCACGGCCATGAGGATCGCGCCGCCCATGAGCATGAAGGCCTTGACGATCTGGACGTACGTCGTGCCCTTCATGCCGCCCACGGTCACATAGGTGATCATCAGTGCGCCGATCATGATGATCGTCGCGATCTTCGCGGTGTTGGCGTCCATGCCCAGGAACGTCGTCCCGGGCTTGATCCCGAGCAGCAGAGCCACGAGGGCGCCGGCGCCCACCATCTGGGCGAGCAGGTAGAAGATCGACACGGTCACCGTCGAGACGGCGGCGGCGGTGCGCACCGGAGGCTGGCGCATCCGGAACGCGAGCACGTCGGCCATCGTGTACTTGCCGGAGTTGCGCAGCAGTTCGGCGACGAGCAGGAGCGCCACCAGCCACGCGACCAGGAAGCCGATCGAGTAGAGGAAGCCGTCGTAGCCGTTGAGCGCGATGATGCCGGCGATGCCGAGGAACGACGCGGCCGACATGTAGTCGCCGCCGATGGCCATGCCGTTCTGGAAACCGGAGAACGTGCGGCCGCCGGCGTAGAAGTCGGTGGCGTTACGGGTCTGCCGACTTGCCCAGACGGTGATGCCCAAGGTGATGAGCACGAAGAGCACGAAGAGGCTGATCGTGATGGTCCGGGTGGTGGCGGGGTCGGCCGCGGCGAGGTATCTCATCGGGACCCGCCGTTCTCCATGTCGTGGCGGATCTGGTCCGCGAGCGGGTCGAGTCTGCGACTCGCGAACCGCGAGTACAGCCACGCGATGAGGAACGTCGACACGAACTGCAGCAGCCCGAAGACGAGGGCCACGTTGATATTGCCGACGACCTTGGTGCCCATGAAGTCCCGGGCGTACGCCGAGAGCACGACGTAGAGGGCGTACCACACGAAGAACGCGACCGTCATGGGGAAGACGAAGCCACGAAGGGTACGGCGTAACCGGTCGAACTCCGGCGTCTGAGCGACCGCGACGTAGGTTGCCCGATCGGGCGCCGCGGGTTCGGTCTGTGTCGCCATACGGTGCTCACCACCTGCTCGAATAGTCGGCTCGGATAGTGCGGAGCGGTTGCCGCACGGTAGGTATCCCCTGCGCGGTAAAGAAGCGGTCATGCCCTACCGTGAGGCCCCGTGCGCCCAACGGCGCCGCACCTGCGCCGAACGGCACGGCCCGGCCCGCTCACCGGAGCGCGAGATCGACCCATGGAGGACAACCGCTCCGGACATAGCGGCGTCCTTCCTGCAGTGACGTGAGGAGGGTGCGCGTGGACCCAGCGAACGAACAAACGTTCCGCGACTTCGTCGCGGCGCGGTCCGGCGCGCTGCTGCGCACGGCGTTTCTCCTGGTAGGCGACCGGGGCCGGGCCGAAGACCTGGTGCAGACAGCGCTCGTCAAGACCTATGTGGCCTGGGGTCGCATCCGTGACCCTGAGGCCCTGGAAGGCTACGTACGGCGAACGCTGGCCACGACGGCCACGTCGTGGTGGCGGCGGAAGTCCTCGTCGGAGCGTCCGCTGGACCAGTTCCCGGACGTGCCCGGGGCCGACGAGATCGGAGCTCGGCTCGACCGGGACGTGATGTGGGACCACCTGGCAACGCTGCCGGCGAAGCAGCGAGCAGTGCTGGTGCTGCGCTACTACGAGGGTCTTGGTGAGGCGGAGATCGCCGACACGCTGCGGATCTCCCGGGGAACGGTGAAATCTCACGCGTCCCGCGCCCTGGCCGCCCTGCGGCGCCGGCTCGACGGGGAGCACGCGGAGACGGGAGTACGGCAGTGAACGATCTCGAACAGCGCCTCAGCGAGAGCCTGGTCCGCCGGGCGCAGACAGTCCTCGAACCGGTTTTCACCGCCGACGACGTCGTCCACGCTGGACGGTCGGCCGTCGTGCGCCGCCGCGTCCTGGCCGCGAGCGGTGCCCTGGCCGCCGTCGTGGCCGCCGTCCTCCTCGCCACCAACGTGCTCGGCGGTGACGAGCGGGCGCTGCCGCCGGTCGGGCCGACCAGCCCGCCCAGCTCGGTGGCTCCCACGCCGCCGAGTGCCGCCGGCCTCACGGTGGTCGGCTTCAACAACGGCAAGACCGTGACTATCCAGCCGAACGGCACGAGGTCCACACTGGACCTTCCCCCCGACCTCACGGTGCTGGATGTGATCGGCGTCTCGGGGGGATGGCTCGTGCACGCCCGGGCGGCGGGCGATCAGAGTCACGGCCTGTGGATCGTTCCCGAGGGCGCGGACACGGTGCACGTGGTCGACCTCGAGGGCAACTACGAGGTCAGTGCCGACGGGCGCACGCTCGCCGCGGTCGTCGTCGGTGGCGAGGTCGTCGCCTACGAACTGCCGTCGCTGCAGGAGCGGCGGCGCATCAGACGGTTCAACGGCCAACCGTTCGTGGTGGGGATCGCGGACGATCTGGTGCTGCTGCGCGAGCCGTCCTCCGACGGCGCGCCCACGAAGGCCGCGGTGTGGAACCTGGCCAACAACCTCATGGGTCCCCCGACGGAGAACAACGTGAACGTGTGGAGCCTGGGGTCCGGCGGCCAGGCGCCGGTCGCCATCGTGACCGATCCGGCGACTGGTGGGCAGATGCGTGGTTGTCTGTCCGTGGCGACATTGCGCCCGGACGCGCTGCCCGAGAACGCGCCCGGGTTCTGCGCCACGGACGAGTCCGGCATCCTCACCGTGCTGCGGGTGCGGCGGGCCGCGATCTCGCCCGGTGGCGACCAATTGGCGGTCGAGTCCTATGACGAGCGCCGGGAGCGGTCGGCGGTCCAGATGGTGACCGTCGCCGACCTGAACGCCGGTCGGTGGCAGCCGCGGCCGACGAACGCACCGCCCGACAACAGGGTGCTGTTCTGGGACTCCAGGGACACGTTCGTCACGGCCAGCCGGGGCCCGGACGACTTCGGTGCGCCGTACTACCGCTGCGGCACCAACGGTGCGTGCACACCGCTGACCCTGCCTACAGACCTGACCGAGGCGCGGGTGGTGCCCGTCTACGGCGGGGGCTAGAGCCGCAGCCCGTCGGGCGTGTGCAGGCGGAGCATCGTCTGGCCCACGTCGGCCGGGACGCGGTGGCGCGTCGCGAGCGAGACGCCGACCATGACGGCGAACGCGAGCGGCACGGTCCACGCGGCCGGATGGCTCAGCAGCGCCCCGGTCCAACCGGGGCGCGGCCCGCCGAACACGGTGATGAGCACCGCGCTCACGGCCGCGCCGCCGCCGGTCATCACGCCGACGGCGGCGCCGACACCGGTGAGCCCGCGCCACCAGATCCCCAGCACGAGCAGCGGGCAGAACGACGACGCGGCAACGGCGAAGGCGAGCCCCACCACGAGCGACACGTCGAGCTCGGCGATGCGCAGCGCGAGGATCAGCGGCACGATCCCCCCGACCGCGGCGGCGATCCGGAAGTCCCGCACCGACCCGCGGCCCACGACGTCGGTCGAGAGCACCCCGGCCACCGAGGTCAGCAACCCCGACGACGTGGAGAGGAAGGCGGCGAACGCACCCGCCGCCACCAGTGCACCCAGCAGTTGACCGGCGATGCCGCCACCCAACGCGGCGCCGGGCAGCACGAGCACCACGGCATCGGTGTCACCGGTCATGAGCAACTGGGGCGCATAGACCCGGCCCAGCGCGCCGTACATCGTGGGGAACAAGTAGAACAGCCCGACCAGTCCCAGCACCACCAGCGTGCTGCGGCGGGCCGAGGCCCCGTCCGGGTTGGTGTAGAAGCGGACGAGCACGTGCGGCAGCCCCATCGTCCCGAGGAACGTCGCGAGAATGAGGGAGTACGCCGCGAACAGCCCGCCCGAGCCCTGGCCGCCGGGCAGCAGCCAGTGCAGCCCGCCGGCCGCGTTCGCGCCGGAGACGTCGGGCACCCTCGCCCCGGCCGGGAAGCCCAACGACGTCCCGGCGGTGACCTCGTGGGCCCCGGCTGGCACCAGCACCGTATCGTCCACAGGGGAGCGATCAAGCGTTCCCCGTACGGTGATGACGGTCGGCTCCACGAGGGTGAGTGTCGCGGCGTGGTCGACCTCGACGGACGTGGCCGACACGAAGGTCTGGCCCTCCGGAGTCACCATGGCCGGGCGGCCGTCGGCCTGCCAGTGCAGCAGCAGGAAGATCACTGGTACGGCGAGCGCCGTGAGCTTGAGCCAGTACTGGAATGCCTGCACGAAGGTGATGGCCCGCATCCCGCCGAGCGCCACGTTGCCGGTGACGACGGCGGCGACAACGAGCGCGCCGAGGCCGTACGGTCCTCCCGCGACGGTCTGCAGGGTCAGCCCGGCGCCCTGCATCTGCGGCACGAGGTAGAGCCAGCCGATGAACACCACGAACCCGGCGGCGAGCTTGCGCAGGCGGCGTGAGCGCAGGCGCAGCTGGCAGAAGTCCGGCAGGGTGAAGGCACCCGACCGGCGCAACGGCGCGGCGACGAACAGCAGCAGCGCCAGATACCCGGCGGCGAAGCCCACCGGGTACCACAGCATGTCCACGCCGTTCTTCAGCACCAGCCCGGCGACGCCGAGGAACGAGGCGGCCGACAGGTACTCGCCACTGATCGCGGCGGCGTTCCAGCTCGGGCTCACCGCCCGCGACGCGACCAGGAAGTCCGATGTGGTGCGCGCCAGGCGCAGCCCGTACGCGCCGATCGCGAGCGTCGCGAGGATCACCACGACGATCGCCGGCAGGGCGTAAGGGCTGTGGGGCATCAGGACTCGGGCCGTTCCACGAGGTCGGTGAAGTCCGCCTCGGTCCGCTCGGCCAGCCGCACGTACGCGAACCCGACCGTGAACAGGAACGGGTACGCCGCGAGCCCGAGCAGCAGCCACGGCAACGAGATCCCGAACGTGCGCACGCCGGCCACGCTGGGCGCGACGGCGAACAGGAGCGGCAGCCCGCCGAGCCCGACCGCGACGACCGCCGCGAGGCGCAGCGCGAGGCCGAGCTGGGCGCGGATCAGCCCGCGCAACAGCGCCTCGCCGACCTGGCTCTGCTCGGCGAGCTCGGCCCGGGGCCCCGCCTTCCGCGCCCGCGCCGCCTCGCCCAGCACGACCCGCACCCGGGTGGCCGGCGAGTCGGTGGCCGGGGAGTCGGTGGCCTGCGAGTCGAAGGCCGGGGAGTCGGTGGCCGGTGAGTCGGTGGGGGTCAGCGGGTCCATGACTGCTTCGCACTGCGGACGAGCCGGTCCTTGAGCTCGCGCGTGTGACGCCGAGACACCGGCAGCTCCTGCCCGCCGACGGCCACCACGTAGCCTCCACCGGTCAGGCGCAGCTCGGTGATGAGCCGTAGCTGCACCAGATAGGACCGGTGGATGCGGACGAATCCCGCGTCGGCCCAGCGCTCGGCCAGGGTGGCGAGCGACACCCGTACAAGATGAGAACCGTCGGCAGTATGCAGCCGGGCGTAGTCTCCCTGTGCCTCGACCCAGAGCACGGCCGAACGGGGCAGCATCCGGGTCGTGCCGGCCAGTTCCACCGGTATGGCCGGCTCGTCGTCGCGCTCCGCTCGCCCGGCCACGGCGGGATGGGTTGGCACGAGGCGCGAGGCGAGGATCCGCCGCAGCGACTCGGCGATCCGTTCGGGTTGGACGGGCTTGCGAACGTAGTCGATGACGCCCAGATCGAACGCTTCGGCGGCCCGGTCGTCGTACGCCGTGACGAAGACGACCGCGGGCGGTCGCGCGAACCGGCCGAGCACCCGCGCCAGCTCCATGCCGTCGAGGCCCGGCATGCGGATGTCGAGGAAGACGGCGTCGACGTCGTTGTCGCGCAACACCCTCAGCGCGTCGGCCACGTCGGGCGCCGTATGCACGCGGGCCACCCGGGGGTCGGCGCGCAGGAGGTAGGCGAGCTCATCCAGTGCGGGCGGTTCGTCGTCGACGGCCAGGATGCGCAGGTAGCCGTTCGTCATCGGCGACGCCTGCGCGCCGGTCAGCGGTCTCGTCATGCTGCCCTCTTGGCGCGGACGTCGGGGTGGAACTTCGGCACCCGCATGGTCACCTTGGTGCCGGCGCCGAGCGCGGTCTCGACCACGAGCCCGAACTCGTCACCGAAGACCGACCTCAGTCGTTCGTCGACATTGGCGAGTCCAAAGTGCTGTCCGCTGTCGGTCTGGTCTTCGGCCGGTTGGGCGAAGACCTCCGGGTCCATGCCGACGCCGTCATCCTCCACTGTGATCAGACACTCCGCGCCCGCGTCACGCGCGACGATGTGCACCGTGCCCGCGCCCGGCTTGCGGAAGAGCCCGTGCCGGACGGCGTTCTCCACCAGCGGCTGGACCGACAGGAACGGCAGGCCGACCGGCAGCACTTCCGGCGCGATCTGCAACCGCACCTGGAGCCGGTCGCCGAAGCGGGCCCGCTCGATGGTGAGATAGCGGTCGATGGACCGCAGCTCCTCCGCGAGGGTGGTGAACTCCCCGTGCGCCCGGAACGAGTAGCGGGTGAACTCGGCGAACTCGAGGATCAGCTCGCGCGCCCGCTCCGGGTCGGTGCGCACGAACGACGCGATCGCCGTCAGCGCGTTGTAGACGAAGTGCGGCCGGATCTGGGCCCGCAGCGCGCGCACCTCGGCCCGGGCGATGCGCGTGCGGGACGAGTCGAGCTCGGCGAGGGCGAACTGGGCGGCGACGAACCGGGCCGTCTCGACGGTCGCCTGCACGAGTCCCGGGGCCGGCTCGCTCTCGGCGATGGCGATGAGGGCTCCGCCGGTGCCGGGGTCGGTGCCGGCCGACCCGGGCGCGCCAGCCGCGGCGGGCAGGGGCACGATCACTGCTCCGCGCACCGCGCAGTTCACGTCGTCGCAGGGCAGATCGCCGGCGCGGAGCACGGCCGTGCGACCCGATGCAGTCGAGCGCTGGACCGCGGCGGCGAGCTGATCGAGATGGTGGTCCCCCGAGCCGTCGAGCGCGATCACCTGCGACGCGTCGGCGATGCCGAGACCGACGCCGCCCACGAGCGCGTGCAGGTGCCGGGCCGCCTTGGCCGCGTTGGACCCGGTGAGCCCGCCCCGTAGCGGCTCCGCGGCCAGGCCCGCGCGGTGCAGCACCTCGTAGGTCGCCCGCTGGGTGGCCGTGGCGATGCCACGCCGGGCCCGCGCGCGGACCACCAGGCCCACCGTCGCCGCCAGGCCGGTGACGAGCGCCAGCACGGCGAGCGTTGCGGTGAGGTTCATCGCTGGATCGCTGTCGGCTCTGAGCTTGCTGGCTCGCCTCCGCGCTCGCTCCGCTCCTCAGGCCTGGCGGCCCTCCGATGCTCGCTCGCTGTCGGCTC
>Ga0075421_100008539_pt1 | contig 12594 bp, 15 predicted proteins | sample SoiMetdeltSBSDD5_FD_75292 | JGI IMG/M metagenome (GOLD analysis project Ga0075421, IMG submission 75292) | Bulk soil microbial communities from a Populus tree surrounding site in Tennessee, USA - Soil MetaG P. deltoides SBSDD5 | ecosystem: Environmental > Terrestrial > Soil > Tree plantation... | reverse complement strand
AATATCGAGTTTCTCCAGGACCACATCGCTGACCTCGCCGGTGATCACCGTGAGATTTTCCGAGACCATCGTTTCACAGGCCACACGTGCCTTGGGATCCAGCGCCAACGCGGCATCAAGCACACTGTCCGAGATCTTATCGCAGACCTTGTCTGGATGACCCTCGGTGACACTTTCTGAAGCAAATGTTACACGCATTCGTACTCCTTATTCAGGCTTCTCCTGTAATATCCCCTGACACATGTCCAGCACTACCCATGCTAGTGCTTCGCCTGTTAGCCGGGAGATTTATTCCACAAATCGCTGCGGGGGTCAAGTACTGCTGCCTAGGGCGCAGTCTACGGCGAGGCCTCGCGCTGCGTATGCCCAATCGGCGTCAGGAAGGCCCCCAGGCAACCCCATAACTGCAAGCGCCCTTCATGATTGTGCGCTGAGAAGAGAAGGACAGGCTCCTCAGGAGGCAGCGCGAGTTCCTGGCGTATTACTTGGATATGCGCGGCACGTTGGCCACGCGTTACCTGATCAGCTTTGGTGGCAACGGTCACGGTGGTGATGTCATGATGCAGTAGCCAGGCACGCAGTTGTTGGTCCTGGAGGGTTGGGGGATGACGCACGTCCACAATATGCACTACGGCTCGCAGGGTATGACGTTGTTGCAGATAGGTTTCCACCATTGGTCGCCAGCTCGCCTGCATCTCACGCGGGACTCTGGCGTAGCCATAGCCGGGGAGATCAACGAGCAGAAAGCGTTGGTTCACAAGAAAAAAGTTAATAGCGCGCGTTTTGCCAGGTGTCGCACTCGTCTTGACCAGGCTCTTACGATGCACGAGGGTGTTGATCAGCGATGACTTCCCAACGTTCGAACGCCCGGCAAAAGCCACTTCGGGAAACGGCTGACGCGGGTATTGCGCTGGGGAGACAGCGCTGGCGACAAAGACTGCGGTAGAAATCTTCATAGCAAAGATGACTCAGGTATCGCTTGGACGGTTGCGGACACTGGCGACAGTCACGTAGCGTGCCTGTTCTCCTGCGGGCGCTGCTCCATGACGTGCCTCCCGCAGCGCCATGCTACGCCGACGATGATCTTCGGCGCGGCGATGCACAATGGCTTCCAACTCATCGTAGGTATAGCTTGGCACCTCCGGCGTCTGCGGCGCCGGCTGACGCTGCCACCGTGCTGTCCATGCTGCGGGGATAAATACCTGGCGCACGGCAATATCCAGGATAAAGCAACACAGGGCCAGGATGACGAACCAGGGCCAGTAATCTTTCAACGCGGTGAGTGGCTGTCCCTGCGTCGCAAACACCGTGTCTGCCGCTTCAGAGGCAGCCTCGGCGCGGAGGACCTGGCCACCGGTACGATCTGCCAACAGATTGAGCAAATTATAGTTGATATCGAGCCCGAGGTACTCCGCAGAGTATGGCAGGGTGAGACCCACAGTTTTTGGGCCTATGGTTTTGTCTCCCTGTTTGCCTACCATGCTGAGGACATACTCGCCATTGCCCTGCATGGGAAAGCGGCCCTGATAGCGTCCGGGCGCTATGGGCGTGAAGGACACTGGGAGTGTCTGCCGGCTGGGCGTGAGGACCCGACTCCCTTGCAAGTCTAGCTGATTGACATAGCGTTCTTGGGCATCATAGACATCGGCCTGGACCACGGCTTGTCCTTCCCGTATATCCACGCGCACATCGAAATTTTCCGTGACGCCCTGACGCTGCACCCAGCGCATGAGCTGGGCGACAAATTGGCTGAATTGTGGCCAGCGCAACCAGTCCTTCCCCCAGCGTGCCGACAGGTCCGAGGTGAACGCTGCCGTCCTCCCCAGCCCGTAACGCTGCACGGCTAGCAAGGGATCGTTCTTCGGCGTCACCAGCACGAGTTCAGCCGCCGGCTTGCCGTACGTCACGACATAGCCGTGGAGGTTAGGCGCCTGGGCCATCTGCAAGCCCTGGAGGAGTTCATGCTCTGTCTGCAGCACGGCTTGAAACGGTTGCTCTTCGATGAGTCCACGCGACGCCAGGATCGTTTCCGCCGTGAAGATACGCGGGACGTAGAGGGCATCATCGGTGTAATAGCTCCGGCCATGCCCCCAGTGGGCAATGGCGTCCATCAGCGTGCGGTCGGCGTCCTTCCCCAGAGCCACGGCACTGACAGTAATGTTATGGTCTACAGCGTCTTGCGTGAGCGCCTCAAAATCCATGTTGGGAGTCAGACCGTCCGACATGGCGATGAGGTGTTTTTTCACGGCTCGCACCTCTTTCAGAGCCCGCAGCCCTTCCTGGAGAGCCTTGTATAAATCTGTGCCTCCCGCATGCGTTAAGGCTGCCAGTTTGCCAGCAATCTGCTCGCGCTTGCCGGCCTCGGTAATGGGCACGGTCCACTCCCAATCCGCATTGAAGGCCAGAACCCCCACCTGGTCGAAGGGATTGAGCAATTTCATGGCTGAAAACGCGGCGATCTTGGCTACTTCCATCTTGGTGGTGCGCTCGTCGAGGCGCTGCGTTGGCTGCGTGCCGCTGATACTACTGCCCATGCTATCCGAACGATCAATGACCATGACCAGGCACAAACTGGGAAGCGACATTTTGGTGGGGATATCCATGTCTACCGGCAAGATTTTCTCAAGAGGGGTGCGATAATACCCGCCGGCACCAAAACTTTTCTCCCCGCCGACCATGAGGAGTCCTCCCCCCATATCACGCACGTAGCGCTCCAGGGTTTCCATCTGCGATACTGAAATCCCGAAGCTCGGCACATTGTCGAAGATCAAGGCCGCATATTCCATGTAGCCACTCAGGGTTTGCGGCAGCTCCTGCCAGGGGCGTGTCTGGATCTCGAATCCCTGCTGACGGAGCGCTGCGACAAGGGCTGTAGAGCGCTCTGGGGGGTCATACACCAATAAAATTTTCGGCCGTCCAACGACCTCTGTGAACGCCTGCCAGCGGTTGTTGTCAGGGATGGTATCGCGCGGACTGTTGACGACGACTTGATAAAGCTGCACCCCTTCAGCACTGGCATATTGCTGGAACTGATAGCGGTTTTTGCCCGGCCGCAGCGTGACTTCGAGCCGGTCGACTAGGGTTCCGTCCCGAAACAGCTCAAGTGAGGCAGGCGTCTCGATGGTGCTCACGACCACGGCTTCGACGCGGTAAGGCATCCCGCCATGGACTTGAGCTGGGACGATCAGCTTGTCAACCCGTACCTCAGGTTCCTGGGCGGGCCGTCCCAGCGGCAGCGAAAAAAGCTGCACGTCCAAGGAGCGCGCAATCAGCGCTGCCTCCGCTGCCGAGCCCACGTTCTCATTGCCGTCACTGAGCAACACCAGGCGTCGCGCGCCTTCCGAGGGAAAACTGGCGATGCCTACCTGGATGGCGCGGGCGATATTGGTGGCAGTGCCTTCGACCTGCGAGCTGACTTCCGATAGCGTAAACTGTTGCGACACCCCCTGCTCCACCACAGCATCGGCCCCAAAGACCACGAGCCCTATACCATCCTGAGGCGGCTTGTGCTGGCTGACAGCACGCACGAAGTCGAGGGCCTGCTGGCGTGCTGCCACAGCGACACTGTGCGATAGGTCGAGCAAGAACACCACGTTGGCGCGCTGCGATAGCTGCGTCAGACTGAGCCGTACGAGCCCAGCCACCACGAGGGCGAGCACGGCGAGGCGCACGCCAAGCAGCAGACGTCGTCGGAACGGTGAGAGCCGGCGAGGCGTATGGCGCAGCCAATACCAGAAAAGCACCCCAAGGGTAAAAAGGGCTGCAAAATAGGGGTAAAAGACACGTATCTGCATGGGCAACTCACTTCCCCACGCACGTCAGATAACGCACAGGCGAGAACGCGCGCCCTGTGCGCATACGAGCTACACCAATCGTGCGCGGTCCGCTTGAGCATAGAGTTGAAGCAACGTTTTCCATGAACAGGTGCATATCATGCATAGGTACATATTACATATATATATTGTCCTGGTTGTAGCACAAGCCCGTATAACGAGCAATGAGATCTTCACACACCTAGCCCTACCCAGGGCGCCGCGTCACCGTGGCAGAAGGACGAATACGTGGCCAGATATGCCACACAAAGGTCAACGCAGCGAGACCTTGCAACGTACCAGCACTGGCAAAGGCCACATTAGCAGCAACGTCTCCATAGAGCCCCTGCAGCAGAGGATGCAAAACTACCAGCCCGAGAGCAGCGTTGAGTGTGATATAGCTGCACCAGGCAAGTGTGGTGTTGCCTCTAGAGGCGCCTCCGTCAAAGCGTGGGAAGATCCAGTAACATACTCCCAGGGTGCATTGGCTCAGCCCGCCAATCAGTACCAAATAAATATGCGCTGGGAGCAATACCCAGAGCACTGGGAACCAGCCTGTGCCTTTCTGCAACAGGATGAGGCCACCGGGCACTATGCCAATAGCCAGACACAAGAGACCAACGCGCAGAAAACAGCGACTAAGCGTGGGCATATTTTAACGCCGACGGCCCCGGATGCGGCCCCATGTGTTGATGACGAAGACCCAGACGGCTGTTACTTGGAGCACCGCTGACGGTACCAGGAGCCAGCCCACACCTACCTGGGGAGAGAGGCTGTGCCAGGGTTCGACCACGGCCCGCAGGAGCAGTCCCAGGTTCAAGGCTCCATAGGTAAACCACCCCAGAGTCTCGCTGCGTTGCGGTTGATCTTTCGAAAATGGGGGAAACATCCAATACGCCACGCCAAAGATACACTGCATGAGCCAGCCTACCATGAGCAAATGCCAATAGACGGGTTGCAGCACACTAAAAATGGCCTGGTGTTTCCACCCGAGCGTAATCAGTAGCACACCTCCAAGCATAAACCCGCAGAGGAAATACAGCATCGCTGTCTTCAGAAACCACCGTGTCAGCGTCGGCAAACCCCTGGAGCCCTCCCCACTCGGTGTATGCTCTTGACATGTTATCGTACTGAGGAACTAGACATCGTGCAAGGCTGGGGAGACGACTTCCCCTTCACGACACCGGTACGATGGTAGGCTGACGTGCTACGAGTACTGGACACGGCGCCAGGCGCACAACTTTTTCTGCCACGCTGCCCAAGAGGATGTGTTGGAGTCCAGTCCGACCGTGTGTGCCCATGACTATGAGATCCACATTCTGCGACTTGGCCGTCTCGAGAATTTCGTGAAACGGCACTCCATGCACCACGACAATGTCCCCTGCTAGTCCCGCTGCAGTGACACGCGCGAGGCATGCTTCCATGCTCTGCCTGATTTCAGCTTCCAGATCTTGGAGATAAGTGTACGGTAGGGTCACCCCCATATCCACCCCTCCCAAGGGGACCGACTGAATCACATGGAGTAGGGTCAAACGCGCCTCGAGTTTCCCTGCCAGAGTAATCGCATACTCGAGCGCCTGGTTGGCGTACTCGCTAAAGTCGATAGGAACGAGAAAACACTGTGAGGCCATGGCGATGTCCTTTCTGCGTGAGGTATATCCCATCTGCTCGTAGAGCAGCCCTATGTCTGATATGGATACATCTCAATTATCGTGCCAGAGCTGCTCAGACAGAGAAGCCCACGACGCCGACGGTCCCTACCGCAAGCGACTCCTTCCCGGTTGCCGCTCGTCAAATTCACGTTGCATCTCCTGCAACTTCCGCTCCGACCAATCGTCAGATGGGTCTTTCGAGCCTGGATAACACGTCGCACCCACCATACCCTCTCCCACTGGCCGTGCATTGGTCTCCAGCCGTTCGTGGCTCACGGATCGCCGCAGACGGTCCGGCCGCACAGCCACCCACGAGGAGCCCCAGGAGCAGAGCCCATCGGCTCAGCGCAATCTGCATAGCAGGTCCTTTCGTCTCTTGAGTACGCCATCCCTGGCCATAGATGCTTCCCTCTTGCTATCATAACCCTGCACCGCGTCCATGCCATTCTTTGTGTCCTCTGCGTCCCGTGCCGATGCACTGAGGCGAGGGCTGAGGGGCACCGGCTCGCGGGACTGGAGCTAGGAGGATGGTGCTCGCCGCTTCAGCAGAGGCTTGAGGGTACAAGCGTGGGTTGTATAACGTCTCTCGCCGACTCGTACCCAAGCTCTCCTCTCTGGGTGGGGTGCACAGTAATACGACGGTCGCGGCATGTCAGAGTGCCCGGCTCCCACACCGGCGGTAGGATACGCCGGGTGGTGCCAAGGGCTCGTGCAGTGTACCTGCCATGAAGCGAGCCCTGTAACGCTCCGTGTCCCGAGAGCTGCCTGCCGATCATGAATGTCCCCCCAGTGCCTCGTTCCCCGTCAGCCGCACACCAGCAGGCTGCATACGGCCGCAGAGCATGCCCTCAGCGCCACAAAGACGGTACAGTACCGTAGAAGACTGTCGAGAGACGTGCTCTACAGCAATACGCCGTCTAGCATGCCGCATCATGGTGTTCTATGGATGTTGGCAGCAATGGTATACTACAGTATTTTGCCTCACATGTCTCAGGAACTGCTTTACGTCTCTCGCGGTTCGCGCCAAGCGCACAGGAGGAGGTACTGATGGAATTCGAGCTCACGCCTGCTTCGACGTTAGCATCGTGGATTTTGCTCGGCATAGCCGGTGCTCTCCTTGCCGCCACGCTGTTGTTTGCCTGGTTTGCATGGTCGGCATCGCACCTCTCTGTCGAGGTGACGCGTGATGCATTGCAGTTATGCGTCCCCCTATATGGACGCACTATTCCTCTGTCGCACCTCGATCTTGCCCATGCTCTTGTGACGGACATCGACCCGGCGTCACGCGTGCAACCCACGCTACGCACCAACGGCATCGGCTTACCCGGCTATCGCGTTGGCTGGTTCAAACTGGCCAATGGCACGAAGGCCCTTCTCGCCGTGACTTCGGAGCGACAGGTGCTGTACGTTCCGACGACGGAAGGCTACGCGCTCCTCCTCAGCCTCAAGAGGCCTGAGCGCGCGCTGGCCCAATTGCGAGCACCCACGAGTGCCTAGGCGGTCGTTCACCAGACAAGGCATGCTGCTTAGCCGTTTTGGTTGTCGTGTGCGAGGCAGTTCATGGGGCAAGCGCCGCAAGAGTGCTTCATAACAGGGCTTCAACGCATGTGGTCGGTAAAGTCCGTCGCGGTTGCCGGCGCCCCGCCGGACTGAGCCTCGACGGCTACTGAGGCTGGCGAGGATTTGATGTTTTCTCCAGAGTCGCCGATACGATACGGGAGGCCGAACGTTTCACCAGCAGAAAAGGAGGATAACGTGATGGGCCCCCTGTATACGATGCTCCTATGTCTGCCAGCGGGGCTGGCGTTGATCATAGCGGTGTGTGGGCTGGCGGTCCTGTGGCCCCAGCCCGCTGCACGTGCCCAACACAGTGCACTCGCCCCGCCGGAGCGAGTTCCCCCTCCACCTCTGGAGTCACAAGGGGGAAGAAGGGAGCCATAGCGGGCAGTGGAGAGCGTACGCATGACCTGCGAGATACCGCTACACGCTGGCCTTGCTCATCCGGTAGTCGCGCCCCATACCGAGGCACCGAGGCGAGGGCCAAGGGTCACCGAGGCGTGGGGACAGGGTGGCTAGGAATGGACTCTCCTGGCTGCGATAACTGTTTTTCAGTGTCTTGCCTCCTCAAGAATATGGAGATAGGCTGGGGTGACCATAACTGACCCTAGGAGGATAGATGGATCGTCTTTTCCGAGTTCCTTGACTAAATAGTGGATACCATCTTCTGTCGCGTCTCTCCCTCCAACACACACAAAGACGCTATCGTGATACACAAAGAGAAAGTGTTGGTTGTCGGCACAGAACTCATCAAGGGTCTGAGAATAAGGTGAAGGGATACACGCAAGTTTCATAACATTTCCTCCGCTCTCACCACCGAAAGCCGACTCCGGCATGCGATGCCCTCAACGCGATTTTGTAAACATCATATCACAGAGAAAGAGACTCCGCGATAGTTCCAAAGCGGAATATCCACAAATCAAACTATATCTAAGGTTACAAATTTCGCGGCCGTGTAGCATCGCCTCCACAGGAGCCCCCTTGTACGACGCGGTGCAGGTCTGCCTAGCGTCTCTTACGCCCGTGCCTCTGAGTGACGGCACGGACCGAGGGTCACCGGGGCGCGGGATGGGTCGCTAGGGGCAAGACTGGCTGCTGGACCGGAGTGCGGCGGAGATAGGCCATCGGGGCATCATAGGGTGCTATATGGATACTGGCAGCAATTGTATGGTACATTGCTGTGCCATATGGCGGAGTGCCGGACCATGGAAAGTTAGGCGCCGAAGCGCAGACGAAAAATCCCAACACAGAATGGGTCATAGGTACTCCAGCGCTCTGACTCAGACTATTTATCATTTTAGACCCTCCAACAACGTATCAGAGTATGATTTAAAATGATAATAGGCTGCCGGTTTTCGAGCTGATAGGATGAGGGGAATGCGGCTCCACGGTTATATCACCAAGGCCCAGTGGCGCTGGCGCTGGGAGGCTATTGCGCACCACGACGCTGGGAGCGGTGACGATACACAACGCTAGGAACGCCGCCCTACCGCGCCGGGGGCGAGGAGGAGATATCCCTATGCCAAGCACCAAGGAACTGCGGGTGTGGCTGCTCCTGGGCGTCGGGCTCCTGGGGGTGATGCTCGGCTGGATCATCTACGACCACCTCTTCTGGCCTACAGGGGGTACGCCGGAGGAGGTCGTGCGCCATCTGCAGCGCCACGCGCGTCTCACGAGGTATTTCCTCGTCGTGTTCGCGGGCGTGGTGCTCAGTGGGATGACCCGCTGGGTGTATTGGGCGCTCTGCGGGACCCTGGACACCGCCAAGAACGAGGAGTGTGCCCTCCAGCAGATGGACGCCCAGACCTTGCAGGACTTGTACACCAGACTGGAATCCAAGTACGATGTCGACCGCGGCCAGGACATCAAGTGAACCCGCACGGCCGCGCCTGTACCGAGCCGGCCACACGGCGTCAGGGCTGGCGGCTCACCACCCGGGAGCAGCGGCGGCTTGTCCGGCTGCTCCACTACAGCCCGAGTCTCCGCTCCACGGTGCCGACGGTCATGGCGGAGAGTTATCCGCATGCCCGACGCAAGGCCCTGGAGGCGACCGAGGAGCCGAGCACGACTTTCCTCGAGACGTACCCCTGGACGCCAGAGCAGATGCTCGATGCTGAGTTCTGGCCCGAATACGGGATGCAATGCCTAGCATCGCTGTCGTCTCCGTACATTACTTGCTGTTTGACCCTTGTGCATCTCGCCTCCACGCGAGTCGGTGCCAGTAACGTAGCAGCCGGAAGTGGCGTAAACCGGGTAACAGAGCCGGAAGGTGTTCCCCTCCTCCTACAGGCGCTAGGACAGGTAAACCGAAGGGCCCCCTTCTTTCGCTTTTTTCGCGTTCGCAGCCTACAAGCAGCACCCGATACGTGTGAGACGCAATGAGACGCAGTCTTGTCCTGTCTCGCCGTGAGCCATGCTGCTTCAAACGTTCAGGACGCTGCTGAAACACTGGCTACAGGAGCTCTCATGAAACACGCTTTGTACTTTGCACTCGGGGGAGCCATTCTCGTCGCCGCCCTGACTGCATGGCTCGCTCCCGGGGTGATCGCGTGGTATTTCAATCCGCCTGTCGAGATGGGCGGCTTTAGTTGCACTCCGCCCATTGCATGGGCGTTAAGGCGGCTGCAGTGGGCTCAACTGTGGGGAGTCGTGGTGGGAGGCATCCTGGGACTGGTCGTGTATGGTGTCGTCCAACGGAGACGAGTTGGGAAGCTGGAACAACGCCGGCAGGAGCCTGAGGGTGGAAGCCATGAGCCATGGCCGAGGAGCTAGGCTTCAGAAGCAAGGGGGGAAGCAGCACGTAGCGCATGTGGGACAGCAAGGTTTGCTTCTAAGGCCTAGAGATGACTGCTCAATCTGTGTCCTTGGTCAGCTGTTCCGCCTCGAACTTTGCCGGTTCTGCTTCCATGCTGAAAAGCGGCGAGGTCGCGCGTAGTAGGTCTTGGGTACAGGGTCCTGCTATGGCAGGAGGAGGCGCAACCGTGAGGGAGGGCGCAGGCAGGCCTCCGCCCAGTCTCAGGCAACGGTGGCAGCGCGCAAATCTTGCAGGAGCTGCTCATACGGCGCGGCTCCTCCCTGTTCCCAAGTCGTGAGTAAGGCGGTCCCGAGAATCCCCATGTCTGCCAGGCCGTGCAGACGCCGCAGGTCGGCGCCGGTGCGCAGACCGAAGCCTAGAGCGAGAGGCAAGGATGTGGCCCGGCGACAGCGCGCCATAAAGGCTTCCAGACTGTCATCGATATGCGTCTGCCGGCCAGTCACACCCTTGCGCGCGACACAATACACAAAGCCTCTGGCATGGCAAGCAATCTCTTGCAAGCGCGCCAGCGAGTTGGTGGGAGTCATGAGGACAACGGGTGCTAGGTGGTGGGTATCGGCGTGCTGGAGGAGGTCACTGGCCTCCTCGGGGGGGAGGTCTGCCACGATGAAGCCACTCCCGCCATGTTCTGCCAGGCAAGCGCAGAACGTCTCATGCCCCATTTGCAGCACGCTGTTGTAGTAACCCATCATCAAAATTTTGAAGTCAAATGCGGTGGTAGCACGCTGCATAAACTTGAAATAACGTTCCCAATGCATGCCAGCTTCTAGGGCGTGCTGATTCGCCCGTACAAAGACAGGCCCGTCGGCGATGGGTTCGCTGAAGGGAAGTTGCAGCTCGACGACGTCTACCTCAGCGCGCTGCATGGCTTCGAGCATAGCCATATTGACGTCCAGCGAGGGATAGCCCACCACGACATGGGTCATCAGCAATAATTTTTTGCGTTGCAGGTGCTGGCGCAGATAGGTTTCTAAGGGTGTCATGCGTACGCTCCTTCTCTATCCCACGCCGTGACTTTGTCCCGTAGAAAGGCGCGCCAGCGGGGATCGCCCAGGGCCTCGGCAATGGTGAAGATATCCTTGTCGCCGCGCCCCGACTGGTTGATGAGGATGACCGCATGAGGGGACAACTGCGGCGCCTCTTTGAGAGCCGTGACAAAGGCATGGGCACTCTCCAGGGCTGGAATGATGCCCTCGCGACGCATCACCAGTTTTAACGCCTCTAAAACCTCTGCGTCTGTGGCGGCTTCGACGCGTATGCGGCCAATCTGATACAGATAGGCCAGGATCGGCCCCACCCCAACATAGTCCAGGCCAGCGGCCACGGAATGCGTCGGCTGCATCTGCCCCTCGGCGTTCTGCAGAAAGCAGGTTTTGTAGCCTTGCGCCACCCCTGGACGGCCAATGTGCTGGGCGAGACGGGCGGCATGCTGGCCCGTATGGAGCCCCAGGCCACCGGCTTCAACGCCGATGAGTTCCACCTCGGGGTCGTCGAGAAACCCGGCGAACATACCTGAGGCGTTTGAGCCGCCACCTACGCAGGCGTAGATGCATGCGGGTAGTTGGCCCGTAGCCTGCAGCACCTGCGCCCGTGCTTCGCGACCGATAATGGACTGAAAGTAGGTGACCATTTGCGGGAAAGGATGCGGGCCACAGACAGTCCCCATGACGTAGTGCGTCGTGTCCATGGACTCGGACCAGTCACGCAGCGCCGCATTGATCGCGTCCTTGAGGGTCTGTGAGCCGTCTTCGACGACGACCACGGTGGCGCCGAGCTGTTCCATCCAAAAGACGTTGGGGCGCTGCCGTTCCACATCTACGGCCCCCATATAAATAGTACAGTTAAAACCCATGCGGGCGGCCATGGTGGCGGTGGCGACGCCGTGTTGGCCAGCACCGGTCTCGGCGATGACCCGGCTTTTCCCCATGCGCCTGGTGAGCAGTCCCTGGCCCATGACATTGTTGGCCTTATGGGCTCCGGTGTGGTTGAGGTCTTCGCGTTTGACGTAGAGCTGGGCCCCTCCGAGCTGTTGGCTCAGATTATCCAGACGGGTGAGTGGCGTCGGACGACAGGAATAGCTTGCCATCAAACGCACATACTCGTCCCAAAAGGTGGGATCAGCTTGCGCCGCAGCGAAGGCCGCTTGCAACTCGTCGATAGTCTCGTGCAGAATTTCAGGGATAAACGCACCGCCAAAGGGCCCGTAATAGCCCTCGCGTCCTGGTGGAAATTGAAAGAGTTCTTGGTACATACTGGTTCTTTGCTTCTGAGGCATGTCTGGCCCTCCTGGGTAGCGTGCCGATCCTGTGCCCTGTATGATAGCATGAAGACCAGGAGATTAACCGCAGTGAGTGCGGGCTGTACGCAGAGGAGTACGTGCATGCAGACGTTACGAGACCAAGCGTGCATCGTAGGCGTCGGAGAAACAGCCTATACGCGAGGTTCTCAGAAGTCCGTACTACGTTTAGTGCTGGAAGCCTCGCGGCACGCTATGGCTGACGCGGGCGTGACCTCCCACGCCATTGACGGGTTTGTGCTGCCTGGCCCGTATGTCTTCCAGGAACAATTAGCAGCGCATCTCGGCATCAACGATTTGCGCTACTCGACGTACATCCAGATGGGTGGTGCGAGCCCGATCACTGCCCTGCAAAGCGCTGCCATGGCTGTAGTCATGGGGATCGCCACCTACGTCCTCGTGCCCTTCGGCTGGAACGGCTATTCCGAAGCGCGAGTCAGTCGCCGCGAGACGCCGCAGGCC
>Ga0075421_100008537_pt1 | contig 12594 bp, 14 predicted proteins | sample SoiMetdeltSBSDD5_FD_75292 | JGI IMG/M metagenome (GOLD analysis project Ga0075421, IMG submission 75292) | Bulk soil microbial communities from a Populus tree surrounding site in Tennessee, USA - Soil MetaG P. deltoides SBSDD5 | ecosystem: Environmental > Terrestrial > Soil > Tree plantation... | reverse complement strand
CGTAGGCGAGATTTCCATTGATCAAGCACTGGAAATCGATGCGATAGGGAATTTGATAGCTGGCTAAAGCCTACCCTTACTCGCGAAATCATCCTACTTATATTCCCGTATACTAAGCGATCGCTGAATAAACATATTCCGGAAATTACTAATACTGCTAAAAATACCGGCCATGTTTGCAACGTATATTTACTTTCTACAGGCCTGACAGGTAATACATGTACTTCGGTAGAAGGCAATTCATAATTTGCACCCAGAACTTCATTCGCAGCGGGTACTTCTACTGTGACTACTTTTTCCACATACACAGGGACTTGTACCTCTACCTGCTCCGTCACTGTCACTACTTCGGGTTCAGCTTGATAAATATTTTGTAGTGCCGGTGTTGGCCGGGCAGTAGCTTGTAAATCACTGGTGTACTTTGTATCGGCCCAATTCCGCATGGCCGCGAAGCTTTTCTCGATACTGCCATAGCTTAGCGCATCAACAATTTGCTTTTGGGCATCCACCAAACTCAATTCATCTCCACTATTATTCAAACTTATAGTCAGGTTGCTCAGCACTAAATACTGATGTGGGCTAATTATCAAGCCATCTAATTTTGAACTCGAGCTCTTATCCGCCAATGTCCATCCTGTTAGATCCACAGCTTTATCGCCCCAATTGTAGAGTTCGACCCATTCGCTTTCTTGCTTATCAGTCTGTGGGCTGGGGAAGACTTCACTGATTTGTAGTTTCGGTAGCTCCGGAACAGGAGTAGGTGGTGGTTCACTGCCTGGACAACCTGTAGCATAAGCAACATTTACTGCATTAGCACTATGCGCTGTCGGATGTTTGACGAGATCAGCGCATGTAAGACCTTTACGCTCCCAGCTGATACTGGGAGAAGCAGTAGAATACGTTAGTGTATCTTTATAGCCTTGGCCATTAGTCAATTCCAAGGTCTTGCCTGAATTAGTCAGGCTAATGCCTAGCTCAAACAGATTAGAAATATTGCCAAATTCGGTTTTGAAGTCAGCTGCCGTCTTAGTGAAGATATAGAAGCCTTTCTTCGCAATTGTTATCGAGTCAGTCGCATTGATCGCCTTACCGTCCAGGCTCCAGCCGCGCAGATCGATATCTTGGTCGGAATAATTGTAGAGCTCGATCCATTCTGATTTATCAGATGTCGCCGCCGGGTCCGCCATGATTTCATTGATTATGACTTGTGCATTTACCTGGTTAGGTAGAAGCAGAAAGACGAAAGTCACCAAGCTAAGAACAGCGATGAAATTAAGAAAACGCATATTACCTGTTTAACTAATTAACTCAGATAATCATGACAGAAGGAGATGAAATTTTTCTAAAATGGAAGTTCTAACAATGATTTTGCACTAGCGTGCTCGACATATGCCAGTAGCCGGTCTTAAAGCCGTGGAAACCATTGCAACCATTATCTTCGGCTGGACAGTAGATGACATTATAGATAGCCCCATATTGATCTACAGATGTGCAGATCCAACCGCTTTGGGTAGCATATATAGGCGCGCCATGCACTTCATGGGCTAAGTCCACTGCGAAATGGTAACTCGGTGCTTGGCCGGGTAGGTTTTGGGCGGCCCAGAAGCTGTTGGTATACCAGAAATTACCATGGTATGGCCATTGTATCTGTCCATTGCCACCGCACGGACCAGCGTAACTACCGACCGGGCCACCTGACGACGGGAAATAATTACATGGATCCTGCAATGAGCCGTTTATCTGCAGGTAGAAATGTAAATGCTCACCAAATGCGAAGCCAGTTGCTCCTTGGTAACCAATTACAGTACCGGCTACTACGTATTGCCCGGTAATAGGATTATATGAATTAAATAGTTGCTGGCGAATTTGATCGCGTTGGGCTTGCTTTTGAATTTCTTCAGCTGATAGCTGGTTGATAGAAGATGCCGTGCCATTAATATTATTCTGAGCATTGTAAATCGCCATGTTATAGCTATTCATCTTAGACTGTAAGTCAGACTGGGCACGATCAAGCTGAGAATGCTGCTCATCGAGCATCGCTTTATTCCGCTGAATATTTACATTCTTTTCTTCTAAATCGGCTTTATCCTTCTCTAATTGCAGCTTCAAATTAGCAAGCTGCTCTAAAACTTTATTTGTATCGTCCTGGATGATTTCTTGATACTGAGAATCTTTGAAATATGTATTTGCGCTCTTTACGGTAAAGAAATCTACACTGCCGCTTTTATGCACGCGATAATTCATATAATTGTCTTTGATTCTAGACGCACTTTCGTCTTCCAACAGTGAAGCTTGCTCTTCGTTATTCTTAATATCTGTTTGTTTTTCAGCGATCTGCTGTTCTAAGATCTGAATATTTATGGTCACTTCTTGGATTTGCAAGTCTAATTTGGAGATATCTATCTGGAGGGATTCTGTCTGGGCACGTAATTTCCCGACTTCGCCGGAATATTGACCTATTTTATTCTGCTGGCTATCAATATTGGCTTGCAGGTCTTGCTTGCTTTTGACGATGGCGGCTAGATCACGTTCGATCTGAGCTAATTGATCTTCCAAACTTGTAGCGTAGACAGGACGCACTAAGGGGACAAGGAATGTAAAAATCGTAAGGCAGACAAGCAAACTCACAGTAATAGTTTTAGTTGCAGTTTGGCGCAGTTTCATACAGGTAATATTCTACCATATTCGGTGATTTACTTAATATACCTACGAATTGCTAAGAAGCTGCTGATACCTCCGAGTAAGAAGCCCAATAACATTTGAGAAATGACTAATAAAATCCATCCCCACCAGACAATATGCGGCAGAGGCAGGATCGAAATGCGCTCATGAATGAACACGGCTAGCGCGGAAGTCGGATTTAGCACAAATATACCTATCCCTACTGCTCCAATGATTAGAGAGGATATGAGTGCCCCTAGGATGCCATAAAAACCGCCTTCCAGGATGTAAGGCGCGCGAATGTAGAATAAACTACCACCTACAAGCTGCATTACCCCGATCTCTTCCATACGGTTGTAGGTGCGAAATTCTACCGTCATTAAGGTAAAGAAGAAGATAATCACGAATAATAGAGCTAACACGATAGCTCCACCTACACGTAAAGCAGAAAACACTTGGCGCAGCTCCTCTAAAGTTTGATCATCAATTGCAGGTTTGATCGGCGGATCTGTCGGATCAAAATCAACATTTGCTAATGCGGTATCGATATCGTCTGTAAGTATTTGGCGTACTTTATTTAAATCATCTAACGAATAGAGCTGAATATCTAAGCTACTATCCAGTTTCCTAGCACCTTCGGCATAGTCTGAAAGCAATTTATGTTCTACGGGAGAAGTAGCTTCGGTTTCAGCTAAATATTCATTATACGCCTCCTCTTCCGAGGTAAAGCCAATCGAACGAATTTGTGGCAAAGCTTCCCACTTTGTTCGCAAGCCTTCAATTACCTTGGGATCAGTACCGACAGTAAAGAAAACGAGCACGTTATCTCGAGTCTCGATGAATTGAATATAGAGATTGGAAAGATAGGCTAAGCCTCCGAAAATACTAGCGACAAAGAAAGCTAATGCCATCACTGCTACTGATGACCAGGCGACCCAGCCGCTGCGGCGAATTTGCTTAGCTGTATTTGTGATTATGCGTTTTAACATTTATTTGGCAGTGAGATCTAATTTAACGCGCTTCTTATTTTCGACAGGTTTTTCAGTATTTTCTGCTGATTTTGATTCGGCTTTCTTTTCAGCTTGGTCTGATTTTTTCTCCACTTTTTTCTCCTCTTTCTTAGTTTGTGGCTCTAATTTCTCTTCTTCTTTAGCTATATATTTGCTGAGAGCTTTAGCTACTTCTACGACTTCTTCCGGGTCAATAATCAGTTCTTTGCCTAGTTTATCAGCTCCCGCACTCAATACATCTTCTACATCATCATAGCCAGCTACCTTGAGGTCAGCAATTACTTCCTTGCGTAAGCCAAGAGCTGACAAGGGTGTATCGTCGGCATCCCGCATGATCTGATCTACTTCCTGCTCGTCGTTAGGTTCAGGCACATCAACCGCTGCAGCGTTTTCAGCTGCCTCTTCGAAATCCTGTCGCGGTGGCTCGGGTAACGTTTCCTTACGCTTAAAGAGTTTACTGAAAAGACCTGCTGGTTTTTCTGCTTCGACCTCAGCATTAGCTTGAATCTTAACTTTGATTGGTCCTTTCTTAGCATCTTTCGGCTCATTTTCCACCTCTTTTTCTTGTTGTTTAATCTTATTTTCTTGAGAATTATTCACGACTTCGTAACGGCCTTTATTGTCGTCGCGCACGATCTGACCGCGTTCCATCTGAATTACGCGCTTATTTAAGGAATTTACGATATCAGTACCGTGAGTCGACATGATAACGGTCGTACCCCAATTATTAATTTTGGAAAGGATTTGCACGATATCCCACGCGGCAGCCGGATCTAGATTTCCGGTCGGCTCATCCGCAATCAATACACGTGGGTTGTTGGCTACCGCACGCGCAATCGCTACTCGTTGCTTCTCACCTCCGGATAGTTGGGCCGGAAAGGCTTTGGCGCGGTGTGAAAGTCCCACAATGTCTAATACATAAGGCACGGTTTCTTTAATTTCCTTATCTGTGCGGCCGGCGGCTTCCATGGCGAAAGCCACGTTTTCGTAAGCATTTTTATCGGCTATCAATTTGTAATCTTGGAAAATCACTCCGATTTGGCGGCGTAAGCGGTAGACGTTGCTGCGAGAAAGGTTTGTGATGTCATAGTCATCAAAGAAAATGCGGCCTTCCGTCGGAGCTTCTTCTCTGATTAGAAGGCGAATTAAAGAAGTTTTGCCTGAACCTGAGGGACCGATTAAGAATAGAAATTCACCTTCGTGAATATTGAAGTCGAGTTCTCCAAGAATGAAATCATTACCTGTATAGGTCTTTTTAACTTGGTGAAAATCAATCAAAGGATTGCAGGATAAAATAATAGGCAGACAAAGTATACAGAGCCTATAGAATATACGCAAATATGCTAAAATTGGCCGCAGTAAATCTAGGAGGGCGTAATGTTAGTCGCAGTTACATCAGTGACGCTGGCAAATATTAGAGAAGCTTGCTTACGTGGCGAAGGGGTCATAGTCAGGACGTTAGGCATAGAAAATACACCAACGGTAGATTTTCTATTCTGCCCAAATCTTGATAGTATTCCTGAGTTTGAGGGAGCTGGAGAATATTGTATTGAAGGTAGGGCTTGTGATACCCATTCGCAAAAGCCATTTTATACCAAGCTTACAATCTCTGTGCTCACTGAACATTACTCTGAATCCTCTAGCCTCAGATTTTAGTATCGAAATATTCAAACCCGGACATAGTCTGGGTTTCTTTGTCTTAGGAATTAATGGTAAAATGGCGATACGCTACGGCCGAAATTTGAGGAGGTGATAATGATCGACATAGCCGTTTTGACAAAAGATCTCACAATCAGTGATATTAATTCACTCATTAATACAGGAGAAGAAATACTCATTGAAGATACAGATAGAACACAGCAAGTTCTTAAGCCAGCTCCGACAGCAGTCTGTGTAATGTATTCAAAAGAATCTCAAGGGCCTTATCGAATACCAGTTTTGGTACGTGAGCCTGAAGCGGCAGAAGATACAGCACAGCTAGCGATACTTAATATTTGGGCGGCTGGTTGGCAAAAAACCAAACGGACAAGTCTTCAACTTATATAGATTGTGAGAAAGTTTCAGGGCGCCGATAGTTCGGCGCCCGATTTATTTGAAGCGCTTATTCGCTTGTTAACCGTACAGCTTGAGTGTCTATGAGATCAATGTAATAGCCTTTGAGTTCCAACACACTAAACTCCGGCGGTGACTTCCGCTCTATCTCTACTTCTGCTCCGCACGTTGGACAATTCAGAATGTCCCCACATTCCTTATCGACCATAGTCATATCGTGCTTACAGTCTACCCATACGATACGTACTTCTACTAAACCTGTCATTGCTCCCCCCGCCCGAAAGTTTTACGATAAAAATCCCGCGGAATTCAAATCCTCCTTTCTCCGTCTAGATTTTACCACGTTTATGCTAAAATCTGAGGTATTTAAAGTAGAAGAGGGATCTTTACAGTGATAACTTCACAAACTCCAAATGGTGCCATGATTCGCGAAGAATCCTCAGTTACTCGTAGATTCATCCTCGATAAAGAACTGGGACTCGTACTGGTAGTACGCCGCACCCACCAGTGTTTTCTGCTGGGAAGTGTGGGCAGTAAGTATGAAGTCACCATCTTTCAAGGCATGATACGTGCTAATCGACTGTTCCATAAAGAAAGCGCTCAGCCATTTGATCTGGAGACGTTAAAGGCAGATGTCAGGGCACTTATACCAACTCCGCATGCCAAGGATAACATTGTAAAAAATGCTCTCCTGACAGCGCTGAAGCCTGACCATCTCCAGCTGTTTGCAGGTGGATTTGGGGCAAAGGTTAAGAGATTTGTGGCGCGTTTTACGCGCAATTTACCTAGACCGATGCCAGAACAAGCATAGATTCTTCTCAGTTATAAGGGCGGCCGCAGGCCGCCCTTAATCTTCTTTCAGCTCTATCTCAATGCTAAAATCCTCTATCGAAAATGAGTCCCCGTAGAGGGAGACATCATGGCAGTGATCATTAAGAACACGACGGCACTCACCATTGAACACTTGGAAGCTGCGATCAAGTCTGTCCACCAGGCGGAGGCCAATTTAATATTTTGGCGGAGAGTACGCTGTCCGATGGCTTTCAAGCAATGACATTGGAGATCGTGGCGCACTCTCCTACAGAAACTGTGAGTTGTCATCTGGTAATTGGGTAGGTTTGGCAGTATACATAAATCCGTTCTAAAGCTAGAGCGGATTTTACATTCCCAACTGCTTTCGCATCTCGGCATCTACCATCTGCGGATTAGCCTGACCTTTGCTGAGTCCCATCGTCTTACCAACTAAGGATTTTAAAGCATTTGGATTCTTTGCGAGGTCTGCGACAATGTTCGGGTTTTCGTCAATGACTTGTTTTACGAGCTCGGCAATCTTGCCCGTATCATTTACCTGCTCGTAGCCGTTAGCCTGAATAATTTCTGCGGCATTTCCACCTTTGGAGAATAATTCTTCAATTACTTTCTTAGCAATCGTGCCAGAAATCTTATTCGTCTGAATCATATCAACGAGGTACAAAAGATCGTCGATCGACACAGGCAAATCTTTTAGCTCTACTCCATTTTTTTCCATTAATCCCGAAATTTCGCCGGTGAACCATTTCACAGCCGCTTTCACTACTTCTGGGTTGCCGGATTTTTCAATCAATTGGTCCATCCAGTCACCTTTATCGCTGTATTCAACTAGAATTTCCGCTTGCTCGCCTTCCAAACCCCATTTATCCATATAGCGCTGCTTGCGTTCAGCCGGAAGCTCAGGTAAGGCAGCTTTTGCTGCGGAAAATTGCTCATCAGAAATGATAATCGGCGGGATGTCCGGTTCCGGGAAATAGCGATAGTCACCTTCAGTTTCTTTGGTACGCTGCGAATACGTTGTGCCGGAAAGATCGCGTAAACCGCGAGTTTCATTAGCCGGCTTTTCGCCTTTCATAAGTAAAGCGGATTGGCGTTCAAATTCGAATTGAATTACTTTCTCAAGTACAGAAATGGAGCCGATATTTTTTACTTCGACTTTGTAATCCGGCAAACCTTTTTCTTCATCGTTGCGTAGAGACATGTTAAGTTCAAAGCGCATTTGGCCTTTCTGCATTTCGGCATCACTGACACCGAGATACTGCACTGTTTGTTTTAGGAGTCTGCAGAATACTAAGACTTCTTTCACTTCTTCAAAATCCGGTTCGGTCACAATTTCAATCAATGGAACTCCGGACTTGTTGTAGTCCAATAATGTTTCGCCGCTCGCCTCTGCTTCACCCTCTTCATGTGAACTCTTGCCGGTATCTTCCTCCTGGTGAATGCGGCGAATGCGAATTCTACGAGAATCTCCATCGACATCGATTTCTACGAATCCATCATGACCGATTGGTAAATCGTATTGAGAAATCTGATAGCCTTTCGGAAGGTCAGGATAGAAATAGTTTTTGCGATCGAACTTGGTAAACTGGTTAATTTCGCAGTTCAAAGCTAAGGATAGACGTAATGAATGTTCAATAGATGCTTTGTTCGGCACCGGCAAAGCTCCGGGTAAGCCTAAGCAAACCGGGCAAACGTGAGTATTCGGCTCTGCGCCGAAGTATTCGGCAGAACAGCGACAGAACATTTTCGATTTTGTCTTGGCCTGGACGTGAATCTCCAAACCGATAACTGGTGTGTATGCCATTATTTCGCGATCTTTTGTTCGTATAGATAAGCTAGATTCAATACTTCCTGCTCCGCAAATTGCGGACCGAATATTTGCATTCCAATTGGTAAATTCTCGGAATTCATTCCGACTGGAATAGAAATACAAGGTAAGCCAGCCAATGCGCTTGGTTCAGTCAATAAGTCAGCAAGTTCGCCGAACAGCGGATTATTCTGCGTGACGCCAAGCTTCGGAGCAACCTCCGGCATCGTGGGACCGATGATCAGATCAACAGTTTCAAAAGCTTTCTGGAAGTCTTCAATAATCAGTGTGCGCACGCGTTGGGCCTTCTTGTAGTAAGCGTCGTAATATCCGGCTGAAAGTGTGTAGGCGCCAGTCATACTGCGCTGTTTCGCTTCATTGCCGAAACCTTCCCAGCGATTCTGAGCTACCTGGTCGAGAGTAGTTGCCGCTGCTTCCAGCGAAGCGTGTCCGTAACGAATGCCATCCATACGGGCGAGGTTTGAGGAAATCTCGCTGCGGGAAATGATGGTGTAGACAGCCATTGAATATTTGGGGTCGAGTAAATCGATCTCGATAATTTCGGCACCCAACTTTTCATACTCTTTCACGATTTCCATCACGCGAGCTGAAACTTCTTTGTCGATGCGTTCGTCGAGGAATTGTTTGGGTAAACCGAGCTTTAACTTCGTCTTTTCCGCGCTTAAATTCTTGGCGTAATTAGTTTTTGGCTCGGGAATAGTCGTAGCATCTCGCTCATCTACGCCATCCATCAAGTCGGTAACGAGAGCACAGTCGTAAACGGAATTAGCGAGTACACCCGGACGATCTAGCGATGAGCCCATGGCGACTACACCATAACGGCTGTTGCGGCCGTAAGTTGGGGCGAAGCCGTAGAGATTGCACCAGGCGGCAGGGCCGCGCACGGAACCAGCGGTTTCACTGCCAATTGCGTAAGCTACCATATCGGCGGCGACTGCAGCGGCACTGCCGCCTGAGGAACCACCGGATACACGCTCGAGGTTATATGGGTTTTTGGTGACGCCGAAGTCAGAGGTTTCAGTTGAAGAACCGTGAGCGAATGCATCCATATTGGCTTTACCCACAAACACAGCATCTTCGTTTAACAAACGTTCAGTTACTGTCGCGTTATATGGGGAAACGTAATCACCCAGCATTTTCGAGCTGGCAGTAGTGATGGTATCTGTCCAATTGAAGTTATCTTTTAAGGCAGCCGGGATACCGGCGATTTCACTGATTTCTTCACCAGTAGCAAGTTTCTGATCTACTATGGCTGCAGTTTCACTAGCCTTCTCTTCGGTCATATTTACGAATGCGTTAATTTCCGGTTCTTTCTGTTTCACCACCGCTAAATATTCGGACAGCAATTCGCGTGCAGAAAAAGCCTTAGATTTAAGACCTTTATGGAGTTGTGTAATTGTTGCTTTAGATAATTCCATAAGTTTGATAGAACCAATTTACGATAAGCCATATGCCAAAGTCGTAAGCAAATGTAACCAAGAAGCTAAGCAATGCTATTCCCGCGACTCTCCAACCCGAGCGCGTCTTACCACCTTGCCTCAAATGCTCCTCTATTATCTCCCCCTGCGACTGAATAAGATAAATGTAAATAAGTACAGAATAGGTCACGGGGATAGTGACATTAGGAATAGCATTTAAAATCGATGTGGGGATCAGAAGAATACCTATAGGGAACAATATAGTAGTAATAATCCCTGCCCGATATACTTTTTGTGCTTCCTCATATCGTCCAAGTGTCTCAAAATTTTGTCCTACTAAGTAACATCCTGCAAAAGGTCCACCTAGGTAAGACGCAAACATTACCCAGCCTTTAGTATAAAAACGTTTTTCTTGTTTGTTTTCTTTAGCCATATTTAGAGTACTTTCTTTACCACAAAGTAGCCTTTGCGGAAGTTCTTGGTATTTTTGTATTTAGTCATGTCCAAACCCGGCTTCACTACATCCTCGCTGAGAACGTTAGTTAATCCGTGTGTCTGGGAGGTTTCGGGTGTAGAGGCTGTATCGAGCTGATTCAAAACTTCCACGGAACCGAGCACAGTGTTTAGCTGTTCAGTGTATTTTGGTAACTGATCTTCGGGAATTTTGATCTTGATCAGATCAGCAACTTTAGCGGTAGTTTTGTCGTCTAGGATTGGTTTGCTCACGTGTGAATGATAGCGTAAAACGACTAATCCTTCTAGCTGAGTGTAGTCTCTAAAAGTTCCGGGAACTCAACAGAATTCATTTCTTCGACGGTGAAGTGGCCTTTGTCCGTAAACTTATGTACTTGAATATTCGGAAAGGCCTGTAACAACATTTGTACTGACTCTTGAACGCCATTTACGGTGTCGTCTTCCGAGAAAAAGAGGTGCATTTCTCCTACTCTGCTCGTAAGTTTAGAGTCGATTGTAAAATCAAAGAAAGTTGTAGTCTCCTCTCTATTTGGATCCATCCAGGGTGCTACAAGTACTAACTTCTCAATACCCATGTTGTTCTCAGATAACCACCGCACTAGAAAACCTGCCCCACAGCTATAACCGACAAGAATGGTATCTGAAGTGATACCGTTCTTTTCGAACTCCGACTTCCATTTAGCATAATCCGGCAGATAAGCATCCGGCATTTCCGGAGTCTGCGTAAAAATACCGTTTATCAGTAGCTGTTTTTGCAGCCAGGGGAACCAATGACTATTGGAAAGCGAGGGATACTGTGGATCAAAATATTCCGCTTTGTCACATGTTCCGTGTAGGATAATTGCATTCATATGGTTCGCGTTATTCTAAGATAACTTTTTCTTTCCAATCCGGAATATACGGATGGTCGATACCTTCCTTACTGAACTTCGCACTCAACGCCTCCGCGCGCTCGACCTCCGCATGCACTAAGTAAATATGTTTAAGTTTCGGGGAAAGATAACGGCGCACCCATTTCAAATAATCATTCGTATCACCATGCGCGGAGAAACCGCTAACCTGGTGAATAGCCGCTTTCACATCCACCGGCACGCCATCAATTTTAATTTGTTTTGCACCTTCCACAAGCGCACGACCGATCGTACCTTCTGCTTGGTAGCCGACGAAGATCACACTATTTCGTTTATTCTTCAAATTCCTCGCTAAATGACTAAGGATGCGTCCACCATCCGCCATACCACTACCGGCAATAATTATCTGACCGGGAGTCTTGGACATTTTCTCCGATTCTTTGTAACTGCGCACATAGCGTAAACCCTCCGCTTCAAATATTGATTCTTCCCCATGATCTAATGCCGCTTGATAAATGCGCGTCACCGCTTGAGCCATCGGACTATCGAGCCAAATCGGGATCTCTGAGGTAAGCGCGCCAGCTTGCTTAGCAATCTTTAAATCATGCAAGAGTTCTTGCGTACGCTGCACAGCGAAAGCCGGGATAAACACACTGCCCCCCTTGTTCAAGGTATCACGGATTAGCTTCACCATCTCATTTACAGCTTCACGACGCTCCGGATGATAGATACCGCCATAAAGAGACTCCATCACCACATAATCAACTTCGGCTTTGTAAGCTAAGTCAAATTCACCAATTAACTCGTGATTATGACGGCCAATGTCACCCGAGAAGACGATTTTCTTACCTTCTAACTCTAATTCGATGCTAGCTGCACCTAGGACATGAGCTGCTTTGCGATAAGTCACATTTAAGCCCGCACGAGGACTAAATACTTCATCAAATTTTACAGAACGGAAAGCAGCAATCGCATTTTCGGCATCACCTGTATCATACGCAATATCTACTACTTGAGCATGCTTCCACGGGATACCCTCACGATAATTATTTTCTTGGATCTTAGCCGAATCTAATAGGAGAATATGTGCTAATTGAATAGTGTGATAAGTAGCGAAAATCTCCCCACGGAACCCATGGCGAAATAACTTAGGCAACAAGCCAGCATGATCAATATGCGTGTGAGTAAGCAAAACGAAATCGATAGAACTCGCATCAAAATCAAATTCTGTTAAATTACGGGCCTCGACATCGGGACCTTGAAACATACCGCAATCAACTAGAAACTTCAGTCCATCTCCTTCAACTAAATAACAAGAACCTGTAACAGTATGAGCAGCACCGAGAAAAGTAATCGCGATAGCCATTAGTTCGAATTAATCGATAAAATCTTGCAGCAGCTCCGAATAGTATCAGCTCAAGCTGCAAATTCCAAGTCAAATCTATCTTAATGCCACTTCGCTAAAATCTTGCAGTAAGGAGAGTTTGGTC
>Ga0075421_100008536_pt1 | contig 12594 bp, 14 predicted proteins | sample SoiMetdeltSBSDD5_FD_75292 | JGI IMG/M metagenome (GOLD analysis project Ga0075421, IMG submission 75292) | Bulk soil microbial communities from a Populus tree surrounding site in Tennessee, USA - Soil MetaG P. deltoides SBSDD5 | ecosystem: Environmental > Terrestrial > Soil > Tree plantation... | reverse complement strand
ATCCGCGTCCCGCGGCGTGGGCGGACGGCGCTCGTGATCTGGGGAGTCGCGGGCTACGCGGGACAGTCCGCGCTCTTCTTCCTGGCGCTGACACGGATCCCGGCCGGGCTGTCGGAGGTGCTCCTGTATACCTGCCCCGCCTTCCTCGCCCTCATGCTGTGGGGGATCACCAGGAGGCGCCCCGCCACGTCCCGCCTGGCGGCGATCGCCCTGGCGATGCTGGGGGTGTGGCTGTGCGCCGGCCGCATCGGCGGCGACGTCGATCCCGCGGGAGCGGCGCTCGCGGTCCTATCGGGAGTCTGGTACGCAGCGTTCCAGATCTGGCTTCACCGGCTGACGCCCGGCATCCCCGGGGCGGTCTCCGGCGCCTACATCATCAGCGGGGCCACGCTCTCGTTCGGCGTGGCGACCCTGATCCACGGCGGAGGGTTCCTCTGGCCCCGGACCGCGGCGGCCTGGGGGAGCCTCGCGGGGCTCGTCCTGTCGTCGACGGTCTTCGGCTTCGTCCTGTTCCTGGCAGGGCTGAAGCGGGTCGGTCCCCAGGTCGCATCGGTCCTCAGCACCTTCGAGCCGCTCGGGACGCTCGTCCTCGCCGCCCTCCTGCTCGACGAGAGGCTGCGGCCCCTGCAGTGGGGGGGCGCGGCGCTCGTCATCGGCGCCGCCTTCATTCTCGCCTCGACCGACCCGGGCGAGGAGGACCGGATGGGCCCACTCGAAGCCCCCGTCCCGGCCATCGCGGACCCCGCGCGTGAGTGAATCGGGAGTGCGGGAGTGGCGCAAATGGGCTCGCGGCGCGGCGTCGGCTGCGTTAGAATAAGCTCTCGCTGCGCACGTCGTTTCACATGACGGGATAGGGAATGAAGCCGGACATTCGCGATCTGGTGAAGAAGCGCCTCGTCGTCTACGACGGAGGCATGGGGACCATGCTGTTCGCCGCCGGACTCCTCGACGGGGAGTCGCCGGAGCCCTGGAACTGGGAGAAGCCGGAGGTGGTCAACGCCGTCTACCGCGGCTACTACGAGGCGGGATCGGACGTCGTGCAGACCAATACCTTCGGCGGCACGCCGATCAAGCTGTCGGAGCGCGACCTGCAGGACCGCACCTACGACGCCAACTTCCTGGCCGCGAAGGCCCTGAAGGAACTCTGCCCCGAGGACCGCTACGCGGCGGGGGACATCGGTCCGATCGGCAAGTTCATGAAGCCGATGGGAGAGTTCACGCGCGAGGAGTTCGACGCCTCGTTCGAGGCGCAGGTGGAGGGGCTCGTGGCCGGGGGGGTCGACCTGATCTCCATCGAGACGATGTACTCCCTCGAAGAGGCGCTCTGCGCGCTGCGCGCCGCGAAGAAGCGGTCGTCGCTGCCGGTCGTGGTCTGCATGACGTTCGATCGGAACCCGCGCGGCTTCTTCACGCTGATGGGGGAGACGGTGCCGCACTGCATGAAGGTGCTCGAGGACAACGGGGCGGACATCGTGGGGAGCAACTGCTCGCACGGCAGCCCGGTGTTCATCGATCTCGCGCGCCTGCTGCGCGACAGCACGAACCTTCCGATCATCGTCCAGCCGAACCGGGGGAAGCCGATCCTCGAGAAAGAGACCATGGCCTACAAGCAGACGGTGGACGAGTTCGTGACCGACGCCCGCACGATCGCCGCCATCGGCGTGAACGTCTTCGGCGGCTGCTGCGGCACCACGCCCGAGTTCATCGCCGCGCTCAGCCAGGCCGTGAAGCCCGGCGCCACCTGCGCCGCCACCCGGGAGGACCATCCTTGAGCCTCGTCCCCACCTTCAGGCCCCGTATCCAGATGCTCTCCAAGGAGATGATCGACCGGATCGTCGACGAGGCGTTCGATGTCCTGGAGACCGTCGGCCTGCAGTTCGAGCACCCGAAGGCGCTGGCCCTTCTAGGGGAGCACGGCCAGCGCATCGACAAGGCGACGGAGCGCGCCTGGCTGAGCCGTGACTTCATCGAGAAGGCGATCCAGGCGGCGCCGAAGTCGTTCAAGATCTGGAACGTCACGGGCGACGCCTCGATCGAAGTCGGGGGGGACAACGTCACCTACGACCCCGGATCGGCGGCGATCAAGATGCTCGAGACGGACGGCCACACGCGCCCCTCGACGTCGGCCGACTACATCCGCCTGTCGCGGCTGGTGCAGCAGCTGCCTCACATCCGCGCCGCGTCGACCTCGCTCGTCCCCTCCGACGTGCCGATGGAGATCTCGGACTTCTACCGTCTCTACCTGTCGGTGCAGAACTGCAACAAGCCGGTCGTCACGGGGCTGTTCCGCGAGGAGTCGTTCCCGGCGACGCTCGAGATCCTGAGCGTCATCCGGGGCTCGGCGAAGGAAGCGGCCGAGAAGCCCCTGGCCATCTTCGACGCCTGCCCGTCGTCCCCCCTGCGCTGGAGCATCCTGACCTCCGAGAGCATCATGGAATGCGCCAAGCACAACTTCCCGTCGGAGATCATCTCGGTCCCCCTGACCGGCGCGACCGGTCCGGTGACGTTCTCCGGCACCCTGGTCGTCCACACCGCCGAGAACCTGGCGGGGATCGCGCTGGCGCAGGCGGTCCGCAAGGGGGCGCCGGTGGTCTACGGCGGCGCGCCGTGCCTGATGGACATGCGGGCCGGCCAGACGCCGTTCGGGTCGCTCGAGACGTACATGATCGACTGCGCCTACGCGCAGATCGGCAAGTCGTTCGGGTTCCCGATCCACTCGTACATGGGCCTGTCCGACTCCAAGCTGGTGGACACGCAGGCCGGCTACGAGTCGGGCATGGGGGTGATGTTCGCGGCGCTCGCCGGGGTGAACATCGTCTCGGGGGTCGGCATCCTGGACTTCATCACCTGCCAGAGCCTCGAGAAGCTGGTAATCGACAACGAGCTGTGCGGCATGGCGTACCGGCTGATCGACGGGATCCAGCACCGGCACGAGAAGATGGCGATCGACTTCCTGCCGGACGCGGTGAAGGCGGGCCACTTCCTCGGCCACCCGACCACCCTCAAGCTCTTCAAGGAGGAGGGGTACATGCCCGGCAAGGTGGTCGACCGCAGCTCCGCCCCGCAGGGGGGCGGCGGCCCCACCGACTACCAGCGCGCCCAGGCCCGGGTCAAGGAGCTGCTCGCCATGGAGCCGTTCCACCTGGCCGAGGACAAGGTCAAAGAGCTCGACAAGATCGTCCTGCGCGAATCGAAGGAGTTCGGCATGGAGGCGATCCCGGCGTTCGCCGGCTGAGGCGCCCGGCCCTCCTCGCGCGCGACGACATGTCTCCCATCCAGATCGCCGATCCCGTCCCGGTCATGGTTCCGCGGCCCATGGTCCTCATGCGCCTCGGCTACCGCCGCCCGGACCAGGTGCCCGAGAAGACCGGCCGGCTCATCGAGGAGGTCATGGAGCAGGGGCGGGCGCTCCTCAGGCCGCGGGCGGCCTACGGCCTGTTCGACGCCGCCTCGCCCGAGCCGGGGGTGACCCTCCTGGCGGCGACCCTGCGGGCGTCGAGCCGCTCGCTGCACGAGCGGCTGGCCGGGTGCCGCCGGGCGGTTCTGTTCGCGGCCACCATCGGCGCGGAAGCCGACGCCTGGATCCACGAGGTGATGGAGAAGGGGGAGATGACCCGGGGGCTCCTGGCCGACGCCTACGCCTCGAGCGCCGCCATCGCCCTGGGGCTCGAGGTCGAGACGATCGCCGCCCGCATCCTGTCGGGGGAGGGGCTCTCTGCGACGAAGAGGCATGCGCCGGGCTACGGCGACTGGCCCCTTTCGGATCAGGCGCCGCTCTGCGGACTGGTCGGCAGCGAGCGGATCGGCATCACCGTCACCGAGGACTTTCTGATGGTCCCCGCGAAGTCAATTTCCGGAGTGATTGGAGGCCGGTGACGGGGAGGGCCGGAACCGCCGTGCCGGGCCGAACGTCCCGGAGACAGTCGCCATGTCGATCAGCGGCCACGAGACGCGCAGCGTGTTCGACCGCTACGACATCAACGACGGGAAGGATCGGCGGGCGGCCTTGCAGCGCGTCCAGGCATACCGGGCCACGCAGCCAGCGAAGCGCGAGGACGAGAACGTGGTCCCGATGCGCGAGGCGATCTAGAATCGCACAACAATCGCACAATCAGGCAATACAACGAGAGGGGCCGCCGTGGCCCCTCTTTTTTTGTATCTCTATGAGTCTATTGGATGAGGTTGGTGGCGGGGGCGAGATTTGAACTCGCGACCTTTGGGTTATGAGCCCAACGAGCTACCAGGCTGCTCCACCCCGCGTCAGGAGGCCGGATTATAGGCGGGGCGCTCGCGGGCTGTCAATGAGCGCGGGACGGGCGAGCCGTGGTTCAGCGTTGGGTCGGAGGGGCGCCGCTGTCGTCGAACAGGAAGAGGATCTCGCCGGGGCGGGTGAGGCCGAGCTCTTCGCGGGCGATCCGCTCGATGCGGTAGGGGTCGCGCTTGAGGTCGTCGATGTCTCCCGTGAGGCGCTCGTTGGCGGCCCTGAGGTCCTGCACCTCCACGCGGAGGCGGGCCAGGAGGGTCCGCTGGCGCAGCACCTGGATGAGCCCCATGTCGCCGAACAGGGAATTGAAGACGAGCGACAGGGCGATGAACCAGAAGAGGACGAAGAGCGCCTTCTTCCGCAGGTCGACCGGCGCCGCCTGCTCACGGGCGGCGCTCATGCGCGGGACCCGTGCGCCAGGGCGGAGCGGCCCGGGTAGCGCGCCCGGCTTCCGAGGTCCTCCTCGATGCGCAGGAGCTGGTTGTACTTCGCGGTGCGCTCACCCCGCGACGGCGCTCCCGTCTTGATCTGCCCCATGTTCAGGGCCACGGCCAGGTCGGCGATGAAGGTGTCCTCGGTCTCGCCGGAGCGGTGCGACAGCACGGTCGTGTACCCTGCGGAGCGCGCGGTCGCGATCGCCCGCAGCGTCTCGGTCAGCGTGCCGATCTGGTTCGGCTTGATCAGGATCGAGTTGGCCACCTTCTTCTCGATTCCCTCCCGCAGGATCGCCACGTTGGTGACGAACAGGTCGTCGCCGACGATCTGCACGGCGTCCCCCAGGGAGCGGGTGAGGAGCGCCCATCCCTCCCAGTCGTTCTCGGCCATCCCGTCCTCGATCGACACGATCGGACGGCGCCTCACCAGGTCGGCATAATACGACACCATCTGCTCGGGCGTGCGGCGCGACGGGGTCTCCGCCTCGAGGACGTACGTGCCGGCCTCGTGCAGCTCGGTGGCGGCGACGTCCAGCGCGATTCCGACCTGCTCGCCCGGGCGGTAGCCGGCCGCCTCGATGGCGGCGACCACGGCGTCGACCGCCTCGGCGTTCGATTTCAGGTCGGGCGCCCAGCCCCCTTCGTCGCCGCTGCCGGTGCGCAGGTGGCGCGACCGCAGGAGGTCGCGCAGGGCATGGAAGATCTCGGCCCCCATGCGCAGCGCCTCCTTGAACGAGGTGGCCCCCATCGGCACGACCATGAACTCCTGGATGTCCACGTTGTTGTCGGCGTGCGCCCCCCCGTTGAGGATGTTGAACAGAGGCACCGGCAGGTCGCGCGCCGAGTCCCCGCCGAGGTGGCGATAGAGAGGCAGGCGGCGCACGGCCGCGGCGGCGCGGGCGGCGGCGAGGGAGACGCCGAGCAGGGCGTTGGCGCCGAGGCGGGACGAGTCCTTCGTGCCGTCGGTCTCGCGCAGCCGGGCGTCGACCGCCTCCTGTCCGGCCGGGTCGAGGCCTTTGACCGCGGGGGCCAGGACCGACGTCACGTTGCCGACCGCGCGCAGAACCCCCTTGCCCCGGAAGCGCGAGGCGTCCCCGTCCCGCAGCTCGAGGGCCTCGCGCGATCCGGTCGATGCGCCCGACGGGACGGCGGCCCGTCCGAGGGTGCCGTCGTCGAGCACGACGTCCACCTCGACGGTGGGATTGCCTCTCGAGTCGAGGATCTCGCGGGCCTTCAGCTCGGCGATCCTGGCCATGCGGGGCCCCCTCAGTGAATCAGATCGCGCGCCGCGGTCAGGAGCGCCTCCACGTCCCGGGGCCTGCGGGCCTCGGCGTAGCAGCGGACCACGGGCTCGGTGCCCGAGGGCCGCAGCAGGAGCCACGATCCGTCCTGGAAGATCATCTTGCGCCCGTCGGTCGTGTCCAGGCGGTCGATCCGGCGCCCGGCGAACGCGGAGGGGACCTCCTCCAGCCGCCGCGCCAGTCGATCCCGCGCCTCGACGTCCATATGATAATCGATGCGGCGGCCGTGGAGGGGCCCCACCTTGCGGAACAGCTCGTCGATCTGCGTGCGGATCGACGTGCCGCGCACCGCCACCATCTCGCACGCCAGGAGACCCGCCAGGATGCCGTCCTTTTCCGGCACGTGCCCGCGCAGGCTGAGCCCGGCGCTCTCCTCGCAGACCAGGAAGGCCCGCCCCGACCGGAGGTGCTCTCCCAGGAACTTGAAGCCGACCGGCGTCTCGTAGACCTTGCGGCCGTGGAAGGCGCAGACCGCGTCGAGAAGGTGGGTGGTCGCCACCGAGCGCCCGACCCCTCCCGGCAGGCGCCTTTCCGTAAGCAGGTAGTCGGCCAGGACCGCCAGGAAGAGGTTCGGCGGGACGAAGCGGCCTCCCCGGTCCACGATGCCGAACCGGTCCCCGTCCCCGTCGGTGGCCAGTCCCAGGTGGAGGCGCTTCGAGGCGACGAGGCGGGACAGCCGCTCGAGCTGCGTCTCGCCGCAGTCCGGTCCCAGGCCGCCGAACAGGGGATCGGCCTTGTCGCTCAGGGACTCCACCGAGCGCGCCGCCTTGCGGAGCAGGCCGTCCAGGTAGCCGATCGAGGCGCCGTGCCGCATGTCGCAGGCGACGCGCAATCCCGCCCGGCGGATGGCCGGCAGGCGGACCAGCCGGGCGATTTGCCGGAAGTAGGCGGCGCGCATGTCCAGGGACTCGATCCGCCCCTCGGCCCGTTTCGATTGGGAGGAATCGGCCGCCGCGACCTCCCCCGTCTGGGCGCCGAGGAGCGCCTCGATCGCCCGGGTCACGTCCGGCGGGGCGGGGGCCCCCGTGGCGGTCGAGAACTTGATGCCGCTGTACTCCGGCGGGTTGTGGCTTGCCGTGATGTTCACGCCGCCGGCGCGGCGGCCGCTGACGATGGCGAACGCCACGACCGGGGTGGGGACGGGGGCGGGGGAGAGGGCGACCGGCACGCCGCGCCCGGCCAGGACCGTCGCGGCCTCCCGGGCGAAGCGATCCGACATGAAGCGCGTGTCGTAGCCGATGAACACCCCCTTGCGGGCGATCCTCGCCGCGGTGAGATGCGAGGCGATGGCGCCCGCCACGCGGCGCACGTTGGCGAGGGTGAATTCCTCGGCGATGACCGCCCGCCAGCCTGACGTCCCGAAGCGGATCACGTTCCTTGACTCTCCACGATCCCGGCTCCATAATTCATGACGTGAGCGAGCCGTCCGTCATCCTGGTGTTCTGCACCGCATCGACCGAAAAAGAGGCCGTCGATATCGCCCAGACGCTGGTCGAGCGCGAGGAGGCGGCCTGCGTCAACGTCGTGCCGATGATCCGCTCGGTGTACCGCTGGAAGGGGAAGATCTCCACCGAGACCGAGCAGCTCCTGCTGATCAAGACGACCCAGGCGCTCCTGGAGGACGTCAAGAAGACGGTCAAGGAGTTGCACTCCTACGAGCTCCCGGAGATCATCGCGGTGTCGGTCGACGACGGCGACCGGAACGCCCTGAGCTGGATCGCCAGCGTCGTCAAGGGAGGCCGGGAGAACTACTGACCCGGCGCATCGCCGGCCGGGGTCTTGGCCGCCTCGGGGGGCGCTGGCGGTGGCGGCGGGATGTTGAGCCGCTCGAAGGCCTTCTGGAAGCATTCCTCCATCGTCAGCTTCTGCCCCTCCACCGTCGTGTAGATCCGCTCCATCTCGCGTAGATAAGCCGCCGGCCCGCGCCGCGGCGCGTTGTCGTTCACGAAGCGGACCACAGCGACCGGGCGCTCCTGGGGCGGCCGTCCCGCCGCGGCGAGGTCCGCCCTCAGCTTCCGCGTCACCGCGCCGAGGACCGTGACCGATCCCTCGACGTAGGTCTGGCGCTCGCGCGCCGTCATCTTCTGCCATCGGGAGAAGTCCAGCGCGGCCGGCAGGGGGCCGAGCGGCGAGGCCGGCGGCGCCGACGGGGCGGCCGGCGGGGGAGTCGGTGACGGAGCGGCCTGGCCCGGCGCGGGCGGGTTCTCGAACAGGGGCGGCTCGTCCTGGGCGAACGCGGGCAGGATGGCCGCCGCGAGAATCGTGGCCAGGGCCAGAACAGGGCGTCTCATGGGCGGTCTCCTCCGGGTCGTCCGGGCGGGGCGCGCCGGACAGGCGCGGACCGGCGGGACATTCTAGCGGGGGTGCGTCCCGGCAGCAAGAGCGGGCGGTCAGAGGGCGGCCGCAAGGCCCTTCTCGAGGTCGGCGACGATGTCCTCGGGGTCCTCGCAGCCGACGGAGATGCGGACCAGGGCCTCGGTCAGCCCGAGCCTCTGTCGATCCTCCTTCGGCACCGAGGCGTGCGTCATCGTGCTCGGCTGGCAGATCAGGGTCTCGATGCCGCCCAGGCTCTCGGCCAGGGCGCACAGCCGCAGCGGCGCGAAGAACCTCAGGGCGGCCTCGTCGCTTTTCAGATAGAAGGAGATCATGCCGCCCGAGCCGCTCGCCTGCCGGAGTGCCAGGTCGTGCTGCGGGTGGGACGGGAGCCCGGGGTAGAGGACGCGCGCCACCCCCGGGTGCGCCTCGAGATGCCGGGCCACCTTCATCCCGTTCTCGTCGTGCGCCCGCATGCGGAGCGGCAGCGTCTTCAGGCCGCGCAGCACGAGCCAGGAGTCGAACGGGGAGAGGATGGCTCCGACGGAGTTCTGGACGAACTGGAGCCGCTCGGCGTGCCCGTCGCGCGCCAGGATGACCGCCCCGCCGACGCTGTCGGAATGGCCGTTGAGATACTTGGTGGTGCTGTGGACCACGATGTCCGCGCCGAGATCGAGGGGCTTCTGGAACATCGGCGTCAGGAACGTGTTGTCGACCACCGAGATCAGCCGCCGGGCGCGGCAGAGCGAGGCCACCTGCGCGATGTCGGTCAGGACCATCATCGGATTGGTGGGCGTCTCGAGGTAGACCATGCGCGTGTTCGGGCGGATGGCGGCCTCGATGTTCTCGATCCGGGAGGTGTCGACGTACGCGAAGGACAGGCCGTAGTCCTCGAGCACGCGGGCGAACAGGCGGTACGTGCCGCCGTACACGTTGTGGCTGACCACGACGTGATCGCCGGTCTTGAGCAGGGTCATGACCGCGCTGATCGCCGCCATCCCGGACGCGAAGGCGTAGGCGGCCCGGCCCCCCTCGAGGACCTTCAGGTTCTCCTCGAGAGCCGATCGCGTCGGGTTGATGGTCCGCGCGTAGTCGTAGCCGGTGCTCTTGCCGGGGGATTCGTAGACGTAGGTCGAGGTCTGGTAGATCGGGGTCATGACCGACCCCGTCGTCGGATCCGGGCGGACCCCGGCGTGGATGGCGTCGGTTCGGATTCCCATCAGTGCACCTCGTCGAAGAGTCCCTGGCTCAGGTAGCGGTCCGCAATGTCCGTGAAGAGCGTCACGATCCGGCGTCCCGCCCCGAGCCGCTCCGCCACGCGCGCGGCCGCGAACGCCGCGGCGCCCGAGGAGCCGCCGACCAGGATCCCCTCGCGGCGCGCCAGGAGCGCCGACGTCGCGAAGGCGTCGCGGTCGGTGACCGCGATCACCTCGTCGACCAGATCGCGATCGAGGGTCTTCGGGACGAACGAGTTGCCGATCCCTTCGACCTTGTGCGGCGCCGCCTCGCCGCCTCCGAGGACCGACCCTTCCGATTCGACCAGGATCGCCCGCACGCCCGGGTTGCGCTCCTTGACGTAGCGCGCCACGCCCGAGAAGGTGCCCCCGGTCCCGGCCCCCAGGACGAGCGCGTCGATCTTTCCCTGCATCTGCTGCCAGATCTCCCGCGCGGTCGTGCGGTAATGCATCTCCGGGTTGGCCTTGTTCTCGAACTGCTGCGGCACGAACGCGCCGGGCGTCGCCGCGGCGATGTCACGCGCCCGGTTCACGGCCCCGGGCATGCCGTCCGCCGTCGGGGTGATCTCCAGGGTGGCGCCCAGGGCCCTCATGATCTGCTTCTTCTCGCGGCTGTACTTCTCCGGGACGACCAGGATCACCCGGTAGCCGAGCAGCGTGCCGGCGAGCGCCAGGCCGATGCCGGTGTTGCCCGCCGTCGGCTCGACGATCGTCGAGCCGGGCCTGAGGAGGCCCCGCGCCTCGGCGTCCTGGATCATCCCGAGGGCGGTCCGGTCCTTGACGCTTCCTCCGGGGTTCAGGTGCTCGAGCTTGGCGAACAGGGAGGCGGCGCCGGGGCGATCGAAGGAGCGCAGGTGCAGGATCGGCGTCTCGCCGATGAGGTCGAGGGCCGATTCGTACACCTGCAGCCTGGACATCATGGACCCCCGGCGTGAGAACGGCGGCCATGATAGGGGATGGGGAGGCGGGAGTCAAAACCGCTCCCGATCGACCTACCGGTCACCGCCGCGAGGCACAGGCGATCGGGGAAGGCCGTCCGGTCAGGGCTTGCCGTGATGCTTCGGCTTGCCGTGCTCCTGGGCCTTGGGCTTACCGTGGCCGGGGGGGGAGGACCTGGGGCCCCCCTTCTTCGCCGGCTTGGATTTCGGGTACTTGCCGCGGTTCTTCTCGGCGACCCAGTGCTCGTAGCTGACACCCTTGTTGCGCTCGGCGATCAGCGTGTAGGGGCTGACACGCTGGCGCGCGCAGGCGACCTGCAGCTTGGCGAGCCCGACCACGTCGCGATCCCGAATCGAGAGACGCTCGCGCGGGTGTTTCTTCCAGTACCCCCACGCCTTGCCGTAGGGCGGTCCGGGGTCGCGGTTGATGCCGGTGAACAGGACCGACGGCGAGATGTTCATGCGGAACATGATGTCGGACCACGACAGGTATTCGAGCCTGAGCCTCAGGATGTCGTCGGGAGATCGGCGCGCGCCCCGCGCGAGGAGCAGGATCACCGGAAAGTCGTCCACCGGCACCCGGCAGCGCTTCACCAGGGACACCGCCACCTCGGGGGAGGGGGCGAAATGGTCGTTGGTGACGTTCAGGAAGACGCGTTGGTCGTCACCGAGGCCCATCCCCATCGTCACATCGGAGAAGACGGCTGCACCGGCCCGGCCGGCCGGAACCAGCGCCAGGGCGGCGGCGAACAGGGCGGCGCCGGCCAGCCTGCGGATCGGGAAGAGTCGGAGTCGCATCGAAGTCCCTCCAGGGTCAAGGCCCGGGACAACATAGGGCGCAGGGCCCCGGCGGGCTACTTCGTTTCGAGGGCGATGTGGAACTGGTCCGCCTGCTCGATGCGGCCTGTTACATCTTTGAAATCGACCGTGAACTGGGTGGTCTCGCCGGGATCGATCGTTCCCAGCGTGGTGCCGGCTGTGCCGGCGCCGATAAGCCGGGACTCCTGGTCGTAGATCGCCACCGCGATCCCGATGCTGGCCTGGCGCGACGAGCCGTTCACCACCTTGACGTTCGCCTTGTAGCCGGTCTTGACGCGCATGAGCGTGGCCGGCCATTCGAACCGGATGGTGTCGGCCCGCACGTCGCCGATGGCCAGATCGAGAGCCAGCCACTTGTTCCCTTCGAACTTGTAGCGGGCCGAGTTGGTGTCGGCGCCGGCGGGGGTGAAGGCGGCCGCCGCCGCGACGAGGACGAGCAGGGCGAGGCGCAGACACTGCGCCGCCCGCGAGCAGGAAGGTGCCGGTACGCGCGCGAGGCTCATGGGGCTCCTCTCAGTCCTGGAACTGGATCTGCTTGACGGACGAGTTGACGATGAAGATGCGGGTGTTGTTCTCCTGCGGATCGGCGGGAAGGAAGTAGAAACCGAGGTTGTTGGAAGAGTACTCCTCGGTGAACCCCCAGATTCTCTCGCCGTCCCTGAACTCGACGATGGCCCTCTGCCCCTGGGTCCCCTGCTCCGCGAACCGCTTGGCCCGGTCGACCCCCCGGCGGGCCGAGCCGTAATCCTTCACGTAGAAGAGGGCCTTCAGGTCCTCCAGCTTGATGGTCGTCGGGATCCCGCCCCCCTCGCTGGGAAGCAGGTGGAACGTGCCGGCGTCCGGCTTGAAGTCCTGGGTGTAGCCACGCTGAGTCCTGCCGTCCTTGAAGTGGGCCACGACCTTGTCTTCCATCCGTACCTCCGTGACGAAGGCCCGTCGCGCTCTGGTGATTACGATTCTGGAATGCTACCGGGACGCCGTCATCAGGGCGTTCCCGCCGACGCACGGGATTCCCAGATCCGTCAGCCCCAGAAGTATCTCACAATCTCCGTGGCCCGCACCCTGGATGAGATCGATCGGCGTGCCGGGAGGATCGATCGTGGTCTGGGCGATGAAGCCGATGCGGACGAGCATGGTGTCGAGACTGACGGTCGTATCGGGGCAGGAGGCCTTCTTGGCGACGCCGATGAGCAGCGTTCCGGTCGAGTTGACGTCCGATTGATTGATGATGCAGAACGGCGCGCAGGGGAGGCCGCTGTTGCAGCCTCCGAGGATGCCCGCGTCGAACTC
>Ga0075421_100008535_pt1 | contig 12595 bp, 14 predicted proteins | sample SoiMetdeltSBSDD5_FD_75292 | JGI IMG/M metagenome (GOLD analysis project Ga0075421, IMG submission 75292) | Bulk soil microbial communities from a Populus tree surrounding site in Tennessee, USA - Soil MetaG P. deltoides SBSDD5 | ecosystem: Environmental > Terrestrial > Soil > Tree plantation... | reverse complement strand
TCTCAGCGCCGTTTTTCTTTTGGCGGGTTATCGTTTTATCAGACTGAAAAATCAGCAAGCGCATCGCCGCTGCATGCTCGCCGCATTCAGCTGCTCGATGCTGTTTCTCATCTCCTATCTGGTTTATCATTACCAAGTCGGCTCGGTCTCGTTTAAAGGGCAAGGCTGGATTCGGCCGGTCTATTTCACTATTCTCATCACGCACACGATTCTTGCGACGGCCGTTTTGCCCTTGGCTTTGATTACGCTGATTCGCGCTTTGCGCGAAAGATTCGACGCGCACCGGCGGATCGCGCGCTGGACATTTCCCATATGGGCCTATGTTTCGGTCACCGGCGTGATCGTTTACGGCATGCTCTATTGGCTTGTGCCCTCCGGCTGAGGCGGCAAGCCGTTGCTTTCCAACCATCGGAAGCAGAGAGGCGATAAGATGAAATCCATCGGCATTGTCGGCTGCGGCGCTATCGGCAAAGCATTGATTCGCGCGGTCCAAGGCGGAAAACTTTCGGTGCGCGTCGCCGGTGTGACCAGCCGGACAGAGAGCAACGCGCGGGATTTTCTTTCGTCGTTTCGTCAACCGCCCGAATATCTTCCGTTGAAAGATTTGGTGGACTCGGCTGACATGATCATCGAAGCGGCCGGCGGCGCTGTCGTGCCCGGGTTGGCCGAGGAAGTTTTCGCCGCCGGAAAAGACCTCATGGTGATTAGCGTAGGCGCCTTGCTTGATCACCCGGAAGTCATCGACGAATCGCGCCGCACCGGCTGCCGGCTGTACGTTCCGTCCGGCGCCATTGCCGGATTGGACGGCATCAAGTCCGCCGTCGTCGGCGCGATCACGCACGTGACTCACACCACGCGCAAGCCGCCCGTCGGGTTGGAAGGAGCCCCGTATCTCGTCGAACGAGGAATTTCGCTCGCGGGCCTGCAAGAGGAGAAAGAAATTTTTTCCGGCTCGGCGCGCGAGGCGTGCCGCGGTTTTCCCGCCAACGTCAATGTCACCGCGGCGGTGAGCTTGGCCGGCATCGGTCCGGATCAAACGCGGGTGAAGATTTTTGCCGTGCCCGGGCTGGTGCGCAATTGTCATGATATCGACGTCGAAGGCGAATTCGGCAAGCTTCACGTGCATATCGAGAATGTTCCCAGCGAAAACCCTAAGACCGGAAAGCTCACGGCGCTATCGATCATTCGCGCGGTGCAGGACGCCATGGATCCGGTGCGGATCGGCAATTAGCGTGAATTTAGCTCGAGGATCGGCGATGGAGGATCGAGGATCGCGTATAGGAAGCGATTCTCCATCCTCGATTCTCGACGGAGAATCGCGCCAGCGCAAAGTAGTCGAACTTCGAGCATGAATAACAGCGACATCATCGTCCGCGCGCTCGAGCGAGCCGGAGTTCGCTGGGTTTTCGGCGTGCCCAGCGGGCCGGTTTTGCCGCTGATCGAGGCGCTGCGGCGAAGTTCGATCGAGTTCATTCTCACCGCCAGCGAAACATCGGCGGGCTTTATGGCCACGGCGGTCGGCTATTTGACCGGCATCCCGGGTGTATGCGCGTCGACCGTCGGTCCTGGAGCGACTAATCTTACGACCGGCGTGGGTTGCGCCTGGCTCGATCGCGCGCCGGTCATTGCGATAACCTGCAACGTCGCCAGCGCGTGGCTCGACCGGCGCATCCAAATGCGCATCGATCATCATGCTTTGTTCAAGCCGTTAACCAAGGCGACGATTTCATTTCGGGCTTTATCTGCCGCTGAAGCGGTTCGGCGGGCGGTTGCGATTGCCAGCGAAGAGCCGCCGGGCCCCGTGCATCTCGATTTGCCGGAAGACATCGCGCAAGCGCCGCCGACCGATGTCGCTGCTTCAGCGTCTGAGCCGGCTCGCCGCGAGGATTTATCGGCGGAAGTCGTAAGGGTGCTCTCAACTGCGCTGGCCGACTCGCGCCGTCCATTGGTGGTCACGGGTTTGACTTTCACGCGCAGTAAAGCCGGGCGCGACTTGCTCAGATTTGTCGAACGCCTACATTTACCTTTCGTGACGACGATGCACGCCAAAGGTTTTCTGCCCGAGAGTCATCCCAACTGGGCGGGCGTTATCGGCCGCGCGCGGCGCAGCGACATCAAGGCTTTCACGGATCGCGCCGATTTGATCGTGGCGGTCGGCTACGATCCGATTGAAATCAACTACGAAGAATGGACGGGCAAAACGCCGATTGTGCATATCAGCTCTGAAGCGGCGGAGGCGTCCAAGAATTTGAACTTCGTCTGGAACGAGGCCTGCGATCTCGATGCGGCGATCGAAGCGATCGGCGCGATAGCGCCGGCCACCCATGACTGGTCAATTGAAGATTGTCGCCGTCATTGCTTGGCGCTGGAGCGCGCGCTCCGTCCGAGCGGTGCTGACTTTTCGGCGCATCACGCGCTCGACGTGCTGCGAGGCTGGCTGCCCGCAGATGGTATTCTCGCTTACGACGTCGGCGCGCACACGCACCAAATCGCCACGCAATGGCGCACCGATTTACCGCGCACCCTGCTCGCCACCAACGGCTGGTCGTCGATGGGCTACGGCATGCCGGCGGCATACGCCGCTCGATTGGTTTTTCCAAAGCGTGCCGTCGTTGCCGTCGTCGGGGACGGCGGCTTTCAGATGACTGCGGGCGAGCTTGCGTTGGCGCGACGACTCAATCTTGCGGTGCCGATCATCGTGCTGAACGACGGCTGGCTCGGACTCATGAAAGTCAAGCAAGAGCGGCGAAGCTACCCGCTATCCGGCGTACGACTGGGCGATCCGCCCGGCTCACCGCCGCATTACTTCGGCGTGCCTTGCCGCGCGGCAAAGAATTCCGAAGAGTTTCACGACGCGCTCGAGTGGGCAACAAGTCTCCGTGGTCCGAGCGTCATCGAAGCTTTCATCGATGCCGAAGCTTACTCGAGCACCGTTTTCGACTAGAGCCCCGCCGCACTTTATTCCATGTCCGACAGCTCACCGCAGCGCGATTCATTTCGATGGACGATTCTCGGATTGATCTTTGTCTCGCATATCATCGGCGCGTCGGCGCAGTACGGCATCAACACGCTGGCGCCGTTTTACAAAGATGAAATGGGCTTATCTCGCGCTCAGGTCGGGTTGTTTTTTTCGGCTTTTTACCTGGCGATGACCGGTGCCTCGTTTGGCACCGGGTGGCTCGCCGACCACTTGGGTGTGCGCAAGACCACGCTGCTCGGCCACCTCGGGCTCGGTCTCTGTATCACGTCGGCGGCGTTTTCGCCGTCCTTCGAGTCGGCTTGGGTTAGTTTTTTCCTCGCGGGGTTCGGCTATAGCTTTCTCAATCCGGCATCCAGCATCGGAGTGATGACCTGGTTTGATCGCGACGAGCGCGCCACGGCCATGGGCATCAAGCAAACGGGAGTGCCGAGCGGCGGCGTGCTCGCCGCGATCCTGGCGCCTTCGTTGGTCTTGCTCATCGGCTGGCGCGGTTCGCTGGCGGCGCTGGGAATCATCAACTTTGCCTTCGGATTTTTGTTCGCGTTGTTGTGGCGCGAGCCTGTGAGCACTTCGATCGATGCGGATCCCGCAAAGAGCACCGACGTTAGCCTGCCGCCGCTGAACATCTGGGCGCTGCTACCGATCAGCTGCGCGACGGCGATCTATCTTATCGGCCAGATGGCGTTGATCACCTACGTGCCGCTCTACCTGAAAGACGTCATGGGCTATTCACCCTATTGGGCGAGCCAGGCGCTGGCATTGACCCAGGCGGGAGCCATGGTCGGCCGGGTCGGTTGGGGTGTGGCGAGCGACCGCCTGTTCGGCGGCCGGCGCAAGATCGTTTTGATCGTTATCGGCTTGTTGTCGGTCGTACTTCTTGGCGCTCTCGGCCTCCTGGATCGGGAATCTTCCTATTGGTTATTGATGCCGATTCTTTTTCTTGCCGGTGTCTCACTGGTCGGTTATCAAGGCGTTTCGTACGCGTTGATCGGCGAAATCTCAGGCAAGGCGAGAACCGGCGCCGGCTTGGGTATGATGATCACGATCAATGCCGCCGCGGCGACGATCGGGACGCCGGTGTTCGGCTATATCGTCGATCAGACCGGGTCGTACGCGTTCGCGTGGCAAATCCTCGCGGCCGCTGTCGCCACCGGTATTATCGCGGTAACATTCTTGCTCAAGGAATCACGCCCAGCTTAGCAGGCTCGCTGTTTTGCTTTCATTAAGGCGGTGCTAGGCTCGGACAATCGCCAAATTCGGCGCCGCGCAGTCACGCCGATCGGAGGTCAAATGGTCGAGCCAAGCTTTCGCACCGAACGGCACTCGATGGGCGAAGTTAAAGTGCCAAAAGGGGCGCTTATTACGGCGCGCAGACCCGGCGCGCCGTGGAAAACTTTCCCGTCAGCGGCATCGGTTTCCCGCCACAGTTCATTCACGCTCTCGGCATGATCAAGTCGCCCGCAGCATCAGCCAACAAACAACTCGGCTTGCTCGAACCGGATATTGGCGCAGTGATTCGGCAGGCCGGATCCCCGGCGCATGACCGAACCGGGTATTTCGGGACGGAGTTAAAAGAAGAGAGGAATTCCTTATGCGAAAACTGATACTCGCCGGTGCCCTGGGTTTTGGATTGATTCTGAACATGCCCGCATATGGCGCCGAAACGGAAAGGTCAAAACCATTGATCCCGGAAGAATTAGGCGACGCGTGGGAGCGTTTGCAGCGCGCTTTGCAAGAATGGAGCGGGCAGATTCGGGAGCGTTTTGGCACCCGCGACTCTCGCGAAGATCGGCCGATGATATCGCTGATTTTGAAGTATAAGGATTATCTCCGCCTTACCGGGGAACAGGTGACAAAGTTGGAACAGCTGCGCGATAACTATCAACGTCAAAGCATACGCACGGAGGCTGATGCGCGAATTATAGACTTGGACGTAGCGGCGCTGCTCGACAAGCCGACCGTTGACGTTCCGAAAGTCGAACAGAAAATTCGCGAGGTCGAAAAGATGCGAGCCGATTTACGGATCGCGCGCGTTCGCGCCGTCGAACAGGCGAAGGCTCTGCTCACGGCCGAACAGCGCAAGAAGTTTTACGAATCTCTCGAGCCCCGTCCGTCGCGCAGTGGCCAAAACCCCTCTACGGAACGAGAACCGTAGCTTTCCTGGTCTCCAAGTCCAGATTCATGCCTGACGGCTTAGCCCCTTGGGCTTCTATTTGTAAAGGTCCGTGGGTCAGGGTCTTATTCGCTGGCGTGGTGCTCCCAAAGCCCCACCGTTGCCGGCTCCTGAGCAAAGAAGGTCCTTGGCGTAATTGGCTTGCGATGCGCGAGTATGCGTTTAATGGTCGCGAGCAATTCCATGATATCGATAGGCGTCTTAAGTACTTCCATCGGTTGTTTCAAAATAGTCTCTGCTCCGCTCGGACGTAGATCGCCGGAAAGTATGATCGGCATATTGGGCCAAGCCATACGGATGCGGGCGGCGATGGCGATCCCTCCAAGGTTCGGCAGCAGTACGTTCGCGATCGCCAAGTCGAAGTGATGCTTATTGAGTAAGGCCGCCCCTTCGAGGCCATCTTCTGCTTCGATAACTGCATAGCCCGCTGCACGGAGTACGTTGGCAGAGACATAATTACCTTTAGAACGGTTCTGTATAAGTAGTATCAATTGCGCCTCCTGTTTTGATGTGATTAAGGGGTGAGCAAGCGGGATGCCGTGCTCCTCCCTGCGTTTTATAAGTAATTTCACGGTCTGCGGCATCCTACTCTTTGCAAAAATGCGAACCTGCGGATGGAAATTGGCAGAATCGGGGATTATTGTTCATTTTGCTGCCAGCGGCGGCGTGCTGTCGGACCTGCGCGGCGATTTCGGCGAGCAAGTCCATCTGGTCCAAGTCTTCGGCGCCGCAGCACAGTATGAATTCATCCGCTCCCATGTTCGCCGGGCGTTGATCGCATCCTTTGACCGCAACGGTTGAGAGAGAGCCTTAAGATCAAGGCTTCACCTTTGACACCAGCGAGCGTGTCCAGATGAAATGCTGTCGAGTCAGGCAGCGGGGTCGCGAGTCTTGATTCTTGGCTGCGCGACGATTTACGAATTGGGCGGGTTCGCGCCGCAGATCGGCGGAAGAAGTTTTACGAGACCTCTCGAGCCGCGGCCGCCGACTACGGAACGAGAACAACCTTCCCAGTAGTTTTTCTGTTCTCCAATAGGCGGTGCGCTTCGGCCGTTTCGCTCAACGGGAAAACTTTGTCGATGCGCAGTTTCAGCGCACCGGAAGCCGTCCAGTGGAACAGATCGCCTGTCCGCTTTAACAGCTCGGCGCGATTCAAGATGTAGTGGGGTAGACTGGGGCGGGTGAGAAATAGCGATCCTTTGGCAGCCAATTTCGCCGGGTCGACGGGTGGCACCGGGCCGCTCGACTGGCCAAAAAGGGCGAGATAACCGCATGGACGCAAGCAATCCAGACTCTTCTCGAAGGTCGTCGCGCCAACCGAGTCGTAAACGACATGGACGCCGGCGCCGCCGGTCAAGCGTTTTGCCTCAGCGGAAAAATCTACCTGTGTGTAGAGAATCACTTCGTCAGCGCCGGCTTGCTTGGCGAGCTGCACCTTGGCTTCGGTGGACACCGTCCCGATGACGCGCGCACCGCGCATCTTGGCGAGCTGCACGAGCAACAAACCAACTCCTCCAGCCGCGGCGTGGACTAGAGCGGTTTCACCGTTTTTCAAAGGATAAGTGCTATGCGTTAGATAGTGCGCGGTGATGCCTTGAAGCATCAACGCGGCTGCGGATTTACTATCCAGATTTGACGGCAGCGGCGCCAGCTTTACGGTTGGCACAATGGCATATTCCGCATACGAGCCCGGAATCATCGCGTATGCGACTCGATCGCCGTGTTTAACTTCTGTCACGCTCTCACCGACCGCGTCGACGACGCCGGCGCCTTCCATGCCCAAAGTGCAAGGCGTCTTGAGCGGATAGAGGCCTGTGCGCTGGTAGATGTCGATAAAGTTAACTCCGCTGGCCTCGATCTTTATCCGTGCTTCCCCCAGTTTAGGCTCTGGAATCGGGATATCCTCGAGCTTGAGAACTTCCGGACCGCCATAATTATGGATTCGGAGTGCTTTCACTGCCTAACTCGCTGCCGGCCGCGCATTAGTGATTTGCCTACCGCGTTGGCAGCGTTATTTCAATTGATGAACACGATGAAATGTTGATATTAAAGAGTCGTTTGAAGAGTGAATTACCGTCCCGGTTATGGTAAGCCATTGCCCTTATGGCCGATGTCGCCGCGAATCATCGATACATCGTCGATCGCATACATGAAGCGGCGGCACAAGTTGGGCGCGATGCCGGCGAGATCAAACTTCTCGCCGCCGCCAAGTCTCAGAATGTTGATGCAATCCGCGCGGCGATTACGGCTGGGGTGAGACTCATCGGCGAGAATTATGTTCAAGAAGCGCAAGCAAAGAAGCAGGAAATCAGTAACCCGGTCGAATGGCATATGATCGGTCACTTGCAGCGCAATAAAGCGAAGGCTGCGGTGGAGTTGTTCGATGTTATCGAATCGCTCGACAGCCCGGCACTGGCGCGTGAGTTGGACAAGGAAGGCGCGAAGCGCGGTAAAAAAGTGCGAACGCTCATAGAAGTCAATTTGGCCGACGAGGAAAGCAAGAGCGGGGTTGCCAAACAGCAGGTAAAGAATCTGCTCGAAGAGACTGGAAAACTGTCGCACATTACAGTGGAAGGATTTATGACCGTACCGCCGTTTCGGGAAAATCCCGAAGGTGCACGTCGATATTTTCGCGAGTTGGCCGAATTGCGCGCAACGCTCGGTGATTTGGACTTGCCGAACGTCGTCTTAAAAGAACTTTCGATGGGGATGACCCACGATTATAGGGTTGCGATCGAAGAAGGCGCGACAATTGTGCGCATCGGCACGGCGCTGTTCGGGGCGCGGAGCCATTGAGCCGATGTTTGTTGTCGCTAATCTACTGATGGCAATCGCTCAGGTTTTGGACTACGTCCTGTGGGCCTATATGTGGTTTCTCATTGGCCGCGTGATCATGTTTTGGGTCAATGCCGATTACAACAATTCTATAGTTCGATTTCTCTATGCGGCGACCGAACCGGTGCTTGAGCCGGTGCGCCGACGGCTGCCGGTGTTTGCCGGTGGTTTCGATATATCGCCGATAATAGTCTGGCTCGCAATTCTCTTTCTTCAACGCTTTTTAGTCCAATCACTGTACGAACTGGCTGCTGCTCTAAAGTAACGTACGGAGGGTGCCACTATGAAAACTCTCTACGCCGCGGATATTCGCGACAATCAGTTGGTGGACGGGTTTTTCTTGGTTGCTTCAAAGCATCATGGCGTCACTAAGAACGGCGGCAACTATCTCACGCTCAAGCTTCTCGATCGGAGCGGCGAAATCGAGGCCAGAGTATGGGAGCGCGCGGAAGATTTGGGCCACGGCTTTGAAAAAAACGATTTCGTGCGCGTGCGCGGCCAGGCGACGCTCTATCAAGGAAAGATGCAGATCCGCGTCCAGGATGTTATCCGCGTCGATGAGTCGAAAGTTGCCCCGGAAGATTTTTTGCCGAAAAGCTCGTCTGATCCGGCCGCGATGCTAGACGAATTACAAGTGATTCTGCGAGGCATTAAAAATCCGTATCTACTGGCGCTGGCCGAGGCCTGTTTTGCCGATGAAGAGTTAATGAATTCCTTGCGACATGCGCCGGGCGCCAAGACGATTCATCATCCTTATTTAAGCGGTCTATTAGAGCACACGCTGTCGCTTTTGAAACTTATCCTCAAAGTGGTCGAGAACTACCGGGGCATCGACGTCGATCTTTTACTAATCGGCGGATTTCTGCACGACATCGGCAAAGTTTATGAATTTTCTTTCGATCGCGCCATCGATTATACGGATGAGGGCCAGCTTTTGGGCCACTTGGTCATGGAAGTCGAGTTGGTCGACAAAAAGATCGAGACGATTCCGGATTTTCCCGTTGATTTAGCGATGCTGGTAAAGCACATGCTGGTGAGTCATCACGGCGCTTATGAATTCGGCTCGCCTAAGTTGCCGCAGACGCTCGAAGCCGTTATTCTGCATTCCTTGGATGATCTCGACGGCAAAATTCAAGCAATTCAAAATTTGCCGGAGAAAGAGCCGGGTTCGAAGTGGACGGTGTTTCATCGGGCCTATGGCCGAAGTTTTTATAGACGACATCCCGGTCGTGATGATGGCGATGCGTGAGGCACTTGTTCGAGCCCGGATTTATTCGCGGTGTAACTGCGATCGAGGTGCAACCCTTCCGGGGCGAGGGCAATTTAGCTGTGCTTTGAAGATGCATCGTCCCGAGCATGACAATGAAACATTTTGCTCGGTGCCTTCGCTCCTCTAGGGTCACACCTCGATCGGCAGAGTGTCGCGAGTTTGCCTCGTAGTATGAATAATCCGGGCTAGTAAGCTATTTGGAGGACGACGACGTGAAGAACTTCATCGCTGGTCATTGGGTCGACAAGCCGAAAAAGATCGAGGTTAAAAATCCCTTCGATAATTCGGTCATCGACACTGTGCCAAAGGCTGATGCCGATGATTTGGAAAGCGCGCTTGTTTTCGCCGAGCGCGGCGCCAAGGTGATGGCGAAGCTTTCGAGCTATGAGCGCTGGAAGATCTTGCGCAAGGCGGCCGATCTCATGGCGGCTCGGAACGATGAACTCGGACAGGTCATTTCCAAAGAAGAAGGGAAGATCATCGCCGAAGGACGCGGCGAGGCGAGCCGGGCTGTGGAAACCATAATGGGATCGGCCGAAGAGGCCAAGCGAATTCACGGCGAAACGGTACCGCTCGACGCCGATCCTACAGGCAGCAAGAAGCTCGGTTTTACGTTGCGAATACCTTGCGGCGTCGTGGCGGCGATCGCGCCCTTTAACTTTCCGCTTAACTTGGTCTGCCACAAAGTCGGGCCGGCGCTGGCCGCCGGCAATACGGTCATCGTTAAACCCGCTTCGGACACACCCTTATCAGCAATCAAGCTCACGGAAATCCTATTAGAATCGGGTCTGCCGCCTGAGGGTTTGCAATGCATCACCGGATCGGGCGGCGAGATCGGCGATGCTCTCGTCGCGGATCGGCGGGTGCGGAAAGTGACTTTTACCGGCAGCCGCGAAATCGGCGACCGCATCTGCCGCACGGCCGGAATCAAGAAAGTTACCATGGAGCTCGGTTCCAACAGCCCGGTGATCATCATGCCGGATGCCGACCTGGACAAAGTGGCCGCGGTCGTGTCGATGACGGGTTACGGCAATGCCGGTCAAACCTGCATCTCGACGCAGCGCGTGCTGGCGTCAAAGCAGATTTATGGCGACTTTATCGGCGCGCTCAAGCCCAAAGTCGAAGCGCTGACGACGGGAAACCAGCTCGACGAAAAATCCAAAGTCGGTCCGATGGTCAAAGAGAGCGAGGCCGCGCGCGTGGATGAGTGGATCAATGAAGCCGTGGGCGGCGGCGCGCGGTTGGTAGCCGGCGGCGGCCGACGCGGGGCATTTTACATGCCCGCCGTCGTCGCCGACGTCCACCCCGACATGCGCATCTCCCGCGATGAGTTATTTGGGCCGGCAGTGGCGGTGACGCCGTTTGATACAATTGAAGAAGCGATCGTGCTGGCAAACGACAGCATCTATGGACTGGCGGCAGGAATTTTTACGGACAATGTCGAGTGGGCGATGAAGTTCGCTCGCGAAGCGGAGGCCGGCAACCTGCATGTAAACTGGGGCTCGCAATGGCGCGTCGATCTCATGCCGTACGGCGGTTTGAAAGATTCAGGATTTGGCAAAGAAGGGCCGAGATACGCCGTCGAAGAAATGACCGAACTAAAAATGGTCGTTTTTCATTTGAACTCGTAGAATCAAAAAACGCGACGTCAAAAAGACCAAACGAAACGCGGAAGGACTTAGACTGGACATCCTATGAGATCCGATGGACGAAGACCCACGCAGCTGCGGCCGCTGAAAATTACGCCGAGTTACATTAAAACGGCCGACGGGTCGGTGCTCATTGAAATGGGGGATACCAAGGTTATCTGCACGGCGAAACTCGAAGAACGCGTGCCGCAATTCCTGCGCAACAGCGGCAAGGGCTGGATCACTTCGGAATACGGCATGTTGCCGGGATCTTCGGAGACGCGGATCGGCCGGGAATCCGCGCGCGGTAGGATCGGCGGAAGAACTCACGAAATTCAGCGCCTCATCGGGCGGAGCCTGCGCACGATTGCCGACTTGCGGCTCCTGGGCGAAAAAACCATTTGGATCGATTGCGACGTGATTCAAGCCGACGGTGGCACGCGCACGGCCTCGATCACCGGCGCTTACGTCGCGTTGGCCGAGGCTTCGCGAAAATGGCTGGGACGCGGTCTCTTCGGCGCCAGTCCGATTAAAGACGCCGTCGCGGCGGTGAGCATCGGCATCGTTGACGGCAAGATTCTCTTAGACCTTTGCTACGAGGAAGACAGCAAAGCCGACGTCGATATGAATTTCGTCATGACGGGATCGGGAAAATTCATCGAAATACAGGGCACCGCCGAGAACGCGCCGTTCACGAAGAAGCAAATGGAGCGCATGGCGGATATCGCCCAGCAAGGAATCAAAGACCTGGTAAGAGAGCAAAAAAAAGTCATAGCGTCACTCCAGTAGCGCATTGCCAACGTGATCGAACTTTTGGTTGCAACAACTAACCCGGGAAAGCTTGCCGAGGTGCAAGCCTTTCTTAAAGAACTGCCCTTGCGAATTGTTTCGCTGGGAAGTCTGACCGACCCGCCGCAGGTCATCGAAGACGGACAAACGTTTGAGGAGAATGCGCTCAAAAAAGCTCGAACGTTGGCGCAGTTTTCTGGTTTGCCGACTTTAGCGGACGATTCGGGCCTGGAAGTTGATGCTCTAAACGGCGCACCCGGGATCTATTCGGCGCGCTATGCCGGTACGGACGGAAACGACGACCGCAATAACCAGAAGCTACTGCGCGAACTGGAAAACATTCCAGAAAATCGGCGCATGGCGAGGTTTGTCTGCGCGCTCGCGCTGTGCAACGGTGTCAATGAATGGACGGCACGAGAATCATGTGAGGGAAGGATTGCTTTGGGCTTGGGCGGCAACGGCGGATTTGGTTACGACCCGCTGTTTTTCTATCCGCCCTTCGGCAAGACTTTCGGTGAAATCGCGCGGGAAAAGAAGGCGACGGTTAGCCATCGCGGCAAGGCACTGCAAAAGTTCGCCGAAGCACTGCCTTCACTGTTTGCCATAGCGACAAAACCTTGATTTCGCACTCTTCCCGTGTAGAATGACAGCTTGTTGATTGACGGGGCGTAGCGCAGCCTGGTAGCGCACCTGCCTTGGGCGCAGGGGGTCGGAAGTTCGAATCTTCTCGCCCCGACCAATGTAAAGTACTGAGTTACGAGTCATGAGTGCTGAGTGCAGGCAACGGTGAGACAATCTCACCTCAGGACACGTTGCTCGCTGGTTCCTATGGCGCCAGTAGCTCAGTTGGATAGAGCAACGGCCTTCTAAGCCGTAGGTCAGGGGTTCGAATCCCTTCTGGCGCGCCAGTTCGTTTGTTT
>Ga0075421_100008534_pt1 | contig 12597 bp, 8 predicted proteins | sample SoiMetdeltSBSDD5_FD_75292 | JGI IMG/M metagenome (GOLD analysis project Ga0075421, IMG submission 75292) | Bulk soil microbial communities from a Populus tree surrounding site in Tennessee, USA - Soil MetaG P. deltoides SBSDD5 | ecosystem: Environmental > Terrestrial > Soil > Tree plantation... | reverse complement strand
CCGCGCCCGCCATACACCACAGCTCAAGCTTCAATTCGCCGTTGGCAACATGCTGACTCTGGCTCTGCCCGATGCGAGCGTCGACCTCGTCAGCATCGGCTACGGCATCCGCAACACTCATGAACCCGACCGCGCCCTACGCGAAATCGCCCGGGTCCTCCGCCCCGGCGGCGTCTTGCTGAACCTTGATTTCTACCGCCCCACCAACGCCCTCTGGCGCGAACTCTATCTTGGATACATGCAGGTCGCCGGCAACTTCGCCGGCTGGCTCTGGCACCGCGAACCCATAACCTACGGCTACCTAGCGCCCTCTATTCGGCGCTTCGTCACCATGCCCGGCTTCGAACGCTCGCTCGACACTGCCGGCTTCACGCTCGAATGGCGCAAATCCCACTTGTTCGGGGCGTTGGGGTTGCACGTCGCGCGAAGGCGATAAGTGCCGGTGTCAATAATTGACACTATTGTTATTCCGAGCGAAAAGCGCCAAACGCCGCGCCGCACGAAGCTCCCGCTGATGACTGCGTTATTCGTACTCATGTCCACCGCGAAGAGCTTGCCGGCAAGCTCGTCCACTCTTACCTGATCGTGTATCGATGGCAGACCAAGCCGACCCAGATCGTCCGGGTGCTTCACGCGGCGCGAGATGTCCAGGCATTGTTCGACCTAACCAGCTAGTCAGCCGACAGGTCAGCCGACAGGGGTTGACTCTGGCCAAAAACCCGATACGCTTTAGTGCACGTGCTGCCTGCTTGGGGTGCGATCCGTCACTTGTTGGGGGGTGTTCCATGAAACTTTGGTTGCGTCTGATGAGCGTGACATGCGCGCTAACGGCGGCGGCGTTGGCGCAGAATTCCCGCGCCACCGTTATCGGACAAACCGTGGATCCGACCGGAGCCCTTGTCGTCGGAGCCAATGTGCGGGCCGTGAATACCGCCACCAATATCGTGGTCACGACGACCTCAAACGAGAGCGGCAACTACGAAGTGCCCTACCTGCTTCCCGGTATCTACAACATCACGGTGGAAATGGCGGGTTTCAAGAAAGCCGTGCGCGACGGCATTCAACTGCGCATCGGCGACCGCCTGACGTTGGATTTCATACTCGAGCTGGGCAATGTCGCCGAATCCGTCGTCGTCACTGGCGAGACGCCCCTACTGGAAGCCGCCTCGGCCGACATGGGCCTCGTCATGGACACGCGCAAGGTCGCCGAGTTGCCTGTGGTCGGAGGGAATCCGTTCTATCTGGCACGTCTCACGGCAGGTGTTCTATCCAGCGGCGGGCGCATCGCCGGCAACGCCATGGACCAGGGCGGCGCCACTGGCGTCATCGTGAATGGCACGCGCGGCAATTCCAGTGAGGTGACCGTGGATGGATCGCCTGCTATGTCTGGCAGGAACGCGTCATTCGCGCCCCCGCAGGACCTCGTGCAAGAGTTCAAGATCAACACAGCCACCTACGACGCCTCCATTGGCCACGCCGCCGGCGCCATGACAAACGTCAGCATGAAGTCGGGTACGAACACTCCGCACGGCACCACATTCCTCGACTACTCAAACATACGCGCGGTTCCCTGGTTCACGAACCGCTTCCTACACGATCCCCGCAACAACCTGACACAACAGGATCGCGACCGCGCCGTCCCTAGCTGGCTTCACCGCCGCGGTGGGGCCACAATGACCGGCCCCATTTGGATACCCAAGCTCTACGATGGCCGTAACAAGAGCTTCTGGACGTTCGGCTTTGAGGATCTACTCATCAAGCGCAACCTTTCCTTCACCGGTACTGTGCCCACCGAGGCGCAACGCCGAGGCGATTTCTCCGCGCTGCTGAATCTTGGCGCGCGCTATCAGATCTACGATCCCTTCACGACCGTTCCCGCGCCGAATAGCCGGTTTCAGCGCAGCCCGCTACCCGGCAACATCGTTCCGGCGAGCCGCATCAATCCCGTCGGCGCCAACATCGTCAAGTATTATCCTCTTCCCAATCAACCCGACCAAAACCCAGAACAGCGCAACAACTTCTTCACCACTCAGGTCATCAACCGCGAAAACTACATCTTCACCAGCCGCGTCGACCACGTCTTTAACGACAAAAACCGCTTCTTCTTGCGCTGGAACAATCAGCAGCACGATAACTCCACGAACTCGCTCGGTACCATCACCAACATCGACCTGCTCGACCGCACAGCATGGGGAATCGTCGTCGACGATGTCCATGTCTTCAATCCGGGGCTGCTGCTGAATGTCCGCTATGGCATCACCTATGAGAACAACATCGGCAACCGCGGCAGCCAAGGGTTCGACTTGCTGTCGTTGGGTTTGCCGTCGAGTCTTGTTACGGAAATCAACTCCAAACTGGGCCCCGAGGGCATTGCGTTTCCGCAAGTATTCATTGAAGGCACCACCGCCGCCGCCTCCGGCTATACGTCGCTCAGCAACAATGGCGGCACACGAGCCGCCACCAACTACCACACCGCCCAGGCCACAGTCACCAAAATCTCCGGCGCCCACAGCATGCGCGCCGGTTCCGAGTTCCGCCTCATGCGGGACACTGGATTCAACTACGGCAATGTCGCCCCTCAATTGCAGTTCGTCGGCACCTACACGAGGGGACCGCTGGACACCGCGGCCGCCGCGCCGATCGGGCAGGGCCTCGCCTCGATGCTATTCGGCATTCCGAGCGGCGGCACGATCACCAACAACGCGTCCAAGGCCGAACAGAGCAGCTATCTCGGCCTCTTCATCCAGGACGACTGGCGCATCACGCGCAAACTTACGCTCAATATTGGCCTGCGTTGGGAATACGAAGCGCCGGTCACCGAGCGTTACAATCGCACCGTTCGCGACTTCGATTTCGCGACCGCAAATCCGGTTTCGGTTCAGGCCCTCGCCAACTACACCGCTTCTCCGGTTCCGGAAGTCCCAGTTTCAAGCTTCAAAACGATCGGAGGGCTGCTTTTCGCCGGTGTTGCCTCCCAGCCTCGTGGTTTGTGGAAGTCCGACAAAAACAACTTCGCACCGCGTATCGGCCTTGCTTATCAGCTAAACGCCAAGACCGTGATCCGCTCCGGCTACGGTATTTTCTACGACGTGCTCGGCGTCGATCGCAGCGACGTCAACCAGGGTGGATTCAATCAGCCCACGAACCTGATCCCAACCCTCGACAACGGCCAATCCTACGTCGGCACGCTGAGTAATCCTTTTCCCAATGGCATCGAAGTGGCGCGCGGCGCCTCCGACGGCTTGGCCACGTTCCTTGGACGCCAGGTCACCTTCTTCACCGAACGCCCGCTGAATCCCTACAACCAGCGGTGGTCGTTGTCGATTCAGCGCCAGTTGCCGATGCAGATCGTCGCTGACGTCAGCTACGTCGGTAACCGCGGAGTGAAATTACCGCTGGTCTCTGGGCAAGCCACGGGCAACATGCGCGAGTTGAACCCGATTCCGCGCCAGTATTTGTCTACTTCCCAAACGCGCGATCAGGCTACTATCGATTTTCTCGCGCGCCAGGTGAATAACCCGTTCTTCGGCATTCCAGCATTCTCCGGAACGGCGCTTGGAAATCGGCAGGTGGCGCTGAGCCAGTTGCTTCGCCCGTACCCGCACTTCACGAGCATCCTGTCGAGCTTCCCGGCCGGCTTTTCTTACTATCACTCCCTGCAGGTGGCGGTGGAGAAGCGTATGAGCGGTGGGCTCACGTTTCAATCCAGTTGGACTTGGTCGAAGTTCATGGAAGCAACCTCTTACTTAAACGAAACGGATTCCAATCTGCAGAAGATCATCTCCGATCAGGATTACCCCCACCGCTTCGTCCTCAGCATGATTTATGAGTTTCCGTTTGGAAAAGGGCGCAAGTACTTCGCTAACATGCGCCGGATTCCCGATCTCACCTTTGGCGGCTGGCAGCTCCAAGGGTGGTTCGAAGGGCAAAGCGGTCAGGCGTTGGGCTTTGGAAATCGCATCTTCACGGGAGATCTAGCCAACATTCCCCTCCCGAACAGCGAACGGCGCGCCGAGCGCTGGTTCAACGTCGATGCCGGTTTCAATCGCAATGCTGCCCAGCAGCTTGCCAACAACATCCAGATCTTGAACACGCGCTTCACTGGCGTCCGCAGCGACGGCATCAATAACTTCGATCTTGCGCTCTTTAAGAACTTCCGCATCACCGAGCGCGTCAATGCCCAGTTCCGCCTGGAGAATTTCAACGCACTCAACCACGTACAGTTTGACGTGCCAAACGTTGACCCAACCAGCGCCGCTTTCGGCTCCATTACCGCGGAAAAGGGCCACGGCCAACGCCAGATCACATTGGGCTTTAAGGTGCTGTTCTGAGCTACAACACCTCGGCCCAATTCGGCGACGCCGCGAAGGCCGCGTGGATGAGTCCGACGTGCGAATACGCCTGCGGAAAATTGCCCCACAAGCGGCGGGTCTTTGCGTCGTAATCCTCGGAAAGCAGTCCCAATGGGGATAGCGTGCCCCGGACGCGATCGAATATTTGTCGGGCTTCGGCCTTGCGGCCGCCCGCGGCGAGAGCCTCGACCAGCCAGAACGTACAAATGATAAAGGCGACGGTTGGAGTTCCGAAACCGTCATTGAGTTGGTAACGCAGCAGCCATTCGTCGCGAATCAGGTCTTTCGCAATCGTGTCGATGGTGCCGCGCAACCGTGGCTCGCCTTCGGGAAGAAAACGCAAACGGGCCATTTGGAGCAGGGAAGCGTCGAGGTCTTCCCCTCCGTAATGCCCCACGAAGCTCCCTTTCCCGGCGTTCCACCCTTGATCGCAGATTTGCGCGTGTATGTCCGCCGCCGCAGCGCGGAACTCCGCCGTGAGCGCCGGCGCGTGGAGTTCGGCGATTCCCGCCATCCGATCGGCCGCCGCCCAACACATCAGACTGGAAAAGGTTTGCGGCTTCCATTCGGTCCGGTATTCCCAGATGCCGGCATCCGGCACGCCCGCCAGTGACACCGCCTTGCGCGCCAGCCCCTCAATCAGCTTGAAGGCTGCCGGGGAACGTTCCTCGCGCATTCGCTCGTCGAGAAAAATGGGCGTCAGCGCCAACACCATCTCGCCGTACACGTCATGCTGCAAGTGCTTGGCGGCGGCATTCCCGATTCGAACCGGCCGCTCGCCCTCATACCCAGGCCAGTCGTCGAGAATCGCCTCTTCCAGATTCTCCGACCCGTCTATGCGATAGAGGGGCGCAAGATTGAGTCCCGGCGCTCCACCGGCCACGTTGAGAAGGTACCGCACGAAGGCCTCGCGCTCCTCAAAGTGCCCCAGCAGACCAAATGCGCTGAGCGCATAGTAGGAGTCCCGCAACCAGCAGTAGCGATAGTCCCAGGTCCGTCCGCTACCGGGCGACTCGGGAATGGAAGTCGTCATCGCCGCGATGACGGCGCCCGTATCGTCGAAACAGTGCAGTTTCAGCGCGAGAGCGGACCGGATGACTTCTCGCTGGAACAGGGGTGGGATATCGCAATGCTTGACCCAGGTCTGCCAGTAGCGCGTCGTCTCATTGAGAAATCGCTCGCATAAAGGAGCGAGAGGCTCCTCCACCGGAGCTCCCCAACCCAACACGAAATATTGGCGCCCTGTCAACGTGAACGGCTGGCCACCCAGATAGGAAAGCGGGATGTCCGTGGTGAGCCGCAATTGGCTGGAGAACCCCTCATACCGCACATGGTGCGATCCCTGCACCGGCGATGGCCGGTCCTGTGACCACCCCAGTCGCGGCTCGCATATTGCGGAAATTCGCGGCGTTCCTTCGATCGGCTCCACAATTCGGATCAATTGGGTCGGATGAAATGCACGGCCGAACTGTATGAATCGAGGCGCGAAATCGATGACGCGAAACGAGCCGGTCGAAGTTTGAAAATCGGTTTCCAGAATATTCGTGTTCTGGACATAGTGCTGTGTGCCCGTTTCGCCGTCCGCCGGACGGATGCGAAAACGTCCTCCAGCCTCGGCGTCCAGCAATGTCGAGAAGATTGGCTCGGAATCGAACCGGGGCATGCAACACCAGACGATCTCTCCCCGTCTATCCGCAAGCGCTGAGAATTGGCAGTTGCCGACAACTCCTATGTCTTCAAGCGTCATGCTTCGAACCTAACACGAATGGTTGAGTTGCTTTAATGTGACAATGAGATATGCCCCGAATGGCCCAGTTTATCTTGGCGCTCATTGTCGGTTTGGCAGTTCTGACCTGGGCGGCCTCGGGCGTTGTTCAGACCACCGCCCGCGAATGGTTTGAGCGGGACATCACGGATCGCGCTCAACTGGTGCTCGTCGGCGCCCGCCAGTCGCTCGCCAGTGCCTGGTTTTCCGATCAGGATCTGGAAAAACAGCTGGCGGACCTCGCCCGCGACGGACGCGTAATGGGAGTCGCGGTCTGTAACCCCGACCTGAGCCCGCGATCCCGTACACCCGGATTTCCCGAAGAATTCTCGTGCCGAGCCGTCGGCACCCGTTTTCGCGCCGTGGACGAATACGGACAACGGCCCCAGGAATGGAGCACGGTAGCCAGCCTGCCCACAGGACGCGTTCACCTCAGCGTGATGTCGGTTACCGAGCAGGGCAGGGAATTCGGATTTGCCATCCTGCTTCACGATCTGAGCTATATAGAACGCCGCGAGTCTCAAGCCCGAACATTCCTATTGATTGTGTTTGCATTTCTGGCGGTCATGGCCTTTGGGCTGCCGATGTTCGTGAGCAAGTGGGTACGCTACGGTTGGAATACCGAATTGCGGAAGATACTTCGCACCGGAGCGAGGGAGAAAAGCGAGTTACAACCCATACTGCGCGACGTGAGGGAGTTGGTGGGGCGCATGGCGAGCGAACGCGAAGACGCGCTCGGGCAGTGGACCGCCGAACGATTGAAGCAAACGCTGAACCTCCACCTGCTCGGGGAGCGGATCGTAATCGTTTCCAACCGGGAGCCCTACATCCATGAGCGCGAGGCCGACGGAACGATCAGCGTACGGCATCCGGCCAGTGGCCTGGTGACCGCTCTCGAACCGGTGATGCTCGCTTGTTCGGGCGTTTGGATCGCCCACGGCGCCGGCAGCGCGGACCGCGAGACCGTGGACCGGCGCGACCACGTTCGTGTGCCCCCAGGCAAAGACTCCTACCACATACGGCGAGTCTGGCTCACCGAGGAACAGGAAAGAGGCTACTACTACGGTTTCTCGAACGAAGGGCTGTGGCCGCTGTGCCATGTTGCGCACACGCGGCCCATTTTCCGAGCCGACGATTGGCGGCAGTATCGTGCCGTCAATCAGGCCTTCGCAGACGCGGTGTTAAGCGAAGTGGATTCGGACGACCCGATCATTCTCGTACAGGACTATCACTTCGCATTGGCCCCGGCGATGATTCGGGCGCGCCTGCCTGAAGCGACCGTGATCACGTTTTGGCACATCCCGTGGCCCAATGGCGAGCGCATGGGGATTTGTCCCTGGCGCCATGAATTGCTCGACGGATTGCTCGGCAGCAGCATCGTCGGATTTCACACGCAGCTGCACTGTAACAACTTCCTGGATTCGGTGGACCGATACCTGGAAACCCGCATCGACCGCGAACAGAACGCCGTGGTGATGCGTGGTCAACGAACCCTGATCCGTCCCTACCCCATCTCGCTGGAGTGGCCCGTTCGATGGGTGGAGGCATCGCCGTCGCCTGAAGAGTGCCGCGAGCAGGTTTGGCGCGAACTTGGATTGAAGCCGAATGCACTGCTGGGCGTCGGCGTCGACCGCCTGGACTACACAAAGGGAGTTGAAGAACGGCTGCTCGCCGTTGAACTGCTGCTGGAGCGCTATCCCGAATTTCGCGGGCGATTCAGCTTCGTGCAGTTGGCCGCTCCAAGCAGGACGAAGATCGAACGTTATCAGGAACTGAACTACGTCGTGGAGAGGCTCGCCTCGCGGATCAACGAACGCTTTGGCTCGCCGGGCTATGAGCCGATCATTTTGCTGCGCGCCCATCACGAACCCGCCGACGTCTACCGTTTCTATCGCGCCGCTGACGTCTGCTATGTGAGCAGCCTTCACGATGGGATGAACCTCGTCGCCAAGGAATTCGTCGCTGCGCGCACGGATCTGCGGGGTGTCCTGGTTCTCAGCGAATTCACCGGTGCGGCGCGCGAGCTGACCGAAGCGCTCATCGTCAACCCCTACGACCTGGAGGCAAGCAGCGAAGCCCTGGCAATGGCCATCACCATGCCCGTCGAAGAGCAGCAGGATCGAATGCACTCCATGCGATCTCTTTTGGGTCAGTTCAATGTGTATCGCTGGGCGGGAAAAATGTTGATGGACGCGGCCCGCTTACGGAATCAGGAACGCGTGACGGGACGGCTGCGCACGCGCCCGACCTTCGCCACGCAGACCTGAAATGCGCTATCTTCTCTCCCGCGCTTCGCGGCCGGTTCTGGCACGACTGGCTCAGGAGCGCACCCTTTGCGCGTTTGACTTCGATGGGACGCTGGCGCCCATCGCGGCGCATCCCGGCGAAGCGGTTCTTCGCGACCGCACGCGCAACCTGCTCGCCAGGCTGGCGGCGCTCTATCCTTGCGTGGTTCTTTCCGGCCGCTCGCGGGCCGACCTGATGGACAAACTTCAAGGCTCAGGAATTGAAAGGTTCATTGGGAGTCACGGCGCCGAGACACAAGACTCGAAGCGAAACAGGCATCCCCAGTTGCGGCGGTGGAAGGCTGCTATTGAATCGGAACTTTGCGGGTCCCCAGGGCTGTGGATCGAAGACAAAGGCCTCTCTCTCGCCGTCCACTATCGCCAAGCCCCTCGCAAGGCGGAAGCGAAGCGCCGGATCCTCCGTGCCACGCAAAACCTCGAACAAGCTCGCGTGTTTGGCGGAAAACAGGTGGTAAACCTCACTGTGGACGGCGATCCGCACAAGGGCATCGCGCTGGCCGCCGAGCGCGAGCGGCTGGCATGCAACTGGGTCCTTTACGTTGGCGACGATGAGAACGACGAAGAGGCCTTTGCCATCGGCGGTAATCTCGTCGGCGTGCGCGTCGGCAAGCGATCGCACACCCATGCTGGCTACTACCTCCGCTCGCAGGGCGAGATCGATTCGCTACTGGAAACGTTGATCGCGCTTCGCGAGTCAATGCCGCCCCCGGCTTAGCAATTCACTTCCTTCCCCCACTCCGTTACCATCTCTCTTAGGAGCTCCATCAATCAATGAAACTCGCGTTCCTCCTGGTTGGCCTTTCCGTAGGCCTTTCCGCGCAACCCACTCCCAAAGCTGACGCGTGCGCGCCTCCGCCCGGTTCGGTCCCGCCCTCGCTCCCCGCCAAACTCCTCAGCGGTCAAGGCCCCATCGCATTCAAGATCACGACCGCCAGCCCCGAAGCGCAAAAGTTCTTCAACCAGGGTGTCGCCCAGATGCACTCCTTCTGGGCACGTGAAGCCGAACGCAGTTTCCTGCAAGCGGCCGCTCTCGATCCCGCCGCTCCGATGCCGCATTGGGGCATCGCCATGGTCGCCGCGGGTGACTACCGCCCCGGGTTCCAACTTGATCTGGTGAACGGCGTCGATCCCGAGGCCAAGCCTCGCAAGGAACCGCCGAATGGTGGCGAGGCCCGCGCGGTCGCCGCCGCCAAGAAGGCCCTCGAACTCTCTGCCGTTCCCGGCAAGGCCACTGACCTGGAGAAGCTCTACATTGCCACAACCTTCGCCCGGCGCGACATCACGCAGACCGACCCGAACCCCGGCTACGTTGCGGCACTGCGCAAACTCATCGAGAAGTATCCGAAGGAGGTTGAAGCCCGATCCTACCTTGCGCTGCAAATCATGAGCGGCTTCGAGCTCCCTGCTAAAACTCCTCGCGCCGGATCCATGGAAGCCGCCGAAATCCTTCGCGCGCTGCTCAAGGAAGCTCCCCAACACCCCGGCGTGAACCACTACGTCATCCATGGCTTCGAGGGCTCCTCTTTTGCCAAGGACGCATGGCTCAGTTGCGAACGCTACGGCAAACTCGCCTGGAACATCCCGCATGGCCTTCACATGCCCGGCCACATCTACGCCCAAACCGGCCGCTGGGAAGATGCCGCCAAAGCCTTTGCCGCCGCCGCAAAAAACGAAGTGTATTGGATGAACGAGGACTCCCTCGCGGGGAGCGGCCATCACGGCCACAACGTCCACTTCCTCGCCACTTCCTACAGCTTCGAAGGCCAGTATGACAAGGCCATCGAGGCCGCTCGCAGTCTGCTCGCCTATAAGGAAACGCCGCGCGAAGCCAAGCAGGCCGACAACTACCGCACCGCCTATCGCCAGGGCTGGTTCGCTGTCCTCCGCACGCTTGTCCAGCACGAGAAGTGGGACCTCATCCTCGACGGCACATCCCTGCCCGTGCACGACAAGCCGCGCGAACGCGCTTGGCGCGCATGGGCTGTTGCCCAAGCCCACATTGCGAAAAAGGACCACGCCTCCACTCAAACCGCCGAGCGCGAAATGCGTAAGGCGGTTGAAGACCTCCGCGCCGTCTCGCGCCCCAACGCCCTCGTCCCCGTCCGCGTCGCCCATGATGAGCTTCGCGCTCAAATGAAACTCGCCGCCGGCGAAATCGACGCCGGCCTGCGCGACCTCGAGGCCGCAGCCAAGGCCGAGCGCTCCATGCGCTACAACGAGCCGCCCATGTACCCGCGCCCGGTGCTCGAAGTCCTCGGAGCTCGCGCCCTCCAACACAATCAGCCCGCACTCGCCGAACGCGCATTTCGCGAAGCGCTCGAACAATACCCTGAGAGCGCCCAAGCCAAGCGAGGCTTGCGGGCCGCGCTTGTCAAACAGGGACGTAGTACCGACGCCGGAGGGTTTTGAGCGCCGCGCCGGTACCGGTCATTGAGGTCCACGGTGCCGGTCCAGCTGGTTCCGCGGCTGCGATTTCGGCGCGCCTCGCTGGCGCTGAAGTCGATCTCTACGATCCTTCACACTTCCCACATCACAAGGTTTGCGGCGAATTCCTCTCCCCGGAGGCGATACCGATTCTCGAAGCGCTCGGCCTTGCTGGCGCATTTGAGGATCTCCATCCCGCCCGTTACTCTCACCTCGTCCTCCGATTCGGCCCTCGGATGATCCGATCCCCACTTCCCGAGCCCGCCTACGGAATCAGCCGCCATTCACTGGACCAACTCCTCCTCGATCGCGCTCTATCGCTCGGGGTCCGCCTTCACCGTGAACGTGCACCGGAGGATTCTACACTTCCCACCGTCGTTGCCCATGGCCGCCAGGGCCCCCACGCCGCATCCACTACGCTCCCACGTGGCCGCCGGCTCTTCGGCTTTAAAGCCCATTTCAATGGAAGTCCCGCCGACCCGCTCACACTGTTCTTCGCTGGCCGAACTTATGTCGGCATCAATGCCGTCGAGAACGGTGTCATCAACGTCTGCGGAATCGCTCCGGAAGACGACCTCCACCGTACGGGATTCGACATCGACGCCTATCTCCAAACTCTTCCCGTCCTGGCGGCGCTCGTCAAACCTCTTTCCCGCTCAATGGCGTGGTTGAGGACTGGCCCATTCCTTTACGCCCAACGGTTCCAACCGTCCGGGGTGTACCAGTACCCTGCTGGTGATGCACTCAGCTTTATCGATCCCTTTACAGGAAGCGGGCTGCTCTCTGCGCTGTTAACAGGACGGCTTGCGGGCCTCCACGCTGCGCATTCCGTGCCCGCCACCCGTCATCTCCAACTTTGCCGTCAAGCCCTTGGCCGGCCTTTTTTCATGGCCTCAATTGTCCGAAAAGTCCTTGCAACTCCCCTGGCTTGGCCCCTCGCAGTACGCATTCCGGCCCGCTGGCTCATACTAGGCACACGGCCTGCCGCCGTTAATTCATTCAAAATTTAAGGGGAAGTCAAAATCAAAACCGGCGGATACTCGGAGGAGGATACCCGCCGGTCGGCTCACTCACCTGGGCGAGGTAAGTGCTACCAACTGGTGATGGGAAAGTTCGGAGGGCCTTCCCACAACACCAGCACGTCTCTATAGACGTGATTTATAGCTTATACGTTACCACGGCTTTTTGCCCAGTCATAGTACTATTTTGGATTCAGAAGCAGAAAACAGTAATAGGCCATTAACAAAACTGTCGCTAGTGCTGCGACCCACAAGCCTATTGTTTGCCATAAAGGGGGGCGAACCTCTGGCGGAAGTAGCTGGTACCTAAAGAAGAGTGCACCCACCGCAATTACAGGCAGCATCATCGCTTGCGCGACGCCTCCCGCCTTCACCATGGCTACTGGTGATTGTACTAGAAGGTATAGTCCTGCTGAAACTGTCGTCAAGATCCATACAAATCGTCGCCGGTATCGTAGCCGGGCCTCATAGTCGTCTGCTTCAAATCTGCCCATCAAACGGCAGAGGTCGGAGGCCACTCTCGACTCAGCCGCCGTTGCAGCAAATATGGTCCCGTAAAGTGTTGCAATTGCACCTATATAAAACAACCAAACCGACCACCCGCCCAAAGTCTGAGTGTACATATTCGACAACACGGGAATCATGTCAGACGAAGCAGGTACCAGCCCCCGCGAATGCAGTACACCTGCCCCGAGGAGGTAAAAGGCAATCGTTGCAATGGTATAGATACA
>Ga0075421_100008533_pt1 | contig 12597 bp, 6 predicted proteins | sample SoiMetdeltSBSDD5_FD_75292 | JGI IMG/M metagenome (GOLD analysis project Ga0075421, IMG submission 75292) | Bulk soil microbial communities from a Populus tree surrounding site in Tennessee, USA - Soil MetaG P. deltoides SBSDD5 | ecosystem: Environmental > Terrestrial > Soil > Tree plantation... | reverse complement strand
GGTAACCGCCTGGGTCGCCGCAGCCAACGGCGGCTCAGCAGGCGCAAACGCCGGAGCGAGGGACCGGGGGGCTCCCGGTCCTGTAGAGGCGCACGCGGACGAAGACAGCACGGCCGCGAGAAGACACGACTTCAGCACCCTGCCACGACAGCTAGCGGGGAACATGGCGCGCTCCTCGTCGAAGACGTGCCGGCAGTATGGCGCGTGCCAGGAGCCCGCTCAAGTGTTCCAAATTTGTGCGCGACGAACAACGCGACAGTCTCAGCACTGCATGCTTCAGCATCGAGGCTGGAAGTTGAGGCTGGATGCGCCTCACCACGCTGCTCCTGGACGAATGCAGTGGCTGGCAGCCGTAGCGTTCGTTACAAAGGAGATACGTTGGGAATCCTGAGCCGATGAAGCACCCTATCCTTGGCTTGCACCACGTGACGGCCACCGTAAACGACGCCCAGGAGGACCTGGACTTCTACCGACGCACTCTGGGCCTTCGACTCATCAAACGGACGGTGAACTTCGACAATCCGCGGGTCTACCACTTCTACTATGGAGATGAGCGAGGCACCCCGGGAGCCATCTGGACCACGTTCCCCTACCAGGGATGGGGGGTTGCCCGGGGCCAGCACGGGAGAGGCCAGATCACCCGTACCACCTTTGCGGTACCGACGGGAGCCCTGGACTTCTGGACCCCGCGGTTGGCACGGCAGGGCGTCGTCACTGAAGAGGCCGCTGGCTGGAGTGGCTCGCCCACCATTCGCTTCGAGGACCCTTCGGGCCTCGCCATCGAGCTGATCGAAAATAGGGACGACCTACGCGAGCCGTGGACCGGTAGCGGCATCTCCGCCGAGCACGCAATTCGGGGACTGCACAGCGTGCGGCTGCGTCTGGCCCATGCGGAGCGAACGGTCCGGCTGCTGACCGACCTGCTCGGATTCGAGCAGGTGGCTGAGGAGAACGAAATCATTCGCCTTGCGGTAAACGGAGATGTTCCGGGACACCGGGTGGAGCTGGCAGCCGGCACCGGCGGACCAGAGGGTCGCAATGGGCTCGGTACCGTCCACCACGTCGCCATGGCAATCGCCACTCCGGAGGAGCAGGTCAAACTGCGGCACGAATTGATCGGGTTGGGTTATTCCGTTACCGAAGTGCTGGACCGGCAGTACTTCCAGTCGATCTACTTTCGTGAGCCGGGAGGGGTCCTCTTCGAGGTTGCCACAGTGGGTCCCGGCTTCACCGTGGACGAGCCGCTGGCGGAGCTCGGCCTGGCCCTCAAGTTACCGCCCTGGGAAGAGCCCAATCGCTCCAGCATCGAGGAGCACCTTCCCCGGATCAGTCCTCCTCCCCCGCTGCAGCGTCCGAGACCGGGCTGACGAGATTCAGGCTCATCGGGGGGTGGAGTATCGAGCCGCAGTCTCATGCGCCACCCGCTGCAGCAGGACAATGGTGGCACCGGCCACATCGAGCCTCTGTCCCTCGACGATGGCCTGTTGCGGCAGTGATCGGGCGTCGTGGCCGGTGATTCCCTCATAGATAACCAACGCAGCCAGATAAGTACCCAGTGGGGATGGATGAAAGCCATCAGGTCCGTAGAACGGAAGACTCGGATCCACGCTCCAGGCCGACCGCCAGGCTTCACCCGCCGGCAGACAAAGACCCGCTACTGCAGCGGCCGCTTCTATGCAGGACTGCAGCACGCCGTCGAAGGTGTTGAGGTTTTCTCTCGCCGGCCACACCATAAACTCGGCGGTTCGGGCTCCGGCGTTCCTGATGTCGGGATCCAGGAGCTGGCTCGCCAGAATTAGGGTGTCACGGCCGATTTGCTGACTGGTCGGTCCCTGCTGCAGCACTACGTAATCCCACGTTCCCTCGCGAATGACCTGCACCGCGTCACTCATGCCATTGACATGATCGATTACAGCGAAGTTGGGACGGGTGACCGACTCGACCGCGATGGTGTCACCGACCGCGGTGGCCATTGCCGCGAGAGTGCCGGGAAGGTCGTTGCTGGCGGTAAGACTGTTGCCAATGAAGAGGACTTGAAACCCGCCCGCTGGTTCCGGCGAGGAGGGCGAACTGCCTCCCGTGCAGGCGGCGAGGAGCGCAGTCAGACTCAGCCAGTGTTGCAGCGCTTGCATAGAGACCCGAAGAGTTTCTTCATGTGACGGCGCACGGCACCCGGGACACACAGGATTGGGCCTGAAGCAACGGGCCTGGTACAGAAACCTGGGGGACCGGAGCCTCGTCCGAGGGAAAAATGCCAGGAGCACAACGATGATGTTGACGGCTATGGCCTTGCTCACCTTGACCTCGAGCTCGGCGCCGGCGGATCCGCCACCGGTCATGTTCCGCGGCAACCCTGCTCATACCGGGGTCTCACCCGCAGCGTTCTTTGCTGGGCAAGGGGGAGTGCAGTGGCGGCTGGAGACCGGCGGCGCGGTGAGGTCGTCGCCCGCTGTCACGGCTTCGCGCGTGTTCATCGGCAGCGGCGATGGATACCTGTACGCCATCGATCGCCACACCGGGCGGGTGGTGTGGCGGTTCCAGGCCGGAGATCGGGTGGATGCTTCTCCGGCCGTAGCGGGGGGCCTGGTGATCGCCGCCACTATCGGAGGACGGATATTTGCCGTGGATGAGAGGAACGGCGCGGAACGCTGGTCCCTCCATACCGGCCCTGCCCTGCCACCCAACACCTCTCCAGCCGGCGGATGGGACCTCTGGGCATCCTCTCCCGTGGTGGTGGACTCCGCGGTGCTCATCGGTGGCGGCGACGGGAAGGTGTACTGCCTGGAGCTCCGGACCGGGCGGCCGCGCTGGCAAGCACAGACCGGCGGCCGGGTGCGGGCAACCCCGGCAGTGTACCAGGGCACTGTGGTGGTGGGATCGTGGAACGGTCGAGTCTACGCCTACGATCTCCGGAGCGGGCGGGAGCGGTGGGTGCACCGCACCATGGGAGATACGCTCGACTCGCAGAAGTGGGGATTCGACCGTCGAGCGGTGCAGAGCTCCGCCGCCATCGCCGGCGGCATGGCCTTCGTGGGCTCCCGCGACGGCGCCATCTATGGCCTCGATCTTGAGACCGGCAGCCGCCGCTGGCGCATCAGCCACCAGGGGAGCTGGGTCATCGGGTCCCCGACAGTTAACAACAGCCGAGTTTTCGTGGGCTCCTCCGACGGCCACTTTGTGCAGGCTCTGGACCCAGGCTCAGGTCGGGAGCTGTGGCGGCGGCCAACCTCGGCCAATGTCCTGGCCTCGCCGCTCCTGGTGGGCGGCTCGCTGGTGATCGCCACATCGCGCACCGATGCCGCGGCTGGAGACCTGATGGTTCTCGATCCGGAGAGCGGTGTGGTGCGCTGGCGGCTCCCACTCGACGAGGCATCGGTCTCTTCCCCGGTTGCTGGAGATGGCGAGCTATACCTGGGCACCGAGTCGGGCAGCGTACTGGCTGTTCACCAGGTGAGCCGAACGGTTCCCCAGCTTGCCGTCTTCTTCGATTCCACTCTCTCCGGTGACCCCGCTACTCCCGGCGGCAGGCTCGCCGCCGAGTACTTCAAGGAGCTGGGATATCGCTGGCTGGACACCGACTCGCTGGCCCGGTTCCTTACCGACCGCATTGCGGACCAGGTGCCGAGTGTCGTGGTGTATGCCATGGATGTCCTCCCCGCCGCCGTGGCGCCGGTATTGGCTGACACTGTATTGCTGGTCCGGTATCTCAAGGCTGGCGGCAAGATCGTGTCCTTCAGCGCGCCGCTAGGAGGCGTGGTGCGCGATTCGGCGGGCAAGGTGATGGGCGACGATCCCAAGCGGATGGAACAGCTGCTCGGCGTTCCCGCCGCGAAGGTGGACTACGACGAGGACGCGGCCACCCCTACCGCTGCGGGGAGGAGGTGGGGCATCACCGGCCGTTTCCGCGGCGACTATCCCATCGATCCGGCGGCGGTTACTGAGGCCCTGGCGGTCAATCCCCAGGGAGCGGCTACTGCCTGGGTCCGGACCTACCACCGGGATCGCCCTGGGTCCGGCTACGTTCAGCTCTGGGGTCTTGGCGCTACCATCGAGCGGCTGCCGGCCATTCGTGCCGTGGCCGAGTATGGGCTCCTGCGCTCAATTTCTGTGCGTTAACATTCGACGCCCCAATCACTGGAGACGTGCTCGATGGAGCGTTCCCTCTGGTCGGCAGTGGTGCTGGCACTGGGCATTGCCATTGGTGGGCTCTTTATCGGCCACGGATTTGCCAGTGGCCGTGCCGCCGACCGCTATGTCGAGGTGAAAGGATTGGCCGAGCGTGAGGTGACCGCCGATCTGGCGCTCTGGCCCCTGCGTTACGTGAGCACCGGTGATGATCTCGCGGCTACCCAGGCGCAGGTCACCCGGAACACCCGACAGGTGTATGCCTTCCTGGCGCGGAATAAGATCGACACCTCCTCGGTCCAGCTCCAGGCACTCGAGGTATCGGACGCTTTCGCCAACCGATTTCCCGGGGAGCGCGGCGGGCCGCGCTATGTCATCCAGCAGACGGTCATGGTACGGAGCGGTTCTCCGGACGTGGTCATGCTGGCGAGTCAGCGGGTGAGCGAGCTGGTTGCAGCCGGGGTGGTGCTGTCGTCCACCGGGGAGTACGGCATCGGGGGTCCCACCTTCGTCTTCACCAAACTCAACCAGCTCAAGCCGTCCATGGTCAAGGAGGCCACAGCCAATGCCCGCGCAGCCGCGGAGCAGTTTGCCGCCGACTCCCGCAGCGAGCTGGGTGGTATTCGCCAGGCAAATCAGGGCGTGTTCGTGATCCTTCCGCGGGACCAGGCGCCTGGGGTGAACGAGGGGGCCCAACTCCAGAAGATGGTCCGGGTGGTTTCGACGGTTCAGTACTTTCTGAATTGACTGGAGATCAGGGATCGGGGATCAGTTTGCCCGACCAACTACTGGTCCCGCTTCCCCTACAAACCCCGTTGACGTACACCGATTTCCGATGCAGTATGGCACCGACGCGTTTTCCCGCGTCCTTCGGCAGACCTCTGCGTCTGGGCGCCCCTTGAGTTCATTGAACGTCCGACAAATCCATCAGTTACATCCCGCCACAGCATCGGGTGCCCTGGGGCATATCCGCGAGGCCTGTCTACTGCTGAACCTCTGAAAAACGGAGGAATGCTGTATGACCGTGGTGAAACGTCTCGCTACCCTCGCTGCCGTACTGGCACTCGCAGTGCCCGCCCTTCGAGCCACTCCGGCCGCGGCGCAGGGTACGCCCCCACCCACCGGGACCATCACCGGCCGGGTGGTCGATGAGGAAGGTGCCGGAGTCGCAGGCGCTCAGATTTACATCGAGCGTCCGGCTCTCGGCACCCAGACCCGCCCGAATGGAGAGTACGTGCTTCCCCGGGTACCGGCGGGAACCCATACCCTGCATGCCCGGCTGCTGGGCTACCGTCCCGAGACGGCCAGTGTCTCCGTAGCCGCCAATGGAGAGGTGAGCCAGAACTTTACCCTGCGCCGGGATCCGTTGCAGCTGGAGACCATGGTGGTGACCGGGACCCAGACGCCCAGGGTGAATCTGGATGCCAGCGTTGCCGTTACCACCCTGACCGCCACGGAAGTCGAAGCGGCTGCCCCGCGAAGCACCACCGAAATGCTGCGCTACGTACCTGGCTTTACCCGGGTCGAGAGCTCCGGCGGAGAAGTCAACCAGAACTACTCTATCCGCGGCATTCTCGGGGTGGAGTACGTGGCCTTCCTCGAGGATGGACTCCCTGTATACCCCGCGATGCACACCTACTTCATGAATGCCGATAACCTATTCCGGTTCGACGCCAACATCGAGCGCATGGAGGTAGTGCGAGGGGGCAGTTCACCCTTGTTCCGGGCAAATGCCCCGGGCGCAATCGTGAACTTCATCAACAAGACCGGTGGCCCGGAGTTCGCCGGCGAAATGCGAGCAACCGCCGGTACGGAGGGCCTCGCGCGGTACGATCTCAACATGAACGGCCCGTTCGGGGACGACTGGCGGTTCAGTGCCGGTGGGTTCTATCGCTATGACCACGGGGTGCGCGATCCCGGGTACCCTGGCATTCGGGGTGGACAGTTAAAGGCCAGTATCACCCGCCTGTTAGACAATGGGTACATCCGGTTTTCGGCAAAGTACCTGGATGACAGGAACCTGTTCATCGTTCCCCTCCCCTTCACCAATCCCACCGACCCACAGTACGTCCCCGGGTTCGGCGACTACGGCTCCATGGTCACGCCGGAAGGGCTGGATATTACCGTACGAACTCCGAATGAGCCGCTGAGACTTCCGCTAGACAATGGGCTCAAGACCAAGGGAACCTGGTTTACCGCCGACGTGTCGCTGGACCTCTCGGATGATTGGCATCTCCAGAATACCGCTGGAGTTATGCGGAACAACCAGGAATGGAATGCCATACCGAACGGTAACTTGTTCACTGCGGCTGACTTTATCACGGCTCCCCTGGGTTCTGGTGGGCTCGGATTTCCCGCGGGGAGCACCGGCCAGTATTTCTTCACCAATCACCTCGACGCTGCGGGAAACAAGATTCCCTTCGATACCCCAAACGGACTGGTTGCCCGTCAGGGTGAATGGCACATCGACAAGCCGATTTCCGCAGTTCAGAATCAACTGAGCGTGCAGCGGAGGTTCGGGGCGCACTCGCTCTCGCTCGGTGGGTACTTTGCCAATTACACCCAGGATAATCACTGGTTCTTTACCGATATCATGACCGACATTCGAGACATTCCTCGCTTCCTCGATCTGGTGGTCACTCCCGCTGGAGGCGGAGCGCCGGTCAACATCACGCAAAACGGCTTCAAGAAATTCGTCTCAAATTACCAGAATGGATCGGGACAGACCTCCATCGTATCCGGAACGATCGGCGGCGAAGTTCAGCTCACCCAGCGGCTCCGGGCTGATCTGGGCGCACGGGTGGAATACAACAATTTCGTGCAGACCTCGGAAAACACGGCCGACTTCGATCTGGACACCAATCCAGACACCCCCTATGACAACATCAAATTCGGCAACAACACGTTCAGACACTTGAGCCGTGCCCTTACCGACTGGTCGGCTTCGGTGGGGCTGAACTACCGACTCAATGAGCATGTGGGTCTGTACGCGTCGGCTGCGCGCGGCTACAGGATGCCCGAACTGGACAAGTTCCTGGAGAACAAAGTCCAGGAGCAAGTAGATCTCTTCGAGCCGGAAGAGGTCCAGACTGCGGAGGGCGGTGTGAAATATGCCGCCGACCGAATAGGATTTGCGGTCAACGGTTTCTATACCAAGCTCAAGAATATCACCGGACAGGGTTCGGTAATCGATCCGGTGACCGGGGAAACAACCTGGCGAACCACAAGCGATCCAGAGGCTCGCTCCTACGGCGTCGAGGCCGAGGTATCCGTCACGCCGCTGGAAGGCCTTCAGCTCCTGGGCAGCGGTACGGTGCTCCAAGCCGAGCAGGGCCCTGGGATCGACAGCCTGGTCGGCGTGCGGCTCGGTGGTGTGCCGAACACGATCGGCAACGTGGCGGCTTTCTACTCACCAGGTCGGGCCGCTGGGCTCCAGCTCAAGGCAGACTTCCATTGGGTTGGTTCCCGCTTCGTCGAATCACCGAGAGATCGGATCTCCGGCATCAAGTTGCCCGCGTACGAGTACTTCAACTTCGGCCTGGGCTTCGCGATTCCAAACGCGGGAACGAGGATCAACCTCGATGTGCTGAACGCATTTCAGAGCAAGGGTCTCGAGGAAGGTAATCCGCGCATTGTGGGCGCAGGCTCCACCTTGTTCTTTGCCCGGCCCCTTCTGCCCCGTCGAGTGCAGGCATCAATCGAGTACGATTTCGGAGGTCGCGGCCCGCAGGACCGCTGAGTCTGCAAGCATTCAATGGAACGCAGTATTACCGGCGGTGGGTCTTCGGGCCCACCGCCGTCTGTTATAGGATTCCAGGATGATGGTGCACCGAGCCCTGGGGACTGGTCTGGTTCCTCTAATTCTTGCCGTCCGGCTGGCGGCTCAGGCTACGGGCCAGTCCCCCCAGGACTCTTCGTTCCTGCTCTCGACCACTGATCCCAGCCGGGTGCCGTCGCCCTTTATCGCGAACGGTCATCTCGGGGTAGTGATTCCGGCGCTGGGTATCGGTGCGTCCTCATCCTTCCTTGCCGGGCTGTACGACCACGCCGGCGATGACGTCCCCCGCATCGTCGCGATTCCCGCCTGGAACGCGATCGGTGTATCTGATGGGACCCACGGGCTCGACTCCACGGCGGTGAGCGCGGCGGCCATCGACGACTACCGCCAGGTGCTCGACATGCGGCGGGGGACCGTTCTCACGAGCTACGTCTGGAACAACAGCGTCGGCAAAGTCGCGGTTCGGACCCGGACCTTTGTGTCCCGGGCGGACCCTGGGCTGTCGGTGGTGCAACTGGAACTGACTCCCCAGTACGCCAGCCGTTTGGGAGTACGGTTCGCGATTCTGGGCCGGCGCCCGCCCAAGCGCCTTCCGCTCGCCCGGCTGGATAAGGCCGACCCGGCCTGGAAGCCGGGTGACATCTGGTATCCGGGGCACATGATGGTCCGCTCGCGCCAGGTCACCCGAACCTCCCAGGGAGCCCGGCTGGCAACGGCGGCTCAGCCTGAGGGGCGCTCTACGACGCTGGCTCAAGCAGCCGAGATAACCTGGCCCCGATCGCTCAAGAACCCCAGCGCGCGCACCGTGACTTCAGGCGACACTGCGATGGTGGAGCTGACGTTCGACACCGAACCTGGTGCGACCTATGCCTTCTTCCAGGTCTCCAGTGCCCTCGTCTCATCTTCGGAGAAACCTCTGGTTGCCAGGGCCGGGGAGCTGGCCCGAGCCGGCACGGCCCGCGGCTTCAAGGCCCTCGAGGAGGCGAACGCGCGGGCCTGGCATCGACGGTGGGAGAGCGACATCGAGGTGGAAGGTGACCCGGAGCTGCAGCGGGTGGTTCGCTCGATGCTGTTCTATCTGCTCTGCAGCGCCGACTCAGGCACCAACCTGGGCATTCCGCCCATGGGGCTGTCCAGCGCCGGGTACTACGGCCACATCTTCTGGGACTCGGATACCTGGATGTTCCCTCCCCTGCTGGCATTGCATCCCGACCTGGCTCACTCACTGGTGGCATTCCGCACCCGGACGCTCCCGAGCGCCAGAGCCAATGCCGAGGCGAATGGGTTCCGCGGGGCGATGTATCCTTGGGAAGCGGACGAGCTGGGAGAGGAGACCACACCGTACTTCGCAATCCAGAACGCCCGCTCCGAAATCCATGTCAATGGTGACGTCGCCCTGGCCCAGTGGCAGTACTTTCTGGCGACGGCAGACTCCAGCTGGCTTCGGCGGGAAGGGTATCCGGTCATTCAGGAGACGGCGGACTTCTGGGTCAGCCGGTCGGCCTACGACTCCGCCGATGGCCGGTATCACATTCGCAATGTCGTTTCGGTGTCGGAGGGGCTGATTGGGGTCAGCGACGATGCGTACACCAACGCGGTCGCGCGCCTCAATCTCGAGATTGCTACCAGGGCCAGCCGGCAACTGCAAACCAAGCCCAATCCTCGATGGATGGAGGTGGCAGCCAAGCTGCATCTGCCCTACGACTCGACTAGCGAGTTCTACCGGACCTATGCAGGTGCGCCGGATTCAACACTGGGGGATGTCACGCCCCTCCTCGCTTATCCCCTGGGGTTGCCGATGAGCGAGCGGGCCAAGCGGACCCAGCTGGAGCAGGCCGTCCGGCGCTTGTTGACCGAGGGACCCGGAGCGATGATGGGCTCTACCCTGCTGTCGGTTGACGCGGCTGAGTTGGGCGACCGGGCTATGATTGATTCCCTCCTGCCGCACAGCTATCGAGGCTGGCTCCAGGGGCCGTTCCTGATGCTTTCGGAAACACCGGAGAAGAAGGACGCGGTCAACTTCGTGACCGGCGCCGGAGGTTTCCTGCAGCAGGTGATCTATGGCTATACCGGCTTGCGCTGGAAGGAGAAGGGGCTGGAGCCGGCGTTTCCGCCGATCCTGCCCGGTCGCATCAAGCGGGTTACTCTGCGGAACGTTTATTCTCGCGGCCGGCGCTATGATGTAGTCATAGACTCTGCCGGGCGACGTATCACCCCTCATAAAGCCAGATGATCATCTACCTGTTGTCCCTGGCACCGGCACTGATAGCCGGCGGGCTCACGGGTATTGCGCTTGCGGATCAGCCCGTCCTCCCCGCGCTGCAGTACCTGCTACGCTCAGACACCGGCCTCCGAGGTCTTGAGGCAGGTACTGACGCGCGGTCCGGACGTCCCGATCCGCAAGCGACGAGCATCCAGGATAAATCGAGGAGCACGGTCAACCCGATTTCCGACTTGGCTCTCGGGACGGGCCAGCGGGAGGAGCGGGATACCCGCAGCGCGCGTCAGTACCTGCCCGTACATCCCGGTCGCCGTAGCGCCAGCGTAGCAGGTACTGCAGCGTGCGAAGGGTATGTCGCTCCTCCCGCGCAGAACCAGCCAAGGCGTCCGGTGCTCGAGTTCCCCGAACCAGGATTGGACGACACTGCCGCCTACCAGGGGTACAAGACCCGGTTCTACCGCGACTCCAAAAACAACACGGTTCAGATCTATCACCAGCCACGGGGCGGCCGCACCGTCCTGGTCTGGGCCGATGCCGCCAACGAGAGCGCTGGTTTCACCGCCCGCGACGCCGCCGGCCGGCCGGCACCGCTCGAATGGGGCGCGGAGACAGCTCAGGTCTCCGACTCAGGAGCGGCCCGTACCCTCGAATACCAGCTCTCCGCTCCGATCTCTCGGGTGGATCTCGGCTGGTTCGTGCTCGGCTCCATGCGGATCGAGCGGGACTTCGTCTACGCCAAGCGCCACCTGCGCCCCTTCGCCGCCTCTCCCTTCCGGGTGGCCGAAGAGACTCTCCTGGTCGCCGCCGTAGCCAAGCTTCCTCCCGCCGAGCAAGCAAGCCACCTCAGGCTGCTCCGAGCCGGCACACTGGAGGAGTTGCGGTCCCGGCTCGATCCCCGAGTGAGCTCCTCCGGCAGCGATACTCTCCAGATCATGCGGGTGGAGCGACCCTCGTTGGACGGCCGCAATCGCCTGGTGCTGGAGCTGTGGACCGATCCCCGCCGAGTCAAGGCGCAGATGGTCGGGCGTGCCGTGTCCCTACGGACCCGGCCGGGATCCGAGATCCATTTCTCGGTTCGAGTCACCACCGATGCCGCACCGCTCACACCGCTCGCCCGAGAACAGATCTTCACCCCCGAGTTTCTCGGCTTCCTGGCGAATGCCAATCGTGACAGCGCCGGCAGCGGCTACGCCCGGCGTATGGAGCGTCAGGTGCGCGGGGTCGAGCTGCTCAGCTCGGAAGAGAAACTGATGGCCGGCTTGCCCAACTTTGCCACCTATTTCGGCCGGGACATGATGGTGACCGCCCTCATGATGCGGCCCATCTGGTTGCCGGCCATGTCCGAGCATGTGATCGCGAGCGTGTTGCGGAAGCTCGGGCGCAAGGGCGACGTAAGTCACGAGGAGGCACTCGGCGGCCAGGCCATCCGGGAGCAGGCCGTCGTGTACGATTCGCTGATTACCAGCTACGCGAGTGCACTCGAGCAGAAACACCAGGCGGACCAGATCCTGGAGCAGGCCCGGCAGATTCTTCGCGATCTGCAGAGCACCCGGGAGAACTATTTCATGGTGGACGACGAGTTCCAGCTGCCGGTGCTCACGGCCCGCTACCTGGCCGATACCACGCTTGCCCCCGATGCCAAACGCCGTTTTCTCCTGGAGAAAGGCGACGGCACCAGCCGGCTGGTTCTCCTACTCCGGGAGCTGGCGCTGGTTTCCGGCTTGACCCGTCCCTACGTGCTCCAACCCGAAGCCGGTAACCTGGTCAGTTTTCCCCAGCGGGACTCGATCCACTGGCGCTCCGCCAGCTGGCGGGATAGCGATGCCGGGTATGCCGGTGGTCGCTTTGCCATGGACATAAACGTGATCTGGGCGCCGGCGGCCCTGAAGGGCACCGCCAGTATCCTAAGATCACTGAGTGAGCTCGGCTTCCCTGCGCGCAGCCTCGACTCGCTGGCACCAGAGCTCCGTGAATCGCCGCTCCTGGAATATGCGCGCGATTCCAGCTCGCTCACCCGCGCCATCGCGGCATGGAGCGGCGCCCGGCGACACTTTGCTGTTACCTACCCGGTCAAGTACATCCGGACCCAAGTCGAGGCCAAGGTCAGCTCCCTGCCTCAGACCGAGCAGCAATTCTGGCGCAGAGTGCTCCGCAGTCAGAAAGAGCCCCGGGATTCGCTCACCTTTCTGGCCCTGGCGCTCGACTCCGCGGGTACCCCGATCCCGGTGGTGAATACCGACCCCGCAACTGACCTCTTTCTGAACTCAGAGTTGCGCCCGAGTGACCTTCGCGAGGATCTGGGACCCTTCCTGCGGCCGTATCCAGTGGGGTTGTTCGTGAATGGGCTGGGGCCACTGGTGGCCAACGACGCGTACGGCTCGCCCCGGATCTGGAAGCGCTTCGAGGAGGACCGGTACCACGGGCCACGGGTAGTGTGGGGGCGCGAGGTGAACCTCCTGCTGCAGGGGTTGGC
>Ga0075421_100008530_pt1 | contig 12600 bp, 10 predicted proteins | sample SoiMetdeltSBSDD5_FD_75292 | JGI IMG/M metagenome (GOLD analysis project Ga0075421, IMG submission 75292) | Bulk soil microbial communities from a Populus tree surrounding site in Tennessee, USA - Soil MetaG P. deltoides SBSDD5 | ecosystem: Environmental > Terrestrial > Soil > Tree plantation... | reverse complement strand
TTCGTCAGCCTCACGCGCGCGACCTTGCGGAGCGCGGAGTTCGGTTTCTTCGGCGTGGTGGTGTAGACGCGAGTGCAGACCCCGCGCTTCTGCGGGCATTCCTTGAGGGCGGGGCTCTTGCCCTTGAACTTCAACTTCTCGCGACCGAGGCGGACCAGCTGGCTAATCGTCGGCATTTCCCTACCGGGCTAAAACTAAAAGGTCGCGCAGTATAGGAACCACGCCCGGTGTGTCAAGCACCGACCGCCACGGAAGAATTCCGTGGCAGCTACGTCCGGTCGTAGCTGCGCAGCGGGGCGACCGTGCCGGCGACCGACGGGGTCTCCGACACCGGGGGGAACCGCCGCAGCTCCAGCTCCCGCTCCAGCAGCGCGATCCGCTTCTCCAGCAGCGCGATCTCCTCCTTGGAGGTGTTCCGCCCCTTCGCCAGGAGGAGCGCCTCCACGAAGGGCTTGAACGCATACCGGAGGGTGAACCCGGCGATGGGGATGAGGAAGATCATCGTGCCGAGGGTGATGCCGACCACGGCCGGGACGTCGACTGGGAGCACTTCCATGGTGGGCAGGGTACGACGGACGGGGACGGCGATTGCAAGCCGGACCCCAAAAAGGCGCAGACCGCCCGTGGGAGGGAACCCCTCCCGGGGGCGGTCTGTGTCCGAACGCTCCTCCCGCTCTCTGGTTTGGACGGAGCGTCAGATCTCGCGTGACGGCGACGGCGACTGCGACGCCCATCGGTAGCACCCGGCGTGCCCGCGGGGAGCTCTCGCAAACGCCTGGATAAGCTGGCGAGATGGGTCCCAGCGGAGGCGTTACAGGGGTGCGGCAGTGTGACACCCGGCTGTGACAGTGTGACAGGAGCCGGGGGGCTCCTTCACTCCCGGTACTGCGCCAGGTCGATCTGGTACCGCCGCAGGTAGCGGTGGATCTGCATCCGGGCCACGCCCATGGCGCGGGCGACGGCGCTGATGTTCCCCTGGTGGCCGCGGAGCAGGTGGAGCAGCTCCTCGCGCCGGGCCATGTCGTCCGGGGTCAGGGGCCTGGGCCGCGGGGTGCGCTCCACGGTCCCCAGCACCGGCTGCGGCTGGCCGGCGGAGGAGGGGTCCCCGCGGACGGCGGGAGGAAGCAGCGCGCGCTCCACCCGCCCGTCCTGCGAGAGCACGCACGCCACCTCCAGCGCCTTCTCCAGCTCGCGGACGTTCATGGGCCAGCGGTGCTGCAGCAGCGCGCGGGCGGCGTCCGGGCTGAAGGTGACCTTCCGCGGCTCCGCCGCCACCTTGGGCACCAGCGCGGCGATCAGGATGCCCAGGTCCTCCGTCCGGTCGCGCAGGGGCGGGAGCCTGACCTGCAGGCCGGCCAGGCGGGCGTAGAGGTCGCGGCGGAACTGGCCGCGCTCCACCTGCTCGGAGAGCTCCCGGTTGGTGGCGGCCACCGCGCGCACGTCCACCTTGATCGGCTTCTCCGCGCCGATGGGCAGCACCTCGCCGTCCTGGAGCACGCGCAGCAGCGCGGCCTGGAGCTGGAGCGGCAGGTCCCCCACCTCGTCCAGGAACAGCGTCCCGCCGGAGGCCGCCCGCACCAGGCCGGGGCGCTCCTCCACCGCGCCGGTGAAGGCGCCGCGGCGGTGGCCGAACAGCTCGCTCTCCACCAGGGTGGCGGCCAGGGCGCCGCAGTTGACCGGGACGAACGGCCCCGCCCGTCCCGAGCACGCGTGCACGGCGCGCGCGACCACGTCCTTGCCGCTGCCGGTCTCGCCGGTGAGGAGCACCGGCACGGTGGACCGGGCCACCTCCCGCAGCGCCGCCAGCTCGTCCGCCAGCTGGGGCACGAAGGTGCACAGCCCGGACGCCTCCGGGAGCGGGCGCACGTCCGCGGCCAGCTGGAGCGGGAGCGGGCCGGTCGTGGGCCGGGTGGTGAAGACGAAGAAGGTGTGCCCCAGCTCGATCAGGTGGGGCTCGTCCCCGGAGAGCAGCGCGCGCTTCTGGAACACGCCGTCCACCATCACCCCGTTCTTGCTGCCGGCGTCCTCCACCACCCAGCGCCCCAGGTCGCGAACCAGCCGCGCGTGGCTGGAGGACATGCGGGCGTCGGGGGTGCGGATCTCCAGCCGCCGCTTCGCCTCGTCGTGGCGGAAGCCGCGCTCCGTCCCCCGCCCCACCACCACCTCGTCCAGGCCCTCCAGGACGAAGCGCCAGGGCGCCTCCAGCGGGCGATCGCAGCACAGCGCCAGCGAGAGCAGCGCGCGGCGCTGCGGGCGGGTGGAGGACGAGGCGCGCGCCTCGCTCCGGCTCAGCGTGGAGCTCTGCGAATCGCTCACTGCGCCTGGCGGAGCCTGAGCCACTCGGTGATCTTGCCCAGCAGCTCGGTCGACGCGGTGGCGTCATCCTGCTCCAGGGCCGCCCTCGCCTGCTCCACGAGCCGCAAGGCGCGCTCGCGGTCGGAGTCCCACAGCGTCTGCGCCAGCGCGAAGCGGGCCTCGGCCAGCTCCACCGGGCTCTCGACGGGGGTCGCGTTCTCCAGGTCGCTGACGCGGGCGGACGAGGCCAGGGCGCCCTGGGGGATGGTGGAGAAGGTCGCGCGCGGATCCTGCCGGAACATCCACGACAGGGGCGCCCAGGTCGGCTCCTGCGCCTGCTCGCCGTCCAGCGACGCCAGCGCCTCCGGAGACCGCCTGAGCTGGAACGAGTCGTCCACCAGGCCGAGGTCGCGGAGCAGGCGCGCCAGCCGCTCCAGCGCCGCCACCCAGGACGGGTCACGCTGTTCCTGGGTCGCCACCCCCGCCGGCGAGGACGAGCGCCAGGACGGCGCCGGCCTGGCCCGCGAGCTCTCCGCGGCGGCCGCCGCCGGCGCGCTGACCGCCACCGCGCCCGGGGCCTCCAGCCGGTCCGCCGGACGCGACTGCGCCGGCGAGGACCGCGCCGCGGTGGCCTCGTCCCTGACCGGCACCGGCACGGACAGGAACCGGATCTCCGTCACCCGGTCCACCACCCGCTGGGCCAGCGCCTCCAGACGTCCGGCGGCGCGGGCGGCCGCGGGCGGCCGAACGGCGATGGCCGTCAGCAGGACCGAGGTCGCCACCAGGGCCGCGGTGGACATCCGCCGGTGCGCCTGCTCCTGCGAGCGGCCGCCGCGCTCCAGCGCCTCCAGCATCTCGTCCATCGACGGGAAGCGCTCCTCCACCGGGAGGAGCGCGCGCGCGATGACGGCGCGCAGCCAGCGCGGCGCGGTGGCGGTGGCGCCCTCCTGGTCCGGCCGGGCGCCGGTGACGGCCTCCTGCAGCGCCACGGCGAAGCTGTACTGGTCCGCCCGCGGGCTGCCCTCCCCGGTCGCCTGCTCCGGCGCCATGTACGCGGGGGTGCCGGCGCCGTCGCCGGAGACGGTGCCCTGCGAGACGGCCAGCCCGAAGTCGGTGACCCGGACGCGCCCGTCCGCGCCCACCAGCACGTTGTGCGGCTTGAAGTCCCGGTGGATCAGCCCGGCGCGGTGGGCGGCGGCCAGCCCGCGCCCGGCCTGGATGAAGACGTCCAGCAACTCCCGCAGCGAGCGCCGTTGCGCGCACAGCCAGTCCTGCAGCGTGAGCCCCGCCACCAGCTCCACCGCGATGTAGATCTCGCCGCCGAACTCGCCCACGTCATAGACCGAGATCACGTTGGGGTGGCTCAGCCGGGCCACCGCCTGCGCCTCGCTCACCAGGCGGGACTTGCGCGCCTCGCGCTCGGAGGGCCGGAGGTCCGGCCGCACCAGCTTGACCGCCACCCGCCGGTCCAGCACGAAGTCATGGGCCGCGTAGACCACGCCCATCCCGCCCTCGCCCAGCACGTTCAGCACCACGTAGCGGCCGAGCGTGGCGCCGGCCGGGAGCGGCGGCGGGGAGGACGATGACGCGACAGGACGCTGACCGGGCAGATTTGTCCGGGTGAGTGTCTCGGAGCTGGGCGGCGCAGGACGCATCACACCCTCGCTGAGGTAGCGGAACTGTACGCGCCCCTTAGAGAAATTGTCAAAGCTCCCCATGCCGTGAGCTGGCCAGAGGGAGAGTCCTGGGTGGGCGGAGTGTGACCGGGGAGGACGTCACAGGTCACAGGTCCAGGATCATGACGATGGCGTCCTCGCCCTCGTCCACGTAGTAGTTGGGCCGGACCCCCACCGCCCGGAAGCCCATGTCCCGGTAGAGCGCGAGGGCCGCCTCGTTGCTGCGCCGGACCTCCAGCGTGGCCAGGGTGCACCGGCGCTGCCGCCCCCGCTCCAGGGTGGCGTTCATCACCGCGCGCGCCACCCCGCGGCGGCGCTGCGGCGGGTCGGTGGCGACGTTGAGGATGTGCAGCTCGTCGTGCACCACCCAGAAGATGGCGAAGCCCAGCAGCCGCCGCAGGCCGGGCGCCACCTCCTCCTCCGCCAGGAGGATGGTGGACCAGTCGTGGGTCAGCTCGCGGCGGAGCAGCTCCGGGGACCAGGGGTTGGTGAAGGCGACCCGTTCGATCTCCATCACCTCCGGCATGTCGTCCGGGGTCATGGGGCGGATGAGGAACTCGGGCTGGATCTGGAGCTTCCTCACCGTCCCCCCTCGTCCGCCGGGCCGGACCCGCCGGGAGGCGCCACCATCCGCACCTCCGCGGCCTTCTCCAGCCGCGCCACCTCCGCCGCCACCAGCGCCGCGAACTTGTCCCGGAGCAGCTTGTCGCGCAGCGCCTGGCGGATCTGTTCGTAGGTGCCGTTCAGCTCCTGCTGGTGCTCGTCGAAGTAGTGGCGGACCTCCACCTCGCTCACCTGCGCGCGGAGGCGGATCCGGCCCTCGAGGACGCGCTCGGCGCGCAGCGTCCGGCGGAGCACCTCCCGGAGCGCCGCCCGGTCCGCGTCGTGCTTGACCAGGAAGCGCTGGAAGGCGGCCTCCGAGTCGAACCGGCGCTCGAAGGCGCGCAGCGCCGCGTCCAGCTCGCCCTCGTCCGGCTGGAAGGCGCCCACCTTGTCCGCCTCGGCGATCAGCACGCGCTGGGCGACAGCCAGGGTCAGCGCCGCGCGCAGCGCCTGGTCGTCCAGCTCCACGTCGGCGGCCTGCATTCCTCCCCTCTTCACCAGCGCGATGGCGGCCTCGAACCGCAGATCCGACAGGGTGATGACCCGGCCGTCCTCCACCTTCTCCACCACCGCCACGATGCGGTCGATCACCTGGCCGGGCTCGGCCGCCTGCCCCCAGGCAAGCCGCCCGGCCGCCACCAGCGCCGCCGCCAGCGCCCGGGCCCTACCTCCACCTCCTGGGCGGAATCGCTTCATTGCCTTGAGAGACCTGAAAGTCTGGTTAGTTTCCAGCAGATCGGTAGCAGGCGAGGAGACGCGGGGCTATGGCGGAAGACTTCTACCAGCTGCTGGGCGTGGCCAGAACGGCGCCGGCGGACGAGCTCAAGAAGGCCTACCGCAAGCTGGCCAAGAAGTACCACCCCGACATGAACCCGGGGAACAAGGCCGCCGAGGAGAAGTTCAAGCAGATCTCCGTCGCCTTCGAGGTCCTCTCCGATCCGAAGAAGCGCTCCCTCTACGACGAGTTCGGCGAGGACGCCATCAAGATGGGCTTCGACGAGAAGAAGGCCGGCGCCTACCGGGCCTATCGCTCGTCGGGCATGGGCGGGGGCGGCGGCGCGGGCGGGTTCGACTTCGGCGGGAACACCGACATCAACAGCATCTTCGAACAGATCTTCAGAGGGATGGGCGGGATGGGGTTCGACCCGTTCGGCCGCGGCGAGGCGGGGGCGTCCGCCAGCGCCACCGCCGGGCGCCCGCCGCCGGCGCGGGGCGAGGACCTGACCGCCAGGGTGCAGATCGCCCTCCCGGAGGCGGTGAAGGGCGCCGAGCACGCGCTGCTGCTCACCCGGCCCGGCCGCTGCGCGCGCTGCAAGGGCACCGGCGACGAGGGGACGCCGGGGAAGTGCGAGACCTGCAACGGCACCGGGCGCACCAGGAACCGCGGCCCCCTGCCCTTCAGCGGCGCCTGCCCCGCCTGCGCGGGGACCGGGCTGGTGGAGGAGACGCAGCGGCTGACGGTGAAGATCCCCGCCGGGGTGGACAACGGCTCGCAGGTGCGGCTGGCGGGACAGGGCGCGGCGGGCACGCGGGGGGCGCCGCCGGGGGACCTCTACATCGAGACCGAGGTGCGGGAGCACCCGCTGGTGCGCCGGGAGGGGACGGACCTGCACATGGACCTGCCGATCACCGTGCCGGAGGCGGTGCTGGGCGCCGAGGTCCGGGTCCCCACCTTCGACGGGGACGTGACGGTGACCGTGCCGCCGGAGTCGCAGTCCGGGCGCAAGCTCCGGCTGCGCGGGCGGGGCGTGCCGGCGCTCAAGGGCGGGGCGCGGGGCGACCTCTACCTGACGCTCCGGGTGATGGTGCCGCCCATGGGCAGCGAGGAGGCGAAGGCCGCGGTGGAGGCGCTCAAGGGCGCGTACCCGAGCGACGTGCGCGCCGGCGTCAGGCTGTAGCGGCGGCGGTGTAGGACGGGCGGAGCGGCGGCGCTGGACGGCGCGGCCCCCACCCGTTAAGTGGATCGGCGCAAGGAGAGCGACGTGGGGATCCTGGACATCTTCGGGGGCGGCACGCCCGCGCAGAAGGCGCAGAGGCTGAAGGCGAAGGTGACGCAGAAGTACGGCGACCCCGCCGTGCGCCAGAAGGCCATCCAGCAGGTGGCCCAGCTCCGCGCCCCGGAGGCGGTGATGGTGCTGATGGCGCGCTTCGCCGTCACCGTGGAGCCGCAGACCACCGACGCGGACGAGAAGGAGCAGACGTTCCAGCTGATCTGCGACCTGGGGAAGGACTCGGTGGCGCCGGTGACGGAGTTCCTCCGCCGCTCCGAACACGCCAGCTCCTGGGCGCTGCGCCTGCTCTCCTCCCTCCTCCCGGAGGAGGAGGTGCTGGGCATCGCCACCGCGGAGCTGGACCGGCTGGGCTCCTCCTACACGCGGGACCCGGAGAAGAAGGTGGTCCTGCTGGGGTTCATCACCGGCAAGTCGGACGAGCGGATCGCCAAGGTGGCGCTGCCGTTCCTGGAGGACCACTCGGACGACGTGAAGATCGCCGCCCTCAAGGTCCTGGGCCCCCTCAAGTTCGAACCCTCCCGCGAGCCCATGCTCAAGCTCCTCACCAGCGAGGAGACCGCCCGGCGGGTGCAGACCAACGCCCTGGTGGCGCTCTTCGAGAGCCAGTTCGGGGTACAGGGCTACCGCGAGAAGGTGGAGGCGCTGGCGCAGGACCCCTATTTCGTGGACAAGAACGGCCTGGTGAAGAAGCGAGGGTAGGCACCGATCCGGCATTGAACACTCCTGGCCGCGGCGCCGGTGGCGCGCCGCACGCATTCCGGCTTTTCTTGAGACCGTGGCGAAGCCCTCCGACGAGCGAAAGCGGAGCACCAGGACCCCCAAGGTGGTCCCGCTGGACTCGCGTGCGCGCCGGGGCGCCGCGGCCCCGCCGGCCGAGGAGCCTGAGCTGGAGCTGGACCTGGAGGCGGTGACGCGGGCGCTGGCGCAGATGAGCGGCCAGGCCGCCGGCGCCGGGGTGCTGGCGGAGGCGCAGCGGGCGCAGCTGCAGACGGTGCACGCGCTGCTGGAGGCGAAGACCAGCTTCGTCTCGGAGCTGGTGCCGGGGAAGGACCTGCTGCGGGTGGCCTGCGTGCGCGGGCGCAACGACGCCCGGGTGCGCGCCGCCATCCCGCAGGAGGGGGCGGTGGGGCTGGCGCACTCCGAGCGCCGGGTGGTGCGTGAGGGGGGGCTGTGGGCAGCGCCCATCACCGGCGCGGAGGCGCCGCTGGGGGTGCTGGTGGTGATGGGGGCGCGGCGCCGGGCCCCGGACTCGCTGCTGGAGGCGCTGGCGGCGCAGGTGGCCGCTGCCTGGGAGCTGGCGCGGGTGAAGGACGACAGCGCCCGGCGGCACAAGGACCTCCAGACCGCGGTGGCCGGCCTGCGCAGCCTGGAGCGCAGCCGCGAGGAGCTGCTGTCGCAGGTCTCCCACGACCTGAAGAACCCGCTCACCACCGTGAAGGCGTACCTGGCGATGATGGCGCGCGGGAAGACGGGCCCGCTGAGCGACCAGCAGAACAAGGCGGTCCAGGTCTGCCAGCGCAACGCGGACCGGCTGCTGCGGATGATCAACGACCTGCTGCTGATGTCCCGGCTGCAGTCGGGGAAGATGGAGCTGGACGCGCGCCCCTTCGGGCTGAAGGCGCTCACCGACGAGGTGATGCGCGCGCTCACCCCCCTGGCGGAGCAGTCCAAGGTGCGGCTGCAGGCCGTCCGCGGCGGCGAGGCGTTCGTGCGCGGCGACCGCGAGCGCCTCTCCGAGGCGATCTACAACCTGGTGGACCACTCCATCCACGCCAGCCTCCCCGGCCGCAACATCGAGCTGCACGTGGACACCGAGGACCAGGGGCTGGCCCGGCTGAGGGTGAAGGACGGCGGGCCGCCGGTGGAGGAGGTGGACCTGTCGCACCTGTTCGACGCGTACTTCCGGCCCAGGGGGGCCGAGGGTTCGCGCCGGCACGCGGGGCTGGCCCTGCCCATCGTGGCGAAGATCGTCCACCTCCACGGCGGGCGGGCGGAGGCGCGCGCCAACCCGGCCGGCGGCACCATCTACGACCTCTCCATCCCGATGTTCGCCGGCGCGGTGACCGAGGAGCCCCTGGCGGACGCCGCGCCGCGGGCGGGCGGCATCCTGCTGGTGGAGGACGACGCGGACTGCCGCGAGGTGCTCAAGGAGGTGCTGGAGCTGGAGGGCTACCGGGTGATCGCCGCCACCAGCGCCGCCGAGGCGCGGTCGGTGCTGGCGCACATCCGGCCCGGGCTGGTGCTGCTGGACCTGCGGCTGCGGGACGAGGACGGGCGCACCGTGCTCCACCTGGTGCGCACCACCAAGGCGCTGGAGGACGTGGCGGTGTTCATCATCTCCGGCGCGAGCGACGTGGCGTCGCTCACCGCCGGGACCGGGCCGGACCGGATCGACGGGTTCTTCGAGAAGCCCATCCAGCTCCCGCGGCTGCTGGACACGGTCGCCTCGGTGGTGCGGCCGTCGCGCGAGGCCACCTAGCCCTAGTCCACCCGGACCAGCTTCACCGTGCAGGTGAACTTCGGGTGGGCGAGGTCGATCAGCTCCAGCTGGCCGGTCGCGGCGTCGTAGGTGATCGGCGGCCCCAGGCCGGGGCACGCCAGGCCGTAGAGCGCCCCCACCAGCGTGCCGGTGAGGCCCCCGGTGAGCGGGTTCCACTCCTTCAGCGGCCGCTTGAACTTCACCCGCCCCTCGAAGCGCCAGACGCTCTTCATCCCGGTGGGCTTGATGCCGAAGCCCTTGTCCGGAGGCGGCGGGAGCTTCGCGAGCGCGGCGGGGGCGATGGAGAGGACGTGGCGGTCGAAGGCCGGCAGCGCCGACGGGGCCACCAGCCGGACCCCGAGCACCTTCCCGTCCGGCGCCTGGCTCAGCTCCACCGTCGCGGTCAGCCCGTCGCCGAACTTCCCGCTCAGGAAGTCGTCCAGCATCCGCCCCTGGTCGACGCACGCCTGCAGCTGCTCGCTGCTCAGCCCCGTGCCGCCCCCGCCCCCGAGGTTGATGGACCGCGAGCCCGGGTAGCGGCGCGCCATCTCCTGCGGGTGGCCGGTGAATTCACGCTCGGCGGGCTCCGCGTTCGGCACCTGGCCCTCGCCGTAGGGGTTGCCGGTCTTGCCGTACGTGGACATTCCCCCGAGGACCGAGTCCAGCAGCTGCTCTCCCACGCTCCGGCCCGGCATCCCCTCCGGCGCACCGCGCTCGATCGCCTCCTGCAGCGCCCCCCGCACCGACCCGAAGTACGGATCCACCAGGCCCAGCTGCACCCGGCGCACCCCCACGTCCCCGGCGATCCACCCGTCCACCAGCTCCTTCACGTGGCCTGCTTCCCTGGCCACGGCCGCCGCGTGCTCCTCGGACGTCTCCGGGCGGTTGAGGATGGTGCGACCCGAGCCCACCGGCCCCGTGCCGGGCAAGGCCGCCTGAGGTGGGGAGAGGTCGATCCGCCTCGGCGCTCCGGGCGGCGGCGCGGAGCCCTGGGGAGGCGACGAGGTCGCAGCCTCCGCGGTCGATGCCGCGGGTGGGGTCGGGAGCGGAGCGCGACGCTGCGGTCGCGGTGGGGGTGGCGGCGCGGGGGCGCGGGACTCCGGTGCCGGGATCTGGACCACCTGGACCTCGATGGGCGGCAGCTCCCGGCTCGCGGCTTCGACGGGCCCGGGGCGGGCGCGGGCGAACCACAGCCCCAGCGCCAGGTGGAGCAGGATCGAGATCAGCAGCGCGACCGCGACGCGGGCCCGGGTGCGGGTGCGGTCTGGACGCGGCTGCTCCACTGCTCTGAGGGTAACGCGCCGGTCAGCCTCTGCGTTGAAGGCCCTACTTCTTCTCCAGGCCCTCGACGATGGAGAAGGTGACCCCGGTCTGGCTCTTTCCGGTTTCGAACTGGACGCCCTGGGCGCCCTCCTTGCCCATGCGCTGGCGGACGAAGTCGCGCAGCTCGTCCAGGGTGACGCTGCGGTCGCCGTCCGCGTCCGCCTGCGCGGTGCCCAGGCCCTCCGTCAGGTGCAGCCCCAGCTCCCCCTGCGCGCAGCCCTCGCGCGGCGCGGCGACCAGCACCGCCTTCGCCGGCAGCTTGAGCTCCTTCACCTTCGCCTTCGCCACCGCGCAGGCGTCCACCACCGCCATCACCTCCGCGCCGCCCTCCGCCAGCTTGCGGAGCACCGCGTCCAGCCTGGGGCCGGAGGCGGCCGACGACGACGCGTCGCGGTCGAACGGCAGCAGCGCGGGCACCCCGGACTTCGGATCGACGGCCAGCGCCCCGCTGAAGAAGAGGTACACCCGGCCCTCCTTCACCGACCCGGCCAGCCACGCCAGCTCCCGGTCCAGGTCCGCGCGACGGGCGCCCTCGTCCGCCGCCAGGTGCACGTTCTCCTCGGGCAGGCCGAGCGTCCGGAGCATCAGCCCGGCGAAGCGCGTGGCGTCCGACTTGGCGCCCGTGCTCCCCGGCTTCCCGTCCGAGTACTTCTCCACCCCGATGGCCAGCCCGTGCGCCGAGGGCTGCGACGCGCCGGGGATGAACGCGGAGGCGGCGTCGCGCGCGGAGCGCAGGTCGGTGGTGATGCGCGACTCGCCGCTCGCGGCGGCCTGCTTCTCCTCCTCCTGCTTGAGGAGCGCGGTGATGTTGGTCCGGGCCTTGCGGCCCTGGAGGTAGGCGGCGAACTGCGGGCCCGTCCCCAGGGCGGCCACCAGCTGCGCCGCCACGCGCCGCGCGTGGCTCTCCAGCCGGCGGTCGAGCGCCTCCTGGGTGTCCAGCACGTCCTCGTCCGACGCCGGGGCGCTCACCTCCACCTTCGCCAGCGCCTTCCCGTGCGGCGTGCCGATCACCAGCGTCGTCCTGGTGGAGACGGAGACGCCGCCCTGGTCCCACTCCAGCTCCGGGTGGACCTCGGAGGTGGCGGTGGCCACCAGCTCCGCGCCCGACCACGGGTCCACCGTGGACGCCATCCCCGCGCTCTTCAGCGCCTCCACCAGCGCGCGCCGCAGCGCCCTGGCGTACTTCCCTAGCCGCTCGTCGCTCACCGCCGAGAGGCGGTAGGCCTTCTCGGTGCCGGGCTTGACGGAGTCATCCTGGGCGAGCGGCGCGGAGGTGTTCTCCGCCACGAAGATCGGCACCCCCTCCGCGCCGGCGATCGGCGGCGGCGCGGCGGGCATGGGCGGGGCGCGGGGGATCAGCCGGAGCGGCCGGCAGCCTGCGCCCGCGAACGCCAGGACCACGTACGCCACGCACGCCGCGCGTGCCCACCCCAGGACCGGACCGTGCCTCATGCAGGCGTTCGATGTTTCTGGGTTTTGGCGCGGACGTCAAAGGTAGTATGCGCCGCTCGATGAGCGTGCCGGTCTACGAGCGGTACAAGCACGCGTTCACCGAGGCCCTGGCCAAGGCGCTCGGCATGGACGCCCAGCAGGTCGCGGACATGGTGAAGCCGGCCGAGCCCGCCCACGGCGACCTCTCCTTCGCCACCTTCCCCCTGGCCAAGGCCCAGAAGAAGGCGCCGCCGGCGATCGCCACCGCGCTGGCCCGGAGCGTCTCCGTCCCCGGGCTGGAGGTGGTGGCGGCCGGCCCGTACGTGAACGCGCGCTTCAACGTGACGCCCTTCACGGGCGAGGCGATCGAGGCGGTGCGCGAGGCCGGCGAGCGGTACGGCTGGTCCGACGCCGGCGCCGGGAAGTCGGTGGCCATCGACTACTCCTCGCCCAACATCGCCAAGCCCATCGCCTTCCACCACATCCGCTCCACGGTGATCGGCCACGCGCTGGCCAACCTGTACCGCTCGCAGGGCTACCGGGTGGAGGGCATCAACTACCTGGGCGACTGGGGGAAGCAGTTCGGCCTGGTGGCGGTGGGCTTCCAGGAGTACGGCGCGCCGGAGCACCGCGGGGAGATGGCGCACCTGGTGGAGGTGTACGTCAAGGCCAACGCGCGCGCGGAGGCGGACAAGGCCTTCGACGAGCGCGCCCGCGAGTTCTTCCGGCGGATGGAGGAGAACGACCCGGAGGCGCTGAGGCTGTGGCAGGAGTTCCGCGA
>Ga0075421_100008529_pt1 | contig 12600 bp, 13 predicted proteins | sample SoiMetdeltSBSDD5_FD_75292 | JGI IMG/M metagenome (GOLD analysis project Ga0075421, IMG submission 75292) | Bulk soil microbial communities from a Populus tree surrounding site in Tennessee, USA - Soil MetaG P. deltoides SBSDD5 | ecosystem: Environmental > Terrestrial > Soil > Tree plantation... | reverse complement strand
GGCGTAGCGCTCCTCCACGTACTGCGACAGGACGAGCACCGCCACGTCGGGCCACTGGCGGCGCACCACCAGCGCGGCGCGCAGGCCCTCGTCGGTGAAGGTGGGCGGCATGCGCACATCGATGATCACCACATCGGGCCGGTGCGAACCCACGGCGCGCAGGGTCTGCTCGGCGTCGCCGGCGACCGCCACGACCGTGAAGCCTCCCGAGTCGAGCAGCCGGGCCAGGCCCTCGCGCAGCAGCACGGAATCCTCGCCGATCACGACTCGCATGGCAGCTCCACGGTGATGAGCGTCGGTCCCCCGGGCGGGCTTGACACGTGCAGACTCCCGTCCACCGAGCTCACCCGCTGGGCGAGGCCGCGCAGACCGGTACCCCCTGAGGGGTTTGCTCCTCCCACGCCATCATCCCGGATAGTTATGTGCAACAACGCTTCCGAGCCCTTCACCGAGATCTCCACCGATCCTGCCCGGGAATGTTTGGCCACATTGGACAGTGCCTCCGAGACCACGAAGTAGGCGATGGCCTCGACTGTCGGCGAGGGGCGCACGCTCAGCTCGACGGACAGGCGCGCGGGCACGGGCGAGCGGGCGGCGATGCCGGAAAGGGCGGCATCGAGGCCGCGGTCGTTGAGCACCGCCGGGTGCAGGCCGCGCACCAGCTCGCGCAGCTCCGCCAGGGCCTGCTTGGCCTCGTCGTGGGCGTGCTCGATGACCTCGCGGGCCTGGGGGTCCACATGCGACAGCTGGGTGCGGGCCAGCCCGAGGTTCATGGCCAGCGAGACCAGCCGCTGCTGCGCGCCGTCGTGCAGGTCGCGCTCGATGCGGCGGCGCTCGGCATCGGCGGCGTCGACCACCTCGGCGCGGCTGTGGCTCAGCTCCTCCACCCGCGTGGCCAGCTCCTCGGCGCGGCTGGACTCGATCATCCATCGGGCGGCGCGGACGTCGAGGCGGGCCAGCGCCGGGGCCAGCAGGATCGCGCCCGTGGCAAGCGCGACGGTGAGCAGGATGAGCCCGGCCCACGCCAGCGGATGCGACAGCGGCAGCCCGAACGGGCTCGTGCCGGGCCGGGTGAACACCGGCAGCAGCGCGCAGATCACCGCCCCTGCCCACAGCGACACCAGCAGGCCCGTGCCGAGCAGCGCGATCGATACCGCGACCACGATGTGGTACCAGACCTGGCGCCACCCCGCCGCGATGTTGTCCGGCCGGGCCGGGGTCAGCTCCACCCCCAGCAGACCGCGGAAGCGGGAACACTGCATCTCCGAGCAAAGGCGCGCCACCGCGAAGAGCCCGCCGCGCGCCGGCCGCGCCATCGACCACACCGTGGCCGAGGCGATCAGCGCGAATACCCCGGCGGCCTGCACCAGGCTGCCGGCCAGGATCGCCAGCGGCACGCCGACGACGAGGTGTACCGTCGCGGTCCAGCCGTTGGCGATCGTCTTGAGCATGCACCTACGGTAGGGGGCACGCTTTGGCCACGTCACGGTGGCCAACCTCACCGCCGGCGTGAGGCTGGCACCACCCCCACATCGGCGGCCTGCGTTACCGACTTGGCCCGCCCAGTTGGGCAGGCTCGGTTGACATGACTGGATTTGTGGGACGGATCAGCTTCCGCCATCGCTGGCTGGTGCTCATGGTTTGGGCCGTGATCGCAGCTGGTGGCGTCATCGCGGCTGGGACCGTGTTCGAGCGCATGGGTGACGGCGGCAAGACCCTGGCCGGCACCGAGACGGGTGAGGCGTACGAGCTGCTCGACACCGTCACCGACACCGACGGCAACGTGATCGCTCTGTGGGAGAACGTGTCCGCCCCGACGATAGCGTCCAATGTGGAGCGTGTCATTGCGGAGTTGCAGGCTATCGAGGGTGTGAAGGCGGTGGAGCCGCTCACGCCGAAGGCCGGCGGCCTGGCGCTTGAGGTGATCTTCGAACGGGACGCCCCGGACGAGTCGGTCGAGGCGGCGAGCTCGCGGCTGCGGCGGCTGGCCGAGGAGGCACCGGGGTCGACCGTGCGGCTCGGCGGCGAAAAGACCCTGCAAGAGCAGATCAACGGCGCGGTGCAGCGCGACCTCGGCCGCGCCGAGTTCACCTCGCTGCCGGTGACCGTCCTCATCATGATCTTCGTGTTCGGCGGGATCCTCGCCGCCGGGCTGCCCCTGCTGGCCACGCTCGCCACCGTCGCCGGAGCCTTCGCCGTGCTGCTCGGCTTCTCCGAATTCGTCGACCTCGACCCCGACATCATCAGCGTGGTCTCCATGATGGGGCTGGCCCTGTGCATCGACTACTCGCTGCTGCTGGTGGCGCGCTATCGCGAGGAGCTGGCGTTCGGGCACCCGCCCGCGGTCGCCGTCTCCCGCACGTGGAACACGGCCGGGCGCACCATCACGTTCAGCGCCCTGATCGTGGCGGCGGCGCTGTCCGGGCTGCTGTTCATCGACGTCAGCGACCTCGCGGCCATGGGCGCCGCCGGGATCTCGGCGACCGTGGTGGCGCTGCTCAGCGCCCTGACGCTGACCGCCGCGCTGCTGCGCGTGTTCGGGCGCTGGATCAAACCGCCGCGGCGGGCGCGCCGCGAATCGCAGGGATTCTTCTCCCGCCTGGCGGCGGTGACTCAACGGCGTCCCTTGCTTTTTGCCGGGGGTACCGCAGCGGTGTTGCTGGCGCTGGCATCCCCCCTGATCGGCTCCACCATCCGCCTGCCCGACATGGAGGGCCTGCCTCGCGACATCGAGTCGGTCGCGGTGTACGACACCCTGGCCGCCGACTACGGCCAGAACGAGAACCCCGCCGTCTGGCTGCTTTCCCGCGGCGATGTGTCGGCTTTGGACACCTGGGCGGCCGGGTGGAACGGTGACCCGGCCGTGTCCGGCGTGGACAAGGCGCGCCAGATCGCCCCCGGCCTGGCCGCCGTCTCGTTCCGGGTGCACGGCGACTCCCAGTCGGCCGCCGCCCGCGAACTGGTGCAGCGCATGCGGGCGGCCAAGCCTCCGGGCGTCCAGTCGTGGGTCGTCGGGCAGGCCGCGGCGCTCGCCGACATCCGCACCAAGATCGTGGAAGGTTTGCCGGCCGCCCTTGCGGTCATCGCGGTGGCCATGTTCCTCCTGCTCTTTCTGATGACGGGATCCTTGGTGGTACCCATCAAGGCCCTGGCGATGAATGTGATCTCCCTCGGTGCCACGTTCGGCGTGCTCGTGGCCGTGTTCGAGCACGGCTGGCTCGCCGGGCCGCTGGACACGCTCACCGTCGGCGGGCTGAGCCCCTTCGTCATCGTGCTCGTGTTCGCCTTCGGCTTCGGCCTGTCCATGGACTACGAGGTGTTCCTGCTCGCCCGGATCAAGGAGCGGGTCGACGCGGGCGAACCGACCGATGTGGCCGTGCGGCAAGGACTGCAAAGCAGCGGGCGCATCATCACCTCCGCGGCGCTGCTGATGCTGGTGGTGTTCGGCTTCTTCGCCGCTGCCCGCATCGGCGACATCGAGCAGATCGGGCTCGGGCTGTTCGTGGCGGTGCTCATCGACGCCACCATCGTGCGCTGCCTGCTGGTGCCCGCGACCATGACCCTGCTGGGCCGGTGGAACTGGTGGGCGCCTTCGCCTTTGCGCCGCCTGCGCCTTCAGCACGCGTGATCCTCGTTGGGGGGCAACGGCGTTGCCCCCCAACGTTTTACCCTTCGGGCTTGCCCGACCACAGGTCGAAGGTCAGGCCGCTCGGGTCGACCACCGTCGCATACCAGCCCATGTCCGGGGCGATCAGCGTGCGCGGCGTCTTCACCGTGCCGCCATGCTTGGACACCTTCGCCAGCGCCTGCTCAAGGGTGTCGCCGCGCCGCGGCGCGTGAGCTGGAGCCGGCCATCCCTGGCAAGCTTAGGTTCAGCCGAGCCGGATGGTTGCGCCGTCGACCGTGATCGGTGCCGAAGGCAGTGGGGTCGTGGCCGGGCCGGAGGCGACCGTGCCGTCGGCGATGCGGAAGGCGCTGCCGTGGCAGGGGCAGTTGATGGTGCCGCCGGCCACCTCGGTCACGGCGCAGCCCTGGTGGGTGCAGATGGCCGAGAACGCTTTCACCACACCGGGTTCGGGCTGGGTTACCACGACCTTCTGCGCGGCGAAGACGCGGCCGCCGCCGACCGGAATGTCAGCCAGTTGCGCCAGGGCCGAGGCGGGCGTGGCGGCCGTGGCCTGCGGCTGTCCACCGTAGACCTGGCAGCCGGACAGGGCCGCGGCCACCCCGGCGAAAAACGCCGGCGCGGCAAAGAGTGCCGGCGCCGCGAGAATGCTGCGGCGAGCGATAACAGGGCGCGGCGAAAGTCGGGCGGTGCGGCGGCGCGAGGTCATGTGTGGACTCCGAAGGTGGTGAAGTACCAGAGCGAGGAGGTCAGCCACAGGCCGACGAAAGCGGTGAAGACCAGGCCGCCCAGCAGCGGCAGGACCCAGCCGGCCAGACCCTGCTTGGGCAGCGCCAGCATCTTGACGGCGAACACCCCGAACACGAAGCAGCCCAGCAGCGAATGGACAAGCGTGCGGGTGTCGAAGGCGGAGAAGCCGAGGGCGAAAAGGCAGTGGACCGCCACCGGGATCGCCACGAGGAAGGCGATCCGGCCCGACCAGCGGTGCAGGGCCGCAGTCCACGACGGCGCGGCGAAACCCGCCTTGCCGTACATGATCAGGGCCGAGATCAGCTGCACCATCACGCCGAGCATGCAGAAGGTGGCCAGCCACGCCTTGGCGGGCTGCGGGCCGGAGAACCCGGCCAGGTTGACCGCGATGCCGGTGGGCCGGTGCAGGTTGGCGTAGACGCCGAGGGTCACGGCCACGGCCGCGCCCACCAGCAGCGGCGCCCACAGTAGCTTCAAAGTTGTTGTCATGTCAGGGCTTTCGGGTCGATGGGGCGGGCTCGGGAGGTGTCAAGGGGCGGTGCGGCATCGGGTCTGCCGTCGTTGTTGCATATGCCGACCTGCCTGCCGCCGGCGAGCACGATCCAGCCGCACACCACCTGCGCGTTGCGCACGGTCTCGGTGGAGCGGTAAAGCCCGGACGGCGGGGCGGCGGCGGCGATGGTGAACGCCCACTGCTGCCCCGAACCACTGATCGTTCCGGAAGCGGTGCCTTCGCCGAAGGTACCCGTCAAAACCGCCCCTTTCTTTGAAACCAGGGATAACTTGCCGTTGTCCGCGGTGCCCTGGAGCCAGATCTCCGCCCGTTTCCCGTCGCACAGGTACGCCACCGCCACCCCGTCTCGAACCGAGATGGCGATCGTGGCGCCGCCACCGTCCACCTCGCCGGCCCAGACCGCGTTCACCTTCGCCGACGGGGACGGCGACGGTGTGGGCGCGGCGCTGGGCGCGGGCGAGGTGGACGGGATGGCCTTGGTCGCCGCGGGGACACGCTTGGACACGGCGACCGAGCTCATCACGAGCAGCCCGACCGCAAACACCAGGCCGTAGACGAGGGTGAGGATCGGACTGCGTCTCATGGATACCAAGGAAACGTCTGATGCCTTACCGAGTCTGCGTATAAATGCACATAGCGCGTATCGTTTCCGCGTGCCGCGTGTCGTCATCTGGACTCTGCACCTGATCCTTCCCATGGCGGGTCTCTGGTTGCTGCTTGCGCAACCGTCGATCGACGTGGCCTGGCACGATTCGGTGAGCCACTTCTGGCTGGTGCTCATCGTCGCGCTGGTCAACGTCGGTCTGGGCGTGAAGATCCAGGCGGCCGCCGCCTCGCGTAAGGATGCCCGGCTTCTGCTTGTGTCCCTGGCGTTTCTGGCAAGCTCCGGCTTTTTCGCCCTGCACGCGCTGGCGACCCCGGGTGTGCTGGTGCACCACCCCAACCTGGGCTTCGACACCGCGCTGCTCGTGGGGATGGCGGTGGCGGCACCGATAGCGCTGGTCTCGTCCCTGCCCCTGACCAGGAGCAACGAGTCGGTGCTGCGGGCCAGGATCGTGCTGCAAAGCATCCTGGCGTTGCTGATCGTGGGCTGGGGCGCCGTGTCGCTTCTGGACCTGCCGCCGCTGAACGCGCCGCCCGGTCCGCGCGAGGTGGGCGGGGCGCTGACCGTCGTGGCGATCGCGACGATCGTGGTCTATCTGGCGGCGGCGTGGCGGTTCTACCTGATGCACCGGCGCAAGCCGGCGGCCGTGACGATCAGCATCGTCACCGCCTTCGTGCTGCTGGCCGAGTCGGTGGTGGCGGTGATGCTGGCGCACCGCTGGCAGCTGTCGTGGTGGGAGTGGCACCTGTTGCTGGCGTTCGCCTTCGGCTTCGTCGCCTACAGCGCGTACGTCCAATATGGACGCGAGGGTTCGAGCGCCGGGCTGTTCGACGCGATCTCGCTCGACGAGACCACCCGCCGGATCGAGGCCGAGTACACCGCGGCGCTTGAGGAGGTGGTGACCGCCCTGGAGCAGCGGCGGCGTCCGCGGTTGCCCGAGCGGTTCGGGCTCAGCGAGGGTCAGGTGGCGGTGCTCGACCGCGCCGCCGAGGCGCTTTCGGCGCAGCGGGCGGTCAGCCGCAAGCTCAGCACCCTTTTCCACCATTACCTGTCGCCCGACGTGGCGGCGGCGCTGATCGCCGACCCGGAGCAGGCGGCGCTGGGCGGATCGGTGGTCGAGGTGACCGCCCTCTTCGCCGACCTCAGGGGCTTCACCACCTTCTCCGAGGCGGTCCACCCCGGCGCGATCGTCGAGATGCTCAACCGCTACCACGCCGTCGCCGTCCCCTGCATCCTCGACAACGGCGGCACCGTCGTGCAGTTCCAGGGCGACGCCCTGCTGGCGCTGTTCAATGCCCCGGCGCGCCAGCCGGACCACGCGCTGCGCGCGGTGCGGGCGGCCCTTCAGATGCAGCGGGCGGTCGAGGCGGTGGCCGCCGAGAACAACGAGTGGCCGCGGTTCCGGGTGGGCGCCAACACCGGCGCGGCCCTGGTCGGCAACATCGGCAGCGAGCAGCTGCGCGGCTTCAACGCCATGGGCGACGCGGTCAACGTCGCGGCCCGCCTCCAGACCCTCGCCGAACCCGGCCAGGTGATCATCGGGGAGGCGACGTTGCACGCCACGGACGGGCTTGTCGGCGCGCAACCCTTGGGCGACCTTCAGGTCAAGGGACGGGTACAGTCGGTGCGCGCCTATGTGGTTACCGGAATGGTGGTCCCGTCGTGACCGGCGAATTCTGGAGCGCGCTCACGCAGCAGGAGCGCGACGAGTTCTCGGTGCGAGGGCGGCTGCGCCGCTGGCGTCGTGGCGAGGTGCTCTTCCACGAGGGCGGCGAATCCGAGTGGGTGGCAGTGGTCCAGACCGGCAGGGTCAAGGCGTCCAGCCACACCGCCACCGGTTCGGAGGTGGTGCTCGCGGTGCGCGGGCCGGGGGCGCTGCTGGGCGAGCTGTCCGCGATCGACCGGGAGCCGCGGTCGGCCACGCTTCAGGCGCTTGAGCCGGTGACAGCGCTCGTCATGGCTTCCCCGGATTTTGAGGGATACCTGTTAAGCCACGGACGGATTGCCTATCTTCTGATGCGCATGCTGTCTCAGCGGCTGCGTGACGCCGATCGCAAGCGCATCGAGTTCGGGGCGCAGGACACCACCGGCCGGGTGGCCGCGCGCCTGGTGGAGCTGGCCGAGCGGTTCGGGACGGCGGGTGAGCGCGGTGAGATCCACATCGCGCTTCGACTGTCCCAGGACGAGCTGGCTGGCTGGGTCGGTTCGTCGCGGGAGGCGGTGAGCAAGGCGTTGGGCGTGCTGCGCTCGGCGGGGTGGATCCGCACCAGCCGGCTTTCGGTGGTGGTCGTCAACCTGGGCGCGTTGCGGGAACGCTCGGAGTGACCGGCCATCCACGATCCGGTTTGGACACTGGTGGCCCCCAGGGGCTAACGCGCCGCCGCTGCGGTGAGACGCTAGTGTCAGGAGTTGTGTTCCGGCGTGCCCTGACGATCGGCCGTGCCGTCATCATCGGCGCTTCGCTGTTTACGGCGAGCGCGGCAGCGGCGTGCGCCCGGCAGGCCGAGCCGGTCGCGTGGAACAATGAGCCCGCAGCGCGGCCGGCGCACCAGGTGACGACCAAGCCGGTGCCGCGGCCCTCGCAGCCGCCCTGCCGCGCCGACGACCTCGAGTCGATCTGGCCCGACAGCGGGTACACCTTCAGCGACGGAGCCACTGACAGCGAGGCGACCGGGCTGGCCGTGCTCGTGCGCAACGTCGGGCCGGCGGCGTGCACGCTGTCCGGCCACCCCAAGGTGCAGGGGACCGACGGCGACGGCAAGCCGGTCGGGCCGCCCGCCGAACCCGGCATCTACCTTCGCAAGGTCGACCCGGGCCACCATCCTGCCGTCATCGAGCCCGGCGAGCCGGCCAAGATACTGCTGAGCATCACCTCCGAGGGCTGCCCCGGCCCGCAACGAGACGTGCGGGGCGCGGATGTGGTGCTGGACAACGGTTTCAGCTTCTCCATCAAGAACGCGTGGCTGCGCGGGGCGTGCCAGCTGCGGGTCAGCGCGTGGGGCGAGGTCGAGCAGCGGGTGCGCAGGTTCTGGGCATTGGAGGCCAAGCTGCTCTCGCCGCCGGTGGTCAAGGCCGGCTCCGAGCTGGTCTACACCGTCGAGCTGATCAACGTGACGGCGGCGCAGGTGTCGCTGGAGCCCTGCCCCGTCTTCACCCAGCTGCTCAGCATCGAGGAGCGGGTCGAGCCGGAAGACGTGGACAGGCTCTACCGCCAGACCCACCGCCTCAGCTGCGCGGTGCGCTCGGTCGCGCCGCGGGGCGCGATCCGGTATCAGATGAGACTGCCGATCCCCCAAGGCTTTCCGGCGGGAAAGGCGTATGTCTACTGGTTCGTGGAGGACGGGGAGCATCCGTCGGCGATGTCGGCGGTCACCATTACGCGATAATGTTTCGCATGCGCGTGGGAATGATGATCAGCTATGCGGGCGGCTTCGACGAGACGGTGCGGGAACTTGCCGACTATGAGTCCGCCGGGCTTGATCTCGTGGTCGTGCCCGAGGCGTACAGCTTCGACGCGGTCAGCCAGCTCGGCTACATCGCCGCCCGCACGCGGCGGCTCCAGCTCGCCTCCGGCATCATGCAGATCTACACGCGCACTCCCACCCTGACGGCGATGACCGCGGCCGGGCTTGACTACGTGTCGGGCGGACGGTTCAACCTGGGCCTGGGCGCGTCGGGTCCCCAGGTTATCGAGGGTTTTCATGGGGTACCCTTCGACGCCCCGCTGGCCCGCACGCGGGAGATCGTAGAGATTTGCCGCAAGGTCTGGCGCCGGGAGGTGGTCGTGCACCGCGGCAAGCACTATCGCCTGCCGTTGGACACGCCGCTGGCCAAACCGCTCAAGCTGATCAACCGCCCGGTGCGGGAACGCATCCCCATCATCCTCGCGGCGGTCGGGCCGAAGAACGTGGAGATGGCCGCCGAGATCGCCGAGGGGTGGCAGCCGCTTTTCTTCCACCCGGCCAAGGCCGCCGGGGTGTGGGGCGATGCGCTTCAGCGCGGGCTGGCCAAGCGCGACCCGGCCCTCGGGCCGCTGGACGTCGGCGTGACCGTGCCCGTGGCCATCACGGACGATCCTGAGTCGTCGCCGGTTCTGGCGGCGTATCGGGCGCAGCTCGCCCTCTACATCGGCGGGATGGGGGCTCGGGAGAAGAACTTCTCCAACGATGTGGCCAAGCGGTACGGGTACCACAGGGAAGCGGTCTTGATCCAAGACCTGTATCTGAGCGGGCGCAAGGCCGAGGCTGCCGCCACCGTTCCGGACGACCTGGTGCGTGACACGTCGCTGGTCGGGCCGAAAGGTTATGTGGCCCAACGCCTGGCCGCTTTTGCCGAGGCCGGGGTGACCACGCTGCAGGTGACTTCGCTCGGGCACACCCATGCGGAAAGGGTGCGCGCCATCGAGACCTTGCGCGGCATACTCTCCTCGTGAAGATCGAGGTTCCGGACGAGCTGGCGGGCTTTCACGCCCAGTTCCGCGGCGACGAGGGGCGGGCCTGGGTCACCGGGCTTCCGGCGCTGGCCGAGTCGTACCTTGAGCGCTGGGACCTGCGGCTGGACGGGCCGCCGCGGCATGGCATGGTCGCGTTGGTGCTGCCGGTGCTTGGCTCGGACGGGTCGAAGGCTGTGCTCAAATTGCAGCACGTTGATGAGGAGCACCAGGGCGAGGGCGACGCGCTGCGGGCCTGGGCCGGTGACGGGGCCGTGCTCGTCTATGACGAGGGCCACGAGGCGCTGCTGCTGGAGCGGCTCGACGCGGATCGTCCACTCACGACGATGCCCGACCCCGACGCCGCCTGCGCCGTTATCGCTTCGCTTCTGGTGCGCCTGCACGCCCACCCGGCTCCGCCCGCCGTGCCACCGCTGAGTCAGGTCGTCTCCGGCATGCTCTCCGCCGTGCCGCAGACGCTGGAGGGCATGTCCTCGCCCGATGAGCGTGCCGCTTTGCGTTACTGGGCTTCCGCTTTGGAGGATGTCTCCGCCGTGCCCGGTGAGCGCCTGCTGCACTGGGACCTGCACTTCGACAACGTCCTGGCGGCTACCCGCGAACCGTGGCTCGCCATCGACCCGAAACCTTTGCGCGGCGACCCGGGTTTCGACCTGCTGCCCGCCCTGCACAACCGGTGGGACGAGATCGTGGCGACCGGCGACGTGGCTCGTGCGGTGCGGCGCCGCTTCGACATCATGGCGGAAATCCTTGCCCTGCCTCGCGATCGGGCCGTTGCCTGGACGCTGGGGCGGGTGCTGCAAAACAGCATCTGGGAGATCAAGGACGGCTCCCACACCCTCGACTCCGTCCAGCTCGCCATCGCCGCCGCCCTCAACCAGCTGCGTTAGTGGCCAAAGGCATCGGAGTCGCTCGCGGCGGCCTCGCCCTCATCCAGGGCGCTGATCGCGGCCATCTCCTGCTCGGAGAGCGTGAAGTCGAAGACGTCGAGATTTTCCCGCATCCGCTCGGGATGCGACGACTTCGGGATCGGCACGAGTCCTAACTGGAGATGCCAGCGCAGCACCACCTGCGCGGGCGTGCTGCGGTGGCGTGAGGCGATCCCGGTGACGACGGTGTGGTTGAGCACGGCATTGGATCCCCCGCCGATCGGCGACCACGACTCGGTGATGATGCCGTGCTTTTCGTGGTACTCGCGCGGCTCGACCCGCGCCACATAAGGATTGAGCTCGATCTGGTTGACGTCGGGCGCCACCCCGGTCTCGGCCAGCAGCCGGTCGAGGTGGGCGGGCTTGAAGTTGGAGGTGCCGATGGACCGCGCCAGCCCCTGCTCCAGCAGGCCGATCAGGCCCTGCCAAGCCTCGACGTAGCGGCCCTGCCGCGGGTTGGGCCAGTGGATCAGCAGCAGGTCGATGTAGTCGACGCCCAGGCTGGCGGCGCTGCGCTCGAACGCCTGCCGCACGAGGTCGACCCCGTGCCAGCGCTTGTTGAACTTCGTCGTCAGGAAGATCTCCGAGCGGGCCACGCCCGACGCCTTCACGCCACGGCCGACGCCGCGCTCGTTGCCGTAGTTCTCAGCGGTGTCGACAAGGCGATACCCCATCTCCAGGGCGGCGGCGACGGCTCGTTCGGCCTGCCGATCATCCATCGGCCACGTGCCCAGGCCCAGGCGGGGAATGGTCGCACCATGCAACAGTTTCAGTTCTTCACGCACATTGACATTTTATGGGTACCCACAAAAGCATGACCGGATGCTGGAGATGTCCTGGCATCAGGGCGTGCTTGAGATCAAACAGTTCGTCAGGGCGAGAGAATCGCTCGTTTTCATCGCCATCATGCCCGCCGGCCTGATGCTGCTGTTCGGTGCGATCTTCGACTTCGACGTGGGCGCCCAGGTGTCGATGCGTTCGTACTACGTGTCGGGGATGATCGGTGCCTACTGGGTTTCCTGTTCTGCCTTGCCACGTTCCGCTGGACCACCCGCGACCGATAGCAGCTCGCCAGGCTGGCACCCGAGCACCTCGCACAGCGCCGTCAGGGTCGAGAAGCGGATGGCCCGGGCGCGGCCGTTCTTGAGGATGGACAGGTTGGCCAGGGTGAGGCCGACCCGGTCGGCGAGCTCGGTGAGGGTCATGCCCCTCCTGGCGAGCAGCGCGTCGATGTGTACCTGGACGCGATGGCTCTCCTCCGGCGGCATCAGACCACCTCGTCGAGCTCTTCGCGCAGCGCGCAGCCGCGCGCCACGATCTCGGAGACGGCCAGGGCGCCGAAACCCGTGAGCAGCCAGAGCACCGGGAGCTTCCAGGTGCCGGCGATGTTGCCGGGCGGGATGCTCGCGGACAGGCCCATTGCCGCGATCGCCTCGACGAGGCTGGCAAGTGTGCCGCCGGCGATGAGGACGACCGAGATCCAGCGCAGGTCCCGCACGGTCGCCCGGGTGAACGGGTTGGCCCGGCGCGCCCGGTTCAGCAGGCCAAGCAGCATCGACAGCACCGCGATGAGCACGATGACGTTGGCCAGCCGCCCGGCGAGGTACCAGCCGAGCTGGGCACCGGTCGGTTCGAGAATGTACAGCTCGGTCGCGACGTGGCTCATCGCCTGCCCGCCGACCTCGAACTTCTCCGGACCGGTCGGGTTGCGCGGCAGCGACACGGTCGGCC
>Ga0075421_100008519_pt1 | contig 12609 bp, 9 predicted proteins | sample SoiMetdeltSBSDD5_FD_75292 | JGI IMG/M metagenome (GOLD analysis project Ga0075421, IMG submission 75292) | Bulk soil microbial communities from a Populus tree surrounding site in Tennessee, USA - Soil MetaG P. deltoides SBSDD5 | ecosystem: Environmental > Terrestrial > Soil > Tree plantation... | reverse complement strand
ATGCTTTTCCGAAGAAAGGCGTTGGTGGTATCCCGGAATCTGTCGACAAGCTCACGATCGCCGTGGATAGCTGGGGGACCAGTGAGCTGAATCCCTGGGCCCTTACCGGCGTGAGCTTTTTGGGGGATTACTATAATTTGCGCCTCATGATGCAGGACCCGAACGGTGACCTGGTACCCGCATGGGCGACAGAGTATACCCAGACTGCCGAGGGTCTTACCTTGAAACTCCACCCGAAGGCCACGTTCGCGGATGGCACACCCGCGGATGCCGAAGCTGTGAAGCTGAACCTGGAAGGCTTTATGGGGCAGTTCGTGCAGCAGGCCGGCTATCAGGCGCCGCTGTGGAACAGCGCCAACGCCAAGGAACATATCGAGTCCGTACAAGTGATTAGCCCTACTGAAGTCTTGGTCAAGACCAAAGGCCCCAAACCGACCTTCATGTGGAATTTTGGCGGTAACGGGTACCATTCCTACTGGTACGGCAATCCCCGGCGTCTTCTCAAAGGCCCCACGGAATATCTCAAAGACCCTGCTGGAGGAGGGCCTTACAAGATCAAGGAGTGGGACCCCGGCAACCGTATCGTGTTCGAGCGGCGCGACGACTTCTGGGCCGACTATCCACACTGGCACAAGCCCCAGGCCAAGGTCCTGGAGTTTCTGATCGTCCCGGACCCGGCGGCCAGATTCGCGATGCTGAAGAGCGGGCAGGCGGACATTGTCTATAACCTCCCGTGGGCCCTGGCCCAGGGCCTGGCCCGGTCTGAAGCTGGTGTGCGAGGCGTCAACCCAGGCAAGAAGGATATCTGGACCCAGACCTATAAGGCTAATGGCCTGCTGGCCCTGACCTTCGGCTGTCCTCTGCAACTGCGCGAGGCTGCCAAGTCCCCTGACCGGGTAGACCGTGCCGGTGTGTCCATCCCGCAGTGGACGGTGTCCGAGGTCTGCAAGGATCATCCCACCCTGGACCAGCGGGTACGGCGCGCCCTGAACCTGGCCATTGATAAGCAGGCCCTCTCGAAAGGGCCTCACTTCGGCTTTTCAACGCCTATCGGCTCGATCTTCCACGCCGGGGCCTTCGGGGCTCGCCCGGAGAAGGTTTTTAAGCCCTCACCCTTTGACCTCGAGCAAGCCAAACAGTTGCTGCAGGCAGCTGGCTATCCCAAAGGCTTTACCATGGTGGGGCACTTCGGTCAGTTTGCTGGACGCCCTGGGATACCTGAGGCCGCTGACTTCATCGCCAGTAGCTGGGAGAAGCTTGGTGTCAAGGTCACCTGGAAAGAGCACGACCCCTCCGACTTTGTCCGCAGCTTCCGCGCCGGGGTCTTCTCCTCGGTCCCCGTAGCCTTGCAGACCTGGGGCCGCCAGGACCACTCCGGTGTGCAAGTGAGTTCATACCATGCGACCAGCGGTTACACCGGGATCTACAACGACAAGGTGGAGGAACTCTACTTCGATCTCAGCGCCACGTTCGATCCCGCCGCAATGCAGCAGAAACTGGCGCTGCTAGAAGATGAAGTCCTGAGCCTGGAAGAGACCTTCCCGTTGTATGGCATGTCCCTGGTCAACGCCTACTCTGATCGGGTACTGGCCCACCCGACAGTCGAGTTCTCGCCCCATTTCAAGCACTACGATCTGGTGCTACTCAAGAAATGAACTCTGTGGCCCTTTAGCTGGCATTTGACTCAGTCACGAGATACTGAGGAGAAGGAGTGGACGGTGGGTCGTTATCTCATGCAGCGTCTCATCGAGGGGATCATCACTCTCTGGCTGATCACGCTGGTGGTGTTTTTTCTCCTGCGACTGGGCGGGAGTAATCCTGTCGAGTACATGCTGCCGCCAGACGCCTCGCGCGCGGACATTGAGAAGCTCACCAGGGCCTATGGCTTTGACCAGCCACTCCTCCAGCAGTACTGGATATTCAACCAGAAACTGCTCCGGGGTGATTTAGGGAACGCCCTTGCCTGGGACAAGCGGCCCACGGTGCATGTTGTCTGGGCCCGTGTCCCCGCTACCCTAGAGCTCACCAGCGCCGCGATGCTGTTCGCCCTCATCTTAGGGGTGGCTATGGGGGCACTGTCGGCAGCCAGGCCAGATTCCCTCTGTGATCGCGTGGGACGCGTGCTGGCCATTGCTGGCCAATCGATGCCCGTGTTCTGGGTAGGACTGCTGTTCATCCTACTGTTCAGTGTCTACCTCAAGTGGCTCCCGAGCGCTGGCGGTATTGACCGCGTAGGGCTGCAAGGTCTCATCATGCCTGTCCTCTCCCTGAGTTTTTTCCTGGTGGCCTCGCACATGCGGATCGTGCGCTCGACGATGCTCGACGTACTGCACTCGGACTACATCAAGATGGGCCGCGTCAAGGGTCTCCCCGAGCGGCTCGTGATCTGGAAGCACGCTTTTACAAACGCTGCCATCCCTGTCGTCACGCTGTTTTTTGTGAACTTCACCGCCCTCATCTCTGGAGCCGTGGTCACCGAGACCATCTTCGCCTGGCCAGGTGTCGGGCGGTTGCTGGTCGACTCCCTCCTGTTGCGCGACTATCCCACGACCCAGACGGTGATCTTCTTTGCGGCGGCTTGTATCGTCTGCGTCAACATTGCGGTGGACATGCTGTACGCTTGGCTGGACCCACGCATACGGGTGGCGTCGTCGTAGGGAGGGAGCATGCTGAAGTTAAGAGACCCTCATGGTACGCTCGTTGTGCCACGGCCCACCGAGGCGCCGGTCGGGTTTGCTCCCCTGGTGCGCAAGCTCCACAACATCTTGCGTGGTGCCCCCACGTTCTCGCTCTGCTTCCTGGCCATAGCGCTCCTCTGTGCCGTCTTTGCCGCGCATCTAGCGCCATTCAGCCCTGTTGCCACCAACCCAACGCACATCTTGCAGGCCCCGAGCGTCTTCTCGCCACACGTGCTTGGTACCGACAATCAGGGGCGGGATATCCTCAGCCGCCTCATCTACGGGGCTCAGACTTCTGTCAAGGTCGGTGTGCTGTCCGTCTTCCTGGCAGCAGCAGTCGGCACCCTGATTGGCTTGGTCAGTGGCGTCTTCCGAGGGTGGACCGACCGCCTGCTGATGCGCCTCACCGATTTATTTCTAGCCTTACCCTATCTGATGGTGGCTTTAACGGCCGTGTCGCTCCTCGGGCCCAGCATCACCAATGTTATCCTGGTGATCGGCCTCCTGCGCTGGATGGGCTTTGCCCGTGTCCTACGTGGCGAGGTGCTGAGGCTGGTGGAGATGGACTTCGTGCGTCTGGCCGTGGTCGCTGGCTGCAGCCGCTGCCGCATCATGTTCAGGCACATCTTGCCAAATCTCATCAATACCCTGCTGGTGCTGGTGACGCTGGAGGTGGGTCTAGCGGTCATTGTCGAGGCCTCACTGAGCTTCCTGGGTCTGGGAGTGCCACGGCCCTGGCCGTCCTGGGGCTCGATGCTGCGAGATGCCCAGCAGTACATCTACCTGGCCTGGTGGTTCCCCCTCATCCCAGGTATTGCCATCACCTTGCTGGTCATGTCTGCCAACCTCACCGGCGACTGGCTGCGAGACCGGTTCGACCCCACCAGGCGGCAGCTCTAATCATGCCCGCGCCTGGGCCCAAGCACTCAGGGGGACGCGGCTGCTAGCAGCCGCGTCAGAACTCCAGCAGATTCTCGCGGAAGTGCGCGTGCCTATAGGCCGTCCGGGCCAGGCCGCGGCGCTGCAGCGCCGGGACGAGACCGTCGGTGATCTCGATAATGTACTTCCGGGTCAGACCCGTTTGTCCTGGGCGGGTGATGAGGAATCCGTCTCCCCCAACTTCGTCCATGACCTCTGCCATACGCTCGGCGACCTGGTCCGGTGTACCAATGAGCTCGATGGACCTGTCGACCCGTTCTGCCGCGAGCTGCCGTAAGGTCTTCCCACTTCCCCATTGTGCGAATTTGTCGAGCGAGCCCCGCTCGCCGTTGGTCGTGATAGGAGGCAGTGGGGCATCCAGATCGAACGTGGAGAAGTCGACTTCGGTGATGGAGGAAATCCCGATGAGGGTCTGCTCGATATAGTCTGGAGCTTCGATCATCGCCTGCCGCTTCTGGTGCGCTTCTTCTGCAGTGTCACCAAGAATCGGCGACACGAGGAACAGCACTTTACAGTCGTCAGGCTTCCGACCGTGGGCCTTCATACGCGCGCGCACATCATCACGGTAGGCCTTCATGCCCTCGATGCCTGTCGCTGTGGCGATGATCGAGTCGGCATACTTCGCGGCGAACTCTCGGCCGCGGGGCGACCCGCCAGCCTGCACGAACACGGGACGGCCTTGCGGTGCACGCACTGTATTCAGGGGGCCGCGGCTCTTGAAGTAGCGCCCGTTGAAGTCAATGGTGTGCACTTTTGAGCCATCCGCGTAGACGCCAGTGTCGCGATCCATCACCACGGCGTCGGGCTCCCAGGAGTCCCAGAGCTGGCACACCAGGTCGACGTACTCGTCGGCGATGTCGTAGCGCAGGTCGTGTTCGATCAGTTTCTCCATACCGAAATTCTGCGCCGCCCGGTCCTCACCCGAGGTCACGATGTTCCAGCCGAATCGCCCCTGACAAATATGGTCGAGCGTGGCACTCAGCCGCGCCAACAGGAAGGGCGGATAGAAGCTCGTCGACATCGTGCCCACCACCCCAAGACGCGACGTCGCCTGGGCGAGGAGCGGGACCAGCGGCATCGGGTCGTGCTTTGGGGCGAACACGGCGTGCTTGAGCGAGGTCTCGAACGAGCCGCCATAGGCATCCGACACCATGCACGTGTCCTCGAGGATCATATAGTCGAAGCAGGCGCGTTCGAGGGCGCGTGCCATGTCCACGTAGAAGCCCCCGGTCCAGTCTGGGCCGTTATTGTCGGCCCACGTATCATTCCAGGCGTTGACGGTGAAGTTCACGAACCACCCCAGGTGAAAGCGCTTTGGCTGTAACATCTCTCTCTCCTCTTGACCAACATCGCACCGTCATGATCGCGCTTTGAGGCGCGGGTTGAGGGCATCGTTGAGGCCATCACCAATGAGGTTTAACGCCAGCACAATGACGAAGATGGTGAGGCCAGGAAACATGGCGGTCCACCACCCCATACGCATGAACTGCAAGGCGTTGATGAGCATCTGTCCCAGGGAGACGACGTTGGGATCTCCCACGCCAAGAAAGCTCAGCGAGGCTTCGGTGATGATGGCGCCAGCCGTCCTGAGTGAAAGGGTGGGAATGATGACCGGGAGGGCATTGGGGAGAATGTGGCGCACCATGATCATGGCATGGCCGGCACCGACGGCCTTGGCAGCCAGGGCAAAATCCCGCTCGCGCAACGACAGGAACTCGGCGCGGACCAGCCGGGCGACCGGGGGCCAATTGGTGATACCGATCAGGGCGATGAGCTTCCAGATGCTCCCACCGAAGATCGCCACCACTATGAGGACGAGAAAGAAGGTTGGCAACACCATGAAAGCATCGGTGGCACGCATCAAGAGATTATCGAGCTGCGCCCCGAAGTACCCGGCCGGGCCACCGATGCACACACCCAGCGTGACGGCGATGAGGGCGGCACACACACCGACCAGCAGCGAGACGCGTAGACCCCAGAGTACCGCGCTCAGCATGTCCCGCCCCAGGTGGTCGGTGCCCATGAGGTGCAGGGACGACGGCTCACTCAACGCGATGTCCCCCAGCGAGAACGGATCAGCGGGCGCGAGCACAGGGGCCAGGCAGGCTACGACGATCAGGAAGAGCATCACGATCAGTCCGGCTACCCCTCCCTTATGCCGTGTATAGCGGCTCCACAAGGTTTCTTGCGGTCGCAAGGTGGAGCGCGTGGCCTCACGAAGGCGTACCTCCTCAACCTGAGCTGGAGTGGAGGCGTGGATCAACGATGGTATAGCTAAGGGTTTTTGCGGTTGTAAGGCGAAACTTACATCCTCAGACATAATGGCCTCCTCAGCTTGGACTGTAGCGGATGCGCGGATCAACGATGGTATAGAGGACGTCGGTGACCAGGCTCATGCCAATCACGCACACGGACACCATGAAAAACAGGCCCATGAGCAGCGCATAATCGCGCTGCAGGAGCGCCTGGTACGTGAGGCCGCCCATCCCCGGCCAGGCAAAGATCGTCTCCGTGAGCACCGCTCCCGTAAACATGAAACCGATTTGGATCCCAGCGACCGTGATCACCGGCAGCAAGGCGTTCCTGAGTGCATGCTTATAATAGACCGCCTTCCCAGACAGCCCCTTGGCCCGGGCCGTGTTGATAAAGTCTTGGGCCAAGACCTCTAACATATTCGCCCGCAGCAAGCGGGCGTAAATAGCCAGGTTATAGGCGCCCAGGGTAATGGTGGGCAGCACCAGATGGCGCAGGACATCCATGCAGGCTGACAGACCTGAGTCCTTGCTACCCAGCGTCTCCATGCCCATAGTCGGCAACCACCCGAGATGCAGCGAGAAAACGAGGATGAGCAGGAGTCCCAGCCAGAACGTCGGCATGGAATAGCCGAACAGCGAGAGGATGGTGACCCAATAATCGATTTGCGTCCGCGCCTTCACGGCTGCGATCACGCCCCAGAGCCCCCCGAACAGCACCGAGAACACGAACGCGGCGCTCATCAACAGCATGGTGGCCGGGAGACGTTCTAGGATCAAGGTGAGCACCGGTTTGCGATTGATCACAGAGAACCCTAAATCCCCCCGCAGGAGCTGACGCAGGTAGCAGAAAAACTGGACATATAACGGCTGGGTGAGGCCCATCTGCTCCCGCAGCTTGTGCATCTGTTCCGCCGATACCTCACCCAATGAACCATACAGATACGTGACCGGGTCTCCAGGGGCTGCATGGATGATCCAGAAATTGATCGCCATGACAAAGCCGATCAGGGGTATCGCGAGCAGCAAGCGCTTGACGATGTAGAGACCGAGCGTCTGCATGCCATCATCCTCCTGTCCAACGCCAACAGCCTGCAGGCCATGCACTGGAGCGTGGGTTGGCCTACTCCTTCTGCCACACTTTCTCGAGAAACGTGATGGCCCCTCCACCCCATTGCGTCACGCCGAAGCCGTCGAATTTTTTATTCCAGATGTCCACTCCCGTCAGCGTATACAGTGGGATCATGGGAACCTCACGTGCCAGGATGTCCTGATACTCGTAGAAGAGTTGTGTCCGTTTCTGTTGATCGAGCGTCGACTGAGTCTCGTCGATGATGGCATCCACCCGCGGATTGCTATAGAAGAGATAGTTCTGGCCTCCTGGCTTAATCTGCGTGGAGTGATAGCGTATGGCCTCGATGCTCGGATCCGGCACGCTCTGCAGGCTGAAGATCGTAAAGACCCCATCGATCTCTCGGGTATTCCGGATGGCGTTGATATAGCTGGCCCACTCGTTCATCACCACGTCTGCCGCGATCCCCACGGCCTTGAGCTGCTCCTTGAGAATCTCTGATAGGATGGCGCGCACCCCCGGATTCCCATAGATGTGCGTCCGGAAGCGGATGCCGCCAGCGCCTCTGGGGTAGCCGGCCTCATCCAGCAGTTGATTGGCTTTCGCCACATCATAGTTGTATTGCGGTACCTCGGGGTTATGGGCCCATGGCAGTGCCGACGGCACCTCGCTGTGGGTAATCTGACCATAACCGAACAGCAGCTTGTCAACGATGAATCGCTTGTTGATGGCGTGGGCCACCGCTTGCCTGACCTTCAGGTTATTGAAGGGCGGCCTGTCATTGCGGAAGAAGAGCCGTTGCGTGGAGACGACGTCAAAGACTTTTACCTCCAGGCGTGGACTCTGCTTGAGCCGGTTGACGAGCTGATAGGGAGGACCACCGATCACCCCAGTAAACGGGAAATAGTCCACATCACCCTTTTCCAGGGCGGCGAAGGCCACGGTGGCGTCGGGGATCACCTTCACAATGACCCGGTCGAGATACGGTCGCCCCTGGAAGTAGTCCGGGTTGGCGTCGAAGATCATGTGGTCGCCACGCACCCACTCCTTGAGCTTCCAGGGCCCTGAACCAACCGGACTAATGTTATACGGGCTCTTCGCAAAGTCTTCCTTTTCCCAGATATGCTTGGGAATGATCCCAGCCCACAGGTTGGCGAGGAAGACCGGGTCCGGCCCTTTGAGCGTTACCACGACGGTCGATGGGCTGGGCGTCTGGATGTCTTTCACGGCTTGAAAATTCAGATTGAACCTGGAGGCGATCTGTGGGTCGAGGATCTTCTCGTAGGTGAACTTCACGTCCTCGGCCGTGAGCGTCTGGCCGTCATGCCATTTGACGTCCTGGCGTAACTGGAACGTGTACGTCAAGCCATCGTCAGAAATCTTCCAGGATGTGGCTATACTTGGGACGATGTTTCCCTGCACGTCATAATCGATCAGCCCATTGAAGGACATGCGCTGGAATTGTATCCATCCTGGCGTTGCCACGGGGTTCATGAGATCCGGATCGGTGTGCACCATAACCAGGGTCCCACCATATTTCGGTTGGCCCCATCCAACGCCGGGACTGTCCAAGGTAGCCATGAGCCACAACGCCAGCGTGAGGAGCATCATCCACCAGGGCTTTACTCCATGCATGCGTCTTTCCTCCTTGCGATACGCCATCTGCAGCATCCCGCTTAGTGAGTTCCTGCTCTAGAGAGACCCCTCCCCTCCCACAACCGTGGCGTGCGGACACAGCTTCTCCGTACTGAAGTGGTACAACCGCGCTGTGTTCGCGCCAGCGATCTGCACCTGCTCCGGCTCCGGCACGCCCCGGAGAATGCGGTTGACAATGGCGCGGGACTGGGGAAAGGTCGACTCGGCATGTGGATAGTCCGAGGCCCACAGCAGATTCTCGACCCCAATGTGCGAGCGCAACTCGATACCCAGGGCATCTTCCTGAAAGCTGAGAAAAATGTTTTGACAGAAGAAATCACTCGGCAGCGCGTTGTGCTTGAACCGTGGCCGGCTGACCCCGACCGCACGCGCGGTGTAGACGTCGTCCATGCGACTCATGAAATACGGCGTCCACGCCGCTTCGAACTCGACTGCTCCGACCTTGAGCTGCGGGTAGCGCTCGAAGACCCCACCGAAGATCATCGCAGCAATGGCCTCGCGCACGTCATACTCTCGATTGGACGTCTCGACCATATCCCTGGAGAGACTGGGAGCGCGGAGATCCATTCCTGGTCGCCAGCGTCTCGTGCCAACGTGCAGGCTCAGGGGCATCGCCAGGTCTTGCGCGGTAGCCCACAGGGTTTCGTACATCGGATGATCGTAGCGGTGCTCCTGCGGGCGTATCGGAATCATGGCCCCCGCCAAGCCCAGGGTGGCGGCCCGGTAGATCTCACCGACAGCATCCTCGATGTCGTCCACGTTCAGCATGGCGATCCCTTTGAGCCGCTGGGGGTAGGGCTGACAGAAGTCGGCGAGCCAATCGTTATAGGACCGGAAGATGGCCGACAGCAGGAGACCATCAGGGACACGATACACAGTGAGCCCCTGCGAGGGGTAGAGCACACCCCCGGCCACAGTATCCGCATCCATATCCATGACATGGGCATGGGGGTCAACTCCGCCGCGTGGGACAGTCGCCATACGGCCCTCTACCGTGAGCTGCTCCGGCGTCTCAAACCGCATGCCGGCCTGTTGATTGATGCCGATATTCCCAAATGGCACGCCATCGGCATACCATTGGTCAGCCTCGGCCTCATGGACCAGACGCGGGGCGCGATCCAGGAACGCGCGGTCGATGCGCTGTTCCCAGAGGTCTGGTGGTTCAATAATGTGAGAATCAGAAGAGATGAGCGTGTAAGTTGACATACGGGGAACCTCCTGGGCGCTAATGTCCTCCTGGCCTGCGCTCCTGCCGCTCCTGCAAGACACATACCAGGCGCTTTTCTCCCACCTGTCTGCAGTGGCAATGGGCTTGTAAAACAATGGGCCATGGAAAGAGAGACTGGCGAGGAAGAGCTCTGATCCCTGCCGTGCTTTTCGACGAGCCTGTCTGAAAATGCGAGGCCAGCGACAAAGCTGTCTCAGAGTCTGCCTAGTATGCGATATTGTTGCTACGCAAAGGCAGTCCTCGGGTAGGAAACGGCTAGAGGCAGAAACAGCGCAAGGGCACTAAGATAAGGATAAAGAGGAAGGAGGCAGACTACGAGGGGTAAGCAGACGCGGACAGGCACGGGGGAGTCTTGTTCAGCGCTTGGGCCAGGCGCGTGGCGTTGCGCAACTGGCGCGCCCCGTCCGTGAAGCAGCAAGCATGATACCATTCCCCATCCCGGTATACTGCCGGCGGGGTCAGCGCTTGATAACAGCGGGCACACTTCCTGTCGTCGAGGTCATCGCGCCACTCCATGACGGCGGCTCCTTCCAGTCTGGAGGCCTGGGTAAGTGCCATCACAACCCCTCGCAGGGCAGCACTCTGGCAGAGCATGGGGTCTTCCGGCCGCTCATCTCTGCATCATTATTCTACCATTGCTTTATCTGGTTCTGTTGCAAGAACCACCGGGAACCTGCTACAAGAGACCTCAGACGCAAGGCTCAGTACATAATAGGTTATATAGCAGCAAAAATGTCATGAGCCATACGAAAACGTCTTTACGTGTTGCCCACACGTTGTATAGAAGTGTGACGAATGCACCTGGAGAGATCAGACCAATCCCGCAGACGGCAGGAGGTTGGTAGTGTGGGCCTTATAAGCGTACAGACAAGCCTACGGCTGGCATAGGATTTGCTGTTGTTATCCATGTGGACGAGAGGCTCTCCGTACAGTCTACCGTCCGGACTGTGACGTATCAGGGTATGTAGGTGTAACGGCGCCTGGGCACTCCTGCGCTTGAGAAGTTTACCGTAGGCACTGCTGTTGCGATGGCCCTGAGGCTACGGGTAGACACCACGGACAACATGCCTTACAATGCCTGGCCACAAAATTCCGACCCATGCGTGCATTGCTGGCTGTGTTGGACACACAATTAGGGTGTACATTTCCTCATACACCGAGGGACGGACGTGATGACGCTGCTGCAAGACCGCCTGCGTTCCACAGTCACGACGATGCCACGGTCCGATGGCCCGCTGCTCGATGTCCGGCACCTCGTGACCGAGTTCAAGACGTACGGAGGCTGGCTGCGTGCCGTGAACGACGTCTCGTTTACGGTACCGCATGGCAAAGTGCTCGGCATCCTCGGTGAGTCGGGGGCCGGGAAGAGCGCGCTGCTGCGCACGGTGCTCGGCGTGCAGCCGCGCACGGCGTCTGTCAGTGGCCAGGTGCTCCTCAACGGTGTCGACCTGCTCCAGATGCACTCGAAGGAGCGTGAGCGTATCCGCGGCGCGTGGCTCTCAATGATCTTCCAGGACCCGATGACCGCCCTCGACCCACTGTTCACGGTCGAGCAACAGATCGTCGAAACGGTGCGTCGCCACACCACTATGACGAAGTCAGAGGCCTCTGACCGCGCCCTTGAACTGCTGCAACTTGTGCAGATCCCATCGCCAGAGCAGCGCCTCAAAGCGTACCCGTTCGAGTTGAGCGGCGGCATGCGGCAACGCATCGTGATCGCCATCGCACTCGCATGCAACCCCGGCCTCCTGCTTGCCGACGAGCCGACAACGGCACTCGATGTGACTGTACAGGCTCGCGTGCTCACGTTACTACGCGAGCTCCGTGCCACCCTCGGGATGAGCATCGTCCTCGTCACCCACGATCTCGCCGTTGCAGCGTCTATGGCGGATGACCTTGCCGTGATGTACGGTGGCCGCATCGTCGAGCAGGGCAGCGTCCGCGAGGTCGTGAACGCCCCGAAGCATCCGTACACGCTCGGCCTGTTGCACGCGAACGTGCGGCCCGGCCAGCGCGATCGTCCTGAAGCGATCCCAGGGGCTCCGCCGAACCTTGCACGGCTGCCCGCTGGCTGCGCGTTCGCGCCGCGCTGCGCGTTCGTGACGGCGCCATGCCTGGAAGCCACCCCCGAGTTGAGCCCCATCGCCGGCACGCACAGCGCTCGGTGCGTGCTTGTGGCGTCGGCCGCTCGCGCCGCTGGCGCGACTGCGTCGGCGCCCGTGCGTGCTGAACGCACGCACGGGCAGGCAGCCCTTTCGCCCCCACCCAGCGCCTGAAGGAAAGGACTTGTATGCACCGCCAGACAGCACTGCAATGGACGACGTACCGCTTGAGCATCCTCTTGGTGTTAGCCGTGGTCACCGCCGCCTGCGTCATCGCCTGTCGCGGTGGCGACGAGCCGACAAACCAGGCCGCAGGGCAGCCCCGCGCCGAGACCGGCGACGTGGCCGCGGAGAAGGATACGTCGGGGCGCGGCGGCACGCTGCGCATTGCCATGTCGGCCGGCAACATCCCGATCCCGGACCAGTTCGTGACCGAAGGGGGCGAGGGCGTTCGCTTCGTGCGCGTGAACCTCTACGACTGCCTGCTCAACTGGGACGCCGCGCAGGGCGCTACCCCGCCAGACCCCATCCCCGGCCTCGCATCCTCATGGACGCGCTCCGCTGACAACCTGACCTGGACGTTCACGCTACGGCAGGGCGTGAAGTTTCACGATGGTTCACCATTCAATGCGGACGCCGTGATCTTCGCGCTCGACCGTGTGCTGAACAAAGAGTCCGAGTT
>Ga0075421_100008516_pt1 | contig 12611 bp, 10 predicted proteins | sample SoiMetdeltSBSDD5_FD_75292 | JGI IMG/M metagenome (GOLD analysis project Ga0075421, IMG submission 75292) | Bulk soil microbial communities from a Populus tree surrounding site in Tennessee, USA - Soil MetaG P. deltoides SBSDD5 | ecosystem: Environmental > Terrestrial > Soil > Tree plantation... | reverse complement strand
GGATCGAAGGAGTTGTCGACGTCCGCAATCTTCTCCAGGTCGCGAACAAGCCGGCGAGCCAGAGCAAGACCCCGCGCGCGGACGCCGCCATCAAGGGGGATGTCGAGCGGGCCCTCAAGGCGGATCGGTCACTCGACGACAGCAGCATCACCGTCCGATCCGTCGACAGCGGTGTCGTCGCCCTGGCCGGAAGGGCGGCATCTCCTTCGGCCAATCTTCGTGCGCTGCGGATCGCGACGGGCCGCCCGGGGGTCCTGGGCCTCACTTCGGAAGTCGTGGTGCCCGAGAACTACAACGACGAGGACTTCTGCACGGACAGGGGAACAAGCCGCGACAGCGCGACCAAGGCGACGACACGCAGCGCCGGCGTCGCGGTGAGCGACCTGTGGATCACCTCCGCCACGAAGATGAAGCTCGCGGCGGACTCTCGCACGCCGGCGACGGAAATCAACGTGGATACCTACGACGGCGTCGTGACCCTGTTCGGCATGGTCCCCTCCCAGGAATCGAAGGCGGCCGCCACGGAGATCGCCCGCAGCGTGAGCGGCGTGAAGCGCGTGGAGAACAAAGTGGAGGTCGTCCGCGCACCCCGGCAGGAGCAGGTGCAGGCCAAGGATGAGGGCATCCGCGAGGACGTCGAGAAGACCCTGACGGCGCGCGGGGACCAGGACAACGCCGCCATCGGCGTCGAAGTGAGCAATGGCGTCGTGCGGCTGACCGGCAATGTCCCTACGTATGAGAGAAGCCTTTCCGCAGTCTACGCGGCGCGCTCGGTGGCCGGCGTACGTTCCGTGCGCAACGAGCTGAAGGTGGAGAACGAGCCCATCTCGTAAAAGAGCGGGGAACGCCCAGGTTCAGGACCGAGACGCGACGGTGGGGCCGGTTCCCCATCGTCGCGTTGCCGTGTGTGACCGCTGCCGGTCGGCCGGTCGTCAGATCATCGGAACGTCCCGGCGCCTCACCCCGGTCGGAGCGGAAATGGACTGGACGACCTCCGCCATCTCGCGCATCGGGACCTGATCCGAGGTGGCTAGATCAGCCTGCGCGATGATGCCGACCAGGCGCCCGCCCTGCCCGGTCACCAGGATGCGCCGCACCTCCGCGCGCTTCATCGTGGACAGCACTTTCGCGAGATCGTCATTCTCGTCCACCGTCTCGATGGGCCCCTTCGTCATGTGGGCCGAGACGGTGCAGCCTCGATCGTGATCCTCGGTGACGTGGCGGACCACGATGTCGCGATCGGTGATGATCCCCTGCAGCTTCATGCTGTCGCGGCTCTCGACGACGGGGACCGAGCCCACGTTGCGATCCCGCATGACCTGCGCCGCCATGCTGAGAGGATTCTGGGAGATGACGACGTCCAGTTCCGGGGTCATGAGGTCCTTGGCTTTCATGTGTTCCTCCTGCGCGGCCGCATGCACGCTCACCACGAGCGCGTCCAAAGCCGACTGGAGCATTGTAGACAGCGTGGCCGCGGGGAACCGCTGTTCGGGCAAAGTTCAGGAATTTCCCGACACGAGGCGTCCCCGGCGGAAATCTCCTGATCCCGTTCCTTGAGGCCGCTCGCAGGATGATAAAATGCCGCCCTTTGCCGCGACTCGGCGCCGCGCTGAAGGGAGCGATCGTGACAGGAAATCCGCTTCGGGCCGTCGACCTCCATGTCCACACGGTCCGCTCCAGCTTCCGGCATCTGCAGTCGCTGCGCTCCCGCGATTCCTGCAACGACGACGGCCGGTGATGAAGAGGGCTGTATCCCTCGGCACGCGGTCGGCCGGTGTGACGCTGCGGGTCGGCCCGGCCGAGCGCATGGAGGCGGCTCTCGCCGAATACGACGAGAAGGTGCTGCTGGCGGTTCGTTACGGCGCCAGCACGCCAGGGCTGCGCGACGCCGATCACCCGTTCATCGACGTCCCGAACGCCGTTCTGTGCGGCGCTCCACGATTCGAAATCTGGGGGACCCGGCAGCGCGCCGCCGGCTTCCGCCGGAACGACCTGGCGTGGGCGGAAGACGGCCGGGCCCTGCTCGGATGCCGTCGCCGTCTCGTCGGAGACAGCATCGAGGAGGACGCGCTTCAGACCTACCGCGAGCTGCTCGCCCTTCTCGACGAGCGCGGCTATCCCTGCCTGCAGCGGGTCTGGAACTACGTTCCAAGGATCAACGAGGACCAGCGGGGCGTCGAGCGCTACAGGCGCTTCAACGTCGGACGCGCCCGCGCCTTCGAGGAGCGCTTCGGCGAATCCGCCGAGCAGTACTTCTCCGCCGCGTCGGCGGTGGGGACCACGGGGGACACGCTCATCGTGTGTTTCGCCGCCGGCCGGGAACCGGGAACTCATCTCGAGAATCCGCGACAGGTGAGCGCGCCCCGCTACCCGGCGGACTACGGACCGACGAGCCCCTCCTTCGCCCGCGGCACGGTCGCGCCGGCGGGCTGGGGACGGGCGGTCTTTCTCTCGGGCACGGGGAGCATCGTCGGCCATGAGACGACGCACCGCGGCGACCCGCTTCGCCAGCTCGACGAGGTGGTGACGAACATCGACGCGCTGCTCGGCTGCGACGACGCGCACCCGGGCAACGGGCGCCTCGACCTCGGCCGCTTCGACCTGCTCAAGATCTATGTCCGCCATCGGGAGCACTTCGCCGCAATCCAGGAGGCCCTCGGGCGCCGGCTCGGTCCGTCGACGCCGGCGATCTACCTGGAGGCGGATCTCTGCCGGGCCGACCTGCTGGTGGAAATCGAGGGGGTGTCGCTCTCCCGAACGTCTCCGTGACCGCGCCCGCCGGGGTGAGCCCGCCCCACGCGCCGGAGCGCGGCTGGTCGTGGCGGATCCTCGGCTCCTTCCACGTCACCGGAATCTTCTGGTACCGCGTCCACGGGTGGATCATCCGGTCGATCCCGGAGCCGTTGCTCGGCGTCGTGAGCGTCTTCTTCGCCCTGTTCTTCTTCGTCTGCCTTCGGAAAATCCGCGCGGCCATCGCGTCGAATCTCGAGGTCGTCATCGGCCCCTGCGGATGGTGGGAGCGCCAGCGGCGCATCTTCCTGACCATCTGGTCGTTCGGGTGGTGCCTGAACGAGCGGGAGGAACGGCTGACCACGGACCGTCCGTTCCACGTGGAGGTGGAGGCGATCGAGATCTGGAACGAGGTCGCGCGGCCGGGGCAGGGCTTCGTTCTGGTCACGGCCCACCTTGGGAATTTCGAGGTCGGCTCCATGCTTCCGGCCCAGCTGCAGGGTCGGCACGTCCACCTTGTCCGCGAGCCCGAGGCCGATGCGCGGGCGCAGGCATACTTTCAAGAGGTCCTGGCCGGGTTCACGCAGAGCCGGTACGCGATGCACTTCCAGAGCGACGACCCGCTGCAGGGGCTGGAGCTGCTCGATGCGCTCCGGCGGGGGGAGATCGTGGCGATCCAGGGGGACCGGCCGCGCACGGGCGCCCGGTCGATCGACGCGACGTTGTTCGGAAGGCCGTTCCCGCTGCCGCCGGGCCCGGCCGCGCTGGCCCGGATCGCGGACGTCCCGCTGCTGCCGGTCTTCGTCTTCCGCGAGGGACGGCGGCGCTATCGTGTCGTCTTCAGGCCGCCGATCCGGGCGCCCCGCACCGACGACCGTGTCGCGGATCTCGCGACGACCATGCGGCAGGTGGCGGCCGAGGTCGAACGGGCCATCCGCCGGGCGCCGCACCAGTGGTTCTGCTTCAAGCGCCTGTGGCCGTGATCGCGGCGACGATGCACGCCGGGCGGACCTCGCGGATCCGCGCGATGTCGGGATAGACGGTCACATCCCGGAAACCACAGGCCTCCAGGGCCGCGGTCCACTGCTCGGGCGTGAGGAACCCGCCGTTGGGCCGCCAGGGCTCGACCAGCCGGGGGGCGCGAAACGCCTCGAGCAGGTTGAACAGGAACTCGATGTAGACCGGCCTGCCCGGGAACGGGCGGACGCACTCGGACATCACGAGCGCCCCCCCGGGCGCGAGCGCCCGGCGCACCTCGGCTAGAGTGAACTCGAGATCGCGGGCGACGTGGAGAGTGTTGACGCCGTACACCAGCGCGCAGGCCCCTTCCTCGATCCCGGCCTCCACGAACGGCCGGTCCATGTCGAGCCGCCCGAACGAGAGCGGCACGCCGGGAACCCGACCGGCGAGCCGGCGCTGGCCCCGCCGCAGGAACGACGGCGCGACCTCGGTGAAATGGTACGACCGGACCGAGGAAACCCGCCCCGTCTCCGTGAGGTGGTCGAAGAGCGCCGACGTCCCGCTTCCCAGCCCGCCGCCCAGCTCGAGCACCGGCCCGCCTTCGCCGTGCAGCGAGCGGCCCGCCGCGAACGCGCCGACCCGGTTGCTGATCGCGTAGATGAGGTTGTCGTTGGAAAAGTACTCGAACCACGCGCCGACCCGGTCCGGAGCGAAGAGCGCCTCCTCGCCGGTCGCGGCACCGCGCAGCACCGGGGGGTACATCTCGGCCGCGAGGTCCGCCATCCGGTACGATGCAAGGGAGGATGGGTCCAGGCGTTGCTGTGCGTCCGCCACCTCCCGGGGATCGAGGTCCGGCAGCGCCGCCGGGATGCTGAAGCGGCCGTCGGCGCCGCGCGCCGCGCGCCCGCCCAACGCGAGCGTGGCGAGGAGCCAGCCGACCGTCACCGGCGCCCGTTCCGGGTCCAGGCCGGCGCGCGCGCCGATCTCGGCGGGTGTACCGGGCTGGCGCGCCGCGGAGTCGATCTCCATGCTGCGGACCACCCGGAGGGCGAGGCGGTGGACGTACTCCTCGAACAGGGTACAGGATCCGACGAAGCGATCGTCGAAGAGCGGGATCAGCTCGGGTGGGAGCAGCTCGGCCAGAGGGTCGCGGCGCCCGCCGCCTGGAACGAATGGGAGCATGGGAGGCGCTCCTGCGAGTTCCTACGCCGTCATGCCGGCGTCGATGACGAGAGTCTGGCCGGTGATGGAGCCGGCGCGATCCGACAGCAGGAACGCGACGGCATCCGCGACGGAGGCCGAGGTCACGCCGCCGGGCAGCGCCTCGGCGGCGCGCAGCGCCTTGACCTTTTCGGGCGGCACGTCCGCGACCATGTCGGTCGTGACGAATCCCGGGATCACGGCGTTGACCCGGATCCCGCGCGAGCCCACCTCCCGCGCCAGGCTGCGGCTGAGGCCGAGGATGCCCGCCTTGGCCGCGCTGTACGCAGTCTGGCCGCCGAGGCCGTGCAGCGCAGTCAGGGACGATACGTTGACGATCGACCCCGTCCTCCGGCGCAGCATGAATGGGATGGCGGCGCGGCAGCAGCGGAAGACCCCGCCGAGGTTGGCGTCGATCATCTGATCCCAGGCGTCGTCGGGGAGCGCCGCGAGCAGCGCGTCGCGCCGCACTCCGGCGTTGTTCACGAGCCCCGCGATCGGCCCGACCCGCTCTTCAATCTCGTCGACGAGGTTCTTCGGCCGGGGGCGATCGAGGAGATCGAGCTGGAAGGGGCGGGCCGCATCGCCGAGCTCCTCCGCCAGGCGTCGCGCCTCGTCCTGTCGCTCCCGCCAGGTGAAGGCGACGGTCCACCCCTCCGCGGCCAGCGCGCGCACGATGGCGCGGCCGATGCCGCGGCTCCCTCCGGTCACCAGCGCCACCCGCCTGGCCTCGCTCACGACGCCTGCTCGATGACAAGCCATCCGGCCGCCCCGCCGGAGGCCAGCCCGGTCAACAGGACGCGCGCCGGAGTCTCCAGCGCTCCGCCGCCGTGGGGCGCCACGCCGATCTCGGGATCGGGCTCCGAAAAACCGGGGGTGGAGCCGAAGCGCGCCCCCTCGAGGGCCAGCAGCCCCGAGGTCAGGATGCCCCCCCCGTACTCGCCGACGATCGCCTTCGGCACCAGGATGGGGGGGAGCGGCACGTCCCCCCAGGCCGCCCGCAGGACCCGCCCCTCGAGGCGGTCGCCCCGGCGGCTCCCGGAGGCGCCGGAGACGACGGCGGCGATCCCCGCCGGTCCTCCCGGCACCCGGTCGAGGCCGGCGCGCAGGGTGGCGGCGAGCCCGGCGTGGCCATCCCCCCAGTCGGACACGCTGGCGGTGGGGTCGAACGCCGCGCCGCCCCACCGCACCCGGGCGAGCGGTCGCGCGCCGCGCGCCCGCGCCGCGTCCTCGCGCTCGAGGACGAGAAGAGTCGCCCCTTCTCCCGCGAGGAATCCGTTGCGCCGCCGATCGAAGGGGCGCGGCATTTCGGCCCGCCCGCCTTCCGCACGGGCAAGCGCGCCGAAACGATCGAGCAGCGCGTGCAGCAGGGGAGTGAGCTCCTCGACCGATCCGGCGAGCGCCCGGTCGACGCCCCCTTCGCGCACCGCCTCCGCCCCGCGGGCGACGGCGAGGAGCGGCCCCGACTCTCGCTGCATGAGCGTCACGTTGGGACCGCGCGCGCCGACCGCGATGGCGAGCTGCGCGGCGGGGGCGTTGGCGACGCACTCCGAAAAGTGGAAGGGCTGCGCCGCCTCGGCCCCCTCCAGGAGGATCTGCCTCAAGAGTGCTTCGGTGGAGCTGCTCGTGCCATACGCGGTGGCAAGGTAGATGCCGGTGCGGGCGGTGCCGGCCGACGCGGCGCCGAGGTCCGCTTCCTCCAGGGCCATGCGCGCCGCCGCCACGACGAGCTTCGACGGAAGGCTCATCCGGCGGGCAACCGCGGGGGAGATCCAGCGCGACACGTCGCGGTCCGGGGCCAGGGCGGCGAGCCGCGCTCCCCCTTCCCGGTGCAGCCCGGCGCCGCGATTCACCTCCGTGGCCACGGGCTTCCCGTCGGCGAGGGGCGCCAGCAGCGCCGCGCGCCCGTGCCCGCAGGAGCCGATCGTCCCGAGCCCCGTGATCACCGTCTCAGTGCGCACGGTCTCCGTCTCCATGGTGCGTGAAAACCAGAGCGGCATTGGCTCCACCGAACGCCAGGTTGGTGGAGAGAGCGTGCCGTGCCCGCGCGAGGGGCTGCGGGCGCGCCAGGACCAGCCGCAGCCGAATCGCCGGATCCGGCGTGCCGTCATCCGGCATCGGATGGACCTCGCCTTTCTGCAGGCAGAGGATCGTCGCCACCGCCTCCAGCGCCCCGGCCGTCCCGAGCAGGTGGCCGACAAGAGATTTCGTGGAGGTCACCGGAAGGCCCGAGACGCGGTCGCCGAAGACGGCGACGAGGGCGGCGCACTCTGCGGCGTCGTTCAACGGCGTGCCGGTGCCGTGGGCGTTGACGAAGTCGATCTCGGAAGGAGCGAGCCGCGCGTCCGCCAGGGCCCCCCGGATCGCCTCCGCGGCGCCCATTCCTTCGGGATGGGGAGCGGTCATGTGGTGGGCGTCGCAGGTCGCCGCCTCCCCGGCGACGATCGCGACAGGCTGCGCGCCGCGCGCCAGGGCCCGATCGAGGGGCTCCAGGACGAGCACCGCCGCCCCTTCTCCAAGCGAGAGGCCCGCGCGCTCTCCGCGGAACGGCCGGCACGCCCGCTCGTCCACCGCCCGCAGCGCGTTGAATCCCGCATAGGTCAGCCTGCAGAGCGAATCGGCGCCGCCCGCGATCGCGACGTCCACCTCTCCGCGACGGACGGCGCGAAGGGCGTCGCCGATCGCCATGGCGCCCGAGGCGCACGCCGCGGAGACGGTCTGCACAGGCCCGCCGATCGCGAGGTCGCGGGCCACGGCATCTCCGGGGCCGTTGTTCTGCTGCGAGGCGATCAGCCTCGTCGTGGGGGGCTTCCCCCGGCCGGCCATGGCCGCGAAGAGGGCCTCGAGGTAGACCTCCGTCTCGAACATCCCCCCCGTGCTGGTCCCGAAGTAGACACCGGTGCGATCGCCGCCAGGGCCGACATCGATCGCGGCGTGTGCCACCGCCTCCCGGGCGGCGACCACGGCGAACCGGTCGGCGAGAGACAGCCGGCGGCGTTTTCCGTGGGGCTGCTCGAGCTCCGCAGCCGTGTCGACCTGGGCCGCGACGTGGGTGCGATGGCCGGAGTGGTCGAAGCGATCGAACGGCCCGATGGCCGCCCGGCCCGAACGCAGGCCGGCCCACAAGGAGTCCAGCCCGAAGCCGAAGGGGCTGACCGCGCCGAGACCCGTGACGACGATGGGACAGGAGGGAGTATCCGACATCTCTTGACCCCGCCGGGCGGTTCTCGTTAACCTCGGACTCCGATGCCGGGAAACGCGAAAAATTATAATACCAATCGCGCGCGTGCGTGGAAGGCCTCCGCGCTTCTCCGCGTCTCGGCGGGACTCCACGCGGGCGGGGCAGCGGCACTGGCGCTCGCTCCGCGGGCCTGGCCGCTCGTGGTCGGGGCGCTCGTCGCCGACCACCTGACGGTCGTGTCGGCGGGTCTGTGGCCGCGCGGCACGCTTCTGGGGCCGACCCTGGTCCGCCTGCCGCCGGACGCCCGGGCTCGGCGGGAGATCGCGCTCACGTTCGACGACGGGCCCGATCCGGCGACCACCCCCCGGGTTCTCGACCTGCTCGACGCGCGCGGGGCGCGCTCGACCTTCTTCTGCATCGGGCGGCGCGTCGAGGCGCAGCCCGGCCTGGCCGCGGAGATCGCGCGGCGCGGGCACCTGGTCGAGAACCACTCCCACCGGCATCGCAACGGCTTCTGGTTTCTCCCCCCGGCGATCCTGCGCGAGGAGATCGAGCGCGCCCAGGAGGCGATCGCCACGGCGACCGGTCGCGCGCCGCGCCTGTTCCGGGCGCCTGCGGGAATCAGGAGCCCCCTGCTCGAACCGGCGCTGGCGCGGGCGGGGCTCGATCTGGCGGCCTGGACGCGGCGCGGCTTCGACACGGTGACCGGCAACGCCGGCCGGATCCTGGCGCGGCTCGTCCGCGGGCTCGACGCCGGCGACATCCTCCTTCTTCACGACGGCTCGAGCGCGCGAGGAGCAACGGGGGGCCCGGTCCTTCTGGAAGTATTGCCCCGCCTCCTCGACGCCGTCGAGGCGGCGGGGCTGAATCCCGTGCCTCTCGAGACATCGACGGCGGGTGCACGAGTCGACAAGGAATGACCGCCTTCGTTTCAGGGGCTCCCTGACTCCAGAATAGGGACCGTCCTGATTGCCGGGCGAACGAGGCGGGTCCAGACTCTTACATGTCTCAGCGGGGTCCGTTCCTCCTGGCGGCATCCCTTGTCGCCTGTCTTCAACACACGACGATTCCGGCCGCGCCTCCCACCGAGACCGCCGCGCCGGCCTTGCCGCGAGCCTTCGTAGACACCGCCCCGATTGCCAGCACTGGAACCACCCATCGGGCCAGGGACGGCGAGGAATTGCGTCGAATCCTGGGTCTGGCGCAGCCTGGCGACGCGATCGTCCTCGAGGCGGGTGCCGTCTTCTCGGGTCCGTTCACGCTTCCGAAGAAGGCCGGGAACGGATGGATCACGATCCGGACAAGCGCCGGGGACAGGCTACCGGCCCCCGGGACGCGCGTCGATCCATCCCATGCCTCGCTCATGCCGAGGCTCGAGTCGGCCACGGAGTCCGTGGTCACCGCCGATCCCGGCGCCCACCACTATCGCCTCATCGGGCTGGAGATTCGTCCGAAGGCGGGCAAGTTTCTCCTGAACCTGGTGGAAATCGGCGCGTCCGAGAGATCGCTGGAGGCTCTGCCCCACCACATCGTCGTGGACCGTTGCTACCTGCACGGCGACCCCAGGCTCGGCGGGCGGCGCGGCATCGCCCTCAACGGCCGTGAGATCGCCGTCGTCGACTCCTACCTCTCGGATTTCAAGGAGGTGGGAGCCGATTCCCAGGCCATCGCCGGCTGGAACGGTCCCGGTCCGTTCAAGATCGTCAACAACACCCTCGAGGGAGCGGCGGAGAACGTGATGTTTGGAGGGGCGGACCCGGCGATTCGGGATCTCGTCCCCTCGGACATCGAGATCCGGCGCAACCTGTTCCGCAAGCCCCTGTCGTGGATGAAGGGAGATCCCTCCTTCGCGGGGACGGCCTGGACCGTCAAGAACATCTTCGAGCTGAAGAATGCGCGCCGCGTCCTCGTCGATGGGAACACGTTCGAGAACAACTGGGCCCATGCGCAGTCGGGGTTCGCCATCCTGTTCACTGTCAGGAACCAGGACGGCTCGGCACCGTGGTCGACGGTCGAGGACGTGACGTTCACGAACAACATCGTGCGCCACACGGGCTCGGGCGTGAACGTCCTCGGGACGGATGACGCCGCGCCGAGCGGCCCCGCGAGGCGCATCGCGATACGGAACAACCTGTTCGACGACGTGGGGGGCGAGCGCTGGGGAGGAGGCGGCCGGCTCCTCCAGCTCCTGAACGGAGTGGCGGACCTGGCCTTCGAGCACAACACCTGCCTCCACACAGGGAACATCGTCACGGCGGAGGGGGCGGTCCACACCGGATTTGTCTTCCGCGACAACATCGTCCTGCAGAACGAATACGGCGTCAGCGGCGCGGGAAAAGCCTCGGGCAGGAGCACTCTCGAGGCCTTCTTCCCCGGCTCCCGATTCGTCCGGAACGTCATCGTGGGGGGGGACGCCTCGGTCTATCCCCCAGGCAACCTCTTCCCGAGGTCGGTCGACCAGGTCGGGTTCATGGATCGCGAGCGTGGCGACTACCGCCTGGCGCCATCGAGCCGCTACGCGCGGGTGGCGACCGGCGGGAAAGAGGCGGGCGTCGATTTCAGCGAAGGCCCAGGAGGCCCGCCCTGAGGACCGGGCTGGGCGTTTTCTTTCCTACTTGACGGCGACGAGGACGCCGGTCCCCGGCAGGCAGGTGAAGGTGAACGCGTCCCCCTTCGCGACCCTGTCCGGTATGAAGCCGTGGAACGTGGCGAGGGGGACCTCGCCGGCTGCGAGGCCCCCCCGTCGGTCTCCTTGAAGCTTTCGTCCCGCTTGGTCCGCTCGGGGCGGAGGATTCACTCAGCGTGGCGACGCGCGCCTGTCACGGAGTGACGGCGTTGGACTGCATCGTCACCGCACCATCGCGCGCCAGGGCCCGGCCATTCAGCGATGCGCCGGTATTGAGCGAGATCGAGGCTTGAGCCAGGATGGTGCCGGCGAAGTCTGAAGTCGTTCCAAGCGTCGCGGAGCTGCCGACCTGCCAGAACACATTGGCCGCCTGGGCACCGCCGCTCAGGATCACCTGGCGACCGGGGGTCACGGTCAGGGCCGAGGCGATCTGGAAGATGAAGACGCCGTTCGAGTCGCCCAGCGCATCGAGAGTCAGATCGCCCGAAGAGATCTCGAGCGAAGACGTGGACTTGTAGACGCCGGGGGCAAAGGTCTGCCCGCCCAGGTTGCCGGCCACCGTGGCGTCGGCCGGTCGTCCGGCGGCGTCGTTGTAGGCAGCCGTCAGGCTGGACTGGGCCGCATCCGCCGGAGCCACACCGGCAGAGATCGAGCCGGAGACGAGTCCCGGACCGAATCCCTTGACCTCGGTTCCAGGCCACAGGCCGATATCGCCGGTCACGCTGGTCGAGCCGGTGCTGGTCACGGTCGTGTGACCCAGAACCGCAAAGTCGCTGCCGCCGCTGTTGATCGACCCGAGGTCCACAGGCGCCTGGATGCTCGCGGGACCCGTCGGAATGACGCCCGGGATCCCGAGACGGTTGTCATCGTTGCTCTTGTTGCAGCCCGGGACGATGGCCAGCAGAAGCAGGGCAATCAGAGTCGAATAATTCCGGCGTTGGTGCATGTGCTCTCCTCTCAAGTATTCACTTCGTTCACTGTCCGGACTTGTCGTCGCTGTGGACTTATACCGCGGGCTCGCGCGTCGCACACTCGGGCATTCCCCTATCGTGGTGTCAAAAAGATCCTGACGGCCATTCGGCCGCCGCGTGAGGAGGTCGAACGGTGTCAGGAGGGGCCCGACGCACGATTCATGAATTCTCCGAATTGCCGGGGGTTCACGATTTGGCTATAACCCTTGGCAGCATCGTGGGCCAGGTCGGATTGCGACGAGGACAAGAATGAACGATCAAGACCGGATCAAGACAGGCGAAGGCGCCAGCGGCGAGAGCGCATCGATCGACGAGGTCCACTCGGTCCTGGATGATTTCTTCGACGGAGTCGTGGCGACCGACGAACAGGGCCGCATCGCATCATTCAACCGAGGCGCCCGGAGGCTGTTCGGCTACCAGGCAGACGAAGTCCTGGGCCGCGAGGCGATGCTGATCATCGCGGAGCCCTGCCGGGAGGAGTTCGCGGGCTACGTTGCCGGCTGGATGCGACCGGGACGGAACAATGCCACCGCCTCGGGGTCGCGCGAAATGTGGGGGCGGCGCAAGGACGGGTCGACCTTTCCGATCGAGTTCCGCGGCGCCCGGATGGTCCTGGGCGGAAAGACGCTTTTCGTCGGAATCCTGCGGGACATTTCAGAGCAGAAGGCCCAGACGGAGGCGCTCGAATACCAGACCCTTCACGATGTCCTGACGAGCCTGCCGAACCGGACCCTGCTGAACGATCGGCTGCACCAGGCCATCCTGACGGGGAACCGGCAAAGGAAATCGGCAGCCGTTCTGGTCATGGACGTGGACGGTTTCAAGGAAGTGAACGACACCCACGGACATCACGTCGGTGACCAGCTGTTGCAGCAGATCGCCCTGCGCCTGGAAGGCCTTCTCAGGGGTTCCGACACGGTGGCGCGCCTCGGCGGCGACGAGT
>Ga0075421_100008515_pt1 | contig 12611 bp, 15 predicted proteins | sample SoiMetdeltSBSDD5_FD_75292 | JGI IMG/M metagenome (GOLD analysis project Ga0075421, IMG submission 75292) | Bulk soil microbial communities from a Populus tree surrounding site in Tennessee, USA - Soil MetaG P. deltoides SBSDD5 | ecosystem: Environmental > Terrestrial > Soil > Tree plantation... | reverse complement strand
GAGCTCGCCCGCGAGGTCATGCCCGAGGCGATCACCTGGCACCGCGACGGCCCCCCGCGGGCCCCGCTGCCGGGCGACGAGCTCGCCGCCGCAGTCGGGATCGAGCCGGGCCCCGAACTCGGCCGCCTGATCGGCGAGATCGAAGCCGGCGTCTTCACCGGGGAGGTACATTCCCGCGAGGACGCGATCGAGCTGGCCCGCGGCCTCCTTTCGCAGTAGCCCGACCCTGCGCAACCACGCTCGGGATAGGGTTCGCCGGCATGGCAGGCGAAGCCGACTGCATCTTCTGCGCGATCGCATCCGGCGACGCGCCGGCGGAGATCGTCGACTCCGACGAGTACACGGTCGCGTTCATGGACATCAACCCCGCGACCCGCGGGCACGCACTGGTGATCCCGCGGACGCATTCGGCCGACCTGATGGAGATCGACGACGAGGACCTCGAGCGTACGAACCTGGCCGCCCGGCGGCTCGCGCGACGAATGGACGAAACGCTCGCCCCGGCGGGCTTCAACGTCATCAACGCCTGCCGGCCCGCGGCGTGGCAGACCGTGTTCCACTTCCATCTGCACGTGATCCCGCGTTACGAGGACGACCCGCTGAAGCTGCCGTGGATCCCCCGCGGCGCCGACATGGCGGCGATCGCCCGGGTCGCCGCGGAGATCCGCGGCGACACCTGATGGCCGAGCGTACGATCACGCTCGAGCGCGAGGGCGACGTGGCTTCCATCGTGCTCTCGAATCCCCCGCTCAACCTGTTCACGGACTCGGCCTTCGACGAGCTGATGGACTGTCTGGACGAGGTCGAGGGCTCGGACCCCCGGGCGCTCGTCTGGCGCTCGACCGGGCACATCTTCACCGGCGGCGTCGACGTCAACGCTTTCCAGCGGGTCGTTGATGCAGGTCCCGAGGACGCGGACCGCTTCGCGACCCCCCTGATCGACGCCGTTCGCCGGCTCGAGTCGGTGGAGATCCCGACCGTCGCCCTCGTCCACGGGCTCTGCCTCACCGCGGGCCTCGAGATCGCGCTCGGCTGCGACATCATCTGGGCCGAGGAGTCGTCGCAGTTCGGGCTCGTCGAGGCGGTGGTCGGGCTCACCCCCGGCGCCGGTGGCACCCAGCGCATGGCCGAGCGCGCCGGGCCCGGGCGCGCCCGCGAGTTCGTCTATACCGGCGGCCTTTACGACGCGGCGACGCTCGAGCGCTGGGGCGTCGTCAACCGAGTGGTGCCCGACGGGACCGTGCACGAGAAGGGCATGCGCTTCGCGGCGCGCCTCGCGAACGGCCCGACGCGCGCGCATGCGGCGACCAAGCGGATCGTGCGCGCCTACTGTGAGGGCGGGGTCGATCGCGCCGACGGGATCACCCCCGACCAGTTCGCCGAGCTGTTCGCGACCGAAGACCTGCAGCGGGCCGTGCAGTCCTTCCTCGCCGAGGGCCCGGGCAAGGCGACGTTCGAGGGTCGGTGAAGTACCCTCACCGCGCATGGCAAAGGAAGAGAAGATCGAGATGGAGGGCGAGGTCACGGAGGCCCTGCCCAACACGATGTTCAAGGTCAAGCTCGACAACGACCACGAGGTCCTCGGCCACATCTCGGGCAAGATGCGCCGCCACTACATCCGCATCCTGCCCGGCGACCGGGTGAAGATCGAGCTCTCGCCCTACGACCTCGACCGGGGCAGGATCACCTACCGCTACAAGTAGGGGCCGCCGGCGAACGGCGCTTTCCGTCGCCCGTGAGTCAACAAAGGCGCCAAAGACGATACGGCTCGCCGTCGATTAGTCGCGGGTCAAATCGCGCGCCATCAGCAGGTCGTCGACGTAGCGTCCGGCGAGCAGGAACTCGCCGCGCAGGACGCCCTCGACCTCGAAGCCGGCGGCCTCGTACAGGAGCCTGGCGCGCGAGTTGGTCTCGAGCACCCGCAGGGTAAGGCGCCGAGCGCCGCGAGCGCGCGCCTCGGCGATCGCGGCGTCGACCAGCGCCCTCCCGATGCCATGCCCCTGCCGGGCGGGCTCGACGGCCAGCAGGCAGATCTCGAGCACGTGGCGATTGGATGCCAGCGGCGTCGGAGCCGCGATGGCGACGAGCCCTGCCGGCCGGCCCTCGAGCACCGCGACGAGGGTGTTCTCCGGCTTGGCGCGGGCCCGCCCGTCGAACAGCGTTCGGCCGGGCTCCGGCGCCGGCGCCGGGGTTACGTCCGGCGCGTGGCTCGCCTCGTCGATGGCGGTCAGCGCCGGCTCGTCGGCTTTGGTGGCGATGCGGATCTCGATGGCGTTACTCCGCGGTCCTCTCCATCCTCCACAGGGCGAGGCCTCCGAGTGCGAGCAGCAGCCCGACCAGTGCGACGAGGCCGGGCCACGTCTCCGCCCATGTGACGGTGCCGGTGGTGAAGCCCTGGCGGATCGCCTCGACGATCTGCGTGACGGGGTTGATCCGCGCGATGTCCGCGAGCCACCCCTGCAGCAGCGCGATCGGAGCGTAGGCGGTCGTGGTCAGGATCAGCACGAACATCCCCGCCTGCATCAGGGGAGCCGCGCCCTGGGTCTTGAACCGCAGGGCGATCGCCGAGCCCCAGCATGCGGCAAGGGTCCCCATGCCCATGACGAAGAAGTATGCGAGCAGCAGGCCTCCGATCCCGGGCCACGAGACGCCGACCGCGAACCCGACGATGAGTAGGAACGTCGCCGGAATCAGCGAGCGCAGGCTCGCGGAGAGCACCAGGCCGGCGAGCAGGACCGGGCGGGGGGCGGGGGAGACCAGCAGCCGGTCGAACCATCCCTGCTCGATGTCGCGGGCCAGGTTCACTCCCGTCGCCGCGCCGGTGAAGCCGGCGCCCTGGAGCAGGCTGATCGGGATGATGAAGCTCTGATACTCCTCGGCGGTGAAGCCCGGCAGCTGCGTGAGGCCGCCGAACACCGCGGTGAGGCCGAGGAAGAAGATCGTAGGCGCGAGCACGCCCGGAATCGCGGCCCCGGGCACCCGGATGATCTCGTTCCTGGCCCGGCGGACGAGCGCCCTGATGGTGGCGAGGTCCGTCCGCGCCCCGAAGCGCCGTCCCGCCGTCTCGACCCGTCCGGTCATGCTCCGAGCCTCAGTCGCCGCCGCAGCGCCAGCGCGCTGAGCCCGATCGAGATGGCGCCGATCAGGGCGATCGCCCCGATTGCCTCGGCCACCGCGGCCGCGTCGACGCCGCCGATCACGAGCTCGCGCAGCCCGTCCACGATCAGGGAGAGCGGGTTGTACTCGGCGATCGTGGCGGCCGGCTCGAGCATCAGGTTCGCCGGGAAGAAGGCGTCAGACAGGAACAGGACCACGAAGACGAGCGGGAACAGGCCCTGGACCACCGAGGCGCGGCCCGTGTAGAGGGCCACGGCGGCCCCGATGCCGCCGAACGCGGTGGCCGACAGTGCCACCAGGGCGATCATGAGGATCGTCCCCGGCACCCCGCCCTCGATCGTCGCGCCGAAGATCAAGCCGATCGCGAGGAACCAGACCGCGGTCACCGCGCCGAACGCCGCGGTGCCGGCGAGGCGGCCTGCGACGATCGCGAAGCGGGAGATCGGCGCAGCGAACAGGCGATCGGTGAATCCCATTTCGAGATCGACGGCGAGCGCGATCCCGCCGCTGTTTCCGGCCAGCAGGCACGATTGGACCATCGCGCCGGCGAGCATGAAGTCCAGGAAGCCGTTGACCTGCGGGAACCCCTCGAGGTCGACGGCGCTGCCGGCGCCACCCGTCTGGATCGCCAGCAGGAGGGTGGGGAAGACGAGGATCGGGGCGAACAGCTGCGGCCGGCGAAACGTCTGACGCACCGAGCGCCTGCCCAGCGCGACGATCACGCGCAGGTTGAGCAGCAGCCGGCTCAAGCGTCGCCGGCTCGCACGGGCTCGGCCTCGGGCGCGGCCTCCTCCTCGGCTCCCTCGAGGTGCTCGCCGGTCTTGGCGACGAACACGTCGTCCAGCGTCGGCTCGACGAGGTCGAGCGACGCGACCGTGATCCCGGCCTCGTCGAGCGCCCGCACGACCTTCGCCACCTCCGAGGCCCCACCGTCGACCTCGACCAGGAGCTTGCCGTCCTTCTCGGGCAGCTTGCGGCCGAAGGCCTCGCAGATGCGCTCGGCCTGGGCGGCGGACCCGTCGCCCAGCCCGATCTCCAGGTGCGGCCTGCCGACCTCCGCCTTGAGTACCGCGGGGGTGCCCTCGGCGACGATCCGGCCCTTGGCGATGATGCCGACCCGATCCGCGAGCTGGTCAGCCTCCTCGAGGTACTGGGTGGTGAGGAAGACGGTCGTGCCCTCGCGGTTGAGCGCCGCCACCTCCTCCCAGATCGCCTTGCGGCTGACGGGATCCAGCCCGGTGGTCGGCTCGTCCAGGAAGAGCACCTGCGGCTCGTGGACGAGCGCCGAGGCGAGATCGAGGCGCCGCCGCATCCCGCCCGAGTAGGTGCCGACCCTCCGGTCGGCCGCCTGTGCGAGCCCGACCCGCCGGAGCAGCTCTGCGCCGCGGCGCTCGGCCTCCCCGCCGATCAGGCCGTGGAGCGTCGCCTGGAGCGCGATCAGCTCGCGCCCGGTCATCAGCGGATCGAGGGCCGCTTCCTGGAGCGCGACCCCGATCGAGCGCCGCACCTCGGCGGCCTCGTCGACCACGTCGTGGCCGGCCACCCGCGCCGTGCCGCCGGTGGGCCGGAGCAGCGTGGTCAGCATCCGCACGGTCGTCGTCTTGCCGGCGCCGTTGGGCCCCAGAAACGCGTAGATCTCGCCGTCTGCGACCTCGAGGTCGACGCCGTCGACGGCTCGGATCTCACCCTCGAACTCGCGTTCGAGGCCTGTTACCTCGATTGCAGGCACGGCGAGGAATGTACCGGCGGGCGGGCGTGCCGCCTAAGCTATTGCGCGTTCTCGGAACCGAAACCCTGTCTGGGAAGGGGTGTTCCAGCTTTTCTGATGGCCGTAACCGGCACACGCGTCCGGCTTCCCGCGCTCGCCTTCGCGTCGGGCTGCGCCTGCGTGATCGCCGCGATGGCCGCGCTCGCGGGCTCGGATCGCGCCGGCGCGCGCGCGAACGCGGTGGTCATCGGTCAGACGCCGGTCACGCCGAAGCCCAACTGTCCGACTCCGGGGGGCGCGAACGTCCCCGCCGACCGTGCGTGTCAGGCGATGGGTCGGGTGACGGGCTTCCAGACGATGGCCGACGGGCGCCGCAATCCGTACAAGGTGCGGCGGTCGGGCAACATCGTCGCCTGGGGCGTGGACGTCTCGAAGCCGACGAAGCGCGAGCGCCGGTTCTTCGAGGACGCGCTCGCCAACAGCGGGCCGCCGAGCGCCCGGCTCTCGATCCTGAAGCCGAGGGACGGTGATCGCTTCAAGCTGGTCAAGCAGAGTCCCGTGGTCCAGCTCTCGTCCGTGCTCGGCAACCGGCCGGTGTTCACGCTCACCGACCCGCTACGCGTCCGCAAGGGCATGATCGTGGCGCTGACGACCCCGACCTGGCTCTCCAACCTCGCCGACTACGGCGCCAACAACTCCGACGCCTGGCGGGCGAGCCGCGAGGAGGGGCAGTGCCTCAACGAGCAGGACCTGCTGCAGCGCAGCCGACCGCAGCAGAAGGTCGGCGGCTCGCGCCACTACGCCTGCACCTACGAGGGTGCTCGCATTCTCTACCGGGCGTACCTGGCGCCGCAGTAGGGGCGGGCCCTCACCCGGCCCACGACCCCGGCCTACTCGCACGCCTGCGGGCTCTGCTCGCAGTACTGCTCGAAGCTCTCGGGCGGGGTCTGACCGCCGGAGTCCGCGGCCGGGCCGCCGGCGGGGCCGCTGCCGCCGTTCCCGCCCGCGCTGGTCCCGCCGCTGCCCGCGCCAGCGTTCTGGCCGCCCGCGTTTTCCTGCGCCGCCTCGAACTCCTCGGTGCCCGGGTCCGGGCCGCCGCCCTCGTGGCCCTCGTCGGGGACCAGGGGCGCCTCGGCGCCGCCCGACCCGCCCTCCTCGGGCTCGGTCGTCGTCGTGGTCGAGGTCGTCTCGCCGGTGGTCGTGGTCGAAGTCGTGTCGGTCGTCGCTGCCGGAGCCGTCGCGGTCTCGTCGTCCTCGCCGCACGCGCCGAGGACGATGCAGGCTGCGATCGCGAGCGCGGCGGTCGCCGCGGTGAATGGCGCGCGAGGCGGGGTCACCCGTTGCCGAGCGCGGGCTGGCGCAGGCCGCAGTAGGGACAGTCGCTGACGTCGAGGCCGATCAGCTGATCGCAGCGCCGGCACTCGCGCAGGTTCGCGGGCGTGCGCAGCAGGGCGGAGTCCGACGGCGCCAGCGGCAGGACGCGGGTGACCGGCTCCATCTCCTCGCCGGTCTCGCGATCGACGTAGACGCCGTCCGGCTCGGCGGCCGCGAACGCCTCACGGCCCGAGGCGCGGGCGCGAAGCCGGTATCTCTGTCGCGGGTTCTGCACGGCACGCAAGATAATCACACGTGCGGCGGCCCGCAGGGCGGCGAGGGCCGGCGCGCCGACCGGGCGGGGCGCATAGGGTTGCGCTCCATGAAGGTGCTGATCTTCCACGGCTACCTGCTCCGAGGGACGGGCTCCAACGTCTACAACGCCAGCCTCGCGGCCGCGCTCGCCGGCCTCGGCCACGAGGTCCACATGGTGTGCCAGGACCGCGACGCGCCCGATCTCACGCCGCCGGGCGCCACCGGCTCGGTGACCGTGCACACGCCGGACATCGGCGGCCTGCTGCCCGTCTACGTCCACGACACCTACGAGGGGTTCGAGGTGAAGACGTTCGCCGAGCTGACCGACGGCGAGCTCGACACCTACCTGGACGCCAACGTGACCGCCGTCCGCGACCTGGTCGACTCGCTCGGGGGCGTGGACGCCGCGCTCGGGAACCACCTGGTCATGGGCCCGGTCATTCTCGCGCGCGCCGGCCTGCGTTACGCGGCCGTCGTCCACGGCTCCGACCTGTCCTACACGGTGATCCCCGACCTCGAGCGCTTCGGGCCGTACGCCCGCGAGGCGTGCGACGGAGCCAGCGGCATCCTCGTGGGCTCGGGCCACATCCAGGCACGCCTACGGCAGGCCGTCGACGACCCGGCGATCAACGCCAAGGTCCGCCTCGGGCCGCCGGGCGTCGACACGACGCTGTTCGCCCCGATCCCGCCGTCGGACCGGCCGGCGCGGCTGCGCGCCACCGCCGCAGCGATCAAAGCCGCCGGCGGCGTCGAGGCGGCCGCGGCGGATGCGGGCGCCGCGACCAGCTGGGATCGCGACCTCGACCGGGCAGCCGACGCCGTCGAGTGGTTCGCCGGCGCGGAGGGCCCGCGCGTGATCTACGTCGGCAAGCTGATCGTCTCGAAGGGCGTCGACCTGCTCCTGGCAGCCTGGCCGACAGTGCATGCCCGGAACCCGGGCGCGCGCCTGCTCGTGGTCGGGTTCGGCGCCGCCGACGAGGTGCTGCGCGACGCCTGGAGCGCGCTCGAGCGGGGCGACCTCGGGCCGCTTCGAGAGCTCGCCGCCCACGGCCGCGGCCTCGAGGGCGGGGAGGACGAGCCGCTGTCGATGCTCGCGGCGTTCCTCGCCGACCTTCCCGAGGGCTACGCCGACGCAGCCCGCGCTGCGGCCGGCTCGGTCGAGTTCTCGGGCCGCCTCGAGCACGACGAGGTCGCCACTCCCGTGGCGGCGTCGGACGCGCTGGTCTTCCCGAGCACATTCCCCGAGGCGTTCGGCATGGTCGCGGCGGAGGCGGCGGCGGCCGGCGCGCTGCCCGTCTCGGCCCGTCACTCGGGCGCCGCCGAGGTCAGCAGGGAGCTGGCGGCCGACCTGCCCGCCGGCGTGGCGCCGTTGGTCTCGTTCGACCTCGGCGACGACGCGGTCGACCAGATCGCTGCCCGGCTCAACGCCTGGCTCGCGCTGCCCGAGGCCGAGCGCCGCGCTGCCGGTGAGGCCCTGCGGGAGACCTGCGACCGCATCTGGAGCTGGCAGGGCGTCGCCCGCACGGTGCTCGCGGCGTCGGCGGGCGAGCTCGAGGACCTGCCGGTGCCGGTGGAGGATTGAGACGTGTAGCGGTCGATGCCGACGGCGACGCCGCCTTCGCGTGGATGGGCTTCGACGGTGCGGACTTCCGGATCCAGGCCCGGGCGCGCTCCGCGAGCGGCGCCCTGGGCACGGTGCAGACCCTCTCGGACGCCGGTCAGAATGCGGCCAGCCCACAGCTCGCCGCCGACGTCGACGGCGATGCGGTCGCGGTCTGGGAGCACTGGGACGGTGCGAATATGAACTGGCAGGTCCAGGGGGCGATCGGTCCCTAAGCCGCCGGCCGAGACCGCGGGCTGCGGCGACCTGGCCGGGCGACTGCGCATCCGCTGTGGACGATCCGGGGGCCATCGTGGCGTTTGTCGCTTGCTGGCGCCGCGTCCGTCGCAACACGGGAGGCGGCATCAATAGAATCGCGCCCGGTGAACCGCGCGACGCTCCTACGTCTCATCGGTGCGATGGCGGCGCTTACCGTGGTGGGCTCGGTGATCCTGCTTCAGTTCGACTGGTTCGGTGACGCCGCCTCCGAGGAGGCCTCGCCGATCGACACGCTCTTCGACGTGATGATCGTGCTCTCGACGTTCGTCTTCGCGATCGTGATGGTGATGTTCGGCTACGCGATCTGGAAGTTCCGCGCCAAGCCGGGCGACGAGTCCGACGGCGAGCCGATCCACGGCAACACCAAGCTCGAGATCGCGTGGACGGTGATCCCGACGATCATCGTCCTCTTCGGGGCCGGCTACTCGTGGATCGTCCTCGACGACATCGAGGCGAAGGCCGACGAGCAGATGCCGCTCAAGATCACCGCGCAGCAGTTCAAGTGGACATTCGAGTACCCCGACGCCGACGGGCTGCGGACGAACGTGCTCCACGTGCCCGTCGACCGCCAGCTCGAGGTCAAGCTCGAGGCGCTCGACGTGCTCCACTCGTTCTGGGTGCCGGAGTGGCGAATCAAGCGTGACCTCGTCCCGGCGGGCGCCGGGGGCGACGAGATCGACGACGAGTTCGTCGTCACGCCGAACCAGGAGGGGACCTTCAGCCTCGTCTGCACGGAGCTTTGCGGCCTCGGGCACACGACGATGCGGGCGACGGTGGTGGTCGAGTCGCAGGACGAGTTCGACCGATGGATCGCAGACCAGTCACAGGCCCAGGCGGCGCCGAGCGGGTCGTCGGCCGCGGGCGGGACGTAGGATCCACGGAGGTAGCACGACCTTGGCAGCGGCACTCAAGCAACCAGGCCTGACGCGGGGGGCGCTCGGGTTCATCGTCGGCTCGGCCTTCGGCTTCGGGCTCGTCGTCGCGCTGCGCGCGATCTCGGGCCTCGAGATCTTCCAGACGGAGCCGACCGGTTACCCGCACCTGATCGTCCCCGCGATCACGGGCCCGCTGGGCTTCCTCGTCGGGCTCGGTGCTTTCGACTACTGGTTCCGCTGGGCGGCGGGCAAGCCAACGATCCCCGAGGACCACTCTCAGCACGGCGCCCGTTCGTGGCGGGACTACTTCAGGTTCAACACCGACCACAAGGTCATCGGCATCCAGTACATCGTCACGACCTTCTTCTTCTTCCTCGTCGGTGGTTTGATCGCGATGCTGATGCGCGCCGAGCTCGCGCAGCCCGGCACGCAGATCGTCGACCCGGGCGTCTTCAACGGGCTCTTCTCGACGCACGCGGCGCTGATGATCTTCGTGTTCGTAATCCCGGTCTTCGCCGGGATCGCCAACTACGTCCTGCCGCTGATGATCGGCGCGCCCGACATGGCGTTCCCGCGCCTGAACGCGCTCTCGTTCTGGATGCTGCCGATCGCCGGGCTTCTGTTCCTGGCGAGCTTCCTGGTCCCCGGCGGGGCCTTCGACGCCGGCTGGACCGGCTACGCGCCGCTCTCCACCGGAGCGCCCCTCGGGCAGTCGTTCTTCAACCTGGGCGTCCAGTTCGCCGGCGCCTCATCCGTCGCGACCGCGCTCAACTTCCTGGTCACGATCATCACCATGCGGGCGCCCGGGATGACGTTCTGGCGCATGCCGCTGCTGGTCTGGGCCAACATGTCGACGTCGCTGCTCGTCGTCGCGGCGACGCCGTTCATCGCCGGAGTGCAGTTCATGGTCCTCTTCGACCGCGTCCTGAACACGAACTTCTTCCAGGCGGCGTTCGGCGGCGACGTGCTGAGCTACCAGCACATCTTCTGGTTCTACTCGCACCCGGCCGTCTACATCATGATGTTGCCGGGCTTCGGGATCATCTCCGAGGTGATCTCGACCCACGCCCGGAAGCCGATCTTCGGCTACCGGTTGATGGCGCTGGCGCTGATCGGGATCGTCGTCCTCTCCTACACGGTCTGGGCGCACCACATGTTCGTCAGCGGCATGTTCGCCTGGCTCCGGGTGCCGATGATGATCACCACGCTGCTGATCGCGGTGCCGACCGGGATCAAGATCTTCAGCTGGCTGGCGACGCTGTTCAACAGCGTCCTGCACCTCAAATCGACTGCGATGCTGTTCAGCCTCGGCTTCATCGTCACCTTCGTGGTGGGCGGGATCTCGGGCGTGATGCTGGGCATGGTGCCGATCGACATCCACGTCTCCGACACGTACTTCATCGTCGCTCACATCCACTTCGTGCTCTTCGGCGGCTCGGTGTTCACGATCTTCGCCGGCATCTACCACTGGTTCCCGAAGATGACCGGGCGGATGTACGACGAGAAGCTCGGGCGGGTGCACTTCTATCTCACCCTGCTCGGCATGCTCGGCACCTTCGTGCCCATGCACTGGGTGGGGATGGAGGGGATGCCGCGCCGGGTCGCCGATTACGCGGCCCAGTTCGGCGACTGGAACCTGGTGATCTCGATCTCCTCGTTCCTACTCGGAATCGCCCAGCTGGTCTTCATGTACAACATGATCGTCTCCTGGAAGTGGGGCCCGCGGGCGACCGGCAACCCGTGGCGGGCCAAGACGATCGAGTGGCAGGTCTCCTCGCCCCCGCCGATCTTCAACTTCGACGAAATCCCGCGCGTGGTCGGCGGCCCGTACGAGTTCGGGGTTCCCGGCGCCCGGCACGCGATCATGGGCGGGGAGGAGGCCGAGGTGCGCAAGCCCGAGCCCGCTGTCGTCGGCGCGGCCGGCGGTGGGGGCGGATCATCCGGCGCGGGAGCCCGCACGTGACCGAGGCCGAGCTCGCCAGCTACCCGATCGACGATCCGCATTCGAACGTCGATTGGAGCCAGGGCGGCACCGTGCTGGCGTTCGTCAACGAGGTCGCCGGCGGGCGCCGGCTGCTCGAGGCGCTCCGCGAGCGGGTCGACGCGGGGGCGGACTCCGTGGCGGTCGCGGCGCCGCAGAACCAGCCGATCGTCGGTCAGATCGTCGATCGCGACGAGGTCCGCGACGCGGCCCTGAGCCGGGTCGAGGTGACCCAGTCGGTGCTCGCGGAGTTCGGGATCGAGGCCTCCGGTGCGGTGATGGACCCCCAGCCCTCGCTTGCACTCGACGATGCGGTCCGCGCTTTCGGACCCCGCGAGATCCTGCTCTCGTCCCTGTACGAGGCCCGCTTCGGACTCCTGCGCCGCGACCTGGTCGAGTGGGCGAAGGATCGCTTCGACGTCCCGGTGACGCACATCCCGGTCCGTGTCGACGACGACGCGGTGCGTTGGGACGTGACCCACACCCTGGTGGTCGGAACACAGACGATCGCAAGCCCCGACCTGATCGCGCGGCTCAAGGCGCGCGCCGCCGAGCGGCCGCATCGCTACACGATGATCTGCCCGCGGTCGGGCGACCTGACCCGCGAGGAGGTGGTCGAGCGGCTCGCGCGCACGCTCGCCGAGATGTACCGCTCCGACATCGACGCGACCGGCCAGCCCATGAGCCCGGAGCCGTTCGCCGCGATCGAGAACGCGATCGAGCACTACCGGATCGACGACATCCTGATCTCAACGCTCGCCGGGCAGCAGTCGAAGTGGCTCGAGCAGGGCTTGATCGAGCGGGTCGAGGCGATCACCGACAAGCCGGTCGAGCACTACGAGGCCGGGCCGTCCGCAGGCCGCAGTCCGCAGTCCGCCGAGGCCGAGGTACGCGCCTGATGGAGTCCGCCTCGGTAGCCGTCGGCCACGCGTCGCACGAGCATCACGGCCCCCCCGAGGCCCATCAGAGCTCTCGGATCGACCGCCAGACGCTGGGCATCCTGCTCTTCATCGTCTCCGAGGTGATGCTGTTCGGGGCGTTCTTCGCCTCCTACTTCTTCCTCCGCGTGGTCGCCAACGACGGCCCCTGGCCGCCGGAGGGCTTCGAGCTCCCAGTCGCGGTCGCGGGCGTCAACACCGCGATCCTGGTCTCCTCCAGCTTCACCGTCCACTGGGCGCTCGAGTCGACCCGCAAGGGCAACCGCCGCGGGATGCAGATGGGTCTGATGACCACCTTCCTGCTCGGCGCGACGTTCCTCTTCATCCAGATCAACGAGTACATCCACATCGGCTTCAGCGGCCGCGACGGCGCCTTCGGCTCGATTTTCTACGGGCTCACCGGCCTGCATGGCGCCCACGTCTTCGTCGGCCTGACGCTGCTCGCGTTCGCCAACATCCGTGCCTGGCGCGGCCACTTCGGCCC
>Ga0075421_100008513_pt1 | contig 12614 bp, 4 predicted proteins | sample SoiMetdeltSBSDD5_FD_75292 | JGI IMG/M metagenome (GOLD analysis project Ga0075421, IMG submission 75292) | Bulk soil microbial communities from a Populus tree surrounding site in Tennessee, USA - Soil MetaG P. deltoides SBSDD5 | ecosystem: Environmental > Terrestrial > Soil > Tree plantation... | reverse complement strand
CCGAGGCCCGCGGCGAGGCGCCGGCGATCGTCTCCGGCGAGCGGGTGGTCACCTACGGCGCGCTGCTGGAGCTTGGCCACCGCCTGGCGGCCAGGCTCAAAGCGTCGCTCGGCTCCGGGGCCAACCGCCTGGTCGCCGTGATCGGTACGCCCTGCCCGGAGATGGTGGCCGCCATGCTGGCGGTGCTGGAGAACGGCTGGACGTACCTCCCGCTGGACCGCGACCACCCGCGGGCGCGCAACCAGTCCATCCTCGAGGACGCGGGCGCCGACGCGGCGATGGTGGTGGGCCCGGACGGCCAGGTGGAGCTCTCCGGCGCGGGCGCCCGCACCCTGGACGAACGGACCCGGGAGCAGCTCCGGCGCTGCGCCTACGTCATGTACACCTCCGGCTCCACCGGGGCCCCCAAGGGCAGCGCCGCCCCGGTGGCCGGCGTCCTCAACGTCCTCGACTTCATGCGCGAGCGGTTCGGGGTCGGCCCGTCGAGCACCGTGCTGGGCGTCACCAACTTCTCCTGGGACCTCTCGGTGCCGGACATCTACCTCCCCCTCACCAGCGGCGGCCGCCTGGCGCTGCCGCCGCCGGGGCAGCTGGGCGATCCGGGCGCGGCGGCGCGCGCGATGGAGCGCTGGGACGTGGACCTGATGCAGGCCGCCCCGTCGATGTGGAGGCTGCTGGTGGACTCCGGGTGGCCGGGGCGGCCCGGGCTCCTCGCGGTGGCGGGCGGGGAGGCGCTGCCGGAGGCGCTCGCCCGCCAGCTCCTCTCGCGCTGCCGCGAGCTGTGGAACTTCTACGGCCCGGCCGAGTGCACGGTGTGGTCGACCTGCCGGCGCGTGCAGGATCCGGAGCGGATCAGCCTGGGCTTCGCCCTCCCCGGCACCACCATCCACGTCCTCCGGGGAGACGGCGGCCTGGCGGCGCCCGGCGAGCCGGGCGAGATCGCCATCTCCGGCGTGGGGGTGGCCGACGGGTACCTCGCCCGCCCGGAGCTGACGCGGGAGAAGTTCATCACCCTGGACGCGCCCGGGGGGAAGGTGGCCGCCTACCGCACCGGCGACCTCGGCACCCTCACCGCGGAGGGCGAGCTGTTCTTCCAGGGCCGGGCCGACCTGATGCTGAAGATCCGCGGCCACCGGGTGGAGGCGCGGGAGATCGAAGGCCACCTGGAGCGGCACCCGGCGATCCGCCAGGCGGTGGTGTTCGGCCGGACGGGCGGCGTCTCGGATGCGCTGTGCGCCGTGCTCGAGACCTCCGAGCCGCTGGACGCCCGGGCGGTGCGCGAGTACCTCCACGAGCGCGTCCCCGACTTCATGATCCCCAGCGAGATCCAGCTCCGCGCGCAGCTGCCGCTCAACGCGAACATGAAGCTCGACCGGCGCCAGGTGATCGCCGACTTCCTCCAGGGCGCCCGCCGCGCCTCGGTCACCCCGCGCGATCTCTGGGAGCTGGAGCTGCTCCAGATGATCTCCGAGGTGTCGGCGGCGCCGGTGGGGCTGGACGAGCCGCTGTTCGACGGCGCGCTCCACTCGCTGGCGGTGATGGGCCTGCTGCACCGGATCAACAAGCACGTCGGCGGCGAGCTCACCTTCGGCGACCTGAAGGAGAGCAACACCGTGACGCGGCTGGCGGGCCTGCTGCGCCGCGCGGGGACGTTCGAGTTCCGCCAGCTGATCCGGCTCAAGCCGGGCACCACGCGCCGCTCGCTGGTCCTCTTCCACCCCGGCGGCGGCACCTGCCTCCCCTACCAGCCGCTGCTGGACGCGCTCCCCGCGGAGCTGACCGTCCACGGGGTGGAGTGCCCGAACCTCTACCGGCCCCGGCCGGAGGTCTTCACCGTCGAGCAGATGGTGGAGCGCTACTACCCGGACGTGGCGGCCATCGAGGCGGAGGGCCCGCTGGCGCTCGGGGGATGGTCGCTGGGCGGGTACATCGCCTACGAGACGGCGCGGAGGATGCGCGCCGAGGGCCGGCCGGTGGGCCTGGTCCTGCTGATGGACTCCGTGATCTTCGACGACCGGCTCCACGAGTTCGCGCGCCTGCTGGGGAAGCCCAACGTGAGCGAGTTCCTGCGCGGCCACTTCTCCGGGTACTGGGAGCACCTCACCGACGAGGAGCGCGAGCGGCAGCGGATCACGCACGACATCGCGCTGGACGCCACCTTGGCCTACAAGCCCTCCCGCTACGAGGGCGACCTCGCGCTGGCCAAGGCGGGCCGCTTCGACGAGCTCCCGCCCGGCAGCGACGTGGACCGGATGCAGCAGTACGTGCGCTCGCTGACCTACAACGGCTGGGAGGCCAGCTGCAGCGGGCGCATCGAGGTGCACCACACGCCGACCCGGCACAACGACCTGGTGTCGAGCGAGAGCGCGCCCATGCTGGCCAGGCTGATCGCCGAACGGCTGGGCTGAGGCCGCGCCTTCAGAGGGAGATCGCCTTCGACCCGTCGAGCAGCTCGGCGTGGATCCCGTGCGAGGCGCACTCCGCCAGCAGCCTGCGGACCTCGCGCATCTGCGGCGAGGACTCGTCGCACGGCGCGCCGCCGAACATCCCCATCCACGGCTCCAGCGCCATGGCGTACACGAAGACGCGGCGGCACCCGAGCGCCTGGAGGACCTTCAGGGCCCGGGCGGCGTCGGAGCCGCCGGTGCGGCGCGCCTGGTCCATGCTCCGCGTCACGGTGCCGAAGAGCAGCGGCCCGTAGGCCCAGGACACCGGCGCGCCCTCGCACTCCATCCCGATGAAGGCGGTGTCGGCCGGGCCGTGGAGGTCGCGGAGGTGCTCGTAGAGCTGGGGATCCAGGTTGTTGCTGTCGGCGAGGAACATCACCGCCGCGCCCTCCAGCTCCAGCCGGTAGCCCACCCTGCTGCGCAGGTCGAGGTCGCCGTGCTCCCCCAGGAAGGGCAGCGCGCGCAGCCGGCAGCTCTCCAGCTCCAGGGTGTCGAACGGCTGGAGCCCCACCACGTCGCCGAAGCCCAGCCTCCGCGAGATCAGCTCCAGCGAGGGGTCGAGGAGGTCGCCGGCGTTGGAGCGCGGCACCACCAGCTTCCGCACCCTGCTCCGGAGCTGCAGGAGCGTCTCCAGCACGTAGTGATCGCGGTGCGCGTGGGTGACCACCGCGCAGTCGATCGCCTCCGGCAGATCGCGCATCGTGAAGCGCGGCGACTGGCCGGGGAAGCGGTAGCCGACCAGCGGGTCGAAGAGGAGGTTTTCGCGGCCGGTGGAGACGAGGACGCAGGCGTGCCCCACGTACTGCAGGCCCCGCGCCGGCGGGTCGCCGCGGGGCGGCGGCGCCCCGGCCGTGAACAGCGCCTCCAGCGCCTCGCGCGGGTGCCTCCGGCGGGAGCGCTGCGCGCCGCACCACTCGTCGAGCTGCGCGGCGGTGACCGGGTGCTCGCGGGCCCCGCAGAGCGCACGCGCCGCCTCCGAGCCGAAGGGCAGGGAGAGGAACAGGTCGCCCGAGGAGTCCAGGCGCGGCGTGCTCATCAGGAAGGGGCGGTCGTCGCCGCTCACCCGGGAGAGGGCCAGCTCCTCCCGCCCGTCCGGCGGGTGGGCCTGGATGAAGAGCGGCTCGAAGAGGCGGAACCGCGCGGCCCCGGACGGCTCGTAGGACAGCTCCACCCGCCCCCGCAGGCGCGGCCCCAGCTGCTGGTAGAGCGGCTCCAGGCTGAAGCCCTTGGCGCCCTGGAGCAGCCGGAACAGCGCCTCCAGCTGCGCCGCCAGCTCCAGCAGGTCGGCGTGGGACGCCTTCGTCTCCTCCAGCAGCCGGCGGATCTCCTCCACGTCGCCGGGCGAACGGGAGTCCACGTAGGGACCGCTGCGCAGCTCCGGCCGCTCCAGGGCCTTCCGGTGGAGATCGGGCCGGGCGGCGAACGACTCCATGATCTCCAGGTGGTGCCGGGTCATGAACGCCGCCGCCGGCGGGGACATCAGCAGCGGGTGCGCGTGCCAGCGCGAGACCAGCGGTTCGACCTTGGTGTCGTCCCGGAGATAGTAGCGGGCGCTCATAGCTCGCCGAACACCTCCACGTCCTCGGCCGGCGCGGCGGCGGGCCGGGGCGCCGGGGGCGGCGCGCCCGCGCTCGCCTGCGGGGACCCCCGCGCGGCCAGGAACGCCGCCAGCCCGGCCGCCGTGGGGGCGCGGTAGCAGTCGACCGCGCCGATCGACAGCCCGTGCTCGGTCCGGCAGTTGGCGATGAACTGGCCGACCATCAAGGAGGTCGCGCCGGCCTCGAAGACGTTCTCCTCGGCGCCGAGGTCGCGCTTGCCGGTGAGGGCGCGCCACTGGGCGAGGATCGCCTCGCGGAGCGCCTCGGGGCTCGACGGCACCGGCCCCCGCGGGCGCTCGGCCGCCGGCGCCCCGCCGCCCGGCGAGGCGGGCTCGATCCAGTGGCGCTCGCGCTCGAAGGGATACCCGGGAATCCGGAGCCGCCGCGACGCCGGGAACACGCGCGCCCAGTCCACGCCCACGCCGCGCACCCACAGCGCGCCGAGCAGCTCGAGCTCGAACGCGCGGGCCCCGCGCCCGCCGTCCAGCGCGATCGCCTCCCCGCCGGCGATCTGCACCCCCCGGCTGGAGAGCCGGAGCTCCAGCTCGGCGCGCGGGGCGGCCTCCGCGTCCACCCCCAGCGCCGCCAGCCGCTCCGCCAGCGTCTCCGGCGGGGGCGCCCCGGGCTCCGAGGTGATGGAGAGCTTGCGCACCCGCCGGGGGGCCGCCACCGCCCGCGCGCCCTTCAGCTGCTCCGCGGCCTCGCCCGGGCTGGAGGCGATGAACGCGGCGCGGTGCTCGAGGGCCTTCCTCCCCACCAGGGTGGAGGAGGCGAAGCTGGAGAACAGCGCCGGGTCCAGCGCGGCGAGGTGCGCGCCGTACCTGGCGCAGAGCGCGGCGAAGGCCGCGGGCGTGCGCGCGGAGACGGCGAACAGGAACGGGCCCTGTTCGGCCGGCGGCGGCGCGGGCGCGGGCGCCTCCTCGAGGATGACGTGCGCGTTGGTGCCGCCGATCCCGAAGGCGCTCACCCCCGCGCGACGGGGCGTCTGGCGCCGGGGCCAGGGCAGGCGCTCCGCGGCGACGAAGAACGGCGTGCCGTCGAGGTTGATCCGCGGGTTGAGCTTGCGGAAGTGCAGCACCGGGGGAATCTGCTCGCGCTCCAGCGAGAGGCAGACCTTGATCAGGCCCGCTAGCCCGGAGGCCACGTCCAGGTGGCCCACGGTCGCCTTCAGCGCGCCGATCGCGCAGCGCCTCCCCGGCGGGAAGCGGGCGGCCGGGAAGGCCGCCTTCAGCGCCTGCGCCTCCACCGGATCCCCCAGCGGGGTACCGGTGCCGTGCGCCTCGATCAGCTCGATGCTCTCGGGCGGGACGCCGGCGCGCTCCAGCGCCGCGGCGATCACCGCCGCCTGACCCCGCGGGCCGGGCGCGGTGAAGCCCACCTTCTCCCGCCCGTCGTTGTTCACCGCCGATCCCTTGATCAGCGCCCAGACGTGATCGCCCGCCGCCAGCGCCGCCGACCGCCGCTTGAGCACCACCGCGCAGGCGCCGTTGCCGCGCACCGTGCCGGAGGCCTCCTCGTCGAAGGGGCGGCAGCGCCCGTCGCGCGAGTGGATCATCTGCTCGGAGTAGAAGTAGCCCACGTTCTGGGGGAGCGCGAGCGAGACGCCTCCCACCAGCGCCGCCGCGCACTCGCCGTCCAGCAGCGAGCGGCAGGCCAGGTGCAGCGCCACCAGCGCGCTGGAGCAGCCCGCCTGCACCGTCAGGCTGGGGCCGCGCACGTCGAGCAGGTACGACAGGCGCGTGGCCAGCGTGTCCTTGTCGTTGTGGAGCAGCAGCTGGAGCGGCCCGTGCTGCTCGATCACGGCGGGGTTCCGGAGCAGGTTCTGCAGCAGGTACTGGCTGATCCCGGTGGAGACGAACACGCCCAGGGCCTGGCCCTCGCAGCCGGCGCAGCAGGCGTCCTCCAGCGCCTCCCAGGCCACCTCCAGCATCACCCGGTGCTGCGGATCCAGCAGGTCGGCCTCCGCCCCCGACATGCGGAAGAAGCCGGCGTCGAAGCGGTCCACGTCCGCCACGATCCCGCGGCGCGGCACGTACGGCCCGGGCGGCGGGCTGGGGGCGTCCGGGGGCGGCCGGGGATCGGGGAGGGTGGTGATGCCTTCTTTGCCCTCGGCGAGCAGCGCCCACAGCTCGTCCAGGGAGGAGGCGCCCGGGAACCGCCCCGCCATGCCGACGACGGCGATGTCCTCGCGCTCAGCCCCGCCCGGCATTCATCAGACCTTCGAGAAACCGGGCGAGCGCGGACACGGTCGTGAACTCGAAGAGGTGGGTGATCTCCAGCTCCGCCGCCACCCCTCGCTCGCGGAGGCGCTTCGAGAGTTCGTCGTGCACGAGCATGATCTTGAGCGACGTGCCGCCCACGTCGAAGAAGTTGTCGTCGTCGGAGAAGGCGCCGCCCTTCAGCTCGTTGCTCCAGACCTCCCGGATCATCGCCGCCACGTCGAGCGCGGGCGGAGGCGCCGCGCCCTCCACCGGCCGCTGGGCGAGCTGGACCAGCGCCTCCACGTCGATCTTGCCGTTCCGGCTCAGCGGGAGCCGCGGCATGAGCACGAAGCGCTGCGGGACCCGGGAGGCCGGGAGCTGCGAGCGCACGTAGGCCTTGATCGCTTCGCCCGTCCCCCGGGCCTCGTCGTGGCCGACGAAGGCCACGATCTCCTCCCCGGCGATGCAGTGGCACCCGGTCACGCCCGGCGCCCGGCCGATCACCGCCTCCAGCTCCTCCAGCTCGATGCGGTGGCCGCTCCGCTTCACCTGGCGGTCGCGCCGGCCGGCGAAGTGGATCTCGCCGTCCGCGTCGAAGTAGCCCACGTCGCCGGAGCGGTAGAAGCGCCCGCCGGCGCCGCCGGGCAGGGCCAGGGGCACGAACCGCGCGGCGGTGAGCTCCGGGTCGTTCAGGTAGCCTGACGCCACCCCGGGCCCGCCGATGGCGATCTCGCCCACCACGCCGCAGGGGACGAGCCCCAGGCGATCGTCGATCACCGCCACCCTGGTGTCGTTGTGCGCGCGCCCGATGGGGATGGCGCCCGGGTGGCGCGCCAGGCTCTCCCGGGTGATGGCGTGGCTGGTGGCGAAGACGGTGGTCTCCGTGGGCCCGTAGATGTTGCGCAGGTTCCCCGCGTACCCGGCCGCCACCAGCCGCTCCACGTGATCGCGGCTGGCCTTCTCTCCGCCGAAGAGGATGGTGGGCACCCGGAGGAGCGCCTCGCGCTTGGTGTCGACCAGCGCGTTGAACAGCTGGGTGGTGATGAAGAGGACGGAGACCTTCCCCTCGGTGATCGCCGCCGCCACCTCGTCCAGCGAGAACGCGCCGTCGTGCATCAGGCGCACCGTCGCGCCGTTCGACAGCGGGGCCCACAGCTCGAACACCGAGCCGTCGAAGCCCAGCGGGCTGACGTTGAGGAACACGTCCCCGGCGGAGATGGCCGCGTACGACGGGCGCCGGACGATGCGGGTGATGCAGTCGTGGCTGACCGCCACGCCCTTGGGGGCGCCGCTGCTGCCGGAGGTGAAGCAGACGTACGCGGTGGCCCCGGGCGGGACCTCCTGCGCGCGCGCCTGCGCCGCGGGCGAGACCTGCGCCGCGCACGCCTCCTCGAGCGCCAGGGTGGCCATCCCCAGCGGCGGCAGCCCCTCCAGCGCGCGGCGCCGCCCCAGCAGCAGGGCGGGGCGGCAGGCGGCGGCGGTCCGCTCCAGCGCGGCCGCCGGCTGGCCGGGGTCGAGGACGACGTAGGCGGCGCCCGCCTTCCAGATGCCGAGCAGGGCGGCGATGGTGTCCAGCTGCCGCGACTCCACCACCGCGACGCGCGCTCCCGGCCCGACGCCGCGGGCCAGCAGCGCGCTCGCCACCGCGTCCGAGCGTTCGTCGAGGGCGCGGTAGCTGATCGCGCCGCCGGGGCCGACCACCGCCGGCTTCTCCCCGTGCGCCCGCGCGCTCAGCTGGAACAGCGCGTGGATCGGCCGCGGCTCCTCGCCCGGCCCGCCCGTCCAGCCGAGCGCGGCGGGGAGGCCGGGCAGGGCGCGCGGCGGCGCGATCAGCCGCGCGTCGGCGCGAGCGGAGGGCTCCAGGGTCAGCTGCTCCAGCGCCGTCTCCAGGTTCGCGGCGAGCAGCTCGATCTCCTCCGGGCCGTACAGGTCGCTCCGGTGCTCGATGAGGATGCGGTACGCCCCGGAGATCTTGCGCAGGGAGAGCACCAGGTCGCGCTTGGCGATCCCCCGGTCCAGCGGCTCGCGGCGGAGGCGGGCGGCGCCCAGCGAGAGCTCCTCCACCTTCTCCGCCTCCAGGTTGATCGTCACCGGCAGCGCCCGGCCGCGGTTCCCCTCGCGGAGCCCGGCGCCCTCCACCATCTCCTCGAAGGCCACGTGCCGCCGCGCGTAGGCCTCGACGAAGGTGGTGCTCACCGCCTCGGCGAGCTGCTCCAGGGTCCAGTCCCGGCTGAGCCGGACCCGCAGCGGGACCGTGTTGACGAAGCAGCCGATCACGCCGTCGTCGGTGAAGCGGTCGCGGCGGGACATCAGCGAGGCCACGCAGACGTCGTCCCGGCCGGTGGCGCGGTGGAGCAGGTAGATCACCCCCGCGGTGAACAGCGCGAACGGGGTGGTGGAGCGGCGCGCCGCCGCCTCGTCGATGGCGGCGCTGAGCGCGGGCGGGAGCGCGTGGTGGTGGTGCCGGCCGGCGAAGCCACGCTCCGGGGGCGCGCTCGCCCGCGCGGGGTAGGCGGTGCCGTCCATGCCCTCCAGCTGCGCGCGCCAGTACGCCTCCGCCGCCGCGCGGTCGCCCTGCGCCTCGGCCTCCTCCTGGCAGTAGTCGAGGAAGGAGCGGCCCGAACGCGGGACGGAGCGGAGGTCGTCCGCCGGGTAGAGCGCCGCCAGCTGGTCGAAGAACAGCTCCAGCGAGCGGTCGTCGACGGCGATGTGGTGGAACAGGAAGAGCAGCACCCCGGCCCCGGGCTCCAGCCGGACGTGGGTGAGCCGCACCATGGCGTCGCGCTCGAGGTCGAAGGGGCGCGAGATCTCCTCGGTCTCGATCTCCTCCAGCGCGGCGCCGCGCTCGGCCGGGGGCAGGCCGGCGAGGTCGAAGAACCGCTGGTTGACGCTGGCGAACTTCTTCAGCCGCTGGACCACCGCGGCGCCCTCCTTGGCGTAGGTGGTGCGGAGCGCGGGGTGCCGGTCCACCAGCTCGCGGACGCACGCCTCCAGGCGCCCGTGGTCGATCTCGCCGCGGTAGGAGAGGAGGATGGCGACGTTGGAGACCGCCTTCCCGGCCGGGCTGTGCTCCAGCAGCCAGATGCTGCGCTGCTGCGCGGTGACGGGGACCACCTCCGGCGGGGCGCGGCCGGCGGGGCCGGGTTCGGCGGAGGGGGGCGCGCCCGCCGCGGCCGGCTCCGCCGGGAGCGCGGGAGCGCCGTTCAGCCGGGCGCGCACCAGGTCGACGATGCGCTGCAGCGTCTTCACCTCGAAGATGTCCTGCACGCCCAGCTCGACGCGGTACTCGCGCTGGATCTGGAACGCGAGCTGCGCGCCCAGCAGGGAGTTGCCACCCAGCGCGAAGAAGTCGCTGGTCCCGCTCACCTCCTTCAGCCGGAGCAGCGAGGCCATCATCTCGCCGATGCGCGCGGCCGTGGGCTCGGGAGGGCTGGGAGCGGAGGGATCCGGAGGCATGCGCAGAATTCCCGGCTGGCTGATACCCGAGCTCATCCGGAAGCACAAGGCGTGCGGGCCGATACCCTGGACGGTCGTGCGGACGGCCCCTGCGCCGCCCGGCCGGCTCTATTGACCGGGGGGCGGATTTCCTCCAGCATTCCGGGCACTCGCATGATCGTGAACCGTCTCTCCCCGGTCCTGGGAGCGGAGATCGTGGGCGTCGATCTCCGCGAACCGCTCGGCGCGGCGGCGCTGCAACGGGTCCACGACGCGTGGGTGGAGCACCAGGTCATCGTCTTCCGCGATCAGGATCTCACGCAGGAGCAGCAGATCGCCGCTTGCCGGCAATTCGGGACCATCGAGCCGCACCCGCTCAAGACGAACACCAACCAACACCCTGAGATCACGGTCTCCTCGAACGTCGTGAAGGAGGGGAGCCCGCTCGGTTACATCGGTCCGCCGTTCGCGCTCTGGCACTCCGACCTCTGCTACCTGCCGGAGCCGGCGAAGATGACCTTCCTCTACGCGCACTCGGTGCCGAAGACCAACGGCGGCACCTGGTTCGCCAACATGTACGCGGCCTACGACCAGCTCCCCGGGGACCTGCGGGCGAAGGTCGAGGGGCGGCGCGCCGTCACCAGCCTCAACTACAACCTGGTGGCGCGCTGCAAGTCGAAGGGCTTCGACCTCCCGCTCGCCGAAGAGGACGTGAAGCCGGACTCCCTGCACCCGGTGGTGCGCACGCACCCCTACTCGGGGAAGAAGGCGCTCTTCGTGAACTGGGCGCACACCGACGCCATCGAGGGGTATCCGGCGGAGGAGAGCCAGGCGCTGCTGGACCGGCTGCTCGCGCACAGCACCGAGGATCGCTTCATCTACCGGCACCTCTACCGGCGCGGCGACCTCATCACCTGGGACAACGCGTCGACCATCCACACGCACCAGCCGGATCCGGTGGATGGCGATCGGATCATGATCCGCGTCGTGATTCGCGGGACGAAGCCGTTCTATTCCGCGTAGAGGCATGCACCCCGATCCGCGCGGCCCCGGGCGAACGCTGCTGCCGCTCACACAGGCGCAGACGGCGATGTGGATGCGCTGGAAGTACGCCGAGCAGAGCTCCGCCTACAACAACCCGCTGCTGTTCGAGCTGCTGGGCGACGTGGACGTGCAGCGGCTGGGCGCGGCGTGCTCGGCGCTGGTGGACCGCCACGACGTGGTGCGCGCGCGCTTCGTGGAGATCGACGGCGTCCCCTTCCAGGAGATCGTGCCGCGCGAGCGGCCGGCGCTGGAGCTTCGAGACCTCTCCACCCTGCCGGAGCCGCTGCGGGAGAAGCGGAAAGAGGAGATGCTGGCCGCCGCCCTGAAGGCGCCGTTCGACCTCACGCGCGAGGCCGTGCACCGCTTCGCGCTGGTGCGGATGGAGGACCGGCGTCACCTGCTGGCGATGAACATCCATCACATCTGCGCGGACGGCATCTCCGCGTCGATCCTGCTGGAGGAGATCGCGGCCGACTACGAGGGCACCTCGCCGCCGCCGGCGGTGGCGCCCGGCATCGCGCGCTTCCTGGAGCACGAAGCGGCCGTCCCGGCGGAGGCGCGCGCGGAGTCGGAGCGCTTCTGGACCGGGGAGCTGCGCCACGCCCGGCCCGCGGTGGACTTCGGCGCGATCCAGCGGACGGATACGGAGCCGTCCGGCCCGGGCGCGGCGCGGCACCTGTTCAAGCTCGGCGCCGCGGAGCGGAAGGCGGTGGGGGCGCTCGCCCGCCGGACCCGCTCCACCCTGTTCACCGTGCTCGCGGCGGCGCTGGACGTGCTCCTCTGGCGATGCACCGGCCAGGCCGATATCACGCTGATGTATCCGGTGGACATCCGGCCGCGTGAGCTCAAGCGGCAGTTCGGCTGTCACATCAACTACGTGCCGCTGGTACTCTCGCTGCGGCGGGAGATGACGGTCGCGGAGCTCATCCAGGCGGCGGTGCAGGCGCGCACCCGGTCCCGGCCGCACGAGGACTTCCCGCACCTGGAGATCTCCCGGATCGCCCGGAAGAGCGGCCCGCCGTTCAACACCGCGATCACCGCGGCCAACTTCGCGCTCGACCTCTTCTCGCTCCGCGGCCTGGAGGTGCGGCCGCACCTGGTCCACGCCGGCGGCGCCAAGGAGGACCTCGGGCTCCTCTTCGACGCGCAGGGCGAGGAGCTGGCGCTGATCCTCGAGTACAGGCGGTCGATCTGGCGGGACGAGGTGATCCGCGAGCTGGGGGCGGACCTGCTCCACCTCCTCGGCCAGATGGCGGCGGACGAGTCGGTCCGGCTGGGCGCGCTCCAGCTCCGCGGCGACCGGCCCTTCGCCGAACGCTTCCTCGCCGCGGAGGTCCCCGGCGCCGGCGGCGATCTCTCCGCCCTGTTCGAGGAGCGCCTGGAGCGCGCGGGCGACCGGGTGGTGGCCTCGGGCCCGGAGCGCGCCTTCTCCGCCCGCGCGCTGCGGGGGCTGGCGCAGGGGGCGGCGGAGCTGCTGCTGGAGCGCGGCGTGCGCGCGGGCGACCGGGTGGCGGTGCAGGCCTCGCGCTCGCCGCTGCTGCTCCCGGCCATCCTGGGGGCGTGGAAGATCGGCGCCAGCTACGTGCCGGTGGAGCCGGAGCTTCCGCCGGCCCGGAGCCGCTTCATCCTGGAGGACGCCGCGCCGCGGCTGGTGCTCACCGACGCCGAGCTGGCCCTGCTCAGAGAGCGCGAGCCGCGGGGGCCGCCCGCGGAGCTCCGCGGCGGCGAGGTCGCGTACGTCATCTACACCTCCGGCTCCACCGGGACGCCGAAGGGGGTGGAGGTCACCCGCTCCAACCTCGCCGCCTTCCTGCGCGCCATGGAGGCGCTGCTCCCGGTCCGCGCGGAGAGCCGCCTGCTGGCGGTGACCACCATCGGCTTCGACATCG
>Ga0075421_100008511_pt1 | contig 12614 bp, 7 predicted proteins | sample SoiMetdeltSBSDD5_FD_75292 | JGI IMG/M metagenome (GOLD analysis project Ga0075421, IMG submission 75292) | Bulk soil microbial communities from a Populus tree surrounding site in Tennessee, USA - Soil MetaG P. deltoides SBSDD5 | ecosystem: Environmental > Terrestrial > Soil > Tree plantation... | reverse complement strand
CCGAGCAATATTGGCTGTTTGACCGCTTCGCGTTGAGCCAACGATCAGAGCCGTAATCATCTCAGTATCCCAGCCCAGTGCCTGACGAATAGTTTTCTTGTCTCGTTTCTCAGTTGCAATTACAGGATTAACAGGCAACCCTGTAAGCTGAACCTGATTCTTGGGAAGCCCTTGATCAAGGGCTTGCCGATAAACTTGCCCCGTTGGCACAAATGTTTGTGCTGCCTGCGCGTGAAACCAAAGACTGTGCACATTGACTAAATCGGTGACGATCACATCAACAGGGGTGGAAAGATTCATCTCATGCGTAATCCGAATCGCAGCTTGAATGTAGGCAGGATATGTTGTTACGATAATGTCTGGGGTCTGCCGAGCAACGATTTTGCGCATTACCCGGTTTAGAGCAGTCGTAGCAATATCCTGCATCAATTTAGCGACGACAGGCGCATCTGTCGCTGCATAGGCAAGTTGATATAGAGTCGGATCGTCCGTCACCATCTCATCGTAACCAGTCTCAATCTGCTTAAGAAGATCAGGAAGATCAGCATCAAGGAGTGGATTCTCAATTGCTAAATTGCAATCACTGCCGATCAGATCAGCCAGCGCTGTCATCACCGCTTCAGCGGCGCGGCGATGCCCAAACCCGGCATCCCCTGTAAGGATCAAAATAGATTTCGGTTTTGTGTTCATAAATTTCAATCCACTCTTTTATACGTCATGCGAGTGTCATCAAATTGTAGTGAGTTTATCCCATGCGGTGTGAAAACATAATGATCGATGAGTTCTGTAAGGGGATTTCTGTATTGCGCAGATAGGTTCCATAAACTAAGATAATTGCTGTCAGGATATTTCATCTTAAATCAAACTCAATTTACAACTAAACCCATAATGTCAACAAGCTACTTACCCTTTCCACAAACCTTCCAATGGGGCACTGCTACCTCTTCCTATCAAGTTGAAGGCAACCTCAAAAATAATGATTGGTGGGCCGCCGAAGAAGAAGGTGGCTACATCTTTGAAAACCAACGTGCTGGGCAGGCATGTGATTGGTGGAATCGTGCGGAAGAGGATTTTGACCGCATGGCAGAGATGCATCAGAATGCACACCGCTTGTCTATTGAGTGGAGCCGCATTGAGCCTCGTCCGGGCGTTTGGGATGAATATGCTCTAGCTCGCTATCGAGAGATGCTAGTTGGTTTGCGGCAGCGTGGCATCGATCCGATGGTGACACTTCATCATTTTACCAATCCGCTATGGCTAGCAGAACAGGGGGGTTGGGAAAACGAAAATGTTGTTCCCCTATTTGAGCGTTATGTACGCAAGGTTGTAGCAGCACTCGGCGATCTTGCTACTCTGTGGTGCACGATTAATGAGCCGGGTGTTATGGTTGCCCATACCTATGCACTTGGACGATGGGCTCCCGGTAAGAAGGATCTAAATGCGGCGCTGAGAGCTGGGATTAATGTTCTTCGTGCTCATGCAGCAGCTTATCACGCCATACGTGAGCTTCAGCCACATGGACAGATCGGCCTTGCGCATCATATGATCGTTTGGCAGCCATACCGTTGGTGGGCGATTAGCGATATGGTTGCAACCAACCTGGTGCGTCATATGTTTCAAGACCTGATTCTTATGACGGCAGTTTGGGGAACCATGCGCATCCCTGGACGACGGTCGATTTTGATGCCAGAAGTTCGCAATACATTGGATTGGATAGGACTGAATTATTACCAGCGATATCGCGTTCGGGTAAGCCTTCTGCCTGGGCGAGGGAAATCACTCGTGCGCCAGGAAACTAAACCGGGGATGCAGACAGGCCCTGGTGAGTGGGGCGAGATTCACCCACAGGGCATGTTTGATACCCTTCGAACCCTTTGGAAGAGATATCAGATTCCTCTCTTTATTACCGAAAATGGCATCCCTGATGAAACGGACGCAAACCGCCCAAATTTCATTATTACGCATCTTCATCAGCTTTGGGAAGCAATCAGACATGGAATCCCGGTTAAAGGTTACTATTTTTGGAGTTTGGTAGATAACTTCGAATGGACTGAAGGCTATGATCCACGCTTCCGATTTGGCCTAATCGGGGTTGATTTTGAAACGCAGGAGCGACATATTCGCCCCAGCGGTCGCCTATATAGTGAGATTTGTCGCACTGGTGGGATTCTGCGTGATACAGTGGAACAGTATACGCCACAAGTTATACCTCAAATATTCAGAGCCAAAGCCAGTTAGCGTATAAGAGTCACTGCAAATATCGTGAAACTCAAGATGTAGAGATGCATAAGAAACGGGTAAAGGAAAGATCGCGTTCGCCAGGCTACCCATCCAAACAATGTGCCACCGAATATTGTGCTGAGAGTTTCCAGAGGTGGCTTGCCCAAGTGGCCTAGTGCAAACGGAACAGCCTGAAGCACAACTGCGCTGGGGCCAGCTACGCGCAAAAGGGCAAACAGCAGGAATCCCCGAAACACAAATTCCCAACCGAACAGATCAAGTGCAGCCATCGATATGACGCCTGCTGGTGATTGCTTAAAAGCCGCGTAATAGCTCCGCATTGCCGGAGTCTGCGATGCAAAATAAAGAATCGGTGTGGCAATTAACCAGCATAACGCTGTTAATACTAATCCCGTCCGCCAATCTCCCAGTGTAAAACCGTAATCTGATGGGTTTTCACGATAAATGAGCACGATGGTAAGTAGTGGAATGAGAAGATACAAGCCAATTCTATCAATAGCCCTATATCGTAGAACTAACTCAACGGTTGGATGCAGCAAGATTGAGTTTAGGATATCGTAATAGAAGTCCACAGTAATCAGCAGTGTGATCAAAACAATTGCTAAGACAGGTCGCCATGGAAGCTGTAATCCCGCTAGATTAATGGTTTCTTGAACTGCCACCTGCTTAGCCTGATTGTCTGCACGAAGTACCCATCCTAAATCCATTGTGCCTCCACCGTCCGCTCATTTTCTATGTTGCCTGTATTCAGCGTGGTTTTCGGCTCAATCAGCATGATCCAGACTTCATCAGGGGCAACTGGCATGTGCTCAATCCCTTTTGGGATCACGATCATGTCACCTTCGTTTAACAATACATCCCGATCCTCCAGCTTCATTAATAGTTGCCCTTTGATGACATAGAACATCTCATCCTCATTATCGTGATGATGCCATACGAACTCACCTTGTAGCTTCACCAGCTTGATGTGAGCATCGTTTAACTCCGCGATAATCTTGGGACTCCAATGATCATCGAAACGGCTGAACTTCTCCATAGGATTAATCTTGTCAATTGGCATCTAATTTACCTCTATAAGATTGGTGCAGGCGATATTATAGGATCAGTAGCATAAATTACTCAAAAGGCCTCACACATCTGAGGCCCTTTGAGTGTCTAATCCTTGTCCGTTCTACGTCCGATACCACCTTCGGATGCAAGGGCGCTTCCGTCAGACTGTGAATAGCTCATCTGGCTCTACCAGATAGCAATTCCAGACGGAAAGGAGCACCCGCAATGGAGCACCTGTTTGATGATCCGGGTGGCGGTGGTGGCGGCGGCCCCACCTAGTTTAGAACGAGCCAAAGGCAACTTCCAAAAACATTGAGCGGCTGATAGCCGCTCGGTGTTATTTATGGCCGTCCAAAAACTGTAAATGGCGCCCAATAATAAGCAGGAACCCCTGCCCGATGCGCCTCCCGTTGGGCCTCCGCCAAGGCAGCCGAAGGACGATTACCTCTACTGAGCGATCCATAAAATGATGCCATCAAATTACCTGTACGCTCATCATCAGCTAGCCACATGCTAGCCACAACACTGTGCGCGCCAGCGCTTAGAAATGATTGTGTTAGCCCAGCGATTTCATCACCATAGTAATATTTTCCTGATCCTGTTTGGCAGGCTGAGAGAGTCACGACATCAGCATTCAATCGCCATTTGAGAATGTCCTGTATGGCAATCATCTGATCAGCAGAAACAAGCCCTGTAATCGCACCAGTTGCACTATCTATTTGTGTGTGAGTTGCAAAGTGCATCCATTTATAATCAGCGAGTTTGCCTGCCTTATTCAGATTAGCAAATCTGTCGCGCGTAAATTGAGCCTCAATAACTACGTCGGCAATCGGTAGATGGTTTTGTATTGATGTTACTTCATCATGTACATGTGGCAGAGATTCAAATGCCTCTCCAAATTCTGAAAGAGCACATATAAGCCCACGTTCTTGAGAAGCAGAATCGTTTCCATTTTGTTCAAGTGATGCACACAATAAATCTAAGGACTGTGCATAGACAACTTTTGTTTTCTCAACAAGGGGGATATCACCATCCAACAAAGCATGGAATGCTAACCCATAGAGTTCGCCTGATGGGATAACGATCAGTGTATGGTCGCGAGATTCGACGTTTTTTAGTATAGGGTTCGGTAAAAGCGCCTGAAAAAGCCTTTGTCTTACCGTCTCACCTTGTTCTTTCGCATTCCTCTGGCCCTGAGCCTGGCCTAAATAAACAAGCTGCCGCATAGTAATATCACTGAACCTGGCACTATTTAGAGCTATATTCACTCCCTGATGAAAATCTAGTCTACGGCTAGTCATCCCATCGGGTGTGATGTGAAATAACCAGATATCGTGTTGATGCCATGCATAACGAACAATTGACCAGTCGGAGCCAAGCTGTGCATTCATCAAGTGTTGAATACGAGCAATTTGAGATTCCCTGCTATTGATGGGCATTACAGAGTATCCGAGCCTAGCACTAAGCAATTGAGATCCGTAAAGTTCAGCAGATTCTAGTGCTTGATGCGGCTCGCCTCGCTCAATTGCAAGGCCAAAAGACTCCTCGTAAATCCCCCGAAGACTTAAGACAAATTCAGCGATTTGATCCTCATTGCGCAATGTTCGGCGTGCATCTCGTGTTCGCTGAAGCGCGTTTAAGTAAAGTTCCATTGCTCGTCGCGATTGCCCGTATCGGTAAGCATCGCGCGCTGCGATGACCTCCCATCGCCAGCGCAAGGCTGAAGGGAGGGTTTTTCGGCTTAGCCCTGAAAGCGTCCGTTGCGCTTGTTTGCGACGGCCAAGAGTAAAGCAGATTTCAGCTATACGAAGTCGAGATTCCCAGGCAGCATCTTTCTCATCCAAAGACTCAAATTGATTGAGACTTCGCTTCAACCAATACAGTGCCTGATTGTTACGCCCTTCTGCTTGAAACGTGATCCCTCGAGCCTGCACGCAGATCGCTTCATCGAACGAAAGTTCTGATGCCTTAGCCTGCCGTCTCGCGCTTAGCAAATAATTATGTGCTTCTTTCGTAAGGCCTTTTTCTACCAGTAGCCGAGCTAGGTGGATAGACGGGCGAATTGATTGAATATGAGCACCTGCTTCACGTAGGACGGCGATACTCTCGCGTTCATACTCAATTGCTGAATCAAGATAGGCAAAAGCAGCATAAGTTTTGGCGAGGTTATGCAAACCAAGTGCCAATGGCTCATAGAGTCCGAGAGAACGCGAACGATCAACAGCAGTACTGAGTAAAGAAAGTGAGCTTCCCCAATCACCCTGACGGCGTGCCACAATCCCCAGATTAAGATCGCATATCGCCGTAAGACTGTCTCGTTCTAGTTGAGCAAACATCTTTCGGGCCCGATGGTAATTTGCCACAGCAGAACGATATTTTGCCTGGCGGACCAAAGCATGACCGCTCGTTAGATCGCTATGTGCCTCAAGGAATTTGATGCGTAAACTCTTCGCGATTGTTCGAACACGATAGGAGTAGTCAAGACTTTCTGCTAGTTTCCCAGCGTCATATGTCATCAATGCGAAGATTGATAGACTGAGGGCGGCGTAATAGTCATGATTAAGAGCTACACTTTGCCTTAGCGCTTTACTCAGCCACACTTCTGCATCAGAGATCATGCGCCGATGGTACAAATAATATCCCTTTAGATACCAAGTGAAACTCAACATAGCAGGCATACGGGCAATTGTCAGCGCCCGATCAGCATAATCCAAGTGTTCCCACGCAGCATCAAATGCTCCTTGTGAGATTTCACTGGCTGCTCGGATGTTAAGTGCAATCGCCTCTTCGCCAGCACATTCTGAGACAGAGAAATAAGTCTGAGCTTGGTCAAGGAGATTCAGGGCTTCTGGGGTTGGATCTGCCGTAGAAGTTGCATCGAGGCGGCACTGCATCGCTGCAAATATCTGCCCTTGTTCCTCAAGTTGGTTTGAAGTCTCAACAAGAGTTTCGAATGGATGCCTAATACGATAGACGCGGCGGCGGGAAAGCACTTGAAGCCATGTTAGATAAGGCCGCAGATCAGATTGTTGTGTATTATTACTCAGGCACAGACGTGCTTCTTTAAGATACGGCAGTGCTTCGAAGAAATAGCCCCAATAGCACAACCCACTGGCAAGAACAATTCGGGCCGCAGCTTGAGACTCGTTTGTATTGGAAATAGAAAGTGTATCAAGTGCTTCTAGTCCAAAAGCAGTGCCGAGTATAGGGTTTTGTCGTGCAAGAGTGATGCCTCTGGTCACAAAATCAAGAGGAGCATCCCTAGATGCTCCTTGCATTCGGGCCTGATCAATATCTGAGGCGGGGATAAGATCAGAGTTTATCTGATCAAGTCTCTGCCTCTGTTCCTCCAGGTGGTCCTTCATGAATACATCACAAGGTCAGCAAGATTATGTGTCCTGCCAATCGGGAGTCATCAGAATCATTGAAATTTGCTCTACTTTATCGGCAAAAGTAACCGAGTCGAACATAACCTTCCCATCCCGGACTTCGGCTTCGTAGGCTATGTCGTCAATACTAAGGCATGCTCTCAAACGATCAGGCACCAGCTTGCCCCACAGCTCACCGATAATGTGGAATACGCCTTCTTCTGCATCTTGATGCAAAGTAAGCATAACTTGAACCAACTCGGTTCCGACGGCTATGGTGTCATAAAGCAATAACCGTCCACCTTCCGGGAAAGGGGAGACGCTCCCTGCTGCACTCCGCGCCCCTTTATGAACAGGTGGATGTAATATGTTGTCAATTGGCAGAACAATCTCAATCCGAAAGGAAGTAGGTGTACTTCGCTTATGGACTAACAGTTGAATCTCGCCAGAATTAGAAATATCTGTTATTGCGAACAACCTATTCTTTCGAGATGGCTCTTGTCCGTGAATACTCATCGCCACTCCCCAAGCGGCAGCTCAAATCTTCCCTCATTCTATCATGGAATTCCTGAACCCATTACAAGCGATGAAATGGCTAGAACTGGCCTGCCATCGATCCTACATAACCCGTAAGCTCAATATAGCCGATTCCTAAGACAGTATTCCCGTTGTGGACACCTGTGATTCGAACTGCACCTTCCCAATAAGTGAAGGAGACGGAAAGCTCTTGATCTGCCAGATAAGGATCAATATCCAACATTAGATTCTGAGAAGGGATTTCTACAATCCACTTTGCGGGATACTGTCCACCTGAATGTGGACTCTGCCATATAGAGCTAACTTGAATCTGAAAATCATTTTGATTCAGGCTGGTGATCGTTCCATCAGTCGCTATGAGCGTGCCGCTTGAAAAAGGATCAATAGTTCCGTCACTATGCCGAAATTGGTATAACATTAATTCATTGCCATCATCTAATTGGATAGCGAACCAATCCCAACCAACCTCATCAGGTGTAAGAGCGCGGGTACTGTATTCATGATCCATCCAACTTAAGCCGCTTACAGAATACGTTTTGCCTCGGACTGCAACCGTACCCTGCGATTTAAGCCGAGTCAGGCTGTAGTAATATGATGCGTTTCCGACATCTGCGCCTTTTTGACTGTAGCCTCGATCTCCTTGAAGCACTGGCCCTTTAAGATCATCCAGAGTTAGATCCAGCATAATAGCATCTTGTGCAGCACGCAGGTGATAGCGATTATCACCCGCCTGTTCCACCCGCCAATTGTCAAGCCAAACTGTATAAGGGATGCTCTGTGCCCCAGCAATACCTGCTGCCCCACGCTCGAAGCGTTCAAACGACTGATGCTTCTGGTCTGTTACATCGGTCAATGCAAAGTGGGCAAAGTAAATTTGCCTTGTGGCCCAATCCGAAGAACGTGCATCTTCCTGATCGCCGAGAACTAATGCTCGCCTGAAAAAGGTGAGTTGATAACCAAAGTGATTTCCAGATTCAGCATCAAGATTACCTGTGTAATACCACCATTCAGTTTGATAATCTAGATGCGGTCCATGCGCTTCAGGAAAAGTAATAGGAATAGGCCCAGTCGCCCGCGCGAATCCGGCCATTGGTGTCCCAGCAGAAATAATCTGCGCTTCACGCGGGCGTCTTGAACTTTGAATCGTAAAAATCGAAATGATAATGAGTGAGATGATCAGCAGAGTTGCGATTAGTAGAAGTAGACGCTTCATCTTTTTCAGCTTTTATTTGTGTAAATCTTCACTTATTAAAAGTATATCGGAGTTGTCTAATTCAATCCAAACAACAAAAATCCGGGGCGCTATCAACACCCCGGATTGAAGGTTTAGTCGTTACTTTGTTCGATCTTTTTACCATGCCCGTTTGTTGAGACCTTTTCCTTCATCATAGTTCCCAACAGACCATCTACCAACCCACCGCGATCACCACCGCTAACTTGCACCTCGGGCACGATGCGGACATCCCCATCACCGATGATCTGCATCATCTGGACGGCGGTATAACCTTCGGCTCCAAGTGAGTCTACCCCTGCGCGGTAAGCATCTGCCTGAGCTTCACCTTTAGCACGAATGGCTTCTGCCTCACCTTGAGCGCGAAGTTTAATCGATTCCGCTTCGCCAGTAGCCGTCTTGATCGTAGCATTTGCTTGAAGCTCAGCAATGCTCACCCCTTGCTCAGCCTGAACCATATTCTGTTGAATGTCTGCCATCGCCGTTTCGCGAACAAGCTGCTGCCGCTGCTTCTGGGCCTGCTCCTGCATCTCATAAGTTGCGCGTTGCTCCTCAGCAATCTTACGGGCTGTTTGGGTCAGCATTAGTTCTTCTGGCGGATTGATGTCCCCGATGAGTGTGTCAATTGCTTCGACATCATAGGCGTGTAGTGCCGTCCTGATGTGGCTAGCTGCCTCGCCCTGACGCTCGCTGCGGGCGCTTAGGAAGTCTAGCACCGTATAATACTGAGCCGAGTTGCGGAAGTAATTACCAACAATCGGCTGAAGCACATGATCAACCATGTTCTGCATTGAACCAACCCGCGATATCACGCGAGGAGCATCCAGAGCACCCACATGGATAATCTGGGATACATCAAGCAGAAAGGCAAAGCCGTCCTTCGACCGAACAGTGATCGATGAGAGTTTATCATCATAACCATGTGTTTCGGTACGTGTGGCCCAATTCAGGACGATGTTGGTTGTCGGAACCAACTCCACACGCATAACACGTGTATTCAAGGGGTGCTTGCCGGGATAGAGCGGCTTGACCCATACGCCCTTGTGACCAATATTGACTAGATCACCATGCTTAAACTCAGTACCACTCACATCCTCATGCGCACGCCCTACAAACGAGATCACAACCCCGACATAGCCAATCGGGATTTCAGTCATCGGAACCTGCTCGACCTGTGCAAACCACGGATTCAGATTCCACGAGCCAGACAAGAGAATCTGTTCCTGTAAACCCCGAGCGCCTTCGCGATCTAAAAACGCCTGGGCGTTTTGGAAGTTGTTATGCCCCTGAATCGTTGGCCCGGCAATTTCACCCTCTGGAATAGGCATACCATCGAGTGTGGTCACAATCCCCACTTGATCAGGATAAACCTGATAGACCTGAAGCTGCCATTGCTCCATACCATTATTCTTGGCATTCGCTGAGGTAATTACGCTAAAAAGAGCCGTGTTCAAACGATATGTGCCTGCCGTCAGGATGCCAAGCTGGCGACCTTTCTCGCCGCTGTTCATCAGGAACTTCCGGGCATTTTGAAAATTATCGCATTCCACAATCTTGCCGAGAATTCTCTGCGGCGGAATCGATACGCCATCTGCGGCAACTAGGAGGCCGATCTCACCCTGTGGGATCACAGTCAATGGAGCCTTATGAATCGTATATTGCCAGCGCCATAAACCTAAGTGAAGCCCTGGCGATAGTGTATCTGCCTGATAGCCCGCCTCGCCATTGAGCGCGATCAGCCGACCCGCGGGCAAGTTTTTGGTCGAGAACTTCTTAACGACGATCCCAACCTGCCGTTCGCTGATGAACACTATCGCGCCAATAGCAGTCAGAAACACATAAAGCACGGGCACAGCTAAGAGCAGTGCCACTATTCCAATGATCGGATAAAACAACCCGTTATTCATACGCGCCCTCCAAGCATGAGCGTTTCATAAAAGAGGACGATCACACTATTGCAATCATCCTCTCTACGATAGCACTCTGCATTGTAGGCGTGAGACCCAATATTTAGGGGGTTCAGAGTCGGATGACTATTCGTACCGTATAGCGTCCGCAGTTTGCATCTGGCTCATTCGTCGTGCCGGATACAAACCAGCTAGTATGGCAGCACCAATCGCGACCGTTAGCGCTAAAAGAAACGGATCAGGAGGAACGTGCATTTGAAGAGTCCAACCAAAGGCGCGGCGATTAATAATGTAAACGAGAATCAGCGATAATGCGTAGCCAGTTGGGATAGCCAAAATCCCTGCGACAGCCCCCATCAAGCCAGTCTCCAAAATAACTAGTCGCCAGAGTTGACCTGTCGTCAGCCCGACTGCCCGAAGAACGCCAAACTCTCGCTGCTTTTCTAACTCTAAAGAGAGCAATGCGCTCAGTACCCCAATAAACGCAACTACCGTTGCGAGCATTTGTAGCGCTCCGGTAATTGCGAAAGTTCGGTCAAAGATTGCCAGCACTTCATTTCGAACCACTTGATTGGGGTTAATAGCTAGGCGCTGAATTGGGTTGAGTGCGGCTTGAAGTTCCGATACTGTTTCATCCACATTCACATTCGGCTTCAACCGCAGCGCCACCGCCGTTATAGAGTGATCATCCCACCACATTCGATAGGTATCCAGCGACATGATCACAGTCCCCTGACTAGATGCATAGTCGTAGTAAATCGCCACAATGGGAAATGTGTGATTCCCTTGATCACTATAGAGGGTTAGCGTTCCACCATTTTTAGGAAGACTTAATCGACGAGCAAGCGGTTCAGAGACTAGAATCGCTCCCTTTTGCTCTGCCTCCCAAATCTGATCGATTGGGACATCGCGCGAATAGTAAAGGGCCTCCTTCGGGTCTTGTGAATTTTGAACTGCTGCTAGATTGATTGGCCCAAGCGGCGAGTCAACTTCCGTGCCACGCAGCATATCGATTCGTGCAACACCTGTCCATTTCTGAATCATCTCAAGGACAGCCGGATCAATAGGCTCAGAAGGGGTTGAAGCAGCTCCGCCAGGGACAGAGATGTAGATATCTCCTTGCAAAGTCTGCGAAAGCCACAGAACCACCGTATGGCGGAAGCTGCCTATCATAATTCCTACGCCGATAGTTACGGCAACTGCAACCATCAATGCCGCAACTGCGATAGATGTGCGGCTAAGGGAGTTCACTACGCCGCGCGGAGCCATCCGCCCCAATACTCCCCAAATCCGGGATGTTAGCGAAGTTGCCGCCCGCATTAAGATGATCATTGCAGCAGGGGTAAGCATCGCCACGCCGATGACGACACAAAAAGTCCCCGCGAAGCTAATAACTAAATTACTAGTGGGCCATAACAAAATACCAATGCCACATAAAATGAGAGCTGTTCCCACAGTTGCCGCGACCATTACTACACGTTGCGCTTTTCGTTCAAGCCCAGAGCGAGATAGAGCCGCTCTTGGTGGGACAGAAGCTGCTTCCCATGCAGGCGGGGACGCTGTAAGTACTGTGGCAACAATGCCAAGCAGTGCCCCTTTCATCAAGCTGATAATAGGTATCTGGACGCCGCGAACAGTCAGCACAAAATACAAATCATTGATAGTCTGAGTGACCATCCGCACGGCGGCTTGCCCCATCAAAACACCGAGACAAATACCTAATACCGCACCGATCATTCCAACAATCAGTGCCTCTCCAAGAACTAGCATAAAAATCTCCCGACGTGTCACACCTAGACAGCGAAGTGTGCCAAACAGAGGACGACGTTGCACTACCGAAAAGGTCATCGTGTTATAGATTAGAAAGAGGCCAACCAACAGCGCCAGCAGACTTAATGCGGTTAAATTCACCTGAAACGCACTCGTCATTTGCTGAACCGTGCCTGTGCGCGCACTAACAGGGACAATTCGAGTTGCGTCAGGCAGTATCGACGTAATCTCCTTAATTTTTTTCTCGCTTTGTTCTGGCAGAATTAGATCGATGTAATCAAGTTTGCCGATCCGTCCAGTGAGTTCCTGTACAGTAGAAATGTCAGCGAGGATTATCCCTTGCAAGGCACGCTGATTAAGGTCGTCAGAAGGTTTCACCAGCCCTGCAATTACTGCTTTAATTTGTCTTCCCCCAACGTCAAGTGTGATGCGATCTCCAGGATGAAGATCAAATTCGGAAGCAACGTCAGTTGAGATCAAAACAGCACCGGGTTGGGTCAGAAACGTCGT
>Ga0075421_100008509_pt1 | contig 12614 bp, 9 predicted proteins | sample SoiMetdeltSBSDD5_FD_75292 | JGI IMG/M metagenome (GOLD analysis project Ga0075421, IMG submission 75292) | Bulk soil microbial communities from a Populus tree surrounding site in Tennessee, USA - Soil MetaG P. deltoides SBSDD5 | ecosystem: Environmental > Terrestrial > Soil > Tree plantation... | reverse complement strand
AGATGCTGCATCGATCCGCCGCGACGAGGTCACGCGCGAGTCCGGCATTCAGTTCGAGCAGCAGGTCCGGGTCCTGCGCCCCGCCGATGCGGGCTGCGTACTCAAAGATGACCCTTGTAATGCGGTCCGTTTGCAGTCCTGCGGGTGTATTGGAGTTCATGATGATCTTTCCCTGGCGCTCACCACGAAGAAAGCCGCCTTACGAACGGAAGTCTTCGGATGGAATGCTTCTACACCTTTTTGCCCTCTCTTTGCCAGGTTCGCGGGGGCACTGCGACCCAGGCGCGCTTTTCCACCCCTCTTGTAAATCATTGTTTCAACCCTCTGGCGCAGGCCTTAATGTCACAAGGTGCCAAGTATGCCATATTGGATCGCAACCTGAGCCGACAAATTCGAATCTCTGCCGGTCTAGAGCCCATCGGTGGGACGCGCACGGCAACAGAATGCGGCCTGACATTGCTGAGGACAAGTAAGCTCATTCCTTGACCGTCAAGCTTTGATCACCTTTTATGTCCCTCAATGTTGTGATCCTCCCCGACGGCCAGCGAACAACGAGCTCATCAATCCTCGCCGCTTTGCCCAGCCCAAAATGTACGCGAGGGTCGTTCGATGATGCGAAACTCCCGCCCGCCTTGACTTCGCGCACCTGTTTCACTTCCCCGCAGGCTACGCTAACTCGAGCGCCCACGCCATTCCGATTGCTCTGTGTCCCGACCAAATGTAGCTGAATCCAGTGATAACCAGCGACCCCCTGGTTCATTAACAGCGACGGCGTCTCGTCCAGGGCCGCCACGGCGATATCGACGTTGCCGTCGTTGTTGAAGTCTGCGAATGCGGCGCCACGCCAGGATTTGACGATCTGAAGTCCCGGCCCGGCCTGGTTGCTGACGTTCAATAGTCGTTGCTCGCCCGTGTTGAGGTAAAGCTTGTTCTGCTGGCGGTACGTAATCCTAAGGCCATAACGGTCTACTTGCGGATAGATGTGGCCATTGGCAACAAAAATGTCCTTAAAACCATCGTTGTTGAAGTCGCAGAAACCTGTCCCCCAACCCAAATGGTGCATCGCCTCTGCGCCAATTCCGGAAGCGACTGTGGCGTCTTCAAAGATTCCTTGCCCTTTGTTCAAGCGTAGCGTGTTCCAGTCATCTGAGAAGTTCGTTACAAAGATATCGAGCCGGCCGTCGTTGTCGAGATCCTCCAACTCGATGCCCATTCCAGCCTGGGCACGCCCGTCTTCGCTGAAGGCGACTCCCGCGGCAGGAGCAACATCGGTAAAAGTGCCATCGCCATTGTTGCGATAGAGCAGGTTGGGAGTAGTATCATTGGCCACGCATAGATCAGCATCGCCATCGTCGTCGAAGTCTCCCCAAACTGCACCCAAGCCATACAAACCCTGGACGTCATCGACACCTGCCTTTGACGAAACATCGCTAAACGTGCCGTCGCCATTGTTACGATAGAGCATGTCACCAGCACCCTTCAGACCACGCGGGCCGCAGGCTACGGGAATTCCGCGATAGGAACAGAACTTCCCCGACACCGGGAGGTGATTTAGGTCGTAATCCAGGTAGTTCGCCACGAACAGGTCGAGGTCGCCGTCCCGATCATAGTCTGCAGCGGCTGCAGCCGACGACCAGCGCGGATCCCCGACGCCAGCCCGTGCTGTTATATCCGAGAAAGTCCCATCTCCATTGTTCTGAAGAAGCACATTCGGTCCGAAGTTGCACAGATAGAGGTCTGTAAATCCGTCGTTGTTGAAATCGGCGGCCAGGACGCCTTTCCCCCAGTGTCGATTCACCAACTTCGCCGCCTTCGTAACGTTCGTAAACGTGCCGTCACGCATGTTCCGGTAAAGCGCTGCAGGGAATTTGCTTCCTTCTCCTGCGCGCTGGCTTTCGATGGTCCCTCCGTTAACAATATAGAGATCCATCCATCCGTCGTTGTCGTAGTCCAGGATAGCCAGACCCCCGCCAACTGATTCGACGAGGAAGCGTTTTTCCTTGGCATCGCCGCTGACCATCACATGAGTCAATCCCGCTTGGCGGGCCGAATCGAGAAAGGTGGGAATCGGAGGCAGGCTCTTCTGCAGAGCGACCGTCAACTTCAGGACTAGCAAGAAACCAAGAGACCAAAAGACGGCCAGAATCCAGCAGAGATGGAGTCGAGAGGCGGAGGTTCTTTTCCGTGTCCTCGTGCCTCGGTGGCGAATGAATTCTTCCAACGTACCGTCCGTCGCTAGGGATGAAGGAATCTAAGTACCTCCCCCTAAGATCACTTGCTGCGGCTTGAGGCTCATGAACTGGTCAAACTCCATCGATCCTCACTCGTCTGTGGGAAGCGGACGTCCGACGAACAACGGTCCAAGGCAACGGCGGGCGAGACCACTGCCGCCGCAAGCCTACTAGCGGCCACATTTCCCCAGCGGGCTGTGGTCGCTCGCCACCGCTGAGATTCCAGGTGGTCCAATCTTCCAACGCTGATCCGGAAAGATATCGGGAACGACCAATCCTGGGGATTCACTTCTGCTTGGTGGACGATTCAAACTGAATCTCTCCAGGCTGTACGGTGCGAGTAGCCTGATTGATTTCCCGGGCTTTGTGGAAAAGGCTTGTGGCTTCTTCCTGCCGACCCGTCAACCACAAAAGTCTTGCCAATGAGTTCATTGGCTCCGGGTTCGACGGATCCAGCGTCAGCGTAGCTCGAAAGTCAGCTTCGGCATCTTTGGTTCGTCCCATTCGCTGCAAGCAGCGAGCACGTAGGTAGACGGCTTTTGGGTTATCCGGCATCTTCTTCACGGCCATATCCAAATCCGGCAGCGCCGTTGTCCAGTCGCCTTTCTTCATCCTCATCTCGCCACGCAGCAGGTAACTGGGAGGGTAATCGGGAGTGGCATCGATTTCCCGGCTGAGGCTGGCGATTGACTCGTCAAGCTCTCCCAGCGCACCCAGTACCAACCCGCGATGAAAGTGAACCAGTGGCGTTTTTGGATCCAGAGCGGCCACCCGATCGAACTCCGCCAGGGCCTCTACGCTCTGATTGAGGGTGTGTAGTACCCGCCCCAGATTCAGATGGGCCTCCACATCGCTGTCAGAAAGTTTTACTGCCGCGCGCAAATGCTGCTCAGCCTCCGAGTTCCGCTTTTGGTCCATCAAACGCATCCCTAGCATGAGATGTGCGTTGGATAGCCCCTCCCGGAAAACTGCCTCGTCTGGCCAGCGCTGGTGGGCTTGGCTGAATATCTCTATGGCTTGATCGTACTGCGCCTTTCTGCCAGCGTGATTTCCCACCGCGAGATAGAAACGCCGCTCCCCAGGAAAGTACTTCAGGCCCTCCGAGGCCGTGCGAACCATGTCTTCTTCTCGGCCCTGCGCCTGATACAGTCCGCAGAGGTCCAGGTAGGGTTTGAGCTGAGCGGGGCTGGCCGCCAGACACAGCTTCAGCAGTGCCTCTGCACCCATCAGGTCGCGCTGCTGCAACGCTTCAGTCGCTTGCTGGCAAGTGTCCGCAGTGAACCCGGAAGGGATGCAGAAACCCAAAAGCAGAAATTTCAATGCCCTTGCAAGCCAACGGCAAGCTTGAATTTGCATGTCGCCAAATCGTCTCCTGCGAGCCGCATCGTCCCTTTTATCTCACACTCATCCCGCCAGACTTCTTGCGTTCCTGTTGCTTGAGCGACTGAAAAACCTCCATCTCCTTTTCGCCTTCAGCCTTCCGCCCCTGCCTCAGGTAAAGGCGCCCCAGTAAATAGTGCGATTCGGAAAACTTCGGATCATTCTGAATCGATCGCTGTAGAGCCTGGAGAGTTTCAGTCTCCTTGCCCAGTTTCTGAAGTGCCTTTGCTTGAACGTAAAAGGCCTCGGCCGAAGATGGGTTCATCTCCGCTGCCTGCCTTGACATCGCCAGGCTCTCTTCGTGAAGGTCTTTTGCCAGGAGAAGTTTTCCCAGATTGAGATAAGGCCACTCCGTTCGCAAGCCCTGCTGCTCTGCCAACTCGATGGCCTTGCGGTAGCAGGCGACGGCTTCGGCGTCCTTCGTTTGAGCCTCGCGAGCCAGTCCCAGATTGTCATAGCCTTTCACGCTGGCCGGATTCAAGCGTACCACTTCACGGAACTCGCGTTCGGCCAACGAAAAGTGCTGCGCGGTATAGTAGTAGCGGCCCAGGTGATAGTGCATCGTATCATCTCCCGGAGCCAACTTCACGGCCTGTTCGAAAAAGGGGCGTGCCAGGTCAAGACGATCCAGGACGACCCAATTCATCCCAGCCAGGAGATACACCTTCGGGTCCCGCTTGTCCAAAGTGAAACTCTGTTCCAAAGCCTTTAGCGAGCCCTCGAATCGCCTTTCACCGAAGAGAATGCGAGCCTCGAGAAAATACGTCTGGTAGCCGGGGCCGCGCTCACGGATCTCCTGCCGTAGCTGCTCTCGCGCTGCCTCGAGCTGATTCGTCTCGATCAGCCTGCTGATCTCCTGAATGGAGGTGCTGCCTGCGGTCAGTTCCAGAGATCGATCGGTCTTTCCATCAGGTTGCTCTCCCAGCACCGTCAAGGCGCCGATGAACCAACCTATAACAGTCCAGACCACAATGGTTCGATTGAGGAGAAACGGCCCGCATTGCATCGAAAGAAGTTTCCTCTCTCAAACGCCACAGACAGGGCACTGCCGCTGAGTCTATTTTAAGGGAAGTTGCCCTAAACCGGGTGCAATCAAAGGCGATGGGCCAATCACAAGCAATCCATTACGGTGAGCTGTCGACGGGATCTGTCCCTGCGTCAACATGTCAGCAATGAATGCAACACCACGGGGTGAGGCCCCTGACTCGTGGTCGTACGAGCTAAACCCGCTTCCGGTTTCTGACAATCCAAGGTAATCTATAGCGGGAGATAGACCCGGCAACCCATGAAAACGACACTCGAAAGTGGCTTGCAGACAAAGCTCAAAGCATCAAAAGAGGCGCTGGACGCGTGGACACGCGACATCGTGCAGTGGCATTTCGATCCAGCTACCGGCTGCCCTTTCTGGCTCGACTTTGCGAAGAACCTCGACTGGGATCCACGCCGCGAGATTCACACTTACGACGATCTCGCCCGCTTTGGTAATTTTCAGGACGAATGGCTCAGAGGCGGCCCAGTGCGTCGTTGGGTGCCGAAAGCCTACGCCAACCGTCCCGTCTCAATCTTCGAAACTGGTGGCAGCACGGGCGTTCCCAAATCGCGTATCAACATCGACGACTTTCGCATCGACTATGAGGCCTTCAGCGCGACACTGCCCGACGAGGCGTTTCCGCCAGGGGCAGATTGGATTTCCATCGGACCAACAGGTCCGCGTCGGCTCCGACTGGCGGTCGAACATCTTGCTCAATATCGTGGCGGCATCTGCTTCATGCTCGATCTCGATCCACGCTGGGTGATCAAACTCATCAAGAGGGATCAAATGAAGATGGCGGAGCTTTACAAGCAGCACGTCATCGATCAGGCACTAACCCTTTTCCGTGCTCACGACAATATACATTGTCTCTTTACCACACCCAAGCTACTGGAAGCCCTCTGTCAAAAGGTCTCGCTGAAGAGACTAGGCATCAAAGGCGTCTTCTGTGGGGGCACCGAGATGACACCCCAATTCCATCGCTTCGCTGTTGAGGAGCTTCTGGACGGCGCCTATTTCGCCCCAACTTACGGAAATACTTTGATGGGCCTGGCTGTCCATAAGCCCCGCGTTCCGGAAGACAATTACGCCGTCATCTACTATCCGCCGTCGCCCCGCGCGATGATTGAAGTTGTTAACCCTGACCAGCCAGATCGGGTCGTGGCGCACGGCGAAACCGGCCGTGTTTGCCTGACGACGCTCACTCGCGAGTTTTTCATGCCGCGCTTTCTGGAGCGTGACGAGTGCGAGCGCGAGCCCCCTTGCGCTCTTTATCCGTGGGACGGCGTCCGCAACGTGCGGCCGTTTTCAGGCTTCCACGCAAAGGTAGTGGAAGGGGTGTATTGATTGCGCATTGCCGATTGCCGAATGCGGATTGCGGATCGAGAAATGCCCCCTCAGCATTCCAAATCCGAAATCTACAAGATCCAAGGGTCAAGTTTGGCTGTGACGGAGACCGTGTCGGGAATGAGTGTGGCGCTTAGAACATTGCTCTTCACCGTCCTTGTTCCGGGTGGTCTCGCCGTCGCGGTCCCATACGTTCTCCTCAGGAGTGAGGGAGGGGCTTCCCCTGTCCGCAATCTCAGCCTGCTTCTTATTGCTGTCACGATGATCGTTCTTGGAGCCGGCATCTATCTGGCCTGTGCCTGGGACTTCACCATTATTGGCAAGGGCACGCCAGCAGTCTGGGATCCGCCCAAGGTCTTTGTCTCAAAGGGTCTCTATCGGTACGTGCGTAATCCAATGTACGTCGGCATGGTGACTCTTCTCACCGGAGAATCTGTCTTATTCCGCTCGATGGCGCTTCTGGCGGTCGCTGCAGGAGCCGCGCTGATATTTCACCTGTTCGTTGTATTTTATGAGGAACCCAAGCTGCGCCGCACTTTCGGAAGCTCCTACGAGGAATACAGCTCTCGAGTGCATCGGTGGAGACCCCGGTTGCCAAGTTAGAAAGTTGAGCACCCTGGTTCGAGGAAGCTTGCGAAGACATTAAGGTTCCGGGCTCTCTTACGTTCGCAGTCCCGGAACTCGTTGGGGACCGATAAAACATGCGCCAGCAGCCGGTCGCCTTGGCGTTGCCGGTTGCATTCGACTGGTCTAGATTTGTCAGAGGACCCACCTCAAAAAAAGCCAATGAAGATCCTTTATGTCACCGCAGGGGCGGCTGGTATGTACTGCGGCAGTTGCCTGCTCGATAATGCATTGGCAACGGCGTTAATAGCCCAGGGACACAGTGTTCTCTTGCTACCCGTCTACACCCCGACACTGACCGACGAGAAGAACGTCAGCCAGCAAAAAGTATTCTTTGGCGGCGTCAGCGTCTATCTCGAGCAGTATTTGTCGATTTTTCGGAGGACTCCCTGGGTTCTCGACCGGCTTTGGGATTCTCCCTGGCTCCTGAAGTTGGTGTCCGGGCGGGCCATTTCGCCAAACCCGCGCTTGCTGGGGGAGTTGACGGTGTCTACACTCAAAGGCGAAAGGGGCTTCCAGCGAAAAGAGATCGAAAAGATGCTTCATTGGTTGCGCTCGGAAGACGGTTTGGACGTCGTTCACCTGTCCAATTCCCTCTTGATCGCGCTGGCCGACCCTCTCAAGAGGACTTTGAAGCGGCCCGTTTGTGTCACGCTTCAGGGCGAAGACCTCTTTCTGGACGGACTGCAGAATCCTTATCGCAGCGCGGCTCTGGATCTGATTCGCGAGAAGGTTGAGAACGTTGACGCGTTTGTTGCCGTCGGTGAGGCTTACGGAGATTTCATGACCAGGCTGTTGGGCATTCCTCCGGAAAAGATGCATGTGATCCCACTGGCAATCAACCCGGCGGATTTTCAGGTTCGCCGGCTGAACCGGTCTCTCCCACTCCGAATTGGATATCTGGCGCGGGTTGCGCCGGAAAAGGGCTTGCACGTTCTTTGCGAGGCCTACCGGATTCTTCGCACAGACTCTTCCCTCCCCCCAACCCGGCTTGAAGCGGCCGGCTACCTGGCTTCGGAGCATCGGCCCTATCTGGCCGATCTTCTAAGTCGGATGAAGTCATGGGGATTTGAGAGTGAGTTTCATTACCATGGCGTTCTGGATCGGCGAGGCAAGCTTGACTTTCTGCGCCAGCTGGATGTCTTTTCCGTTCCCGTAACCTATGACGACCCCAAGGGATTGCCGGTACTGGAGGCGATGGCTACGGGAGTTCCGGTGGTACAACCAGGACTTGGATCCTTTCGCGAGATTCTGTCAAGAGCCTCAGGAGGAATACTGGTTGAACCCAACAGCCCAGAGAGCCTTGCTGAGGGCATTGGAAGGCTCTTGACGGACGCTTCCTTGGCGGCCCGTCTGGGCCAAAACGGAGTCGAAGGTGTCCGGCAACATTACAGTATCGCCCGAATGGCCGGTCAGACCTTGGCTTTGTACGAGAAACTGGGAGCTGGCTCTCGCGAACGGAAGCACGTCTTGCAGAGAGGTTGAACCTGCCGTGACCCTTGTTTCTGCAAGGCTCTCAGCGTGGGGCCGACATTCTTGTCAGCCAGTTGGGGCGGCCTTCCAGTCGCCCAGAGACAGGACCGGAAAGTCTCGCGAACCGACAGGGAACGACTGCCCCACATTGTTTGGCGCGGAATTGCAGGGGCTCAGCTTCGGAAGTCAGACTCGATAGGTTCCGTGCGCCGCTCCAGGAGATTTCTGATTTGCTCGTCGTCACTGACCTCACGAAGGAGTATCCAACCCCGCGAGGTTTCCTTCCAGTTCTTTCCAGCATCCATTTCTCCCTTCAGCGTGGTGAAGCTGCTTCGATCATGGGGCCATCTGGGAGCGGCAAGAGCACCTTGCTTTATGTGCTGGGCACATTAGAGCCACCCACCTCGGGCACCGTGACACTGGATGGACAAGATCCCTTTCGGCTGGACGAACGTGCCCTGGCAGCGTTCCGCAACGAGAAAGTTGGATTCGTGTTTCAGGACCATTGCCTTTTGCCTCAACTGTCGGTGTTGGAAAACGTCCTGGCGCCCACGCTCGTGGGCAAGCGAGACAATGGTGTCGTTGACCGTGCACGCGATCTGCTCTCTCAGGTCGGACTCGACCAACGGCTAGACCATCGTCCGGCCGAACTCTCTGGTGGTGAGAAGCAGCGAGTCGCATTGGCACGTGGCCTGATACGGCAGCCCGCCCTGCTTCTGTGCGATGAGCCCACAGGCAATCTGGATCGCCGTTCAGCCGATGCTGTCGCAGCGCTGCTGCTGGATTTGCACCGGACACGGCAGACCATTCTCGTGGTCGTGACACACAGTCCGGAGCTGGCTGCGAGATTCCCGCTACGGTTTGAAATACAGGAGCAGCAATTGAAAAGGATGTGAGGCTCGCGTCAATGCCGCTTTGCACCTATCAGCTCAAATGAGGTACCTATGCCAAACCTCACGGGTGTTCTGGAAACCTCGCTTTACGTCGACGATCTCGAACGTTCGATTCACTTCTACCAGTCCGTGCTAGCGTTCTCCAAACTCATCGCTGACCAGCGATTCTGTGCGCTGAGTGTAGTCGATCGGCAGGTCCTATTGCTGTTTAAGAAAGGTGGATCCACGCAGCCCTCCGTCAGCTCTGGCGGCGTGATCCCGCCGCACGACGGTGACGGTGAGCTGCACCTGGCTTTCTCGATCAAGACCGAAGAATGGGAATCCTGGGAAAGCTGGTTGATTCAGAACCACGTGACCATCGAGAGTAAGGTACGTTGGGACAGAGGCGGGCGCAGCCTCTACTTTAGAGATCCTGACAACCATCTGATTGAACTCGTGACGCCGGGCTGTTGGGCTATCTATTGAACGACGAAGTTCCAATGGCGAAGCTCAACAAACGAGACTTCTCCTTCCTCCTGAGCAGCCTGTCTCCTCGGACCCTGTCATTCCTTTCCCATGCGCATTTCTGAATTGATCAAAACGAATTTGGTCTACTACTGGCGGACGAACCTGGCAGTCGTGCTCGGCGTGGCGACAGCAGTTTCCGTGCTCGCTGGAGCCTTGCTGGTGGGCGAATCCGTTCGAGCCAGTCTCCGCGATCTCTTCCTGAAACGGCTGGGCAAAACAGATCTGGTCATTTCAAGCTCCCATTATTTTCCCGAAACGCTGGCCCGACGAGTCCAGGCCCATTCCCAGTTTCAAGAGAGCTTCAAAGGCCTTTGCCCCCTCATCGTGACATCGGCTGTGGTCGTTCACCAGGAAAACAGACGCCGGGCCTCCGAGGTTCAGGTCTACGGAGTCGATGAGCGCTTCTGGCAATTTCACGAGAAGCCGGAAGAGGCACCGGCCAGTTTCAATCAGCGAAACGCGCTGGTGAGCGAGAGCTTGTCGAAAGAGATCGGAATTCGCGAAGGCGACTCGATCCTCATCCGCCTCGAAGCTCCTTCGGAGATTCCCGCCGAGTCACTTCACGGGCGCAAAGATGAAACGAGCCGAACCGTGCGGTTGACTGCGCGTCAAATATTGTCTCCCGCAGGACTGGGAGAGTTCTCACTCACGCCTCAGCAGGGCATGGTTCACACTGTCTTCGTGCCTCTCAGGAGCCTTCAGAAAGAACTCGAACAGGAAAACAGAGTGAACAGCCTTCTGGTTGCAACGCTCCCGTCTGTGAACCAGGACTCCACCGATGCCAACTTTTTCAGCGGCGCGCTAGCAAAGATCCTTAAAGCAGCGGTGACCCTTGAAGACTTGGGAATACGGGTGCGCTTGCTGGAAAAACAACAGGCTCTTTCGCTCGAACAATCGAGCACCCTTCTCGGAGACGACTTGATCGCGAAGGGTCAGGCTGTGGGCTCGCGCCTGGGTTTGCGTTCTTTTCCCATTCTTACCTACCTAGCCAATCGCATCTGCGTTGCAGACCGGCAAATCCCTTATTCCCTAGTCACTGCCGTTGATCCCCCCCAGTTTGCGCACCTCATCGACCGTCAACTTCGTGAAAGAGAAAGACGTCGTCAGGGCGAAAACGTGGCACAGCCGAAAACCGTTTCCGAGCCGCCTATATGGCTTAACGAATGGGCCGCCCGCGACCTGATTGCCAAGCCGGGCGATCAGGTGACTCTCGACTACTACGTTTGGCAGGAGGAAGGTCGCCTTGCCACGAAGACGGCTAATTTTCGGCTCGAAGCGGTCGTTCCAATTGAAGGCTTCGCTACAGACCGCGACCTCGTTCCCGAGTATCCCGGGATCAGCGATTCCGGCACGTTGTCGGATTGGGATCCGCCCTTTCCCATGGATCTCGGTTTGATCCGTCCAAAAGACGAGGAGTATTGGAAGAAGTATCGTACGACGCCAAAGGCGTTTGTTCCTCTTCAAGCCGGCCAAGCGCTTTGGAAAACGCGCTATGGGTCGCTAACTTCGTTACGCTTCTATTTGCCGGACGACGTTTTGGCTGGTGGAGAGCCTCTCGTTCGCTTCCCTCCATCAGGCCCTTTGCAGACGGCGGCCTCTCTTGGAAGCGGTGGAACAAAGGCAGATCGGAGCCGGGACCCTTTGTCGGACAGATTTCGGACGGAACTTCTGGCAGAACTCAACCCACTACAATTGGGTTTCACCCTGCTCCCCATCAGGGCACAAGGTCTGGCGGCTTCGCGAGGCGCCACCGATTTCGGGGAATACTTCACTTACTTCAGCTTCTTTCTGGTCATGTCGGCCTTGCTGCTGGCAGCTCTGTTTTTTCGTCTCGGAATTGAGCAACGATCGCGTGAAATTGGTTTGCTGAAGGCTTTTGGATTCGCTCCCGGTCAAATCCGGAACCTTTTCTTGGCAGAGGGCACGCTCTTATCCATAGTGGGCAGCTTTGTTGGTGCTTTCGGCGCCCTCGCTTATGGAAAGTTCATGATGTTCGGCCTGGGCACCTTTTGGCTGGATGCCGTGGGGACGACTCACCTGTCGCTGCACGTTTCCCCAATCTCAGTGACCTCAGGAGCTCTCGCGGGAGTAGTGAGCGCTCTCGCGTGCATCGCCTGGACCTTGCGGGCGCTCGCGCCAGCCTCTCCCCGCGGTTTGCTGGGCGGTTCCTGGGGCACTGGAATCGTGCGAACCGCAGAATCGGAGAAACGCCGAGACGGAGAGCCTCGCCGCTTCGTGGTTTTGCCGTTCCGCCGACTCTCTCCGCTGCAAATCTCAGTTGTAGCCCTCTTGCTCGCCGGATTTTTCAGCGCTGCAGCGGGTTCCCAGCGAATCGGTCAGGTCGCCGGGTTCTTTGGTGCCGGGACGCTGCTCCTAGTCGCGTTGCTGGCTCTTCAAACACATTGGCTGCGAGGCAAGGGCCACATCAAGCTGGACAGGCATGCCGGCTGGATGCTTTCATCTCTGGGATTTCGGAACGCCACTCACCGCCCGGGTCGAAGCATCCTCTGTATTTCGCTGATCGCGTTCGCAACATTCATCATTGTTGCGGTCGACGCCTTCCGGCGAGATGGCCAGGATCCTTCGACCGAAAAACAATCTGGTACCGGGGGTTTTCCTCTCTTTGCGCAATCGCTGCTCCCGGTCTTTTATGACCTCAATTCCAAAGAGGGCCGTGAAGCAATAGGCTTGACGAGTTTGAACGAGTCCCTTCCGCAGCCCTTCCAGGTTTTTCGATTTCGCGTTCGCCGGGGTGAAGACACCAGCTGCCTGAATCTTTACCAACCCCGCAGTCCACGCATCCTGGCTCCAACTTCCGATTTCCTCACCCTTGGGAGTTTCGCCTTCCAGGATTCGCTTGCCTCAACCGAAGCAGAAAAGCACAATCCCTGGCTTCTTCTGCAGAAGGAGTTTCCGGATGGGGCTGTTCCGGTGATCGGTGATACCAACTCGTTAACGTACGTCCTTCATGTAAAGGTCGGTCAGGACTGGGTCGCCCACGAAGGGACAAGCCCCGCGCGTATGCGTGTGGTTGCAGCTCTCGCCGACAGTCTATTCCAGCGCGAGCTGCTGATGTCCGAGACCAATTTCAAACGATTGTTTCCAGACGAGGAAGGGTACCGTTTTTTC
>Ga0075421_100008508_pt1 | contig 12614 bp, 10 predicted proteins | sample SoiMetdeltSBSDD5_FD_75292 | JGI IMG/M metagenome (GOLD analysis project Ga0075421, IMG submission 75292) | Bulk soil microbial communities from a Populus tree surrounding site in Tennessee, USA - Soil MetaG P. deltoides SBSDD5 | ecosystem: Environmental > Terrestrial > Soil > Tree plantation... | reverse complement strand
TGCTTATTCCTGCAGGACCATTCCTGAGGGGAACCGACAAGGGTGGATTCGACGAGCAACCGCCACGTACGATTTATCTCGATGCCTTTATGATCGATAAGTATGAAGTCACGAATTCGCAATACTCCGCATTTGTCGGAGCGACCGGACATCGAAAATCCGGGCCGCCCTCCCGGTATGCCAAAAATATGGGACGTATGCGAGGGGTGAATCAGCCCGTTGTGTATGTGTCGTGGGATGATGCGCAGGCTTACTGCCAATGGAAGGGAAAGCGTCTACCGACCGAAGCAGAATGGGAAAAAGCGATGCGGGGCACTGACGGCCGGTTGTGGCCGTGGGGCAATGTAGAAATTGCCAATGCTGCGAACTGGGCGCGGGTCGATGACGGGCATGACGTGGCGGCTCCGGTGGGCATGGTGAAGAGTGACGTTAGTCCATTCGGGGTGATGGATGGGGCGGGTAATGTGATGGAATGGGTGGCTGACTGGTATCAAGAAAGTGCTTTTCGGGACTCGTTAGATAGGAATCCCGCCAGCCCCGAATATGGCAATTACAAGGTATTGCGTGGTGCGGGTTATGCGAGTTCCGGGGCCGACCTTCGAATTACCAGTCGGGCCAAAATGGTGCCCGATTTTCGTGATGAAACGATAGGTTTTCGGTGTGCTCAAACGGCCGGGAATACAGGGCAATCAGGAGGTAATAAAGAGAGCAAAGTTACAGAAAATCAAAGTAGTAGAGGATGAGAAAGACAGCCAAAATGATGTTGACAACCATTCCAGCCAAAACTATAATGTCGAACACTTTTGAGCTTTTAGTCATCAAAAATACCGTTTTTGAAAGGTGAATGAGACAAGTTGATTAGCACAGAGTGGGTGGTGTGTCAATTTTAAATCCGCCATTAAACTGCTAGGAGAATCGCAAATGGAAGCTGCTCAGAGCGACATCACAATCAAGATCGGAAAGATGATTTTCTATGTGACATGCGCCGTGGGTCTCTGGTTCTTCTACTGGTTTGCAGGAGTGCAGTGCCCGTGTTGAACGGCCACAGATGATCTTGGGATTTTAATCGAGACTGACTGTTAGGGGGAAAAGATGGGGCAAACAATCCTATATGTTGTGATATCGGTGGTCATTTGTTTCGTCTACTTCACTGCGGTCGATCATTTTTTGATGGACATGCAGGGCCTGGACTATTGGTATCTCTTCCGCAAGTAACGTCAGTTAAATAAGACTTGGGTTTTGTGTTGTCACTGTCGAGATGTATTTAAGGGAGGTAACTTATGGGTCACGTAACCCGAAAAAAGGCACTGTCAATCATGGCGCTGTGCGCGATGGTTGCCCTCCTCCTTATGCCGATCGTCATTTCCCTTCCCGCGTTGGCGAGTGGTGGTGGTGAGGCTCCTGCTGCTGGAGCGCCGACCGACGCTGCGAAGAAAGATGGTGAGGCGGATAAGAAGGTGGAGAAGGGCAAGGATGTTTATTACAAGGTGGAAGGTATTGTGAGCGGTGCTCCCGCTCCGAAAACCACCGATAGCGTTAAGGATTATCCGAGATACAACTTTGAGAGCCGGGTGCTTCTCTGGTTCGCCAACCAGCAGCACCTGTACTACGGCAGTTTCGTTCTGGCGGTGCCGATCTTCTGTATGGTTATTGAGTTCATGGGTGTCGTCACAAAAGACAAGGCGATGGCCAAGAAGTACGATCAACTTGCCTATGACTTCATTAAAATCAGTCTGACGGCCTATTCGCTCACCGCTATTCTCGGCGGTATTCTAATCTTTACTTTCCTGACGTTATATCCGGCGTTTTTCGGGTATCTCTCCAGCATCTTCCGTCCCGTCATGCACATTTATGCGTTGACGTTCGTGGCGGAGAGTGGGACCCTCTACATCTATTACTACGGTTGGGACAAGATGAAGGAGGGTTTCCTGAAGTGGATCCATCTCAGCATGTCGGTGATTCTAAACGTGATCGGTACGTTGCTCATGTTCCTGGCCAACTCTTGGATCGGGTTCATGATGTCACCGGCTGGAGTTGACGAGCAGGGTCGCTTTCTCGGAAACATTTGGCACGTGATACATACTGCACTCTGGAATCCTCTCAACGTCCACAGAATCCTTGGCAATATGGCCTTTGGCGGCGGTGTTGTGGCAGCTTATGCGGCTTACCGTTTCCTTTCTGCGAAGAATGATGAGGAACGTGCGCATTATGACTGGATGGGATACATCGCCATGGCCCTCGGCGTGGCCTTCTTGATTCCGCTTCCTTTCGCTGGCTATTGGTTGATGCGAGAAGTGTACGCATACCGGCAGCAGATGGGCATTACCCTCATGGGTGGGCTATTGGCCTGGCTGTTTATCATACAGGCCACGATGATCGGTATTTTGTTCCTCAGTTCAAATTATTATCTGTGGCAGGCGCTCGGACGCATGAGGGGTGCAGAGAAGTACCAGCGGTATATCAAGTATCTGGTGTTTCTCTTGGTCTGCGGATTCCTAGTCTTCATCACTCCGCATACCATCGTGATGTCGCCGGCAGAGTTGAAGGCGATGGGTGGTCAGCAGCACCCTGTGCTGGGAAATTACGGCGTCATGTCGGCAAAGAATGGCGGCATTAACGTCATCATTACGACGACTGTATTGAGTTTTGTATGGTACATGCGTGGGAATAAGGTTTCGACGGTGTCATGGTCGAAGTTTGGGAATATCTTCATGGGGGTGTTCTTTGGCTTCGCCTACGTCAATATCATCTGGCTAGCCATCTACGGGTACTACATTCCGGCCAACGTTCGAGTCGGCCTTTCCGTGCCTCAAGTCGCAACGACTCTGTCGTGCCTCTTTTTCATGTTCGCGCTCAACAGTTTCATGATGAAGGGCGCGAAACAGATGGGTGCGATTGAGTGGGGTAAAATTTCAGTCAGATCCCAGTATGCCCTCATCATGCTGGCCACTGCATTTACATGGATGATGGGTCTGATGGGGTATATTCGTTCCTCCGTGCGTCTCTTCTGGCATGTCAACGAGATTATGCGTGACAACTCTCCCTGGGCCTATACACATACGGTCGGTTTTGCGGCCAACATGATTTCGTTCAACGTCTTGTTCTTCTGGGTCAGCATCATGTTTGTATTCTGGCTCGGAGCCCTCGGCGCGAAAAAGGCACCTGTTGAAGCCAAGGTATCGGTTCCTGGCAGAGCCCCGGAGCCCGCAGTTGGTCACTAACCTAGACTTAAAGTATTGATTGTCATGAGAGGGTGCCTCATCCCACACGGCGGTGGGGCCACCTCTCCTGCAGGAGGTTTCAGCTGTGATTGATCTGATTAAAGAGGCCCTTTCTATCGGCTGGCCGGCAATGGCTCTGTTGGTTGGTCTGCTGGTCTATTTCAAGGCGTCTATCAAGGATCCGGTCGCTAACAGGCGAGCTGTGTTTAAGACCTTCATCGGGATTCTGGCTGCATTTCTCTTGTTTATGGCTGTCGCCAATTACAAGACGAATTTCTATGCTGAGTCAAGACTTCTGCCCGTGTCATTGGTCCTGATCACTTCCCTGGCATTTATGATGGCCATATATTTCACCAACATCAGCTCATTACTGAAGATTGGCGGATTCATGTTCCTCATTGCGGCTGGATTGTCTGGTTATGGAAATTGGTTGCCGCAAGTAGAAGGGGGTTTCCCGCCGAAGGAAGAGAAGAAAGATTTTAGTAACATGCCCCAGACGGAACTTGCCGATGAGGGTGAGAAGATCATCTTCGGCGGAGTGGGGCAGAACAAAGTCCAGGGGGCCATCGGTAAGGGACAGTGCCCGCTCTGTCATGCCTTTCACAAGGGAATGTTGGGCGAACGGGCACCCAACCTTGACGGGTTGCCGGAACGGGCCGGCAAGGAACGGTTAGAGGACCCTCGCTATCACAAGGGGAAGCCGGGTGATCGTGACAGCTCTCAAAAAGAGGCATTTCCAGGGTCTGGCACGGCTGAGAACGGGCAAGAATACATTGCTGAGTCACATTCATGCCCGAGTTGCTTTGTTGTGTCTGGCTATGGTGTGAAGGGTACCAACGACAAAGAGAGCCCGATGCCGGCCATCCATAAGCCACCGATCTCATTGTCATTGCCCGAGTTGGCTGCGGTCGACACGTGGTTCTACGTGCGGGAGGGTAAAGAGGCCCCGTCGTTTGATGAGATCGTTAAGTCGTACGAGAAGTTTATCCCTGAGGCCGACAGGCCGAAGCAGTCGGAAGACAAGCCTGCCGCCGGCGGTGCAGCGCTCATGGCTGACGGAACAGAACCGGTGGATCAGATTTTCACCAAGGCAACCTGTGTTGCCTGCCATACGATTCCAGGAATTCCTGGAGCAGTCGGCAATGTGGGGCCGAAGCTTGAAGAGGGAACCAACGCCCCCTTGCGTATCAAAGATAAAGATTACAAGGGCACTGCTAAATCGACTTCAGACTACATTATGGAGTCGATCATTTCCCCGAGTACCTATGTGGTGAAAGGGTTTCCTGATAACCAAATGCCCAAGGTGTTCGGCCAAAAATTGAGCGCTGGCGCCCTCAAAAAGATCGTCGATTATCTCTCGCAAGTTCAGGCGGGGAAGGAACCGCCAAAGATATCGTAGCTAGGGGAGACTCACCTTAGCATACAAGGAGTTTAATAATGAAAGCGATCATGACAGTCGGAGCACTGATTGGAGCGGCGGGATCGCTCATCCTCGTCGGGATGATCTTCGGAATCATCCCATCCCACACGGTCCGTTTAGTTGAAGGCTACATGCCCATGCAGATGTTGATTGAGTTAACACTCTTCGTGGCTGGATTTGCCGGACTGAGCTATGTGCTGAGTTCAATGGGTATGGCGTTTCCGCGTTTCTGGCAGGGTATCCTGTTTTGGGCATTTATTTTGCTGTACCTAAAATACAGAGTGTATCCTCCGATTCCGTTCAGTGTGCGCGCGATGTATGGATTTGTTTCATTGATTGCGGTGTTCATGTGGATGTCGAGTAATGAGGAAGATTGGAAGAAGTTCAAGCAGCCAATCATTAATGTCCTCGATGCCCAGACCGGATTCCATAAGGCGTTACGCACGATGTATTTGGTGCTCTTGCCCCTGATCATCGGCGGGTTTTCCTATAATGCTATGAAACCGAGCAGCGACGAACCCATCGAGCTGAGAACAGTACATCCAGCACCACCTGCCAGCACGAAAGTGCACGGAAAGACCTTTACACTTCAAACTACACAGAACCCCTATCGCGTGAATCCCGAGGGGAAATACGATCAGGAACATAGTAATGCATTGATCGTGGAGCAGGGTATGGGTCGATTGATGAAGCCCAATGCCAACCCCTGGGATAAGGATGCACAGGGCTATTTGAAGTATGTCCGCGAGGGTGGCGAAATCTTCTTTCAAAATTGTCATTTCTGCCATGGGGATAACTTGAACGGGCGCGGCCTTCACGCATTTGCATTCAACCCCATCCCGGCCAACTTCACGGACCCGGGTACGATTGCCCAGTTGCAGGAAACGTTTATCTTCTGGCGGGTCGCTAAAGGTGGAATCGGCCTGCCGAACGAAAGCTTCCCGTGGGCCTCCGTGATGCCGCCGTGGGAGCAGCATCTCACAACAGACGAAATCTGGAAGGTGGTTCTGTTTGAATATTGGCACACTGGGTATTATCCCCGTACGTGGGATTAATTACGATTTCTTAACTTAAGCCGGATTAACAGGTCGAAGAGGTTAACATGAGGAATCAGCAAGTGACACCGAAACCCGGGTTCATAGTATGCGCGACCCTAGGGTTGTTCCTCCTTTCTGGAGGTATCGGTACGATGGCCCTCGCCGATGAGGCAATTCCAGAAGGCTTTAAAAAGGGGGAACTGGCACCCGAACCTCCAGCCGACGTTATTGAGGCGGGAAAGCGGGTCTACTTCACAAAGTGTGTCTGGTGCCATGGGGTGGATGGCGCAGGGGATGGTCCCGGTGCCGATCGACTCTGGCCTCGTCCCAGAAATTTCAATCAGGGCACGTTCAAGATCCGGCATACTGCCAGCGGAGAATTGCCTCTCTACAATTATAATGAGCGGTCTCCTGATTCCGGCAAGAATGACCTTCTGGATACAGTTACGCACGGCTTGCCAGGATCTGCCATGCCTCCCTGGGAGGGTATTCTCACGGAAGAACAGCGGGTACAAGTTTTGGCATTCGTGACCACTCAGTTGGTCAAAGATCGCAAATTTAATGACAAGGCGACCGAGACTCAGACCATCCTGCAACTCAGCTCGTTGAATCCCGTTGCTCAGACCGAGGAGAGCATCAAGAAGGGGGCTGAGCTGGTCGTTGAAAAGAAATGTATTGAATGTCATGGCGTGGATGGGCGTGGAGACGGAAATGCGTTTAACCTCAAAGATGATTGGGGATTTTCCATTCAACCCGCCGATTGGCATAAGTGCTGGAATTTCCGCGGAACCAGACAAGATCCCTACAACGTCCGGAACATCTTCAGAACATTCTCTACCGGTTTGAATGGCACCCCGATGCCTTCCTTTGCGGACAATACCACCGTTGAAGAACGATGGCACATTGCGAACTTCGTGGGTTCCCTGTGCGAGCGAGATGTGGATGGAAAGACACCGTTACCGATTGATCCGTTAACTGATAAGCCCAAGGTTAATTTCGTCATTCCCTCTGCGCCAATCGAAGGCGAGATTTCGGATGATCCTGCAAACGAAATGTGGCAGAAGCAGGGTCGGCGAATCGTGGCAATGGGCGGTCAGATCACTCATAAGCCACGTAACTTCGTCAACCGCATTGACGATATTTGGGTAAAGTCTCTCTACAATGAGAAGAATGTCGTGTACCTCCTCCAGTGGGATGACCGCACGAAAAGTGTCGCGGAAGGGAAACTCAAGTGGGCTCCTATCCAGGTCAACGTCGAAAACTTCGGCGTAAAAGAGCAGGCTCCAAAGACCGGTGAGGAGGGTTCGATCGCCTCCGCGCAGAATAATTATGCGGTGTACCACGATGCGATCGGCATGCAATGGCCGATTAAGTGGCAAGAGATTCCCGCCCCCTTCAAACCACGCTATCTCTGGGGGGATGCACGATTTAATGCGGATATTGTCAAGTGGGAGGCCGATGGTTCACTTCGTTCCTTCAGAGGGACCGGGTGGGATCAGGACTTTGAGGAGCGTGATGACTTCGAGGAGAGAATGAAGCTCATGAAGGCCGAATGGAAGAACGGCCAGTGGACCGTGATGATCTCCCGTCCTCTTGGTGTGAAGAAGGACGATTATGACGAGTATACGCTATTCGACGTCGGCCAATATATCCCAACGGTGTTTTATGCCTGGGATGGACATAACGGAGATGCTGGAAGGAAGATGGCGGTGTCTGCATTCTACTACACGATTCTCCAACCTCCGGTACCACGAGAAGTATATATTTACCCGGCATTAATCGCTTTTGGCGTCGTGATTCTCGAAGGCTGGGTGTTGACACGGCGCGCCAATAAGAAGAAGGGTAAAGGTTAGTCGGTAGACAGATAGCGGGAGGCTAGACGAGGGGGTGGGAGATAGACCCACCCCCTCGTTGCGTTTTATGATGTATGGGCGAAATGCGTTTAGGACAGGCATGATAGAAGACGTAACAGGGGTGCTCATTGCCGGCGGCAAAAGTCGTCGTATGGGACAAGATAAGAGGTTCCTGAAAGTCGACGGAAGGTCTCTCATAGATCGGACCGTGGATGTACTGGAAAAAGTTTTTACGAGCATCGTTATTGCGTTTGCAGAGCCGCTCGAGCATTGGAATGCACGCGGGCACCGTGTGGTTTTTGATGCACTCCCTGACTGTGGAAGTTTAGGGGGCTTGTATACCGGCCTGGTGGCGTCACCACGGCCATGGATTTTTGCGGTAGCGTGCGATATGCCCTTTCTCAATCCAGCCGTCGTCCGATACATGGCCGGCCTGGATGATGGATCGGATATCGTTGCAGCAAAGTTGGCGTCAGGTCATCAGCCGATGCACGCCTTCTATTCGAGACGCTGTGTTCCGATTTTTGAACGCATGGCCAAACAACGTCGTCTTAAGATTCAGGACGTGTTTTCACATCCTGATCTTCGTGTCAAGATCGTTCCTGAGTCAGAGTTGACCGCACTCGATCCGAAGCTTCTCTCCTTTCGTAACATCAATACACCGGAAGATTTTGACTCTGCAGCAGCATTACTCAGAAATCCTTTTGAAAGGTGATCCAGTATCGTCGTGATGAACTCCCGGTTTCTCATCATCCATCCCGGAGGCATAGGCGATGTTTTGCTGGCATTGCCGGCGATTCGAAGTCTTCGCCGACGCTATGGGGTAGAGAGCGGTGCCCTCGTGGCGACTCGACCGATCGGAGAATTTCTTGTCCTTTGTCAGGAAATTGGACGCGCATTCCCCATTGAGGCTCGTGCCCTGAGCGATGTGTGTGGCGGGACCATCCAGCCAGAGTCTGTGCTCGACGAGTGGTTGCGGACCTGTGGTCTGGCTATCGCTTGGATGTCGGATCATGACGGTCAGTTATCTACCACTCTTTCTGATCGCGGAGTCGGCCAGATCATCATTGGGTCTCCGTTGACGGACCCACTCCGTTCCATCCACCAAAGCGACAGAATCCTGGAGACGCTCAGCGCACTGAACCTTGACCCGCCGAGTGAGCAGCCATTGAACATTCCAGAGGCAGCCATCATAGCCGGGCGTAAGGCGTTGAACCGAGCAGGTGTGTCGGGCAATCACGCATATGTCGTCGTTCATCCCGGTAGTGGAAGCGTACACAAGTGCTGCGAACCAACCCTGATGGCGGACGCAATCGGCTGGTCATACGGCAAAGGATTGGTACCGGTTCTGATCGGCGGACCAGCTGACCATGATTCGATCGGCCGAGTGCAGGCGCGCTGTCCGCGGATTGCGCCTATCATCACTGATGCTGAGTTAACGGTGATAGCGGGAATTCTGAAAGAAGCAGTCCTGTTTATAGGACATGATTCCGGCATGACTCATCTTTCCGCCGCACTGGATGTTCCCTCAGTTGCCTGCTTTGGACCGACGGACGAACAACGGTGGTCGCCGAGAGGAACCAATGTGACGGTGGTAAAAGGCAAGCCCTGTCATTGTCTGACATGGGACGCAGTTCAACGATGCAGCGAAAAACCTTGTCTAACCATTCCCGTCTGCGAACTGATCAGCGTGTGTGAAGCTAGGATCGCGTAAAGGTACTCACTGCGGGTATTCTCTTGTGGCTACCTTGTCTCTGTGGCCCCGGTGTGTTACATTTCAAGTTTGATTTTCCCTTTTTGAACGCAGACTTAGATGTCATAAGGCGCAGTTTTGCAGAAGGAGTCTTCGATTGCGCGAGTTCTCATCACTTCGCTAAGCGAAAGAGACAGATCTCAGATCGACTCATTCCATCCACACAGGTAGATGAATCTAAAGCCTGAATGGGCAGACCTCGAGGCGCGCGGTGGCCATGCCGGTCATGATGCGTGGGCCGTCCAGCATGTTTTTATGCAATGGTGAGTGTCTTCGTCGTACCAGCGTCTGACCGGATACAGGAGATCCGGTATTCATGCTGTCATTCAGTATCATTCAGAACGATCAGGCGACGCGAGCGCGAGTGGGCAGCCTGCGCATGACCCGTGCGGAGATCGCGACGCCGGCTTTCATGCCTGTGGGATCACTGGGCAATGTTCGAGGTGTGGATGCCGACGAGTTGCGCAAGCTGGGCTATGGCCTGATGTTGAACAATGCGTATCATCTCTATTTGCGTCCCGGGCATCAGCTAATCGCGGACATGGGAGGTCTGCATGCATTTACGACCTGGCCCGGCGCGATTTTGACGGACAGCGGCGGATTCCAGGTGTTCAGCCTGGCGAAATTTTGCAAGGTCACGGATGTAGGGGCTACCTTTCAATCCCACATCGACGGGTCGACACATTTTATCAGCCCCGAAAGAGCCATCGAGATTCAGGAAGCGTTGGGCGCAGACATTATCATGGCGTTCGACCACTGTGTCGCCCTCCCTTCGACAGATGATCAGGTGCAAGATGCCGCCAGGCGTACCGTGCATTGGGCACGTCGCTGCCTCGATGCCCGAAGGCGCGACGACCAGGTCCTTTTCGGAATTATCCAAGGCGGTCTCGATCCTGAGTTACGCGTCAATGTCGCGCGAGACCTGGTATCACTAGGATTCGAGGGATATGCCATCGGCGGTCTGTCCGTCGGAGAAGGCAAGTCCCAGATGTACGGCATGTTGGACGTCACGGTTCCAGAGTTGCCTGCCACCACCCCGAGGTATTTGATGGGTGTCGGTATGCCCGAGGACCTGGTGGAGGGGGTAGCGCGAGGTGTGGATTTGTTTGATTGTGTGGTCCCGTCGCGTCATGGGCGAACGGGTTGGCTCTTCACGTCATTCGGTCGGGTGTTGATCAAGCAGGCGCGATATCTCCATGACGAACGACCGATCGATTCTGCATGCGGCTGTCCGGTCTGTCGACAGTATTCCCGAGCCTATCTTCATCATATGTTTATGATCAAGGAAATGTTGGCAGCCAGGCTGAATACCATCCATAATTTGTGGTTTTTTGCTGATCTTATGCGCCAGATTCGTGAAGCGATCCAACAAAGAACATTTCCAGTCTTCAGACAGCGCTTTTACGAACGGTATCGCCCTCAGGACTCAATTCCTGAGGAGGACTCCGAGAGGAACGAATCATTGGCTTTGGGAAGAAATGCGAGGTACGGAGAATGATGTGGAACTCAGTCGCGTGGGCGCAAGGTACATCGGGAGCCGGGTCTTCTGCCGGAGGACTATTGTCGCTGGTGCCCTTCGTATTGATTTTTGTCATCTTCTATTTCTTGCTGATTCTGCCGCAGCAGAAAAAGCAGAAGCAGTTGAAGGCTATGTTGGAGGCTCTCAAGAAAGGGGACAAGGTGGTTACGGCGTCAGGCATCTGGGGCACGGTGACCAACCTCGGGAAGGAGACAGTCACCCTGCAGGTTGCGGATAATACCAAGATCAAGATCCAGCGCGAGCATATCGGCCGGGTTCGCGGCGATGAGGAAGATTGACGGTGTCAGAGAAAGAAAAGGATTGGCGAATCTATGAAAAAGGTTGGTGGACGGTTACTGGCGCTGACTGCTGTCATCGTGGCATCGGTCGTGTTTTTTCTTCCCTCGTATCCGCCGCTTTATAACGAACTGCCGCGGTGGCTGCGGGCGGTGTTGCCCGACAAGGGCATCACGTTGGGCCTCGATCTGCAAGGAGGCATCCACCTGGTGCTCGAAGTTGAAGAGGACCGTGCCGTCGAGATCGCCGTGGACCGCGCCGTAGTAGCGGTACAGGATCTTCTGCTCGAAAAGAAGATCCCTGCTGAATCGGTCAAGCGTGCCGGCTCCTCGCAAATTGCGATTTCATTTCAGAATCCGGATCTCAGGTCGCAGGTACAAAAGCTTCTGGATGACTTCCCGACCTACGTCGAAGTCGAAACCTCCGGTACCGCGAACAGCGTGGGATGGACGATGCGAGAGGCGGAAATCAAGCGGATCAAAGATTCGGCCATCAACCAGGCGCTGGAGACGATTCGTAATCGTATCGACCAATTCGGCGTGGCTGAACCGCTCATTCAACGTCAGGGCCAGAAGCAGATCGTGGTCCAGTTGCCGGGCATCAAAGATCCGAAGATGGCGAAGGATCTGATCAAGCAAACCGCATTGCTCGAGTTCAAAATGCTTGATGAAGAGGCCCAGATGAAGGTGGAATTGCCGGGCCGGATTCTCAAAGGAAAAGACCGTGAGGATGCGTTGCTGAAACAGGTCGAAAGCAAAGTGCCGGAGGGGGATCAAATTCTGTTCGAACGGGTGACGCAAAAGGACGGAATGCAGGAGTATCTTATCCCTTACCTCGTGAAAAAACGGGTGATGTTGGCTGGTGATGTCCTGAGCGACGCACGGGTATCGATCGGACAGTTCAATGAGCCGTATGTCTCGGTGACGTTCGATGCCAAGGGGGCACGGGAGTTCGACCGGATCACCGGAGACAATGTTAAGAAGCGGATGGCGATCGTCTTGGACAATACGATCTATTCTGCTCCGGTCATACAGGAGCGAATTACCGGCGGACGAGCTCAAATTACCGGAACCTTTTCGATGGAGGAAGCCAATAATCTGGCCATCGTCCTCCGAGCCGGAGCGCTACCCGCGCCGTTGAAAATCATTCAGGATCTGACGGTGGGCCCATCGCTTGGACGTGACTCCATCGAAAAGGGTGTGAGAGCGACGCTGATCGCCGGTATCCTAGTGGTCCTCTTCATGGCGATTTACTACCGTCTCTCCGGCGTCATCGCCGACTTTGCATTGATCTTGAATCTGGTCTGTCTGATCGGGGCACTCGCGGCATTGAATGCCACGCTGACGCTACCGGGCATCGCGGGAATTATTTTGACGATCGGAATGGGCGTCGATTCGAACGTCTTAATTTTCGAACGGATCCGCGAGGAATTGCGACAGGGAAAGACGGTCCGGCTCGCCGTCGATAGCGGCTACGATAAGGCATTGCTCACCATTGTGGATTCCCACGTCACG
>Ga0075421_100008507_pt1 | contig 12615 bp, 13 predicted proteins | sample SoiMetdeltSBSDD5_FD_75292 | JGI IMG/M metagenome (GOLD analysis project Ga0075421, IMG submission 75292) | Bulk soil microbial communities from a Populus tree surrounding site in Tennessee, USA - Soil MetaG P. deltoides SBSDD5 | ecosystem: Environmental > Terrestrial > Soil > Tree plantation... | reverse complement strand
TACGCCTCGCGATTTTTGACGTCGACGGCGTCCTGACGGACGGCGGGCTGCACTACAGCGACAGCGGTGAAGAAACGAAGATTTTCGACGTGCGCGACGGTCACGGCATGAAAATGCTCCAGTCGAGCGGCGTCGAGATTGCCATCATCACGAGTCGGAGCTCGAAGTGCGTGGCGCGTCGCGCCGAGAACCTCGGCATCGATCTTCTCTTCCAGGGGGTGGAGAACAAGGTCACAGCGTTCCAGGCGCTCGTGGGCGATCTCGAGCTCGAGCCGGTCGCCTGCGCCTACATGGGCGACGATTGGGTGGATCTGCCTGTCCTCCTGCGCTGCGGTCTGGCGCTGTCGGTGCCCGAAGCGCCCGCAGTGGTCCGGCAGCGGGTGCACTACGTGACGCGCGCGCGTGGCGGGCGCGGCGCCGTGCGCGAGGCCTGCGAGCTGATCATGCAGGCACAGGGGACTTTCCAGTCCCACCTGGCTGCGTTCCTGGTCTGAGTTGGCGACTCACGTGAACGAGCGGTTCGGCGGCTGGTTTCCGCTGATTCTTCTTGCGGCGCTCGCCGCATTGACCTTCTGGCTGGATCACGTTGTCCAACCGCCATCGGGTCCTGCCAGCCAGGCACCGCGGGACGAGCCGGATTACATCGTCGATGGGCTCTCCGCAGTGCGCATGGACCGCGAAGGTCGGGTAAAGCACACCCTTCGTGCGCGGAAAATGACCCACTTTCCGGAGGACGATTTGACGCTGCTGGAGGCACCGAACTTCGTCACGTACGGCGAAGGCCATGCGCCGGTCACCGTCACTTCGAAACAGGCGCGGATGTCGGGGAATGGCGAGAACGTGTTCTTCGAAAAAGACGTGCGTGTGGTGCGCGCGCCCGACGGTAGCCGCGGTGAGCTCATCCTGGAAACGAGCTTCCTCCACGTCATCCCGGAGGCCAATATCGTGCAGACCGACAAACCCGTGACAATCCGGGACGCCACGGGCTTCGTCACCGCAAGTGGCTTAGAATTGAACAGTGAAACACGCGTTCTCAAGCTGGAAGGTCGGGTGAAGGGCACGTTTGTAACGGGCAAGGGCCGGAGTGAGCGCTAACCGCTTCGTCACCACAGGCCTGGCACTGACTGTTGCAGCGGTCTGCGCGCTCGTCGCCGCTACGCCGGCCCACGCGGAGAAAGCAGACCGCAACAAACCCATACATCTAGAGGCCGATCGCGTTACCGTCGACGACGCCAAACAGGTCGCGACCTTCACCGGAAACGTCGTTCTCACGCAGGGCACGCTGGTCATGCGCGGTGACCGCATGGAAGTGCGCCAGGACAAGGAAGGATTCAGGCAGGGCGTCATGTGGGGCAACCTTGCATACTTTCGCCAGAAGCGGGAAGGCTTCGACGAGCACATCGAAGGCTGGGCGGAGCGCGTCGAATACGACGGGCGAGCCGATAAAGTGCAGATGTACAACCGCGCAATGCTCAAGCGCGGCCAGGACGAGGTGCGCGGCAACTACATTTCCTACGATGCGAACACGGAATTTTTTCAGGTGAATGGCGGCGGGACGAGGTCAGCGGCAGCCAAGGCCGGCGACGAACGCGTGCGCGTTATCCTGCAGCCGAAACCGAAGGAGGCACGCCCGCCTGCCTCCGGCAAGTCCGACGACGGAGCTGAAGTAACTCGTGGAGATGCGGGTGGCGGCCGGAAATAAGGCCGTGTTACGCGCCGCAGAGTCGCCGAATGCGGCGCTCGAGCTCGTACCCGAGACGGGCGCACAGCGCGCCGAGCTTCGTGTCGACAACCTGCGAAAAAGCTACCGCTCGCGGATCGTTGTAAAAGACGTTTCGCTCGAGGTCCACAGCGGCGAAGTGATCGGCTTGCTCGGACCCAACGGCGCCGGCAAAACGACCTGTTTTTACATGATGGTCGGCCTGATCCCGATGGACGGCGGCGAGCTGTACCTCAACGGCGAGCGCCTCACCCACATGCCGATTCACGCCCGTGCGCGGCGGGGTCTGAGCTATCTTCCACAGGAAGCATCGATTTTCCGGCGGCTTTCGGTCGCGGACAATGTGCGGGCGGTTCTGGAGCTGCACGAAAAAGACGCCAACACCATCGAGCTCAAGCTCGATGACCTGCTCCGCGAGCTACACATCGCACACCTCCGGGACAATCCGGCGATCAGCCTTTCCGGCGGCGAGCGTCGGCGCGTCGAAATCGCGCGCGCGCTTGCAACGGAGCCGCGTTTTATTCTCCTGGACGAGCCTTTCGCGGGTGTGGATCCGATCGCCGTCCTGGACATCCAGAAGATCATCCGTTTTTTGAAAGGTCGAGGCATTGGTGTCCTTATCACGGATCACAATGTAAGAGAAACTCTCGGCATTTGCGACCGGGCTTACATCATCAACGACGGGTCGGTTCTCGCCTACGGGAAGCCGGAGGAAATCGTTTATAATGAGAGCGTAAGAAAGGTGTACTTGGGGGAGCACTTCCGGCTCTAGCGCTTGCCTTGCGAAGCCAGACGGAGCCTCGCGGGCACTGTCGAGGCCACCGCCCGCGCACCTCCAGAACGCATGAAGCACTCCCTCCAACTCCGGCTATCTCAGCACCTCACCCTCACTCCGCAGCTGCAGCAGTCGATCCGGCTGCTGCAGCTGTCCACGCTGGAGCTCAACCAGGAGCTCGAGCGCTTCCTGCAGGAAAATCCGCTGCTCGAGCGCGACGAAGGACCTATCGAGGTGCTTCCCGGGCCGGTCGGACTGAACGGCGCGACTCCCGCAGAGGGTGTCACGGAGGCCGCAGTCACATCCACGGACGACGGGCCGGCATCGTCGGAAGGCGATAGCTTCCCCAGCGAACGCGAAGGCCCCTACGGTGCGGGCAGCCGCGAAGACGGAGATGACGACGATTATCCCCAGCTCGCTGCCGAGAACCCGACGCTCCGCCAGCACCTCATTTCACAGCTCTCGCTCACGAATCTCCCCGCGCGCGACCGCACGCTCGTCATCCTTCTCATCGAATCGCTCGACGACGACGGCTACCTCACGCAAGACCTGGCGGAACTCCAGGCGATGCTTCCGGAGGAGCTCGACGTCGAGCTGGAAGAGCTGCAGATCGCGCTCAAGCATCTGCAGCACCTGGAGCCGACCGGCGTAGGCGCACGCAACCTCGGCGAGTGCCTTGCGCTACAGCTCTGTGCCCTGCCGGAAAGCACGTCTTGGCGGGCCGAGGCGTTGGAGGTGGTACGCAATCATCTCGAGGCGCTCGCTGGACGGGACTTTGCGCGTCTCCGAAAGGCCCTGCGCTGTGACGACGCCACGCTGCGCGGGTTGCAGAAGCTCATCACGGGCCTCAACCCGCGGCCCGGGCGTGAGTATGCCTCGGACGATACGCGCTACGTCGTGCCCGATGTGATCGTGCGCAAGGTGAAAGGCGTCTGGCTGGCATCGCTCAATCCCGATGCGATGCCGAAGCTGCGTATCAACCGCCTTTATGCGGACATCCTGTCGCGCGCGCGCAACTCGGGCTCGCAGCAGCTCGCGAGCCAGCTCCAGGAAGCCAAGTGGCTCATCAAGAACGTACAGCAGCGTTTCGACACGATACTGAGAGTCGCTCAGTCGATCGTCGATCGCCAGCGGCACTTCTTCGAGCACGGCGAAGTCGCCATGCGGCCACTCGTCCTGCGCGAAATCGCGGAAGTGCTCGAGCTACACGAATCAACCGTGTCGCGCGTGACCACACAGAAGTTCATGCATACGCCGCGCGGTATTTTCGAGCTGAAGTATTTCTTCGGCAGTCACGTCACGACCGAGAGCGGTGGCGCTGCATCCAGCACCGCGATCCGGGCGCTCATCAAACAGCTCGTGAGCGCGGAGAATTCGCGAAAGCCGCTCTCTGACAGTCAGATCTCAGAAATCCTCGGCCAGCAGGGCATCGTCGTCGCCCGGCGAACGGTAGCCAAATACCGCGAATCGCTGCAGATCCTGCCGGTAAACTTGAGAAAAACACTGTAGTCCATACACAAGAAGGGGCTCGCATGAACTTGAACCTCACGGGGCACCAGCTGCCGATCACTCCTGCGATACGTGATTACGTCTACTCGAAGCTCCAGCGCATCACGCATCATTTCGACAACGTCATCGACGTGAACGTCGTCATGTCGGTCGAAAAGCTCCAGCAGAAGGTTGAAGCCACCGTTCACGTCCGCGGCCGCGAGATTTTCTGCGAAGCATCCGCGACGGACATGTATGCTGCGATCGACGGCCTCATCGACAAGCTCGATCGCAAGATCATCAAGCACAAGGAAAAGACGCTGTCGGGCCGCCACGACGGCGCACCGCTCAAGCACCAGCGGGCCGAGTAACTCGCGAGCGCCGCAGGCGCGCCGCTCATCTCAGATCATGAATCTCATCACTAAGTTGTTGCCGGAGTCCAACGTCCTGATAGACCTGGACGTCTCCAGCAAAAAACGCGTATTCGAGCAGGTCGGGCTGGTCTTCGAAAACAACAAAAGTATTGCCCGAAGCGAAGTGTTCGACAGCCTGTTTGCACGCGAGAAGCTCGGTTCGACGGGCCTGGGCCAGGGGATCGCCATCCCTCACGGCCGTATCAAGGGGCTGAAGGAAGCAGTGGGCGCGGTGGTACGCACGCGCCAGCCCATTCCTTTCGATGCGCCGGACGGTCAGAACGTGAGTATCATCTTCGTGCTGCTGGTGCCTGACCGGGCGACGGACATGCATCTGCAGATCCTGTCGGAGCTCGCGCAGATGTTCAGCGAAAAGTCTTTCCGGGAGCAGCTTCTCGCCGCGCCGAGCGCCGCGGAGATCCACCGGCTTATCACGCAATGGCAGCCCCATGGCGCATCTCAGCATAGCCAGGTTATTTGAGGATAACCGCGACAAGCTGAAGCTCACGTGGACCGCGGGCTGCGCGGGTGGTACGAAAGATTTGAGCAGCGAGCTCATCAAGGACTCGACCAAAGGGCTCATCGGGCATCTCAATCTCATCCATCCGAACTGGATTCAGGTGCTCGGCACGACGGAGTTCGAGTATCTGAAAAGCATGGATTCCGACCTCTGCCAGGCGACGCTCGCCGACATCGCCATACGCGATCTCGCCTGCTTCATCGTGGCAGGAACCGACCAGGTTCTGCCGCCTCTCACGAGAGTCGCCGACGAAACCAACACGCCGCTCTTCGTGTCCCCGGTGAACAGCGTCGAGCTCATGTGGATGCTCCGGCCGTATCTTGCGCGCGCCCTCGCCGATGCGACCACCGTGCATGGCGTTTTCCTGGACGTGCTCGGCATGGGTGTGCTGATTACCGGCGCATCGGGCGTCGGCAAGAGCGAGCTGGCTCTGGAGCTCGTGAGCCGCGGCAGCGGCCTCATTGCCGACGACGTGGTCGAGTTCTACCGGATCGGGCCGGAGACGCTCGAAGGGCGCTGCCCTTTACTGCTGCGCGACTTCCTGGAAGTGCGGGGACTGGGCGTTCTCAATATCCGCACGATCTTCGGCGAGGCTGCGCTGCGCCCGAGAAAGAACCTGAAGCTGATCGTGCATCTCGAGCGCCCCGGGCGCGATCTCGTCCCGCTCGAGCGGCTGCCGCTGCGCCCGGGCACCGAAGACATGATGGGCGTCAGCGTCGTGAAGGTCACCATTCCTGTCGCCGCCGGCCGCAATCTCGCGGTGCTCACGGAAGCCGCCGTGCGCAATCATGTCCTGCAGGTGCGCGGCATCGACAGCACGGCCGAGTTCATTGCGCGGCATTCGGAGCAGATGGAAGACCCGGAACCACGACGAAAAGGTGAACGCGCCTGAGGAACGACGCGATCGCGTACACTTCACCGCTTACCGCCATGCAGCTGGTTCTCATCACCGGGCTTTCCGGGTCCGGTAAAAGCGTTGCGTTGAATGCGCTCGAGGACGCGGGGTATTACTGTGTCGACAATCTCCCTGTAAAGCTGCTGCCGGACCTCGTCACTTTTCTCGCACAGGCCGGCTACTCCCGCGCCGCGCTCAGCATCGACGTGCGCAGCGGTAAGACGCTCGAAGGCTTGCCGCAGCACCTTGCCGCCTTGCGGCAGGCGGGCACTGACGTGACGGTGCTTTTCCTGCAGGCGAAGGACGATACGCTGATCCAGCGATTTTCCGAAACGCGGCGCCGCCATCCTCTCGGCGGGGAAAATCGCACGCTAGCCGAAGCGATCGCGCGTGAGCGCCAGCTGCTCGAGGAAATCGCCGACGTGTCGCACCACATCGACACCAGCGAGTTGAGTCCGAACGTGCTGCGTGCCTGGGTGCGCGACTTCGTACAGCTGCCCGCGGCGGGGCTCACGCTGCTCTTTCAATCCTTCGCCTACAAGTACGGCGTCCCCCTCGATGCGGACATGGTGTTCGACGTGCGCTGTCTCCCCAATCCGCACTACGATCCGAAGTTGCGGCCGTTCACCGGTCGCGACGAGCCCGTGATTCAATTCTGCGCCGCCGATCCCGGCGTGCAGAAGATGCTGGGCGACATCAAGCGCTTCATCGACGAATGGCTGCCGTGCTTCGACCGCGACAGCCGCAGCTATCTTACGATCGCGATCGGCTGCACGGGCGGGCGGCACCGCTCCGTCTATCTCTCCGAAACGCTGGCCGAGTACTTTCAGACGCGGCATGGCCGCGTGCTGGTGCGTCACCGCGAACTCGCCGTCTAACCTGACGTGAGCGCGTATCGACGCGTTCATGCGAACCTACCTTCTCCCGCCGGAAGAAGAGTCGGGGATGAGGAAACCCACGATGACCGAAGAGCACTTCATTTTTCCGCTCGGCACCGTTCTCTTTCCGGGCGGGGCGCTGCCGCTGAAGATTTTCGAGCAGCGATATATCGAGATGACGAAGACGTGCCTCCGCGACAATCGTCCCTTCGGCGTGTGCCTGATCAGGGAAGGACATGAAGTCGGTGCGCCGGCCGTGCCGGAAAACGTGGGCTGCCTCGCTTCGATCGAGCGGTGGGAAATGCCTCAGCTCGGGGTCTTTCATCTCGTGGCGCGCGGCGGCGATCGCTTCCGGCTCCACGACACTCGCGTGGCGAAAAACGGTCTCTTATCGGGATCCATCAGCCGCATTGAAAGTGCCGGAGCGAACGAAGAGGTGGATCCTGCCTGCCGCGACGTTCTGAAGCTCATCATCGAGCATGTCGGCGAAGCGAATTTTCCCTCACCGGTTCTGCTCGACGACGCAAACTGGGTGAGCTATCGGCTGGCGGAGATCCTGCCCGTCGATGTTCGCCTGAAACAGGAGCTTCTCGCGATCGATGAGGCGCGAACACGGTTCGAGCGCTTGCGCGAAGTGCTGACGGAAGAGGGGCTCATCAGTCGCAATGTCTAATGCTCGTCACTGCCTTTGAAGTACTCGGGGAACTCCGCCGCATAGCAAGCGGGTGAGCTGTATCCTTTCGATTCATGGGCTGCGCGCGGTAAACCGCGCGACGCGAGCAATTCTTCGAAACCGCACCGGGATTGCGCCGGGTCGATCCGCTGAAGCGGTTGGCCGCCCGCGCGGTGTATGCCTGATTCGGTCACGACGAAGTCCATCGGCAGGTCGTGGGGCTGAGGGTGAATGGTCGACAGCCGCAGCATGTCGTAACTCACGCCCACCGCCACCACTCGACGACCGAGCGCAGCAAGCGTGCGGTCGAAGAAACCGCCGCCGTAGCCGAGGCGATAGCCGCATGCATCGTAGCCGTTCATCGGCACGATCGCGATGTCCGGAACGACGGCCTCTGTCCCGTCCGGCACCGGTATGTCGTAGACGCCCGGTCGCATCGGCGCTCCGGGCCACCACTTTCTGAATTGCAGGGGCGCCTTGCTCTGCACAACTTCGGGCAACGCTGCAGTCGCCCCCTTATCACGCCATCTGCGGATTGCATGGCGCGCGTCGAACTCGCCTTTGTACGGCCAGCAATAGCCGACGACGGCGTCGGACGGCACATCGAAACCGTCAAGAAGGTGTTGCGTGATCGCCTGGTTCCACGCGTGCCGTGCTGCTTCCGGCGTCGCTTCGCGTCGTGTGACGAGCTCCGCACGCTGCGCTTTCCGCCATTGCCGGATCTCCGGCCACGACAATTGATCTTCAGGTTCCATGTTTCGGTTTTGCACCGGCTCCCATCAGATCGAGTATTCGTCCGACCGGCGCGGGAACAGCGGCGTTGCGCACTTCATCTTTCTGCAGCCATTGGTATTCGGCTTCAGCAGCCTGCGGCGCGACACTGCTCACCCGCAAGTAATGCGGCGAAATGGTCAGGTTGAAATGCGTGAATCCATGCTCGACCTGCGGCAGGGGCACCAGGGTATGCGCATCGGCGCCGAAGCGCCGCCTGCAGAGCGCGATCGCATCGTCTGTCGCGCTCACTTCGGGAAAACACCAGAGGCCGCCCCAGATGCCGGGTGCGGCGCGCCTCTCCAGCAGAAGCTCACCGTCGTGCTCCACGATCAACATGACCGTCGTACGGTGCGGAAGCGCTTTGCGCGGACGCGGCGTTGGAAGCTCGTTGACGCGGCCGTCCCGTAACGCTACGCAGCGTCGTGCCGCCGGGCACAGGAGGCATTTCGGCCGATGCCGCACACATACTGTCGCGCCGAGATCCATCAAGCCTTGCGTATAGGCTTCCGTCTCGTCCGCCGGCAGCAACCGCTCGGCCGCTTTCCAAAGCTCATTGGCTGTCGCCGTGTCGCCGGGATAACCGCTGATTCCACACACCCGCGCCAGCACACGTTTCACATTGCCGTCGAGAATCGCGTCGCGCGCGCCAAATGCAAAAACACTGATCGCGGCCGCTGTCGACCGCCCGATCCCGGGAAGCGCCGCTATATCCTCGCGTCTGGACGGGAAACGCCCGCCGTGCTCGTCGCGAATCTTCAGGGCTGCTTCGTACAGATGCCGCGCACGCGAGTAATAGCCGAGGCCGCTCCAGCAAGCGAGCACGTCGTCGAGACGAGCCTGCGCAAGCGCATCGACGGTCGGGAAGCGCGCCACGAACCGTTCGTAATAAGGAATCACGGTGGCGACCTGCGTCTGCTGCAGCATGATCTCCGATACCCAGATGCGATAGGCATCGCGATTTCGCTGCCACGGCAGGTCATGCCGGCCGTGTGCGCGCTGCCATGTCACGATGTCCGCCGCGAAGCTCGTCATTTGATTTCCAGTCGCACGTTGCTCGCTTTTGCGTCGCCCGATGTCAGCACGCCGACCGTCACGGTTCCCGTAGCCGGAATGTCCGAAAGCGCCTTCAACAAACTGGCCTCTGCGCTCGGCGTCGCTTTTTGTGCGGCCGTCCCCCCTGCGACGTAGCGATCGAGATCGAGCGCATCGACGTGCACGGCAAAGGTGTAAACCGGCGCGGCGAACCCTGCTGCTGTGGCGCGCGCTTTAACCGTGCTGTCGCCCACTTTTCCCGCGAGATCGAGCTGCACGCCTTCGTTACGCAGATCAACGCGCGCTTCGCCTGCTACTGCGCCCGCCAGGCCTTTCCTCGGCAGCTGCGGGCCGGTGACGCTGAAGGTGCCGTCGAGCGCAGCGATGGTGAGCGCGCGCGCGGCGATGCTTGCTTGCAGCGCAGCCGAAGCAGTATTGCGCAGCGCATGTTGCCCGCGCTGCGCGATGAGCTCGATGCCGGCCCGAGGTGCCTCGATTCCGTCTCCTTCGCGTCGTACGGCCGGAAGCCCGAGCTTCAAGTGGCTCGTTCCCGAAGGTCCCTTGGCAGCCAGTGCGGCACGTACGCCTTCAGCGCTCGCGTGAGTGCCACGCACCTCGAGCTTTGCCGCGTCGACCTCCACTGTAAGCTCATCCTGACCACGTATCCCCTGTACGCGACCCGACAAGGGAGCGACATGCAGCTCGCTTGCGCGCACCGCTGCGTCACCCTTAACGTGCGCAGCGAGCTTTGTCAGGCCCGGAACACCGCCCGCGATCTCGACGGCAGCGCGCGTCAACGCGTATTGACGGGCATCCAGGTTGAGACTCAGCCGGCCGCCTGCTTTCGTATGCACGATAGCCTCGCCGTCCAGCGCGTGCAATGTGAACGCGACGCTGATCGGCGTCTCGACCGTGTTCGCCAGCCGATCCGCTTTCACGTTGACGTCGGTAAGCTCGTAGCGCGTGCCGCTGCCGAGGTCCCGATAGACGATTACCGAGCGCTCCAGGGCCACGCGGCCTATTTCGAACCGCGGAGTGGGACCCTCGCCCCCGATGAGATCGTCGATGTTCAACCGGCCGTCTTCATAGCGTGTGATCACTGCGTGCGCTCCGGCGAGCACGAGCTCCGAAGCGACGATCTCCCGCGATAACAGGGGCGCCAGCTCCAGTCTCACGCGCGCACTTTCGATGCGCAAGAACGACTCGTCCCTGTCGCGTTCGCTCAACGAAATTCGACCCAGGCGCACCGCCACATCCGGCCAGAACGAAAGCGAGATCTCGCCGCCGATCGCCAGCGTCCGCCCGGTCTTTTCCTTGATGACACGAACGATGTGGTGCTGGTGATCGTGAGGATCGAACGTCGCGACGATGTAGCCGATCGCAGCGCCGGCGAGAAGCACGAGCAAGCCCAGCGTGAGGAGCGCGTACCTCAAGAGCTTCCGCGAACGCCGCGTCGCACGTGCCGCTTCGGCAGCCATGCGCCGATTTTAACGGGTCGCGCCGCGAATTGCGGCGGCGGGACGCGCCCGCCGGAAGCGCAGTATCAGCGATACGGCATGTGAGCCGGCTGCGAGACTGCGCTCACGACCTCCGCCAGCCCCCGCCGCTCGTGAGCCACGGGATGGTTTCCGGCGTGGCGCGCGAGGTCGCCCTGCGCGATGATGCCGACGGGCCGCCCATGTTCATCGACGATCGGCATGCGGCGGACCTGCTGGCGCGCCATCTGTCGCATGCATTCGGCCACCGATTCGTTCGCATAACACGCGAAGACATGCTCGGTCATGCAGTCCGCGACGATCGCATAGCGCGCGTCCCGTCCCCGCGCGACGATGCGGATGGCGATGTCGCGATCCGTGATCATGCCGACGAGCACACCGTTGTCGCCGATGACAGGGAGCGCACCGCAATCGCACTCCTCCATGAGACGTGCCGCGCGTTCCACCGATGTCGCCGGATGGACGCTCGTCACGCGGCGAGTCATCAACTCGTGAACGCGTATTTCTTCAATGCCCGGTGGCGTTTGTCGCCAGTGACCCGCATGCGGGTTCCCTTCGGGTGGCGCGTAGTGGCGCGCTTCGTGTGCGTTCCAATGGTTTTCCGGACGGCGGCCGTAGTCCGTTGGCGCGCTGCCATAGCGCGGCCGATCGTATTCGTCGCGCGCGAGCCGCTCGGTTTCGCGTTCGCGCGTGCGGGGGTCGTCGGGCCGATCGCGATCGTTTCTCCACATACGAGAGCCTCCGGGTTCGATACGAATCCCATAGGAACCCGGGGTGCAAGGCCCATGCCCGTCGCGCGCGCAAAGTGCTAAGCTAGACGGGCACGCGGGACCACAAAAAATTGCTCGAGCCGCTCATCCGAGGAGATGCGGACACCCGCGATCGTTCCGCTTTCACCATGGGAGAAACCAATGCGCAAATTACTATTGGGAGTGGTGCTTTCCGCCACGTTCGGCGTAAGCGCACACGCACAGACCCAGCAGGAGCTCAATCGTGACGGCAGCGGCGGCAGCACCGATAACGTGCTCACGTACGGCATGGGCTATCACCAGCAGCGCTACAGTCCGCTGAGACAGATCACCAAGAGCAATGTAAGACGCCTCGTGCCCGTTTGGACGATGTCGCTCGCGAACGAATTCGGCGAGCAGGGTCAGCCTCTCGTCTATAACGGCGTGCTCTACGCGGCGAATGTGAAGCGCGTCGTCGCGATCGATGTCGGCACGGGCCGACAGATCTGGGAAACGCCACTCGAGTGGGACCCTGCGGTTGCGCGTGTGGTGTGCTGCGGCCTGTCGAACCGAGGCGTCGCGCTGTACGATGGCAAGGTGTTCGTCGCGAGTCTCGATGCGCACCTGCGGGCGCTCGATGCCAAGACCGGTAAAGAGGTCTGGAAAACGAAAGTCGCCGAGTGGAAGGAAGGCTATTCGATCACTTCGGCGCCTTCCGTCGCGAACGGGGTCGTGATGACGGGCATGACGGGCGGCGAATACGGCGTGCGCGGTTTCGTGGCCGGCTACGATCCACAGACCGGCAAGCAGCTGTGGCGTCGCTACATGACGGCAGGCCCCGGCGAAAAAGGCCACGAAACGTGGCCTAAAGGCGATGCGTATCTGCGGGGCGGCGCGTCCACGTGGATCACCGGCTCGTACGATCCCGAGCTCGACCTCACCTACTGGGGCACGAGTAACGGCGGGCCGTGGGGTGCGGTATGGCGCCCCGGCGACAACCTCTGGGTCGCTTCCGTCGTCGCTCTTCGACCGAAGACCGGCGAGATGGTGTGGCATTACCAGTGGACGCCGGCCGAGACGTACGATTACGACGGCAACAATGAAAATCTGCTCGCGGATATCACGGTCGACGGCCAGAAACGCAAAGTCATTCTGCACGCCGACCGCAACGGCTTTCTTTACGTGCTCGACCGCGCGACTGGCAAGCTGATCGCCGGCAACGC